>ENA-ORBV01015476-ORBV01015476.1-microbial-mat-metagenome-genome-assembly--contig:-NODE-15476-length-11213-cov-5.071659_pt1 | contig 11213 bp, 9 predicted proteins | sample MGYA00237777_ERZ505514 | MGnify/ENA primary metagenome ERZ505514 (study PRJEB26160, sample SAMN06269048) | microbial mat metagenome | isolation source: Oligotrophic lake microbial mat | place...
TCATCAATCCGGAACGGGCGACGCCGGCGAGTGGCCTGTTGTCCGCTGGCATCGCGATCCCAATCGGTCCACGCCTCCTCACCGACGAGCGACGCACGGCGATGCGCCAGGCCGAGTTGGCGCAGGGCGCGGCGGATGCCGATCTCGACGCGACGCTCGCACGCGTCTTGCAAAGTGCGGCTCGGGCGTGGGGGATGTGGGCGGAGGCGGAGCGCCGCGCGAGCATCGCGACCGAGGGGGTCGCGCTTGCGGCCTTCCGACTCGAGGCATTGCGCCGTCGCGTCCTCGAGGGAGACGCGGCGCCGATCGACAGCGTGGAAGCCCTCGCCGAGGTGGAGCGTCGCGAGCTGGCGCGTCTCGACGCCGTCGCCGCGTCGCAATCGGTGCGGCTGACGGTCGAGAGTTGGCTGTGGCGCGCCGATGGTACCCCCGACCGTCTCGCACCGGACGCGCGACCGGCGCGCGAAGCACGGCTCGCCGGCGAAGCGAACATCGCACCGAGTGGAAATGCGCTCGCCTTCTTGGTGGCGCGGCATCCCTTTGTGCTGCAGGCCACGGCGCGCTGGCGTCAAGCCGAGGCGCAGCGCCGTCTCGCGGCGGTCTCACTCCTTCCCTCGGCGAGCGTCGAGTTGAGCGGGCTCGCGGCCGGTCGCGCGATCGGCGATCTCAACCTTCCCCGCGCGGACGGCAGTGACACGAAGTTCGGCTCCGCCCTGCGCATCCCGTTGTTCGCGCGTCGCGAGCTTGGGCGACTGCGGGCCGCGGAAGATCGCGCGCGGTCGCTGCTCCTTGAGCGAGACAAAGTGAAGCGTGATGTCGAGATCGAGGCCGAGCGGGCGTTGATTGAGCTGCGCGTGGTGGACGCGCAGATCGCACGGCAGGCGGCGCTGTTGGTGTTGCAGGAACGATTACTGGCGGCAGAACAACAGCGCTTCACGGCGGGAGAGAGTTCGTTGCTGATCGTGAATCTCCGCGAGCGGGCGGTGCTCGACGAGCGCCTGCGTGTCGCCGCGCTCGTGGCCCGACGGGCGACCGCGTTGGGCACCCTCGCAGTCGCCCTTGGAACGCCGGAGCTTGGCAGGGGTCGAATCTCCGAGCGCGCCACGCCGTAGTATCAATGTCACACATCACCCTTCTATCCGCTTCCCCATGTTGACGACCCGTTCCCGCGCCGCACGCGCGATGCGACTCGTGCTCGCCGCGGCCGGCATTCCGCTCGCGTCCGTTGCCGCCGCGGCACAGGGATTCGCCGTGCCGATCAACCTGCAACTCGGCATTCCGCAGGGCGAGTTCGCGGACAATGTGAATCTGGCGGGAGGATTCGGTGCGGGTGGCATCTACGCGCTGAATGAGTGGTTCGGCTTCCGCGGACAGTTGGATTTCCAGATCTACGGCGCGGAGCGTCGACGCGTGCCCCTCGGTGGCGGCGCGCTCGGCCTGATCAACGTGGATGTGACGACGACCAACGCGATTATCGGCGGGTCGCTGGGCGTACAGCTGGGGATGCCGGGGCCGTCGATTCGTCCCTACGCGGGGGCCATGCTCGGCTTCTCGGCATTCACCACATCGTCACAGGTATCGGGGAGCAACTCGGCCGACGAGCCCTTCGCGTCGTCCACGAACTCACTCGACAACGCCTTCGCAAAGATTGTCTACGGCGGGATCTATATTCCGATCGGCACTGGGAACAGCGTGTTCGATATCGGCGTGCGCCACACGTGGAATGGCGAGTCGGTTCGGTATCTGACGCCCGGCGATATCACGGAGAATGGCAGTGGCGACGTCGTGCTCACGCCGAAAAATACGCGCGCGGATCTGTTGACGATCACCATCGGCGTGACGCTCCGCCCTGGGGCGAGCCGGACGGTAAAGTAGCCACATCGACCAGTCACGGCGCGCAGGAGCCGAAGGCCTCCTGCGCGCCGCGGTCACCCGCTCAGTCGTCGGTCCGCGGGCGGCGGTCCTTCTTCACGGACGATCGCCGCTTCTTGTCTTCGAGGCGAGCCTGCTTCTGCCCGCGGGAGGGCTTCGTCGCGCGCCGCGCCTTGGGAATCACCAGAGCATCGCGCACGAGATGCGCCAGCCGACCAAGGGCGAGCGCGCGGTTCTGCGACTGGCTCCGCGTGTCGGCAGCGACCACGCGAATCATGCCGGTGGAGTCGAGACGCGATGCCAATCGCACCTCAAGCTGTGCACGCGCGGCATCGGAGAGCGCGTTCGAGGTCCGGATGTCCCACGTGACCTCCACCCGGGTGGACGAGGTGTTCACGTGCTGTCCCCCCGGTCCGCCAGCGCGCGACGCGCGCACCGTGAGCTCCGCGGCGGGAATCCGCACGCGGCCATTCACGATGAGCCGCCCCTCCTCATCCCAGATTTCCGTGGAGGCCATAGGTAGCTAACATTGCAGATTGCGAGACTTTTCGCCACCTTCTCATCGTTGCGAATTGCAAGACTCGGAGGCGGACGTGGCGATCGGACGGGAGGGGGCCAGTGAGCGGTATCGCGCGGTCCTCGAACCGCGCCGACTGCTCTTCTGGATATACATCGGCCGCTTGGCCGTGGCGAGTGCCAACTTCACGTGGGCGCTCGTCTTCGCGCTCTTCGCGGACCCGACCAGCACGGTGATTGCGGCCGGGGCGCTCATCAGTACGATGGGGCTGACCGCGATCTCGTTCGTGCGCACCGAGGTCAACCGCAAGAGACCCGGCTCCGGCTTCCTCTACGTGCAGTTCGTGCACGATCTCCTGCTCATCACGGCGATCGTGCATATCACCGGTGGCGGCGATTCGCAGTTCGCCGCGCTCTACATCCTGGTGAATGCGGCGGCGGCGCTGCTGCTCCCGATCGGCAGCTCGCTGCTGCTCGCGATCTTCGGCTCCGTCCTCTACGTTGGCGACGCCTTCCTCGTGAGCGGAGGCGCGCTCTCGACGCCGTTGCTCCTGCAACTCGTGGTCTTCGTCCTGGTGGCGGTCGGGACGGGCTACATCGCCGCGCGGCTCCAAGAGGCGGGGGAGGGGCGCGAGAAGCTCCAGGCCGAGTTAGCGAGCGTGCAACTGCGCGCGGCCGACATTCTGGCGAATATCCGCGCTGGCATCATCACGGTCGATGATATCGGACGGCTGCTGTACGCCAATTCGTCGGCCTCCGACCTGCTCGGCATGCCGCTCGACACCATGATGGGCACGCCGATTCTCGACCGTCTGGATGCACGCGCCCCGTCGGTCGCCGACGCGATCTCGGCACACATCGGCGAACGACGCTCGAGCAATCGCTCCGAGGGCACGCTGGTGCGTGAGGGGCGCGAGATCCCGCTCGGCATCACGACGACCTCCGTCAGTGGTGACTTGCGTCAGGTCGGTGGGGCGACGACGGTCATCCTGCAGGACATCTCCGACGAGAAGCGCGTGGAGACGCTGCGCCTGCGCGCCCAACGGCTCGAGGCGGTCGCCGAATTGTCGGCGTCGCTCGCGCATGAGATCAAGAATCCTCTGGCGAGCATTCGGAGCGCCGTGGAACAGATCTCCACGCGCGATGACGCCTCGGCCGATGACCGGACGCTGGGGGCGTTGATCGTGCGGGAATCGGATCGCCTCTCGCGGTTGCTGTCCGAATTCCTCGACTTCGCCCGTGTGCAGGCCGCCCGACGCGAACGTCTCGACCTGCGAGACATCGTGCGCGGGGCCGCCACCCTCGCCGGCACGCATCCTGACCGCGGCGAATCGGTCCGGCTCACGCTCAATCTTCCCGCCGAGCCAATGGAAGTGGAGGGAGACGAGGATCTCCTGCACCGCGCGGTGTTCAATCTGGCATTGAACGCGGTGCAGGCCTCCGAGGGAGACGCCACGGTGACGATCGGACTCCGCCGTCTCACGCCGGCCGAGCAGCCGTCGGGTCTTCCGTTCCATGCGGATGCCATCGCCCTTGAGGTGCGAGACGAGGGCGGCGGAATTCCCTCAGAGATCACCGATCGCCTGTTCGAGCCCTTCATCACGACGAAGCCCGGCGGTAGCGGGCTCGGGCTCGCCGTCGTGCATCGCGCCATCGAAGCCCATCGCGGCGTGATCCTCGTCGACAGTGAGAGCACGGGCACGCGATTTACCGTGCTGCTTCCTTCCGCCAGCGAACATTCCGGAGTTGCGTCGTGACCGAATCTCCCCGCAAGCCCAGCATCCTGATCGTCGATGACGAGTCGGGAATCCTGCAGACACTCGATATCCTGTTGCGTGCCGAAGGGTTCGAGGTCCACACGGCGCAGGGTGGTAAGCTCGCGCTGGAGCGCATCCCGCAACTCACGCCCGACATCATTCTCAGTGATGTCCGGATGCCGCAGGTGACTGGGGTCGAGGTGCTCGCGGCCGCCCGGGCCCACGACCCAGAGGTGCCGGTCATTCTGATGACCGCCCAAGCGACGCTCCAGACCGCCATGCAGGCCGTGAATGCGGGCGCCTTCTACTACATCCAGAAGCCGTTCCGCAACGATGAACTCCTCGCGATCCTGCGACGCGCGGCCGAGCATCGGCAGCTGCGACTGGAGAACAGATCGCTGAAGAAGGAGATCCGTCGTCGTGATCGGCGGACTGCCGGCGCACCGATCGGCAGCCATCCGCTCTGGCTCGCGGCGCTGAGCCTCGCTGAAGCGGTCGCGCACACGGAGTCCACGGTGTTGCTGACGGGGGAATCGGGCACGGGCAAGGAGGTCGTCGCGCGCTACATCCACGACCTCTCGCTGCGCGCGGATCACACGTTCCAGAGCATCAATTGCGGAGCGCTCCCCGAAGGACTACTCGAGAGCGAGCTGTTTGGCCACGTGAAGGGATCCTTCACCGGCGCGGTGCGTGACAAGGACGGGCTCTTCACCGCGGCCGCAGGTGGCACCTTCTTTCTCGATGAGATCGGCGAGACGACGCCAGCGACCCAGGTGAAGCTCCTGCGTGTGCTGCAGCACCGCGAAGTGATTCCCGTCGGCGCCACGGAATCGCAGTCGATCGACACGCGCATCATTGCCGCGACGAATCGCGACCTCGAGGAGGAGATCAAGCGGGGCACCTTCCGCCGCGATCTCTTCTACCGACTCAATGTGATCGCCCTGCACCTGCCGCCGTTGCGCGATCGCCGGGAGGATATCCCGCTGTTGGCCGAGTCATTCCTCGAGCGGAGTGGGCAGCAGCGCGGGGAACCCGCCAAGCGGCTGAGCGACGAGACCGCGTCGGCGTTGCTCAACTACAGCTGGCCCGGCAATGTGCGGGAGTTGGAGAACGCGCTCGAACGCGCGGTGATTCTGACCAATGGGCCGACCGTCAACGTCAGCGCGCTTCCCGAACGCGTCACCGAGCGGCGCACGGAGTCGCTCGTGGCCGATCGCACGGCGCCGAACCCGACGCTTGAGGTGATCGAGAAGGCCTACATCATGTGGGTGCTGCAGAGCGAGGCGGGGAACAAGACGCGCGCGGCCGAGGCACTGGGGATCGACCCCTCGACGTTGCATCGCAAGTTGGCGCGGTATGGAGTAGAGACGTGAGCGGAGTGCACGCGGCGAGGCTCGCGGTGGACGCGCGACGAGAGCAGCTGCTCCCAATCGGCGTTGGGCTTGTAGTCCTCTTGGTCGCCGTGACGAACATCACGCCGCACCTGATCGGCGTCTTCTTCGACGATGCGATCTACGCTCTGGTGGCGAAGGCCATCGCCGAAGGTCAGGGCTTTGTGTATCCACAACTGCCGGGGACGCCGCCGGCCATTCATTATCCTCCCGCGTTTCCGCTGGTGCTCGCGCTCGTCTGGAAGCTCGCGCCTCCCTTTCCCGAGAGCACGATGTGGTTCAAACTGGTGAACCCGATCGTGCTCGGAATCGCGGCGTGGGGTGCGACGCGCCTGGCCGTGCGTGCGCTCGGGTGGACACCGATTGCGGCCGCCGGCGTCGTGCTGCTGGGCTTTGTGAGCGTGCCGACCTTGGTGTTGACGAGTGTGCTACTCTCGGAGCCGCTCTTTTTGGCGACGCTCTTTCCCGCGCTGTTGAGTGCCAGCGCGTTGGTGGAGCGCGGCGGAATGAAGTGGGCCGTGCTCGCGGGCATCGCGGCGGCCGCGTTGGTGCTCACCCGGACCATCGGTGGCGTGATCCTTCCGGCAGTGGTCCTCGCGTTGCTCTGGGACCGGCGCTGGCGCGAGGCGGTCGTCTACGCGCTCGTCACCGTTGCGCTCCTGATGCCGTGGCAACTCTTTGTGTGGAAGCATGCGCCGGGATTCCCGGACCCGCTCCGTGGCTCGTACGGGCCGTACCTCGAGTGGGTGGTCGGAGGATATCGCGAAGGCGGGGCGACATTGGTGCTCGCGATCATCGGCAAGAACATCGCCGACGCGTGGAGCTTCCTCGGCATCTTCTTCAGTCCGCTGGTGCGCGTCGCGCGCCCGGCCGCGGCGGTGCTTGTGATCGTGGCGGCCGCCGGCGGCGTGCTCGCGGGGCTCACGGAGCGTCGCGCCCGGGTGCTCGCGCTCACCACGGGCGGCTATCTCGCGGTGGTCTTTGCGTGGCCCTATCAGATCGAGCGATTTCTCTGGGGGGCCTGGCCGCTGCTGGTGCTCGTCGCGGGCTACGGCGTGCTCCGCGCGCACCGTGCCCTGCGTCAGTCGCCTCAACCAGCGCTCGCGTGGGGTGTGGTGGGCGTCGCGGCCTTCCTCGCCATCGGGCACGCGACCTACAGCGCGCGCGGTCTCGCCAAGGGGTGGGCCGGGAGCGCCTCACAGCGCATGACAGACCGGATGCTCCCCGTCGTGAAGTTTGCGATTGGCGACCCGCGGCTCCGTGGGAAACTGCTGGCCTCGGATATCGCTCCGGTGCTCGCGCTGTACACTGGGCAGTCGGCCATCTCCCTCGATATCCTGCAGGTGTCGGATCATCTTGCCGAAAAGTCCCTGCCTGAGCGGGCAGCCGTCATCTCGGTGTTGGATCGCGCCTTCGAGCCTGAGGCCTACGTGTTGCTTGCTGACTCCCCGATTCTCCCGGCATTCCTCCGCGCCGAACGTGACCCGGCGCGTCACTTCCGTGAGTTCACCGCGCCGGGCCTTGGGGTCCGCGCCTTTCTCCTCGACCCCCGATGACTCCACATCCGCCGCCGAGTACCCACGCCGCGTCGCGTACCCCGCTCGCTGCCAACCAGCTCGTGCTCTCCGTGTTGATTCCCGTGTTCAACGAACGGCACACCATCGAGACCATTCTCGACGCCGTGCACGCGGTCCCGGTGAAGAAGCAGATCATCTGCGTGAACGATTGCTCCACCGATAGCACGACCGACATCCTGCGCCGACTCAAGGAGGAAGGGCGCATTGATCTCCTGCTCGAGCACGACATCAACCGCGGGAAGGGCGCGGCAATCCGCACCGCACTCGCGGCCAGCACGGGCAACGTCGTGATCGTGCAGGATGGCGACCTCGAGTATGATCCCGCGGAGTGGCCCGTACTGCTCGGCCCCATCCTCGATGGCCGCGCCGATGCCGTGTTCGGTTCGCGCTTCCTCGGTGGCCCGCATCGGGTGCTCTACTACTGGCACTCCGTTGGCAACTGGGTGCTCACGACGTACAGCAACATGATGACCAATCTGAACCTGACCGACATGGAGACGTGCTACAAGGCCATCCGCGGCGACTTGGCGCGGTCGCTGTCGCTCTCCGCGGATCGGTTCGGGTTCGAGCCCGAGGTGACGGCCCGCCTCGCGCAACGCGGCGCCCGCATCTATGAAGTCCCCATTTCCTACTCCGGGCGCACCTACGCCGAGGGGAAGAAGATCGGCTGGAAGGATGGCGTCGCGGCGTTCTGGCATATCACCCGAGCGAGATTCACGCGAGGGAGCGTCACGCGATGAGTGACGCCTGGCGGCGCGTGTGGACGGATCACGCGCGTGCGTCCGGCGTCGTCCTGGTGATTGTCGCGGCACTCGTCGCCTCGGTGGTCTCGCTCGGCAACGGCTTTGCGTTGGACGATGTGCTGATCATCGAGACGCGTGCGCGGTTGCACACGCTGCGCGAGCCCGTGGCGCTCCTCACGACCGCGTATTGGCAACTGCCCCCGGACGACACCCTGTGGCGGCCACTCGGACTGCTCACCTTTGCCACGCAATGGGTGGTGGGGAACGGGGCACCCGTCGTGTTCCACGCGACGAGTATCCTGCTGTACGTCGGGGTGTGCCTCGCCGTGCTGGCGCTGGCCCGCGCGGTGCTTCCGCCCGGTGGGGCACTCGCGGCGGGACTCGTCTTCGCCGTGCATCCGGTTCACGTGGAGTCGGTCGGCAACATTGTGGGGCAGCTCGAACTCTGGGTAGCACTCGCCGTGGTGCTTGCCTGTGTGATGTACGTGCGCGCGCGTCGTGCCGGCGCGCTCACGGCGGCGACGATCACCGCCGTCGTGGCCTGCTACGCGCTCGGGCTGGGGATGAAAGAGCACGCGGTGCTGCTGCCGGCTTTTCTGATCGCGCTCGAGGTGACGGTGCTGTCCGATGCCCCGCTGGCCACTCGGGAGGCCCGCGCACGCGTGCGTATCCTGTACGGCCTCCTGGCGGCGTTGGCGCTGCTGTGGCTCTCGGTCCGCAGCGGAATCGTTGGCGGGCTCGCGGGCGACCGTCCGCACGTGGCGTTGAAGGGGCTCGGAATGGCCGAGCGAAGTTGGGTGATGCTTGGGTTGCTTCCGGAGATTGTGCGGCTGCTGCTCTGGCCCGCGCGGCTCTACGCCGACTACTCGCCGCAATTCGTGGCGATCCATCGCGCGCCCGGACTCGCGCATCTCCCGGGCGCCGCGATGCTCCTCGCATTCGTTATGGCATTGGGATGGGCGTGGCAACGGGATCGGGCGCTCGCGCTCGGGTTGCTCCTGGTGCCGCTCGGTCTCGCGCTCGTGGCAAACATTCTCGTGCCGACCGGAATTCTGCTTGCCGAACGCACCCTGTTCCTTTCGACTATTGGAATCGCGCTGGCGCTCGGCGCCGGTGTCGCCCATGCGATGCCGCGTCTGCGTGCGGTGCCGTCGACGGTGCGGACGCTCGCGCTCGCGCTGGGGTGCGCCGTGGTTGCCGTCGGTGCGGCGCATAGCGCGGAGCGTCAGCACGTGTGGAAGAACAACGAGGCGCTGATCACTTCGCTGGTGATTGATGCGCCGACGAACTTTCGCGGGCCTTTCTGGCTCGGTGACGATTTGCTCCGGCAGGGCAAGCTGATTGAGGGGGAGCGGATGATGCGTCGCGCGATGGCGCTCTGGCCCGAGCACGATGGTCCGCCGCTTGGCTTGGCGCTGCGGTACCATGAGCGCGGGATGTGCGAACCCGCCCTCGCGTTGTACTTGACGGCGCGGACCCTCGCACCGCGAAAGCCGACCCCTCATTTTGGGTACGCGGGGTGCCTGTTCACGCTTGGCCGTCTGCATGAGGCCCGACGGGCGGCCTTCGAGGGCCTGCAGACGGGGCGTTCTGGGGTCGCCTTCCGATATTTGATCCTGCAAGCGGACTCGGCGTTGGCGGCGACCGATTCCGCGGCCAGCAACAATTGGTGGATCCGGCGACACTAGGGCCGCCGTGCACGAGGGCCGCCGTGCAATGCAACAGCCCTCTCATTTCGCCCCTCATCCCCCTGGGCGCACCGGGGCCAAAGAATGCTAAAGTATTGCTGCTCAATCACTTGAGCTTTGACTTGTTACTTGGCACGCACTTTGCCGTCTTATGCCAGAGGAAACCACCGTCCGACAACCACCCACCCTCGGAGTCAACTCAATGTTGAGCAACAAGAAGGGCTTCACCCTGATCGAGCTTCTTATCGTGGTCGTCATCATCGGCATTCTTGCCGCGATTGCGATTCCGAAGTTCGCGAACACGAAGGAGAAGGCGTACATCGCGTCGATGAAGGCTGACCTCCGCAACCTCGTGACCGCCGAAGAGGCGTACTTCTCGGACAACACCGCGTACGGCACGTTCTCGGGCACGAGCGCTGGCAGCGGCAACCTGTCGGGCACGTACAACACCTCGGCTGGCGTCAGCGTGGAAGCGGTCCCGTCGGCTGGCCTCGGCTGGGCGGCGACGGCGGAACACACCTCCACCACCCAGACCTGCCAGATCAAGGTCGGCAACCAGGTGGCGACAGGTGAGAACGAAGGCGAGCCGGTCTGCGGCTAACCGCGAGACTGCTCCATGATTGACCGAAGCGGGTCGGGCGCTCAGCGCTCGGCCCGCTTCTCTTTTTCTCGCGCCGTTTCTTGGTGCGTGTCGCAATGCAGTGATGCCGTAGCCGCGCGGTGATTGACGCATCCTTGGCGTCATGCGCTCCCGCTCCGGCGTCTCTCTTATCGAAGTGCTGGTCGCCGCGGTCCTGCTGGCCGTCGGTATCTGCGGTACGCTCGCCGCCTTAGCGGCGACCGCACGACTGCGCCAACTGGCGAGGGACCGCGAGGCCCTCGCGGCGGCCGCGCTCGATCGCCTTGCGTGGTTCGAAGCGCGGGCCTGCGCCCACGCGGACACCGCAGAGCAGGCCACGTTATCCGCATCGGACAGTGTGACGGTGCAGTGGCGCGTGACCGACTCACTGGGTCGGCGCGCCATGCGATTCGAGGCCACGAGTGCCGGGCGCGCGCAGCAACGGCTCACCCTGACCACCAGCTGGCGATGCGGGTGAGAGCGGGGCATCTCCTCGTTGAGGCGCTGTGTGCGCTCGCGCTCGCCGGAATTCTCGCGGCGACCGCCGCGTTCACCCTCACGGGCGCACGCCGATCCCTCCATGCGGCCGAGCGTCGGGACCGCGCGGAGCGCGCGGAGCGCGAGACGATCGCGATCCTGCGTGAGACGCTCAGCGCGGGGGAGGCGGTGCTCACCCGTGGCGATACCGCGGTCGACTTCGACCTGCTCCTCGGGGTGTCGGTGGTGTGCGCGGCGGAGGCAGGCGCGATCCTGCTCCCTCCGGCCGTCGGCGACCGCGCGCTGACGGTGCTGGCGCAGGAGCCCGGGCCCGATGATCTCGTCGCGGTGCGGCTCGATGCCGCGGAGGAGACCTGGTGGTACGGTGTCATCGATTCCCTTCAGTCGCGGGTGATTCCCGGCCGGTGCGATGCGGCGTCCGGCTGGCAAGCAGGGGGAGGCAGCGCCCCGGTGATCCGTGTGGTGCCGCTCGACCCGTTCCCCACAGAGGTCCGCGCGGGCGCGACGGTTCGGCTCTCGCGTCGCGGACGCTTTATGCTGTACAACGCGGGA
>ENA-ORBV01015480-ORBV01015480.1-microbial-mat-metagenome-genome-assembly--contig:-NODE-15480-length-11209-cov-6.747664_pt1 | contig 11209 bp, 10 predicted proteins | sample MGYA00237777_ERZ505514 | MGnify/ENA primary metagenome ERZ505514 (study PRJEB26160, sample SAMN06269048) | microbial mat metagenome | isolation source: Oligotrophic lake microbial mat | place...
CCCGGCTTCGCGAGCTACTGCGCGAGCAAAGGGGGGCTGAAAATGCTGAGCCGGGATCTGGCGATCGAGCTCGCGCCGTCCAGGATCACGGTGAATTCGATCGCTCCCGGAGCGATCGAGACGCCGATCAACGCGAAGCTCTTGAAGAACAAAAAAAAGCTGAAGGCATTGCGCGCATCGTTGTTCGGAACGCGCTGTTCTTCGGGCGCCAGCGGTTGAGCGCACTGACGATTCCCTGGTGCACGTACACCGATCCGGAGATCGCCCATGTCGGCCTCTATGTGCAGCAAGCGCACAACAAGGACATCTCGGTCAAAACTTTCACGATCCCTATGCACGACGTGGATCGCGCGATCGCTGACGGGGAGGAGGCGGGCTTCGTTAAAATCCACGTCAAGGAGGGCACGGACCGGATTCTGGGTGCGACGATAGTGGCCCGTCACGCCGGTGAGATGATTAACGAGGTCACTCTGGCGATGGTGGCAGGCATCGGTCTGCGCACTTTAGCCCGCGTCATCCACGCCTACCCGACCCAGGGCGAAGCGATCAAGAAGGCGGCGGACGCCTACAACCACACCCGCTTGATGCCATTTGCAAAAACAATATTTTCCCGCTGGCTCGCGTGGCGGCGCTGAGCGACCTAAAATGGAAAACAGCATGTGCAAAGAAACGAAGCACAAGACTTCCCACCCAGCCCTGTTTTATGCGCATATTCGATCCTGAGCTACAACTCGCCCCAAATTGCTCGCGAATCCGACACTGCTTTGCTGAATCCTAAATCCGGCAGTGACTCTCAATCATTGTAAACGATGCGCAAACCCTCGATGTATCGGTCTCGGCGCCAATACGGCAGCACGCGCATCAATTCTTCGAGGTACCGCTGTGGCTCGATGCGACGAAGGCGGGACGTGGCGATCACGGTGAAGATGGCGGCGGCGCCTTCGGCGTGCCGTCGCCGCCATAGAAGAGCCCCATCCACCCAGCCTGCAACCGCTGGGATGAACCGAGCAAGGGATACGTGGGCCGGCGAGGTTACCGCGTGCACGCGCCGGCGTCGCAGTCACATCCCAGCTCTGGTGGGGTCGGCGCACCACATCCGCCTTCGGGCATTAGTACGATGCGTTCGATGATACTGCTGTTTTTCGGAACCGTTGCCGGCTTTCCGTAGCGGATGTATCCGGGCTTGTACGCGGTCAGCAAGAGGGGGCAGCCTGCGGGGACATCTGACAGCGTGAAGGAGGCTTTGAACGGCAATGAGCAAACCCTTCGCCCTCCAAATTGAACAACGGCCGCAAGTCCGACATTGGTACATGCACTGACGACGTCACCGTTCATGATGCCGACACCGGTACAGGTTGTGTTTTCTGCATCTGCTGAAACGGCCGTATCTCTTGGCTCGGCCACCTTCGCATCGGTCGGTGGGACGTCGGCAATTGCACGTGTGTCCGGATTGCTGAGAGCATCTTGCACTGAGGTGCGTTCGGAACCTTCCAGGTCGCCCGAGGTGAGCGGTTCGATGGCGCATCCTCCCAAAGGCAACGCGACCATCAAAAGCGCAACCGCATTTCGGTTCCTCCGGAGTAACGATGCCAATGAAGCCATGATCATCCTATGCCAGAAGACCGATCGTTGGACATTCGTCACAGGATCCACCATAGCCCCGCGTTGAAAGCAAACGTTGTGCTCGCATTCCGGGCACCATCTACCTCAATCCAAGACGCCACCAAGAGTCCTCCGATGGTCCACCCCAACCCTCGCCGAAGCGGCCCAGACAATCCAAATCCCGTCGCCAACGTGGGTGCGAACCACCCACCTTTCGATCCGCCATTGCGTCTTTGCAGCACCGTGCTCGATCCACCGCCTCCGAAGAACTCAAGTTGGTGCGCCGCCGGCAAACGAATCACGTAGCCGCCTTCAAGAACCAACGTTTGCCGAAACAAACTGAACGCATTTTCACCCACGCGATGGGATGACCCCATGGAGATGGACCGTATTCCCAAGGCAAACGGGCCAAGCCCGCGGGATGAAACGCGCATCATCAATCCCTGTTCGGCTCCGCCCAGTTCAAGCGGAGCGGAGCCCATCGCGTAGGCCGTCAGCAATCGTGTCGATCGGGTTTCTTGTGTTACGGATGGTGTTCGCCCCGATTCATATCCAGCAGTCAATGCCGCGACGACATCGGTGGTGAAAGGTGTGTCGAATCCCGATGGCGTCGGGTCGATTCCCCGGTCTGCCCTTGATTCACTTTGCGACGGCTTCCAGCGTGCCGAACCCATGTCGTTGGTCTGTCCCGCCTCCAGATCGACGAAGGATTCGGCCGCTTCGGCTGATTGATCCCGTCCGTCCGTGCGATGGACGCGGTAATGACCGGGTGGCAGCGTCAGTGTCACGGTTTGTCCCTTTGCTGCATACACCTCCGCGAAGATGGGTCGCCCGGTCGATGATTCGACGCGATAGCGGCCGTCTTTTGGCGCTCGGATGCGCAGTCGAGGCGCGCGCCCGCGGTGATCAATTGTGTTGCGTTTTAAGTCGCCTCCCGGTGGGTCAAACCAAGGCGTCTGTCCGGTTGCCCCCTGTGTGTTGAAAGCAACGAAGGCCACCAGTTCACCGAAGGTCACGACGTCGTCGCTGTCTGCGTCGGCGGCGCCTGCGAGTCCCGATGCCAACGCGTGTGAGAACAAGCCCGATCGCAGTGTGCTCAATTCTCCGGCGGGCTTGCCCGTGGTGGCCGCTGTGAGAACGCCGATCTGTGCCGCATTCGCCCCGCGCTCCAACTCAGCAATTTCGGTCGAAAAATCTGGACCCGTGGCGGCCCCGCGTTCCGAGAAGAGACTTTGCGATCGACAGGCGTCGACAAAAACGAAAATGCGAAGACCTGGGTCTACCCCGGTGAGGGCCGCGAGTGCCGTGCGCAATTCGGTACCAGTAATGGCCGCTTCCTGTGCCTGTTCGGGTTCAAGCAGCAATTGACCGTGCTGTCCATGTCCCGCATAAACGAAGTACAAAACGCGGTTGCCTTTCGAGGGTTGTGCCGCCAAGCGTTTCTTGAGGGCGTCGAGTGTGCGGAACAGCGCGGTTCGGGTCGGGCGCTCATGCGACGGGATTACGAGTCCACTCTCTTTCATGGCCGCTTCGGTGTCGGTGTCGATTGTGCTTAGCAACCACACCTGGGAAGGGGAGGTCTGCGCCCGCGTCAGACCGTTAAACATGAGGGCGAATCGAAGTGCGTCGTCATCTGCGAATTGCAGCGCAGGCAACCCTTGTCGTCCGCCATTGTGGCCCACCACGACGGCGTAGATTTCGTCGGGAGAATCCGGTCGCGCGGGATCAGCCGCCGCTGGCGGCGCGTGCGTCGCAACGGCTGCCAACACGATCATGAATAGCCTGGCGCGCATGGTCGCTATCGTTCAACGATCAACAACCCCGATAAAAGCGCAACCGACTTGGGAAGCGCGGAATTCTTTTTCCAAGCGGCGATCGTTTCACGAACCTGCTCGGCTCCGATCGCTTCGGTGGAGACGATGGCAAGCACTTGCAGCGGCCCCGGTGGCACACGCCCATCGAGATCCAAACTGGGCCCGATTGCGGTCGTTCGCGTCACGGGTTCGAGTCGCACCGATGGGCTTCCATTGATGGGGAGCATCGCGTGGACGTCGCCGTTGGCAAGCAGTCCAACCAGCGTGAAGTACGAACTTACTTGCAGATCTCGGTAACTGAACTGGACAAACTCTTGCAACGAAACGTGCGCTTCCCCGGAGCCAGGTAGCTCAGCGATTAAACGCACCGACGAGGGAGCGCCCTGCGGTGAAACTTTTCTTTTTGCGTGAACGAGAAGTCGGATCGGCGTCGTTTGCGCCGGGACATCGTTTCCGCGCCATTGGATCGTTTCCTGTTCTTGTCGACCCCCTTGCACCGAGAATTCGTGCGATCGGCTCAGCCATATCGCGAGGCTCGCGACGCCGAGTGCGGGTGCCATCAAAATTGGCCAACGTCGGCGCCGGGATGGTTGGGCAGGGTGTAGGACGGTTCGGCGGGATAAGGCAAACAACAGACCCTCACGCTCACGTCGGCGGGCCTTTGCATCGACACCGGGCAACGCCTCGGCAACCAAACCGACGCGGTCGTAAAAGGTTCGGCAAGCGTTGCACGTTTGTAGATGCTTGCGCAGTTCGTGTTCGGATTCCATTGGCAGATCGCCCGCGATCGCCTTCAGAATCCTTCGGCGGTAAAAGAACAAACTCACGGTTTCGTTACCTCGGCCAACGCGGCGGCAAGGCCCGTATCACTTGCCGCTCGTAATAAAAGTTTCATGCGCAGGTATTTGCAACGGCGGGAACTGATACCCATGGCAGATGCGACTTGGTCATGGCTCTGCTCTTCCAGCAATGAAAGCTGAAAAACACGTGCCTCTTCGGGTTTCAGTTTGTGGAGAAAAGTTGCCATTGCGAATTGCACTCGGCCGGAACGAACGGCTTCATCCGGGGCTGGTTCGTTGGAAGTCAAATCGAGATCGTCGGTGGAATCGCGCGCTTGGGGCCGCCGTCCGCGTGCGCGCAGGATCTCTTTGCAGCGGTTGATGGCAATCGTTTGCAACCAACCGCCGAGCGGGCCCCGTTCGGGATCGAAGCGGAGGCGAACGCGGTGGATCTGCAACCAGGACTCCTGAACGGCCTCTTCGCGATCGAATGGCGACAAGAACATTCGCCGCACCATCGAGCGGAGTTCGCCATTGTAGGCATCGTAAACGGCGAGGAACGCGGCCTCGTCGCCGCGACGAAACGACTCGATCGTGCCCGGTGGCACGGCGGCGTTCATGTTGTCGGAATCGAAGGTCAAGGGTTGGACCAGTCGCAGTATCTACTGAAATCATGAAATTCTCACCATTGCCTCGTCAAGCCTAGGTTGGGTTCTGATCCAAACAAAGACGGTAGTGCGCGACCCGATCAGGATAGGCGTCCGCGAGATTACGACGTTCACCGGGGTCGTTTGCCAGATCGAACAGTTCCGTCCGGCCGTTGTCTTGGTTCAAGATGAACTTGAAGCGATCGTCGCGCAAGCCTCCTCGATGCGTTGCCTGTTCGGTGAAAAAGCGAACGACGCGTGTCGGTGATGCGAAATCCGATTGTTCGGAATGCGCGTCGGTTTCAGGCAGTCCCATCAGCGACAATGTGATCGATGAGAGGTCGGTTAGGCTTACCAATTGATGCACGCGTCTCTGTTGTTTGATGAGGCCGGGCGCCGCCACAATAAATGGAACTCGCACGTTCTCTTCGTATAGATAGAGCGCGTGGGCCACGTTGCCGTCGTGTTCGCGGAAGGCTTCTCCGTGGTCGCCGACAACGACATACAACGTCTTGTCGTGCAGATTCCGTTGGCGAAGGCCTTCAAGTAATTCTCCGAGGGCCACGTCTCCCACTCGCAGGTCGTTTAGATGTTCGTCGCGTTCGCTGTGCTCAGGCATCGTTCTCGGGATGTTTCCAGGAGTGTGATACGGATGGTGTCCCGCGATCGGCATATAGACTGCGAAAAAGGGCATGTTTGGGTTTCGGTTGTCGATGAATTGTAAGGTCCGCCGTACGGTAGAGCGATCGTCAACGCCAAAGCTTGAACGATGCGGGCTGTCGATGTTGCTCGCGTCGGCAAGCTCATCGAATCCACGTTCTTGCACGACGGTATTCATTCCCAGGTATGCGAACCAGCTAGAGTGGAAGAGCCCCGTGCGATGGCCGGCGCGGGCAAACGTTTCGGCGATGCCTTTGCAAGGTACTTGCTGCTGGTTGTATTCCGAGGCTTCCAGTCCCGACGGCGGCGGTTGGGAACACAGCATCGAAAACAATCCTTTGATGCTCTCGGGATAGGCGGCGTAAGCGTTCTCGAAAACCAAAGACGATTGCGCGAGGGTCGTAAGGTGTGGGGTTGCGTCAAGGGATGCGCCGTAGGTCGGCAGAGCGCGTGCCCCCGTCGATTCAAGGATCACCCACAAGACATTGCGTCCCGCGGCGATCCCGGCCAGATCGCGGAGGTTGTCGGTGGGGATGCGCGTCAATGCTGGAAAAGGAGTGCATGCGCGGCGCTCCGTCGGCGCAGCCCGTGGCGCCAAATGATCCCAAAAACTTGCCGCGAGCACGACGACCGCATTGCCGCCCAGTCCCGCCGCTTCGACCTGCGGCGCTGTCAACGGCCCCACGATCGCCAATCCGGCAGCCGCTGCAACGCCTGCAAAACGGACGTACGGTTTTCGCGGTGTGATTCGACTCAACGCGCGCGGCAATCGTTGGACGATGAGCCACAATGCCAAAGGAACGCCGAGGTTGGCAAACGTCAGATAGCGGGAGAACGAATCCCCAAGAGCGCCACCGGTTGCGTGAAGAAATCCGTAGGTTACGGACGAAGACATTAAACGTACGACGGGTATGTTGAACATGATCCAGAACGTCAAGATGCCGTGTCCGCCCGCGAGGCATGCAGCCGCCCAAGGTGCCGGGCGCTTGGCGCGGGCTTGGACCAAGATCCAGGCGGCCAAACCAAACGGAACGATCAGGTACAGGTCGTCGTACAGGATTGCCACGGGGGCAAGCGCTGTGTGCAGTCCTTGCCCTCCACCGTCGTACAGGCGAAACAGGACCGCGGTCAATTTGGCGATCCAGGACGCCACAAGCAGCGCCAGTGCCCAGTCGAGAGCGGATCGCGCGGGAAGCGGTGTGTGCGACGGTTTCTGCGATGGTTTGTTCACAATGGATCAGGGGCCTTTGGGTTCCTATGCCGAGACGGAAGGTCAGGGACAAACTTTCTTTTTTTGTCTCTTCTAGCCTGCCCCGGCATAGGGACTGGGTATGAAACGAACCCAACAATTGCCTACAAGCTTTCGGATGTTCCTTGTACTTGCCTGCACGGCCTCGCCCACCGTCGCCAATCTGGCGAATGCCAGCGCGCCGAGCAGTGTGTATACGGTGCCTTCTGGCGTCCAGATGTTTCCCAACGACACGGCCCCGACACGGGTTGTCATCCGAGGCGCGTTCTTCTTGTTGCAATCGACGATGCAAATGACCTACAGCGATCCGATCTGCGGAATCATGCATTTTGAATGCAAAACGGGGCAAGAGGCTTTGTGCAAGATGCAGTGGAACGAGCTGCGCGCTGGCATCGCGGCCACCGGGGTCTGTCTGGGCTTCGGGCAGGACAACGTCATTGCGTCGGCGCCGATCCAAAACGCCAATGTTGCGCTGGGGGCTCCCTCCCCCTGGGACATCGGGATGGGCATCAGTCCCGGGGGTTACGTAGACGGCAAGTGTCCCAAAGCGCGCGCTTTGCAGTGCGGTGCATCGATCGATGGTGGTACGAGTGCCCCTATCACGGATGCAGGCGCGGGCGGCGTAGCGGGTAGCACAGGCGGCGTGGCGGGTAGCGCGGGCGGCGTGGCGGGTAGCACAGGCGGCGCTGCCGGTGGTGCGCCAGGTTCTTCAACAGGAACCAATACCGACAGAATGAACAAAAGTGATACGGGCGGTTGCTCGCTCGTGGGTACGGGTGGAAACGGCCACCTGGCATTGTTTGCACTCTTCACCGTCGGTTGGCTGGCCGCCTTCGGACGCGGCAAGCGACGGGCATGAGCGCCCATCGGATGTTTCGTCATTCCGAAAGAGACGCGATGGTGCTTGGCGCAGCGGCTTTGCACGGCGCGCTTTTGGTTGCAGGCCTCGCGATCGCGAATGCAGGGGGGTCTTTCGTCAAGGTCGCGGTAATCGTCCCTTTGGCGCTGGCGATGTGTTGGGGGTGTAATACGGTTTCCCATATTCATATTCACAGGCCCTTGTTTCGCAATGGGTGGGTGAATGCGGTGTTTCGAGGCTATCTCACGGTGTTGTTGGCCGTTCCCCAGGGCTGGTGGAGGACGCGACATTTGCAACACCACGGGATCCATTCGCAACACGTGGACGTCCGCGCAGGCATGGTGGCCGAATGGGCCATTTTGCTTGTCGGTATCGGGCTTTTTGCAGCCCTTGCGCCGACGCTGTTGATTGAGGTTTATCTGCCCGCTCTTGGGCTTGGACTGGGACTCTGTGCCATGCAAGGCCGGGGGGAACACCCTGTCTCCGATGCAGGCGTCGATCACCACGGAACCTTTTACAATCGGCTGTGGTTCAATGACGGTTTTCATTGTGCCCACCACCGCAATCCGGAGACGCACTGGACCTCCCTACCCACCGCCGTACAGCGTGGCGATGGGACCAGTGCCTGGCCGCCAATTATTCGTTTGCTCGATTTCAATGGCTTTGCGCCCACGCTGTTGGATTTCCTTGAACGGTCGACATTCGATGTTGGAATCGTGCGTCGGTTTCTCCTCCGTTCGCATTCCCAGGCCTTTGATGTCTTGTTGCCGGTTCAGGGACGCGAACAGTTGCGGCAGATTACCGTGGTGGGGGGCGGGCTATTCCCGCGGACCGTTCTCGTTCTCGGTTCTTTGTTGCCGAATGCTCGATTCACCATCATCGACTCGGACGCGCAGCATCTCGCCCGCGCCCGTGCGCTTTTGGATCGGGAGGCGGCTCATCTGTCGATCGCGTTTCAGCATTCGCGATTCGATGGGGAGGTGTTGCCCGGATGTGATCTGCTGGTTTTGCCGTTGGCTTTTCGGGGCGATCGGGCTCGAACTTATCGATTTCCACCGGCACGCCTTGTGGCCGTGCATGATTGGCTCTGGCGTGGGCAAGGTTGTGAGGGCCGTTGTGTTTCGCCCTTCTTGCTGAAACGGATCAATTTGATCAGCGCGCGTCCGCGTGGTGAAACGGCGCCATCACCGTGAATCATGTCGACGGTGCGGCGGCCAGCAACACAACGACGAATAAAGATTCAGGGTTGATACGGACAACGTATTGTTCTCCGTAAAATTACGCCGCATTTTTACGTCATTGTTGCGCCAGCCCCGGCGGGAGCGGGCCTCTCTACAACTGAGTCGAGTGTGCTGCGTTTACGAGGGTGAAGTTTAGGCCGGTGATTGGGCCCGTCTTGAGCTCGGCGGCTGGGTACTTGCCTTGCGCGTCGCTGCCTTGTTGATTCGCTACCCAGGTGTTGCCAACGGCGCTCACCACCGTGGCTGTTTCCACGCGGAGTGCGGTTGTCGTGCTTCCGGTTAGTGTGTTGCCGCCAACATCAGCGGCTGTGCCGAGGTCTGCCGTTGCGACCCCTGCGATTCGAATCCCAATACCTGCGCTCTTAACCGTCGAGCCACGAAGCTTCAACATATTACCGCTCAGGTTAATGCCGTAATCTACTGACCCTTCGAGCGTGCTGTTCGTGATCGTCACGGGTCCCCAAGAAACGGTCTCGGTATCGAGGCCACGGAATCTGCCGCGGATCGATGTGTTGGTGATACGAATGTCGATGTTCCCCAACACGCCTATCACCGGACCACATCCACTATTCAACGCTATCGATCGATTCTCGATCACGCTCCCCTCGATCGAGGCAGTGCCGTACGCACGCAGCACCGTTCCCTTGTGGTGCACGGTGACGCCATTCAACGTCAACTTGCCGCCCCCTTCGAAGAGCGGATTGCAATAGCTGTCCGCGTTGTTCGCAGCCGAGTCGTCAAACGTTCCGCCTTCAACCGTGAGCTCACCTCCGCCCGTGATGAATGCGAACATTTGGCCACGCAAATTGGCGACCGGCACGGTCGTGTAGTTGGCGACCCCGTCCGGTATGAGCGTCACTTTCGCCGAGCCACTCACGACAAGCGGCGCTGCCTTCGCGTTTGGTGAGGAGGTGACATCGCCGACCGTCAGCGCGCGAATGGTGAGCGTGCCACCCGTTGCCTGAATGACGCCGCTAGAAAACGATCCGCTACCGGGAGGCGCGTTTTCTAGCTTGATTCCTCGAACGGCGCCGCCTTGATTGAACGCAAGCGGCACACGCACGAGGGCTTGCCCAGCATTGAGCGCGTGGAGCACAACCGGGGTTGTGAAGGTCGGGCTGCACGGTGCGTTATATATCCACCCAACGGGCCGCTGGTTGCCGCTGTCGTAGGCGCCATCCATCAAGACGATGACTTGATTCGCTTGAACGACATCCCGCACTTTACACAACGTCTTGAAGGGCTTCGCCGTGGACTTGCCATCGTTGGCGTCGTCGCCCGTTGGACTCACGAACCAGTCAGGTGGAAGAAGCGGCGGCACCCCACCCCCATCGCCAACTCCAACATCCGCCAGTACATCGTTCGATGAGTCAGCGGCGCCCGTGTCGGTTGTTGTGGAGGATCCGTCTGGCATCGCCCCGCCACCTAAAAGAAGATCACCCGCGTCTGGTGGACCCCCTTCATCCGAGGAATCCTCGCAAGCAACAATACCAAAAACAGCCAGACCAAGCCCAATACCAAAAAGAATATGTTTCTTCACGAAGCAAAACATATCATGACCAGTGCCGAATGCGCCGACAGCTCCCACGCGGACAATGTCCAGAAGCCGCCACTGATGGCGAGTTTGGCGTTGGAGTTCAATGCCTCGACGAGCAAGTTGAATCGCAGGATATCTTTGAGCTTCAGTTTGCCAGCAATCTGGGACGTTGGACGAGCTGCGCATGTTTGCGCCCGCGGTTCAGGGCCGCTGTTCAGCGAAGGTATTGCACTCGGCGGGATCGCCGCTTTTCATGCCGCGCCGCAACCAGTACGCGCGCTGCTCCGACGAGCCGTGTGACCAGGTCTCGGGCGAAACATGCCCTTGCCCGGCCTTCTGCAACCGATCGTCGCCGATGGCGGCGGCTGCGGCGAGGGCCTCTTCCACGTCGCCCACCTCCAGGATCTTGCGCCGCTCGGCGTCGTGCGCCCAGATCCCGGCAAAGCAATCGGCCTGGAGTTCCAGCTTCACGGACAGCCCGTCGGCTCCCTTCTGCGCCACCGCCGGGGCCTTGTGAACCTTGTCGCTCGTGCCGAGGAGGTTCTGCACGTGATGACCGATCTCGTGCGCTATCACGTAGGCCTGGGCAAAATCGCCCGGGGCGCCCAGGCGCGCGCGGAGATCGTCGAAGAATGAAAGATCGATGTACACGCTGTGATCGAGCGGGCAATAAAACGGGCCCATCTGACTTTGCCCCACCCCGCAACCTGATCCGGTGGAGCCGCGGAATAGAATCAGCTTCGCCTCTTGATAACGGCCGCCGGGCATCACGCGGCTCCAGGTGCTTTGCGAATCGTCAAGCACCTCGGACACGAACAGCG
>ENA-ORBV01015481-ORBV01015481.1-microbial-mat-metagenome-genome-assembly--contig:-NODE-15481-length-11209-cov-5.724039_pt1 | contig 11209 bp, 8 predicted proteins | sample MGYA00237777_ERZ505514 | MGnify/ENA primary metagenome ERZ505514 (study PRJEB26160, sample SAMN06269048) | microbial mat metagenome | isolation source: Oligotrophic lake microbial mat | place...
AGCTAGCATAGGATCTGAAAGTTTTCATGTGTTAGGAACGAGCAAGTGGGATAGGTTAGTTGTCAGACATTTTGTGTCGTCAGAAGCTGTCAGTGAATCTGGAAGATGTACCTTGCAGCGCACAATCATTCAGAGCTATTAGGTGCTGGTAATTCGGGAATCGGCGAGACTCGGAACTGGTTGGATTCAGTCATCCTGCTACCACAGCGAACGGGTTCCAGCTACTAGTAGGTAGTAGCTCTGCGGGAGCTACTACCTACGTAATAGCATTTCCTATGTCTTATCAAGAACAATTAGGATTCAGTCATCCTACCACTAGGTTACAGGTCGGTTACAACCGGGAATCCTGTACGGAACCCAACACAAAGCCGCCAACTCGAGAGGGCAAAAGATCAGGAAACTGAATCCCAAATTTGCACCCAGGGTCTGACCAACACGTTGTTTAGTAGCTGAAAGTGGTGACGTATCAGATAAGAACATGTGTGTTTGGGGGGAAGGGCGGGGGCTCGCAATAGTACAACTGGGAGGTTGTCAGACATTTTAGAGTCAGAAACTTTGAGTGCATCTCGGACCTGTAGCTTGCGGCTATGACCGACACAATCACAATCCATTTGTTTAGATTGTAATCTGCGCCAAAGCGGAATGTACTTGTAAGTGATTCCCAGCAATGACTAGGTAGAGTGGCTGGCGGGGCGCTTCCCTTCCATGTTGCACTGGCACAGTAGTAAATAAATGAAATCTGTTTTAAATTTCTATAATCCAAAATCTTGCATGGCTCGCTTGCCCTTGACATAGTTCTTATTGCTGTTGCTCGACCGAAAAGCTGCTTTACCTCGTCCTTTTTTCTTTTGATCCTGCAATTGTCGTCGGACTCTATTCCTTGCCTTTTCCTCCAATTTCTGACGTTCCATGTCAGTGATCGGATTCGTTGAGTCTAAAAGGTTTTCAACCTCGGGGACATCGCCTTCCTCGTCCTCGTCTTCGCTCCTTTTGTCGTCTTTATCCTGATCTTTTGCATCATCGTCTGATTGGGTATCATTGTGAATATTGTTGCCTTCATCCTCAATATTCTCATTCACAGTATTGTTACCAACCTCCTCAACATTCCCATTATCTTCCTCGTTACTCTCGTATTCCTCGTCGTCTTCGTCTTCGTCTTCACCTTCATCGCTCTCTTCTTCCAAAGTGGATTGCATTAACTTTTCGTTGGCTTCAAAATAAAACAACTCCAAATCTCGTTGGGAATCTTCCACGGAATATCCACTAGCTCTGAGTTCCACATCTAACCGAACCTTTAGTTTTGTCGAAGAATTGGCTCTCGTGGCCTCGTTGTCAACTTGGGTTTCCTTGCCTTCCTCTCCATTGGAATTGGCATCGGCATCGGCATCGGCATCATCATCCTCATCTGATCCCACAAGACTTTCCCACTGCACAATATGTTGGAGAATATCTTCGGGTGGAATTTGACATTGCAATTTCATGACAAAGAATTTTCGCAGACATTCCAAATCCCGTTCATACAGTTCTTGGGCGTTGGGATGTTGTGTACTGACCATTTGAGGAAAATCAATCAAGGTGACCACCGGTTTGGGTTCTCCATTTTCCAAAAGTTGAATCGGCTGTGGTATAGTGTCGTGGTCCTCCTCATCGGGTGCCAATTTCTCGACGGCCACTTCTCCTCCTGCGACACTGCCTTGATAATGTTTGTCCCAAGGCCCCATTCCCGACAAGGCACCACGGGATGCTGCCACCGACATGCCCGAATGACGCACATAGATATCATCACCCTCTTGTTGTGCGACTGCCGACTGAATTCCACTCATATCTACCAATAAATTGAATTCGTTCAAATCGCAATGCACCAATCCATGACGGGCCAATCGGACGGCCATTTGCGTGGCATCTTGAAAAATGGATTGGGCTTGTTCGGGGGATATGCGAGTGGGGATAATTTGATACAGTGGGACTCCTCGTACCAATCCCATGACGACCACATGACGATTGTGCGCGACCGGTGTCGGTGTTGGATAACCCACTTGATGCAAGGCTTTCATGAAAGCGAATTCTTTAATGGCGCTGAGGCGACTCAAAAAGAGCCACGAGTTGGGTTGGGTGTGCAAGGATTTGGAATTGAAGTAATCACGCTTTTTGCGGACATTGCGAAAGGATGTACGACCAAGACGATGCAACTTCAAGACGGTTTGTCGACCTTCCTTATTCACGGCTAGGTACACATCACTCTCTTTTCCAGTGCCAATGCGATCGCCCAAGGCCGCCACAAAGCCTCGTGTTTTCAAATTGTGCAATGCCAATATATCGTAGCCCGCATTGGTCAACCGATATCCATCGTAGCCACCCTTTTTGGATTCATGACTCAATAACTTGTCACGCAGCAAACTGGAAATAATTTTGCCCGAACCACCATGGCGTAAATTGGCCAGCGAGGCAACCAAGGGACCGGGCACCAATCCATGATTGCGCATGCCCTTTTCGACAGCTTCCATGACTCGAAAGTCTTTGCGGTCCATCGTCCGCATTACCGTAGCATCCAACTTCATCTTGTAATATCAATTATTATTGTTGAACAAATCGTTGGTTACTGATTATTAAGCACTGCTGGGTGCATTCCACTGGGCCCAACTTATACTTTGTCTTTTACCTTCGTCGAGTTGCAACACAACTCAACAGCAAGGAACGAATAAAAATGAGGAAGGAAAACTCAAACTAACAACTTGTTGGTTTGGTTGGTGACACAAGCAGTTGTGTCCGACGGTCGAAGACCAGACAAAAAAGAGCTATTGAGCGTCCTTCTGAAACTAGAGTAGAGCCAACCTGCGTCGTGTCTGTTTCGAACCTACACAGCAGTTGGCTTCCGTGAATGGATGTCTCCTCCGATCCAAAACACACAACGATAACACGGATATCTTTCTTGTCATTTCCACGAGAAATCTTTGGAACTTTTTTTTTCCAAAACTTTTACTTAAGTAGGTTATTTGTGTCATCCTTGTGGATATCGACGTATTATTTCGAAATCGATATCTCTACGTCCAGTTCTAGCTAGCTAGCCACTCCGAAGGCAGACACTTCTCCCTGGAGACAAGATTTGCCTAAACCAACTTCTTCACCAACTTAAATATCACCACAAAAATTGAACCACAAAGTCACGAAACCTCATAATTATAAGAATCAATTAATACTGGTACACAACATGCCAAATGCTGCCCCCCAAAACGATGACGAGGATGATATCAGTGCCTTGGAAGATGCAGTGGCGAGGGTCCAAGAGCTTGCTCAAGTATTGGCGCGAGGACAACGTCCCATTCTCAAACCTACTTCGGACTTGATATGGAGTGATATTGTGAATTTTGTCACGCCCGTCAACACGCAAACTCGTATCCGTCAAACCGTAGTAATTGTTGCAAGTTTATTGCTCCTGTCCAAGCATCTCGTGTGGAATATTGCTACCACGGCAGACTCTTTACCGGCTTTGCTTCTTGGCGTAGTATCCTTCCTGGCGGCCCTTGTGTATGCGTATCAATGTCGACGGTCCTTTTATGCGCAGGGCAAAGAATGGATGGATCCATCCACCCCTGGCGTGAATCGAAACCCCATGCATGTTCCTTTGCGGTTATTTGCCAAGGAAGCCAATGCTCGTCGAGCGGCTTGTTATCCCCAGTTAGTGGCCATGACAAAGAATAAGACAGAACAGGACGAGGCCTCGCGTTTAACACCCAATGTTTGGAAATTGAACTCGTGGGATTGGACCTTTCAATTGCAAGCTACCGTCGAGGAGGGATTGGAAGTTGCAAAAGACGACGACAACTACAACAGCAAGTGGAAAAAAATAGATGTTCCTTCCAATTGGATGATGCGAGGATATGATCAATGCATTTATACCAATCAAAAATATCCCTTTCCCTGTCGTCCACCTCTGGTCCCACACGAAAATCCAACCGGAATTTACAAATTGGAATTCGATCTTCCTTGGAAGGATAACAACGACGATGTTAGTCATCGAGATGCCGCGGATTTTACCCTGTGTTTGCACGGAATTGAATCGGCTTGTTATGTCTTTTTGAATGGACAATCGATTGGCTTTACCAAGGATTCCAGGTTGCCGGCGGAATTTGATATCACGTCAGCTTTGAAGGACACCAACAATACCTTGTATTTGGTCGTCATTCGATGGTCGGATGGAAGTTATGTCGAAGATCAAGGTAAGAAAAGAAAAGTGTGCCTTTGCTGTAGCGTGTATGGTTGGTTCAGGGCGAGGCTAAGTGGCACTCTTGGTATTTTTTCGCGTTGCTCAACAAAACTGCTGTGTGGATGAACGAATCATTAGATCATTGGTGGATGGCGGGAGTCCATCGATCTGTAGAAATCATTCGACGACCCAAAGGTGCCGATATAATGGATTATCAGGTTCATGCCGATGCCCAGGGGAGACTTCAAGTGTCGGTGGACTGTCGAGCCGTCTTTCCAGCATCAAAGCAGCAAAAGCAGCGCAAGATTGTCACGAGACTCTACAACGATGAACAATTAACACCCGATGGAAGTCAATGGAAACAAGGAGAACTAGTCTGGACTTCTGATTCTTGTAGTACCAATCCCGCCGGTACCAGGATCGTGTTGACCACCAAAATTGCTTCTCCCAGGTTGTGGACCGCCGAGACACCCAATTTATATACCCTCACAGTGGCTCTTTTGGATGGAGATAACGACAAGGAGGTACAGGCGGAATCGTGTCGTGTCGGTTTTCGAACGGTAGAAGTTGTCGACGGATTGATCAAAGTCAACGGGAAGAAGATCACTATATGCGGGGTCAATCGACACGAGCACGATCCAGACAATGGCAAAGTGGTCAGTCACGAAAGTATGAAGTTGGATATTGAAATTTTGAAGTAAGCAAGACATTGATCTATCCACTGCTGATACCCTGGAGGCTGGTAAAAGATTCGGAATCTAACCCTTGTGATTCATCCTCTACAATCTATAGACGCAACAACTTCAACGCCATTCGAACTTCTCACTACCCAAACGATTCTGCATTCTACCGTTATTGCGATTACTATGGAATGTATGTCACGGACGAGGCCAATATCGAGACTCATGGCTTCAAGCCAATGGGAAATTTGGCACAGGATCCGGGATGGGAAAACACGTTTGTCTCTCGTATCACCAGGATGGTGCAAAGGGACCGGAATCATGCTTGTGTAGTCTTTTGGTCGCTAGGAAATGAGTCGGGAAGAGGTCGAAACTTGTGGAAAGCTCGAAAGGAGCTGCTCAAACTGGATTCCTCTCGTCCGGTTTGTTACGAGGGCGGTGCGGACATTGCTCAAGGCACTGGACTAACCGAATTGACGGATGTGATTTGCCCAATGTATCCAGACGTTGCGAAACTTGTGCGATATACAACCATGGAGAAAGAGGACAGACCCATCGTGTTGTGTGAATACAGGTGAGCCAAACGCACAATGTTGATAGCAATGCCTTGGCCAGCCGATGAATCTTATCTTTATGACTCACATCAACGCTGAACGCTGATAAAAAGTCACGCTATGGGCAACTCGAACGGAAATCTAAGCTGGTACTGGAGGTATTTCTGGGATGACGACTACCCTCGACTCCAGGGCGGCTACATCTGGGATATGATTGACCAGGGCTTACGCCAACCGGACACCAAGAACGGGAAAGGTTTCTATTTTGCCTACGGAGGAGACTTCGGGGAAACGCTTCACGATCGCCAGTTCTGTATTAATGTGAGTAAATACTGTCCAATCTTATTTCATCGTACGGCCCTGAATAAGGGTATGGCTAATTCTTGTTTCTTTCGCAGGGTCTCTTCTCGCCAGATAGGGAACCCCATCCTGCAGTGGCAGAATGCAGATACCTGATGCAGCCTGTTGAAATATCGCTGCCAATTTCAAGTCTAGACAAAACAATCCGCGTTGACATTTCCAAGACATCTTCCGGCGACGTTAAACTTAAGTTCAAAAATCGCTACTCTTTCCGTGGCCTGTCTCATTTGGTGTGGACGTGGGAGTTATCAAGCAATCGGTCTGCGAATGCTGTTGCCAATGGTTCCATCGACGTGCTGGGTCGTGTCAATGCGACAGAAAGCGTCACAATTCACTTGGATGGTGCGATTGGATCCATACATAATTTCGAGAAATCAACGAAAGGCTGGAACTCGTACTATCTGAATATACGAGGCTCCCTCCGCACAGCCACTGTTTGGGCAGAAAGCGGGCACACGCTTGTGACCGAGCAATTTCCAGTTGAATTTGTCTTCGACGAAGAGACGATGGTAGGGAAGAAAAGCAGTGTCTTTGACGCAGATAGCCAGAACACCCTCTCTGTATCCCAAGACGACTCGAAAATTACGGTTTTCCGCCACATTCGTAGTGATGTTCGGCCCCACGTTGAAATCTGCAAGAAGACCGGCACAATTCTCTCTGTCATGTCACCCAGTGGCACCAATCTGCTTTCACCAGGGACAAGCCTGGCACCAAACTATTCCCGAGCAGCAACTGACAACGACAGTGGAGGCATGGAGTTGATAATTGCCTTCAATTATCCAGGTAGCGGGTTGGAAAAGTTATGGATGAAACTATTTGGGGTTTCAACATGTTCTTACCAGTTTCGTTGGAAAATGGTAGGCGTGGATCAAGGCAAACCGCCGCAGTTTGGCTGCAAAGGGACCAATATACTTGAAGTGACAGACAAGTACGTAGAAATTGAGGCCATCGTTAGCGTTACGCGGGATGGAAATAAAGACATGGAACTCATCCAACAAAAAATCGTCTATCATATATTCATTGATGGCCGTGTTCGAATATCAAACCATGTCATTCCCCGGGCGGTATTGAAAGACTGTGTGTCTCTAGCTCGCGTTGGGGTGTCACTCGCTCTAAACAAATCGCTATATAAAGTTCAATATTTTGGTCGGGGGCCTTTTGAGAATTATGAGGATCGAAAGGCAGCTGCTCACATGGGCGTATATGAGGCAACCCCCAAGGATATGTCCTATCACTACATTTTCCCGTCAGAAAATGGAAATCGATCCGATTGCGAATGGGTTGCCCTTCGCGCTACTTCTGGCGAAGGCATATGCTTCTGTGCGCACGACGAGGAGGAGTCCGGAAAACGTCCTCCCTTCCATTTCAGCGCCCTGCTCCACAGTGCTACGGAGTACCATCACGCAAAGCACACGTGCGACTTGGAACACCGAGAGAATGGCGAGCATCCCATCTACGTCAATCTGGATCACAAGCTGATGGGCGTTGCAGGCGATGTTAGGTACGTTGTACTTCCCTGCGCGACATCTCGTGTAACTGCGCGTCTTCTATGAGAACTCATTTCCCGCTTTCTTTTTATTTTGCATTTCTAGTTGGCTACCTTGCGTCTACGATGACTATCTTGTGAAACCCACAGAGGAGTACAAGTTCAGCTTTTGGGTGATTCCCATGGCTAAGGAGGATGACCCCGCGACTGTTGCTAGCAGAGCCAGTCCAAAGGCTGCCGATTCCCTTCAAATGTTCAATTTTGAAAAGGAAAGCCTACTAGATTTTTTGTTGCAAGAGAAAGTAGTGAAGACTGATGCGCCCTGAGCTGTGAGATCTTTTCGTCTGAAGCTGATTGACTTACGCGGACCAACGAAACTGAACGGCCATGCGGCCACGGACGTGGTTGAGTGGCGCTACCATTGCAGAATAAGTGTTGGCCATCGGCGCCGGGCATGTGGCTTGCGTTGAAAGTAGTACTGTCGCTTTTATGGCTGAACGATTGTGAAGCAAACCCGAGAAAAATGGACCAAGTTTTTTTTGTCGCCACTTTGAAATGAAGAACGCTCGACGGTTGACGGCTAGACATTTTTGTTTCTCTGGTTGGGATAAGGATACGTATTTACTCGGCATAGTTCGGTCACTACTTCAGTTCACTTTTCTGTTTCCGAAACGTCGCTAATCGTTCTTTTCTCCGAGTACTATTCTTATTTTACTCTGAGAAGTACTGTAGGGTCTGTACCTACGTCACTAATGGTAAGCAGATGGGAAATTATGCTGTGTGTAAAGTGTCGCATGGAGTACGATGCTTAAGCCAAATTAGGACCTTGTTAAATATCTTTTATCAATCCTGTCTCTGCGTTTCTAGACAATACTTAAACGACATTCTCCAAGCCGGCCAGTTTTCATCCATCCATTGCGGCATGAAAATCGGCAGAAACCAAGGTTCCTTTTTGTTGAGTTTCGAGATCGTGATGTGATGCGTGGCATCACCGCGACAATGGCGGTGCCAGCATGACCTCAACTCATGGTCCAAACTAGCTGTTAACGACGTTGTTTCAAGATTGTAGCCATACCACATTCATCAAAAACACCAAGTTGAGGCAAGTTGTACAGTTGGTTTGGCGAGAAATGGACTTGAATTGATTTAAAACCAGCATCACATTTTACGTAAAATTTGTACCATGGGCTTTCGTAGAATCCATGTCGGAGTTGCTCCGGAGGTTCAGTGACCCTTGGAGGCGTCTAGAGGAGGTCAAGGTCAAACAAACACCTAAGGTAGCTACAATAGTCAATAGGGATACTAAAATGGTCTTGTTATATTGTTTGTTTTACAGACTAAAGGATTAAATCACAGTTGAACTAGGAAATGAATGGATAGAAGGCAACCACAACAACCTGAGAGAAATATATGAGTCATCTTCCACAGTCATGCCTTGATATCGTATACCCCAGAAGAACCTGGTTGAACAAGAAAAATAAAAACACAAAAGATACTGCGCGCCCACTCCCAACGTAGTACAATGAATTGATCTATTTCTTCTTGTCGGCCTTTGGCTTCTTGGTAGATGCCTTTTTCTTGGTGGCCTTCTTCTTGGGTGCTGCTGCCTTCTTCTCCGCCTTTGGCTTCTTGGTGGAGGTCTTCTTCTTCTTGGTAGTTGTCTTCTTTTCTCCAGCTGGCTTGGTCTTCTTGGTGGTGGTCTGTAAGGATGAGGAGGGGGCGGGTGAGCACAAGTGGTAACAGACTGCAACATGCACATGATATCATGGTTAACCGTCGTACCTTCTTTTTGGTGGCCGTCTGTGCGTTGTGGGTCGAGCGGGACAACAAACCAGAGGATGTGAGATAAAGCGATGAACAAGCAAAACACACACACACACAAGCCCTTACCTTCTTCTTGGTTGCCGTTGTGGTCTTCTTCTTGGCAGCAGCCGCCTTCTTGGGTTTAGCAGCCGCCTTCTTGGCTGGCTTCTTGGCTTCCGCTGAGAGTTTGTACGAGGCCTTGACCTGAACCAAAGTTCCATCCTCCACACCCTTCTTGAGGGCGGCCTTCATCACATGTTTCTTGATAGTGGTCTGTAGTATGGTGAGAGGCAACGCGTGAGCTGGTTTGATGGCAAAAAAGACGGAGGTTCGGGTTCCAAAAGTGCCGTCACACATTGCAAGTACAAAATTCTACTTGAATTGTCGTAGAAGGGCCGGAGCAACCCAAATCTGCCAAAACAAATGACACAAAGCTCAAATAGCCTCATTCAATACACCACATCGCTCACAAATACATGTAGAAAGCGAATGGAAGTGGTTTGGTTGAACAAATCGGCTCTCAACAAAAGTTATCTGTCACCATTGTTCCGAATAAAAACAAGACCCTTCGCTGAAACCCAGCAGACACTCAAACGACCATTTTGCCGTCAAAATCGACCTACCTTCTTCTCCGTCTCGAGCCACTTGTTAATGGCAACCACAGATGATCCTGTGCGGTCTTTCAATGCCAGAATGGCTTCTTTTACGAGCTTTAGAGTCGCCATGGTGAATGTTTTGGTCTTTCTTGGGTTGAGAAAAAAAAAGTTGATTGTGTTTTTTTTGTGCGTTGAGTAACACGCGAAAAAATGCAGTGAAATCACTCTGTTTTGCCTGCAATCAAGCGAGTGTCAGTCAAGTCACGTACCCTCAGTACTGAAGTGTACAGTAGGGATGGTGGTACGTGTAGGTGTGCGCGAAATCTTCAGCTCGAGGGGAGAAATTCAAAACGTCGTAGGATCGCAGTACTAAACTCAAGTAGAAGCCTTCCCGTTGTGCCAAAAAACGCCAGCCAACCTTGCCGCGCTTCCCATTCGCACGCCGGCCCGGCGATAAAGGAAAGTTGACTTCTGCTAAATAACTGTTTTTACTGGATCTTGAGGAATGAATGAATGGTTCTGACATTTCTTAGAGAAGTTATTTGAATTCCCAACAGAATTTCTTCAAAGGACTGGCTAATGACACAATTAGTTTTTCAAGGACAGCAGAATGGTAGCACATGCAACATGCAGTTGAATTCTAGTCTTGATTCGACGTCACATCAACAACCGCAGACAATGCTTGTTAAGAATGAAACATCCAACTTTTTGCGGACACATGTGCTTAAACGAGGATGAAGCTTGTTGGCTTGATCATAACCAGATGCGCCGCACAATCAATGAAGGTCTCCCAGATGTGCACCGCATGTCAAATGTCTGTTTTGGTGCGCGTGAATCTGACTCAACAGTCTTTTTGCATTGTGAAACATGTGACAGAATGTTCATTGGGGCAAAATGCACGAGTTGGTGTGGCATGAAAGGCATGCAACTCATGGAAAAGTCAGTTAGAGCTACAGTAGGCAAAACATTTCATGACTGAGTGATAATCAAAATCTGGCAGGGCGTGAAAAATTCCACCATGTAAATGAGAACAGCTATGACATGGCAACAATTGTTCAGTGCCAATGGCATGTGGCAGAAAGGCCCAGGATAGAAAAGTGTGGTAGATGCAAACCATCCACCGCAGTTTCAATTGCAACTTTGACCAACAAAAATCACACATTATTGTTAACTCAAAGATTAGCATCATTAGGGCAAACTACAGCCAGCTGTAACCCGATGCTGTTTCGAAAGACTCTTTCGAAACAGTGTAACCCCGTGCGCCGCTGTTGTCATTGTCTTGACATGTGTTTTTTGTTGCGAAACAACATTTGCTTTGGCACCCAGTTTGGGGTTTTATTTTTATATTTACGATCTTAGCACACTGATTAAACTACATAATTCATGCCCTGTTTAATCAAAAAAATGTTTTAATTTTAATACAATTTAGTCTCAAATTGGCCGCAATTACGTTTATTTTATTGCTCTAGTCAACCTCAAATTGGCCTTTCAAATGATTGTGTTTGGGGTGTGGAAGGCAGCAGCTT
>ENA-ORBV01015482-ORBV01015482.1-microbial-mat-metagenome-genome-assembly--contig:-NODE-15482-length-11209-cov-5.706701_pt1 | contig 11209 bp, 10 predicted proteins | sample MGYA00237777_ERZ505514 | MGnify/ENA primary metagenome ERZ505514 (study PRJEB26160, sample SAMN06269048) | microbial mat metagenome | isolation source: Oligotrophic lake microbial mat | place...
AATGATACGGCGACCACCGAGATCTACACCTCTCTATTCGTCGGCAGCGTCAGATGTGTATAAGAGACAGGTTAATGCCTTGTGCAAGTCAGACACAACTGGTCTTTCCTCTTGAATGTCAGGACATTGAAAGTCTAACAAACTTGACACATTAGAGACTTGTCATTCCTCATCTTTTATTCACTAAGCTATTGCTAGTAGAAGTCATTGATCTAGCAATGCTGGCAGTATGCCACTTAGCCGGTTAAAACAACACTTCAAAACTCTTCAAATACTTCTTCAAATGGTAACACATTGCTTGTTGGCTGTTTGTTACTCTGGAGTAACTTTCTTCGTTCTTGTGTGCGCTCTGTTTTATTTTGGCCACGTATGCGGATCAATACTATTGGTACTGGTAGCATTACCCAGTCATCGAATCTCGTCGCGGCTTCATCCATTGAAGTTGACCTGTGACGTCCAACGGGATGATGGCGATGTAAGCAACTAACAAATTTGGCAAACAAATGAGCAACATCGACGACGACAACAACAAAAAAGTCTACCCAGGATAACTGTGTGGAAATTTGAAAGTTGCGAGAAAAGATCTCTAGTTTTCACAATTTACAATTGTTTTAGATTAGTAATGACCATGGAGCTTCCAATTGCCTTCACGGGTGCTCTTGACCAGACTTTGGAGAGCATCTACGCTCTGGGAAAAGTGTTTGAGCCCACGGTGGTGCTTGGTGAGTTGAATTCCACGGACTGCCTCGTCTTACCACAGTCTCGTCTTACAACAGTTTGACATTTTATATTGCAACAACTGATATCTTTTTTTCACCATTTACTATCCGAACAGTGCCTCCTTTTGTGGACGATGTGGTGAAGAGCATGTCGGAGGCAATCGGCTTCGATGTCGAGACTTTGAGCTACGTGTTGGGTTTGTTGTTATGCTACCCATTGGGAATGATTCTCAATGCCCTCCCTTTCGGAAAGACCCGCCACATTTTCTCTTTTATTCTGGGAGCGTTCTTGCTTCAGTTCACGATTGGCGTTCAGGTAGGCCTTGCAGAAGAAGATTGAAGGATGCCAGTCATGCTTTATGGTTTTGAAGTAGACCTTGCGAATTTACGCGTGTTTTCTTTTCCTTATCTCAAAGTGGATCCACCAAATGATCACGTCTTTGGCGGTGTATGCCATGTTCCACATCCTACCACGAAACCAAGTCCAGCTAGTTGTTCCTGCCTTTGTCATGATCTACATGACTCTAGGTCATTTGCATCGCCAATATATTAACTACTTGGGATGGGATTTAGATTTCACAGGTGCCCAAATGGTATGCTTGTGATGGTTGTTTGAATGCTTTCTTTCCCTAAAATCCCCAATTTTTGCATCCGCCTCAACATGAATCGCTTCTCTTTTGTTGCAGGTCATTACACAAAAGCTATACATGATGGTATGTTGAGACCAAAACTACTTGACAAGAAATACCGATATAGTTTTTAGACCTTCGCTTGTACTAACACAAAAAATGTCGTGTTTGACCAATAGGCCTACAACCTTCACGATGGAGACCTCTTGGCTAGAGGAAAGGAGGACCGTGCAGCTAAAAAATGCGAGAAGTATGCGCTGAAAGATGTCCCTGACATCATCGAATACCTCGGATACACTTTCTGCTTCGCCAACATTTTGGCTGGTCCCGCTTTTGAATTTTCCACGTATAGGGATGCCTGCAATGGAAGCCTACTTTACACTTCTGATGGCAAGCCTCGTGGAAACATCCCCAGCGTCGTCTGGCCTACATTGATCCCCTTTCTTAAAAGTCTAGTCTGTATGGGAATTTTCGTTGTCGGCGGTGGCATGTTCCCCTTGTTGGACCCGGCTGATCCACAAAAGAATCCCCCCATTTTGGTCCAAGAAGAATTTTTGAAGAACTCTTGGCTTTACAGATACGGGTACATGTGGGTTGCGTTGGCCGCAATCCGACAAAAATACTATTTTGCCTGGAGCAATGCAGAAGGAGCCAACAACATATGGTACGCTGGATTCGAAGGATTTGACGACAAAGGAGAGCCCAAGGGATGGGAAAACTCCAACAATGTTGACATCATCGGCTTTGAGACCGCGCCAAATCTCTCTACTCTCAGCAAAGACTGGAACAAAAAGACATCGGCGTGGCTCACTAAATACGTGTACATTAGGACTGGAGGAAATCTTATGGCAGTTTACGGTCTAAGCGCATTCTGGCACGGCTTCTATCCAGGTGAGTGAAAATATGCTATATTGGAACTTGCTCTATCTTCCTTGCTTTGTTTTGCTAACGCGGCCGCTTTCTTGTTTTACTCGTAGGCTATTATTTGTTTTTCCTTTCTGTTCCCATCTTGACCATGTGCGAGCGTCTGGCAAAGAAGAAGATCTCGCCATACTTTTCATCAGAAAAGTGGAGCCTGTACGGGATTGCTTGTATGTTTGCAACTTCATTCTTCGTCGAGTACATGGTGTCGGCTTTTATCATACTTCAACTTGAAGGGGCGATTGCTAACTGGAGGAGCCACTTCTTTTTCGGCCACATTCTGAGCTTTGGCTTTTACGTCGTCTTGACTCTGCTTCCCAACCCAAAGAAAGCAGATGACAAAAAGAAGATTCAGTAAACAGTGATGCCAGGAGTATGACACCGCTTATGCTGTCACGTGAAGTCTACGTTGAGCGAAGTGTGCACGTGCAAGCGATGTCTGAAGCAACCGAACCTGTTTGGAAGGAAATGATTAATAGTGACTAAATAAATATTTATGGTAATCCTCGTCGACGGGATTCTGCTCTCCTCAGCAGTAAAAATAGTTCTGTATTACAAAGTAAAAACGCCAACGACACTCGAGCGTCCCGCAAATGACGACAAAGCTATATGTTTATAGTGACAATGCTCTTCCATTTTTTGTTTTCTGTATGTAGCGCTTTTCCCTAGCCTGAATTTGACACACAAGGGCTCTTCCAAAATATATTTTTTCATTGATAAATTGTTGCTCGTTTTTTATTGATTACTTGTAGAAGAAAACTCAATCTTGAGAATTCTTTTTTGCTTCGGCTTTCACTCTCTTCAAGTACTCCTCCTTGTTCTGGGTGAAGAGCTGGAACGCTTCGCTCTGGGCAGGACTGTGTGGGTTAGGATCATCTGTGCAGAGTATTTCAAAGAGTTTGAAGGATGAGAAATGCTTTCGAGAATGAACAACCAAGCGACATGCAAAGGGGCGACGGCGACAAAGTAGCTTACCTAGCAAATCTTGAATTCCCAGCAAAATCTGCTTGATACTGATGGCAGGTCTCCAGCCCTACAAATATGGCGATAGACAGTACACATCAAGAACAGTCCGGAAAAAGAGAAGGGCGTCAGTACTGAAGACCTCAGTTGTTGCGGCACCACGCCGGAAGTTATAATCAAAATACAGAGTGAAAACCTACCTCTTCCTCGTTGAGAATAGACAAACAAATGGTGCCAGAAGGGTACACATTTGGATGAAAAAGAGGAGGGTCAAATTTACCTACATAATGAATGTGCAAGAAGAAAATATGCGATCATGTGAGACGTTTTAAACAGGAAGCGAAGACAAAATCCACGTGTTCAAATTTGCAAGATTCAAATTGACAATGCCAGATAGCGACTTACACTTCGGAGGTTTCGATGGGTAATCCGGGCTGAACTCCATGCACACCTTGTAGGTGCCACCCTCCCAAGGAGTGTCTTTCTTGCCTAGAATGAATCCAGAATCAAGGAATTAGCACGAAGAAGCAAAGTCAGATTTTTTGGCCAGTTCCCAAAGACAGAAACTCGACAAGGCAACACCAGCTGCAAGTTCTACCCGTACCTGGTACACCAGCCTCCCATTTCATAATATCTGAAAAAAGAAAGTGCAAAGGAATGTTAGTGAGGCCATCGTACTCTTCCAGGGACCCAGCCTGCTGGGTGAAACACCATTTACACTCACCTGTGGAGCCATCGCCCGACGAAGTTGGTCTCGCGTAGAAGCCATATGGATGGTCTTTCCTCCAGTTCTTGCGTTCCTCCTTGAGCCGTCCTGAAGCGATGCCTGACATGTTGATTGGATGAGTACTCGTTAAAGTTGATGGGGGAAAGCAAAGAAAGGGTCGACTACATTCAAGTAGCTTTTAGCTTGCGGCACCTCGTTATGACTTTGTTTAACGTTGCTGTAGATGATACCGTATTTAGCCGTAACTACTACTGTACCACTGTACGATGTACTACTAGCTAGCTAGCTCTAGCTAGCTACTAGTCTACTCCGTACTCTGGAGCGGAGTGTTCATGCAGCACATACAACGAACTTCCAATGATGACACAAACCTTCGCCGCCTGCCGTACATACAGCCAGACGGATTCTTGAATAAAAAGACGCGCACATATTCAGACTCATAACCTAAGGTTCGCAACACCGTCCGCAACTCAATCATTCCCAGCCAGCTCTTTATTTCCTTGCTTTCTCATCAGATCTTTCGAACACAACAGAATGGTCTTCTCTCTAGCTTGCTGCTCCTAGCTAGCAGCTAGTACAACTGCTACCAGGTGCCAAGTCAGCAAAATTGCATACTATTAATCCCCATAAGCACCCCTTTGTTTCGTGGTTGCTATAGAAAGGATAGTTGGTGTTCGTTACAGGACATTAAAGTGTGGACTCTGCAGTACCACGCTCTTTCTTAATCATTAAGCTGATACAAATACAGAACTTGAATAAATAATTCAACATGGCGGCGAATCGGTTGCGCGAAGCTATGAAAGATCTGGGCCAGAAAATGGGCAGCATGGGCGGCGGCGGAGGCGGCGGCGGCGGCAAACGCAGTGGTGGTGGAGGCGGAGGTGCCCAAGCAGCCGCCGCTGCAGCAGCTCGAAGCGTCGGAGCTATTGCAGTGGCGGGGGGCCTCGGATACGGAGCGTACAATTCCATTTACACAGTTCAAGGAGGTCATCGCGCTGTAGTCTTCAATCGTGTGATTGGAATGAAAGATGCAACCTACGGCGAAGGTTTGAATTTCAATATTCCGTGGTTTGAGAGACCCATCGTCTACGATATTCGAACTCGACCAGTCAACTTGCAGACTTTGACGGGAAGTAAGGATTTGCAAATGGTGACCATTGCAATTCGTGTCTTGCACAAGCCTGATCCCAATCAGCTTGTTTGGATTTACCGATTTCTGGGCATTCGTTACGACGAAAGAGTGCTGCCTAGTATTATGAACGAGTGTGCCAAGGCTGTCGTGGCTCGTTACAATGCCAACGAGTTGCTCACTAAGCGAGACCAAGTGTCTCGAGAGATATCATTTGATTTACAAAAAAGAGCAAAGAGTTTCAACATTTTGTTGGAGGATGTGGCCATCACGCACTTGAGTTTCAGTCCTGAATATGCCCGGGCTGTCGAAGCCAAGCAAGTTGGTACGTTGATTTTTTTGTTGATTTAGTGTTTGCACTCTTAGGTGTTTTGTCCCCTTTTTTGCCTGGACCACTTTCTCAACTCGGTTGGGTATCTTTTTACTACAGCTCAACAGGACGCTGAGCGTGCCAAATATATCGTGATTGGTGCCCAGCAAGAAAAGAAAACAATCATTACTAAGGCTAAGGGAGAAGCTGAATCTGCCACATTGATTGGTAATGCCGTAAAGAAAAACCCTGGCTTCATGAAGTTGCGTCGTATTGATGCTGCCCGAGATATCGCTGATATTGTTGCTGGCAGTGGCAATAAGGTGTACCTGAATGCGGATTCTTTGCTCTTGAATCTTTTGGGAGATGCGGACGACAAATTTGAGAAGTCGTTCCAGAACAAGAAAGGATGGTTTTAGAATAATATTTTCAGAGGATGAAGTGAAGGTTATATTTCTTAAGACCCTGCTGAACTTGAGGTGCCACGGCAGCCAAAATGCGATAAAACGGTTGTTATCATTTTTATTGACGCGTTTAAGTTAGGCAAAATACTTGTCAACCAGGATGTTGATCTTTTCATTGCACTATGACTTTAATCGATTTTGGTATTAGGTTTCTTCACCGTAACGTCAATGAATAGTCTATACATTTTTCACTATTTCTGGGCTCAGCGTTTGGAAAATTATCTAGCTCAACCCTAAATCTACATCACCTTTTTGGACGGATCAGCGTTTGAATGCTTCTGCGCGTAGGTCATTAACCTCTTGACTGAAGTCAAGTATTTTCGCTGGAACTCGCTGTTCATTACATGAGCAATGTTTGACGACTCAATCTTGGCTCGACCTGTCCTCGAATGAATACCGACTTGAGTAACACCGATTCTTCAAGACAAAGAACAGAGGAGACGAGGCAAAATAATGGAAAAAATACTCAGTAAACTCTGCTACAAAATGTTCAACAGAAAACAACTATTCAATAGAAGCCAAATCATATACGTACGGCCAAGCTGCTCGTCCAATGGAAATGTCAATGTACGTATCATGGGCTTTGACAAATTCTTCTTCCAAGCAAAATGACACGATTTTGTTGAGTTTGGTCAAAATACCTGTGAAAGCAACGGCAACGATGGCATTGTGAGACCCAACTAAAAGAAGGTATATGATGAAATCCGTGCAACCCCCCCCCCCTCCTCAATTAACAGAAGAAATGGCGTAATTACAACTCCATGTCTTTGCAGACCAGGCCACGACTTACTTTCGTCCATTCTCCGATTTTTGCACAGCTTGAACATCGGTCGAATATAATCTTTACACTGCTTGAAAGTTTTCGTTTCAGTCCGACCAGCAACACTCTTCTTGACTGCCTCCGGACGCGAACTTAGCCTTTCCTCCCACTGTTTGACAAGACCCTTGAAATATTTGTACACTCTTTTGTGGGGATCATTTTCATCCAAATCTTCATTCTCTACCTGTTTATTGTTTGTGTTGTCGCCCGAAGCTTTGCCGTCTTCTGCGCCGTCTTCAACGTTCGCGTTCAATTCAAGTTCATTGTCATCTTTCTCCAGGAAAGGATTTCGAATTCCATGCCCTCGACCTAGGCGTGTCTCTTCTTTTTCTGTAAGATCAGCTTGTATTTTGTTGTGGGCATCCAGTGCCAGACGAAGTCTTTGAATTCGATCCCATGCACTCTCACCGAAAAGTTTTATCGGATACCCGAGCCCTCGTAGTCGCTCATTGACTTCCTCTGGTGACATTTTCAAAGCCTTGGACTCCTCATGGCCCTCATCCGTTCTACTCTTTTTGGTGGATTTTTCTGTTTCTTTGTGATTGCTGCTTGCATCGCCCCCTACCAGCTTGTCTTTCGCTTCGGATTCCAACCCAACGCCACTTTTCAACGACGCAGCCGATTCGTTGCCCTTTTCGTCTTGTGAAGTGTCATCATGAGACTTTCGTTTACGATTTGACTGGTACTTCTCTTCTTTTTCTTCTTCTTCTTCCTCCTCTAGCTTTCGCAGATCCTTTGCCCGAAAAAACCTTCGTCCGTCGCCAGACGCTGATTTCGCCTTTTGTACGCTCTTCTTTTTCTTTTCCAACTCCCTTTTCAACAGATCCATGCTCTTTATCTCTAGTGTCAAAATAGACCAGGGGATTAGATCATTCGGTCCAGAATGGCCTCCTACTATTTTGAAATCCTCGTACTCAGCTGTATTGGAAGCTGTCGAGTCCGTTCAACGGTTTTGTTGTCTCAATAGATGTCAATAATCACCAAAACTATCAATTGAATGGTAACACAGGTAGTACGGTAGTCCAGTACTAGTACTGTACTGCGTATTACTCCGCCGTGTTCAATAACAGTCCCGGGAGGGGGGGTGCAAACCCCGTGACGAGTACGAGAACGAGAGCGCCCCGCGCTCGAGTTCGAGTACGAGTCATGGGGTGCACCCCCCCCCACTGGACTGTTATGACAGTGACCTCACGGGGTAGGTTGTGTAGAGCGAGTACATTTTATTAGGCAGTCGTGTTGCACCCTTCGCATCCCACTTCCGTGAAACGGTTCCAAACGTTCCCTGAAATTAACCGCAAACGTTTTCCGTCCCGGAGGGGGTTGTCACAAGATTGGTGCAAGGTACACAAAAGTCCTATAGTCGAATGTCCCGGACGCTTCCGGATGGGATGTCTATTTAAGGCATAACGGATTGAATCGACTTGCAATCGGTTTCCCATTCATGTGTGTTACTCCGAAAGCTACCATTGCTCGTAAAGATCTACGTAGACTCCGGGAGGGGGGTTCGCTCTGCAGGAGAGGGGTTGCATGTGCTATTGTTGTGTGTAGCAATAAGGTCTCTTCACCTCCTCTGCCGTAGAAAATGTACTAGCTCTACACAAACCGCACCAGTGAGGTAATGCTGCGTAGCAAGACTGGATTCTGGTGGAGAGATGAAGGTATGAAGAGAAGGGAGAACCACAGTTGCTCCATAACTCGGATACAGCTGCTCCATTTCTACATTTGCTGGGAGGGTCAATTGGTGCTTCAATCTCTCCCTCGATCGCGTGTGCGTTTTTTGCATTGTTTGTTCTATTGCCGTTTTGGGTCATCGAGGAAACGAAAAGATTTAAAACGAAGTCAGAAAAGGTGTTGCATAGATTCTCATTTGTTTAGTTCATACCTTTCCTCCCATGCCACCTACGCGTTTCGTATTAATAAAGACATATTCTCTTTTCTTCATATATGCAACAAAAATCTTTTTCATACGCCCTTTTCGCAAATTCCGTGTTGTTGGGGGAAGAAAGCCATAAAGAACATTATCCGGCACTCAGAAAGGTTTAGTACTTGTAGATCTGAATGAAGAAATGAAAGACGTAGAGCATTCGCGGCGGGTAACAACAATACTGTAGCATAAGAAGGTGCGACTGTTGCGCGGAGGGGCTGGGTGAGCTATTGGTCGGTAACCTAGCTAGCTAGTAGTCAGTGCTACGACGTACTCTGGAGTAGCTAGTATTGCTACCACGAGGAGCTGCTACTAGTACCAGCCAATACCAGCAGTTACTACTGCCCCAACCATTGCTGTTGTCGCGCGGCACACGAGACGATCCAAAGAGGATCATCGTCTGCTTTTACAGCAGAACATTCATGGCTAGCTAGCAGTTGCCACCTTTAATGATTGTTGCCGCCATCTACTACTACCTACTACCTAATCCAACACCATACAATTAGACTAAGATAGATGCCGCCGCGACGTAGATCAGCTGACGATAACACTAACGGGATGCGGAGCTCTGGTCCGCCGATGAGGCCCACGCGTGCTTTTAGCCCGCCGCGATTGTTCAAATCCAAGTCCACGCCAAGTACGGCGCCGTTGACATGGCGACGCATCAATGGCATCATGAGAGTGTCAACCATCGAAGATAGTTTGCATAGCAAGTATGGTACGGATGATCTTAAAAAAAAGAAAAAGACGATACGCATTAGATTCCAAAACATTGAAATTCGAGAGTATGCTCGAACCGTGGGGGACAACCCATCTGTTAGTTCAGGTACGTCCACGCCATGGGAATCAGATAGACGATTCAATTCCAGATGGTTGTGTCTTTGTTGCTGCTGGCGTTCGTTACATGGTGCGCTGACTTTGTCTCTCTCGTCCACAACAAAATCTTCCTTCCATCAATCACTCCATGCAGGTCCTCCGGTAACCATCTCCTGGGAATATAACCCAAACACTACAGTTTTGTCAGTCGAAGAATACGAGAGAAGCAGACCCACACGCCGCACACAGAGTGAAATGATTCTTCCCCGCTCGCTCCGTATGGAGATGTTGCGGAAAGAATGGAACGTTTCGCAGCAGCAGATTGCCAGCGCTGTTCGATCAGGGATTCGGGCGAAAAGCCAGAGGCGAACGACGCTTGGTAACTTAGGAAAGACTGAAAAGGTGGAAGAGATGATCGAAGGTGCTACCAAACAGCTATTGAGAACTTTATTTTTGAGAAAGAGTACCTCCAAGAGAGCGCAGGAACTTGAAGACGAGATTCAGAGAGTTAATAACCAGCGAAATCAGTTGGTTTTGGAAGAAAACATGAAAGGTGAATTCAGTGATTCTGAGTCTCCCTGGACTGCAGAACTTCTGGACGATGAAACTGAAGCGGAAGCTTCTCGACAGGATATTTTTACTAGTCCTACACCACCAGCAACGAGACGGGATTTAGATTCGTCGTCCGAAAAGAAGGATGACAGACCCAGAATTCCGATGCGCGGCGGCAGTGACCTAGATATCGACATGGATGAGTCTGCAGCTTCAGCGAAATCAGCAGAAGATGTAGCTGTACATCATACGCAGTCTACCGGCGAATCGGCAAGCCAAGTGCAAAAACTTCCATTAAAGATTCGAGTGGGCAAACCTATGATCACAGCGGTTGAACCGGAGGATGATATCATTGGAACTGAGGCAACGGAGGCCGAGCAGCTCCAAAAGGCTCACGTGGATTGCTAGACGGTGTGAGACGTCACACTGTTTTTTGACATGCATATTTTTTGTTATCTTGTGGCGGTGAATTTTTAAACATTGTATATTATCGACAGAATTTGGTTTGTCTGACGATCGAGTGGTTCCTCCATTTGGATTGGTCAACCTTTGAACGACAGAATTTTTCGTGGCACCCCTACCCACCCCGCAGACCTATTACATTTTTCTACTGCGTCTATAACCATAGACGAAACTAATATTATGATTTTGTCATTTAAAGGTCTACCGTTTTTGTTTTGTAATCAGCATCTTGTCATTACTATTGTCCCATTTTTGGCACTCCGCCGCCGCTCAATGCGAACAAAGCAAGCGATCACTTCGCTGATGAAGATAATCAGTAAGAGCTGCAAATATCTTGCTGTATGATATTTCTTCGCAGAAACATAGAATTATAATAGAATATTTGGCTTTCAGAATCTATTTTTCGCCAAGGTAGTAAGGACCTGCACCATTGTCCGGCTCAAACGGGTTCTTAGTTAGGGTGTCCGGTTCATCCTGGAGTTTCCAATTGTGTAGCTCTTGATCTGGGATTTGAATGTCCTTTTCCTGGACCCTTTTGGTGGCAGACCTGAGCTTCACCTGTTGTAAATTTCCTACTTCCTTCGTTTCTTCAGATAGGTTTTGGATTATGGAGGATGTGCTCCTCGATCGGCGAATTTGAAGGGGTGTGAAGAGATTTGAGCCAGTGTGCACCTTTTAAAATAATTACCAGAACTCCCAGAAGAAAGGGTCTGTCCGCGTGATATCGTAAATAGGTTGTGCAGTGGGTATGTACAGCACAAACGACCCTACAA
>ENA-ORBV01015483-ORBV01015483.1-microbial-mat-metagenome-genome-assembly--contig:-NODE-15483-length-11209-cov-5.058121_pt1 | contig 11209 bp, 9 predicted proteins | sample MGYA00237777_ERZ505514 | MGnify/ENA primary metagenome ERZ505514 (study PRJEB26160, sample SAMN06269048) | microbial mat metagenome | isolation source: Oligotrophic lake microbial mat | place...
AACTTGGTGACGAGTTCGCGGGCTGGCAGAAGGAGGGCGCATGGCCCGCCGAGTAGCGCGTGGCGAGATTTGGTCCTGTCGTTTCAAGTCGCCTGACAAGCGTCGTCCAGTACTGGTATTGTCGCGCCCCGAAGTGATCCCGCTCCTCCATACCGTGATGGTGGCGCCGGTCACCTCGACACGGCGGGGAGCCCCCAGCGAGGTCAGCGTGGGCGTCGCTGAAGGTTTGAAGCACGACTCAGCCGTCAATCTCGATCATGTCCAGACCGTGGAGCAGCAACAGCTGGTTGGTTTTGTCGGGACACTAAGTGCCGCCAAGATGCAGCAGGTCTGTCGCGCGCTCGGCGTGGCGACAGGGTGTGCCTGACGGCACTTATTGTGTTGTCGTTCGACGTAATCGTAGTCGGCTTGGGCGGCATGGGCAGTGCGGCCGCCGCGCATCTGGCCTCGCGCGGTCAGCGCGTACTCGGCCTCGAGCAATTCCAGGTCGCTCACGCGCACGGCTCGAGCCATGGCCGCTCGCGTGTCATTCGCCTGGCGTACTTCGAGGATCCCGCCTACGTACCATTGCTGCGGCGCGCCTACGAGCTGTGGCGCCGACTCGAGACCGACACCGGCAGAGACGTCTTGCGGATGACGGGTGGCCTGATGATCGGCGCAGCTGACAGCGAGGTCGTGAGCGGCAGCCTTCGCAGCGCCCGCGAACACGGCCTCGCACACGAACTGCTCGACGCCAAAGAGATTGGTCGCCGCTTTCCACCGTTCACGCCGCCTGCCGGCACGGTGGCGCTCTACGAAAGTGAAGCAGGTTCACTTGCGCCAGAAGAAGCGATTCGCGCGCATTTGGACGTCGCGGCGAACCACGGTGCGCGGCTGCACTGCGATGAGCCAGTGTTGTCGTGGCAGGTGGCGACGTCCGGCCGGATCGTGGTCACGACGTCGCGAGGGGACTATGAAGCCGGGCGGCTGGTGTTAGTTCCGGGTCCGTGGGCTCCCGAGCTGTTCAAGCTGGACTGGTTGCCGCTCAAGGTCGAACCGCAAGTGCTGTATTGGCTCGAACCCTCAGGCGGAGCAGCCGCCTATGCGGCGGAGCGGTTTCCCATCTACATTTGGGACCTCGGCGACGGCGTGCAGTTCTACGGATTCCCGGCCGACGAGGCTGGCCGTGTGAAGGTCGCCTTCTTCCGGACGCCGAACGGAGACGAGTCGTTTCTGCGCGCGGCGCTGGCGCCGTGCCTGCCGTCACTCGCGACCGGCACACTCGTGGAGACGATGTCGTGCAAATACACGCTGACACCCGACCAGCATTTCGTGATCGGGCAGCACCCGGAACACGCTCAAGTGGTAATCGCGTCGCCGTGTTCTGGGCACGGCTATAAGTTCGCGAGCGTGGTGGGGGAAATCCTCGCGGATCTCGCGATCGATGGAGTAACACGCCATCCGATCGATCTGTTCTCGCCGAATCGGTTTAGAGCCCGGCGAGCTTGAAGATGGCCTTGGCGAGACCCGAGTAGTCCTCGTCGCCTTCCCCCGCAGTGATCTGCGCCTGCACCAGCTGCTGCACCACGGCGCTGGTCGCGGCCGGCACCCCGTTCTCGGCCAGCGTGGTCATGGCGATGCCGAGATCCTTCTTGAAGAACTTGGCCTTGAAGCCCGGCTTCCAGTTGCCGGTGATCATGCGTTCGCCGTGCACGTCGAGCACCCGGCTTTGAGCGAAGCCGCCCATCAGCGCGGCGCGCACTTTCAGCGGATCGACACCGGCCTTGCGCGAGAGCGCGATCGCTTCGGCCACCACCGCCATCGTCCCGCCCAGCACGATCTGGTTACAGGCCTTGCAGACCTGGCCAGCACCGGAGTCGCCGACGTGCACCAGTTTCTCAGGTGATCCCATGGCTTCAATGACCGGCCGCATGGTCTCGACGGCGGCCGCCTCGCCGCCGACCATGAACGCCAGGGTCCCGGCGATGGCGCCGATCTCGCCACCGCTGACCGGTCCATCCAGGAACTGGCCACCACGTTCTGCCGTCGCTGCCGCCAGGCGCTTGGCCGTCGCCGGCGCAATGGTGGAGGAGTCGAGGATGACGGTGCCGCGTTGCATGGCGCTGAAGATGCCGGTCGCGCCTTCGAGCACGAGCGCCACATCCGGGCCGTCGGGCAACATCGTGACGATCCTGGACGCCGCGCCTGCGACGTCGGCAGGGGAGGTGGCTGCCGTGGCGCCCGCCGCCACCAGTTCATCCACCGGGCCGCGGCTGCGGCTGTGCACAACGACCGCGAAGCCCTTCTTGAGCAGGTTGAGGGCCATGGGTTTGCCCATGAGGCCCAGACCGATGAAACCAATCGGGGCTTGCGGCTTGGGGCTTGCGGCTTGGGCGGACGCGGGACTTGGAATCTGAGCCATGGGAGGAATGATAGTTCCAGAAATCCAAAACTCCGAAGTCTCGTAATTTCTGCCACTTACGGGCGACGGCGGGGCTCACAGAACCGGTCCTGCCGTATAATGTCGTGAAGGGGACTACGGCGGATGTTCGAGCGATATACCGAACGAGCCAGGCGGGTTTTATTCTTTGCCCGCTACGAAGCAAGCCAGCTCGGGAGCATTTCGATTGAAACCGAGCACTTGCTGCTCGGGTTGATCCGTGAGGGCAAGGGCCTCACGAGCCGGATCTTTGCCCGATCCCACCTGTCCCTCGAAAACATTCGCAAAGACATTGAAGGCCGCACGGTCTTCCGCGAGAAGGTTTCGACCTCGGTCGAAATTCCGTTCAGCGCGGAAACCAAGCGCGTGCTGCAGTACGCCGCCGAAGAAGCCGATCGGCTGCTGCATAACTACATCGGTACCGAACACCTGCTGCTGGGCATCCTTCGCGAGGAACGCTCGGTGGCCGCGACCATCCTCATGGAAAAGGGGATGCGCCTGCACCAGGTGCGCGAAGACATTGTCCAGTTACTGAACGAGAAGACCTCGCTGACGCGCGTGAAGGAGACTCCGCTGCTGGCGGAGTTCAGCCGCGACCTGACCGAGCACGCGATGAAGAACCAGCTCGACCCGCTGGTCGGTCGCGATTACGAACTGGAGCGCGTGCAGCAGGTCTTGTGCCGTCGCACCAAGAATAACGCGGTGCTGATCGGCGAACCCGGCGTCGGCAAGACCGCCATTGTCGAGGGCCTGGCGCAGAAGATTGTCTTCGGCGACGTGCCGCACTTCCTGGCCGACAAGCGCCTGCTGGCGCTCGACATTTCGCTGATCGTCGCCGGCACCAAGTATCGCGGCCAGTTCGAAGAGCGCCTCAAGGCGATCATGAAAGAGCTGGTCGACAACCCGCACATCATCGTCTTTATCGACGAGTTGCACACGCTGGTGGGCGCGGGCTCGGCGGAGGGCTCGCTCGACGCCGCCAATATTCTGAAGCCGGCGCTCAGCCGCGGCGAAATCCGCTGCATCGGCGCGACCACGCCGGCCGAGTATCGCAAATACATCGAGAAGGACCGCTCGCTCGAACGCCGCTTTCAGGCCATCAAGGTCGATCCGCCCTCAGAAGGGGAGACAATCTCGATTCTGCTGGGCATCAAGGATCGCTACGAGCAGTTCCATCACGTCGAGTACACGCGCGAGGCGCTTGAGGCGGCGGTCTACCAGTCGAGCCGCTACATCACCGACCGCTTCCTGCCCGACAAGGCGATTGACCTGGTCGACGAAGCGGGTGCCCGCGCCAAGTTGCGCGAGGCCGGCTACAGCGAAGAGTTCGGAGAGATCAACAAGAGCATTCGCGTGGCCGTCGAGCAGATGGAAAGCGCGGTGTCGCAGAAGGACTTCGACAAGGCGCAGTTCTATCGCGAGCAGGAGCAGGTGGCGCGCGAGAACCTGCAGTTCGTGCGCGAGAAGTTCGACGTCCGCTCCAGCGCCCGCAAGGTCGTGGTGTCGCGCGCGGAGATCGACGACGTGGTCTCGAAGTGGACCGGCGTGCCGCTGTCGTCGATCAACCAGGACGAAAGCGACAAGCTCATTCGCATGGAGGCCGACCTTCACAAGCGGGTGATCAGCCAGGAGCGCGCGATCTCCGCGGTGTCGCGCGCCATCCGCCGCTCGCGTGCCGGGCTCAAGAGCCCGAACCGGCCGGTTGGCAGTTTCATGTTCCTCGGGCCGACCGGTGTCGGCAAGACCGAGTTGGCCCGGGCGCTCGCCCAGCTCTTGTTCGGCAGCGAGAACGCGCTGATTCGCTTCGATATGTCCGAGTACATGGAGAAGCATTCGGTCTCGAAGCTGATTGGCTCGCCGCCCGGCTACGTCGGGCACGAAGAGGGCGGTCAGCTCACCGAAAAGGTGAAGCGGAATCCGTATTCGGTGGTGCTGCTCGACGAGATCGAGAAGGCCCACCCCGACATCTTCAACCTCCTGCTGCAGGTGTTTGAGGATGGCCACCTGACCGATGGGCTCGGCAATCGCGTGAACTTCAAGAACGCGATTCTGATCATGACCTCGAACATCGGCGCGCGCTTTATCCAGAAGAAGGCGTCAATGGGGTTCCAGACCCCGGAAGCCGGCGAGGCCAAGGGCGTCCAGGAAATGGTGCTCGGCGAGGTGAAGCGGACCTTCAACCCCGAGTTCGTCAACCGCGTCGACGAGTTGATCGTGTTCGATGCGCTCAACGACGATGACCTGAGGCAGATCCTGACGCTGCTGGTGGAGCAGCTCAATCTCAACCTGCTCGACCGCCGGATGAAGGTGATCGTGTCGCCTGAGGTCGCCAGCTGGATTATCGACATCACCTGCAAGGACCGGTCGTACGGCGCTCGTCCGCTGCGCCGCGCCATCCAGCGCTACATCGAAGACCCGCTGGCCGAAGAGCTGATCCGGGGCAATTTGCAGGGCGGCGAGATCGAGGTTTACCTGGATGGAGGCCAATTGGCCTACCGTCCGGCCGGTGAACCGGTCGGAGCAGGCCGCCGATTGAGCTCGGACGTCTGACTTTTTGTTGGCCCGCCTCCGGCGGGGTTTTTGCTGTCCCGCCTCCGGCGGGGGTTTTTACCGTCCTGCCTGCGGCGGGGTTGCGGTAGCATTAAGGGTTGATGAGCCAGCGTTCGGCAGGTGTGTACGCTTTGATTCCACGAATTTTGCTTGTTTCGGCGTGTCTGGCCGTCTCTTCCGCCGCTGTGGCGCAAGAGCCTGCGGCCCCTGTGGTACTGCCGGCCTCGGCTGCTCAGGCGCCGGCCGCGCCGGTGCCGGCTCCGGCCGCCACGGTGCCGGCTGCTCAGCCGGCCAGGCGGCAGCCGCCTGAAGGGTCGGGCCCGGTCATTTCGCGGACCGAGATCCGGTTTCATCCGGTCAACGAATCGATCATCGAGCCGCAGACCTACCTTTATTACATCCAGACCCCCTTGAGTCGTCCCTCAGAGGGCGTGTGGACCCCCTACAACGAGGCGACCGAGAAGCTGCTGCTCGACGACTTCAAGCGGCTGTGGGCGACCAGCTTCCTCGACAACCTGTGGATTGAAACGGTCGACGACAACTTCGAGAACGGCGTGCCGGCGAAGCATGTGATTTACCACCTGGAAGAACGGCCGCGGGTGAAGATTGTCGACTACACCGGTTCCACCAAGGTCGAACGCACCAAGATCGACGAGAAGATGAAGGAGCTGGGCATTTCGCTCCGCCTCGACTCGTTCCTCGACCAGTCCGTGGTTCGGCGCGTGCAGGGCCTCGTCAAGAGCTTCATGGCCGACAAGGGCTACGAGTTCGCCGAGGTGACGTCGATCGTCGAGCCGCTGCCGACCGGCCCCAAGCTGGTGAAGGTGGTGTTTGACGTGAAGGAAGGTCCGAAGGTGAAGATTCGGACCATCACCTTTAACGGCAATGCTGACATCAGCGACCGCGCGCTTGGCCGGCAGATGAAGTCGACCAAGGCCCACAACTGGCTGTCGTGGATTGGCGGCAAGGGCACCTACCAGGAAACCAAGTTCGAGGAAGACGCCGAGAAGGTGGTCGAGTACTACCGCAACAAGGGCTACATCACGGCCCGCGTCGGCACCCCCGAGATCAAGACCATCGAGGACAGCACCGACCAGGAAACCCGCTGGGTTGAACTGAACGTGCCGATCGACGAAGGCCCCCGCTACAAGGTGGGCGAGTTCAAGTTTGAAGGCAACACGATCGTCAAGACCGAGTTCCTGACGCCCCTCTACAAGCTGAAGGCGGGCGATTGGTACAGCGACAAGCCGATTCGCAACGGCCTGATCAAGTCGCGCGAGTTGTACGGCGCCGGCGGCTATTTCGAGTTCACCGGCTTCCCCGACCTCGAGCCGGTGGCGGCGGCGGCCGGCCCGGTGGCGGGTCCGTCTGAGCCGACGGTCAACGTCATCATGCGGATGCAGGAAGGCGAACAGTATTTCGTCAATCGCCTGACCTTCGTCGGCAACACCACCACCCGCGACAACGTGATTCGCCGCGAGGTGCGCCTGGTGGAAGGCGCGCCGTTCAACACCGAATCGCTCAAGTACAGCGTCAAGCGCCTCAACCAGCTGGGCTACTTCAAGCCGCTCGAAGAGGGGCAGGGCATCGACGTCCAGAAGACGCCAGGCGAGAAGAACCAGGTCGACGTCACGCTGAAACTGGAAGAGCAGAACCGCAATCAGCTCACCTTCGGCGCTGGCGTGTCGCAGTTCGAAGGCTTCTTCGGGCAGCTGTCGTTCCAGACCTCGAACTTCATGGGCCGCGGCGAGTCGCTGACCGTGTCGCTGCAGATGGGCTCACGGTCCGAGAACTACCAGGTCGCCTTCTCCGAGCCGTTCCTGTTCGACCGGAACATCACCGGCGGCGTCGACGTCTACAAGCGGACCCTGCGCTACATCGACCAGTTCACGCAGGAAGCGACCGGCGGCAACGTCACGATGGGCTTCCCGTTGGCCGGGTTCTCGCGCATGTTCGCGGTCTACAGCTACGAAGCCGTCCAGGTGTCCGACCTGAACCCGGTGTATTACTCGGATGAACTGGTGCGCCGCGATCCGTACCTGGCCGATTCACTGCTGATCGGGCAGGGGGGCCGACGCACGATCAGCAAGATCACGCCGAGCTTCGTCCACAACACGGTCGACAACCCGATTTTCCCGAACAGTGGCACGCGCCTCACCGGCTCGATCGACCTGGCGGGCCTGGGCGGCAATACCAACTTCACCAAGCCGCGGTTCGAGTACGCCCGGTTCCAGCCGCTCAACCGGCGGATGTCGGTCGGGTTCCGCACCCAGCTCGAGTGGATCCGGCCCTACGGCAGCACGACCAGCATCCCGATCACCGAGTCGTTGTATCTCGGTGGCGAGTACACCATTCGCGGCTACGACATCCGTTCGATCGGCCCGCGCGACCCGCAGAACCCGTTCCTCGTGCTGGGCGGCAACAAGAGCATGCTCTTCAATGCCGAGTACTTGATTAACATCGCCGGTCCCGTGCGCCTGGTGTTGTTCTACGACACCGGCCAGGTCCGCACGATCGGGCAGAAGTTCGGCTTGAAGGAAGACATCACCGAGACGGTGGATCCGAATACGCCGGCGATTGTCGACCCCTTCACGACGACGCAGTTGCTGAATCCGAACGCGCTGCCGACGTTCCAGCGCGCGATCGGTGAGACCAGCGCCTTCAAGACCTCGACCGGTGCTGAAATCCGGTTCTTCATGCCGGTGCTGAACGTACCGTTCCGGTTGATTTTCGCTTACAACCCCCAGCGGTTCGGTGTGCTCGACAACAGCCTGCGCCCGGCCAAGAAGTTCACCTTCAAGTTCGCGGTGGGCTCCACGTTCTAGCCCACTTCAGGTGCCAAGGAATCTCATGCGTGCATTCAAGTTCCTCGCGTTCGTGCTGCCGTTGGCGATCTCCGCCGTCGCCTGCGAAGGCGATATCGCCAACATTCCGACCACCCCCGATCCGGTGACGGTCACCGAGACCTTCACGGGCAGCATCAACATCAACGGTGCCGCGACTCACACGTTCTTCACCTCGGCCACCGGCACCGTCTCGGCAACGCTGACCTCGCTCGGCGAGAACCCGCCATCGGCGGTGGGCCTCAGCCTGGGCACCATCAGCGGATCGACCTGCAGCCTGCTCCTGACCAACGACCGCGCCGTCGTGACCAGCAGCGTCACCGGAACCGTGACGACCTTGGGTGGGAGCCTGTGCGTGAGGATTTACGACGTGGGGGGCCTGACCGCCACAGTGCCCTACGAAATCCGCGTCTCGCACCAGTAGTGTAAAATCATCGGCTTAGCGGTACTGACTGAAAGGACCTTTGTAATGAGAGCTTGTGCTGTTGTCGTTGCGTTCAGCGTGGTGCTGACCGCATCTCCTACCTTCGCCCAGGCGCCCGCGGCGCCGGCCCCGCCCGCCGCAGCTGCCCCGGCACCGACGCCTGCGGCCGCTCCGGCGCAGCCCGCGGCGCCGCGTCCGTTCCCGCAGGGGTCGAAAGTGGCCTACGTCGTGTTGCAGCGGATCGCGAACGAATCGGCCGATGGCCGGGTCGCCACCACGCGCATCCAGGCGCTGCAGCAGAAGAAGGCGGCGGAGCTGACCAACAAGCAGACACAGCTGGCGGGCTTGCAGGCCAAGGCCGAAAAAGAAGGCTCGGTCATGAGCGCGGCGGCTGCTGGCGACTTGCAGAAGCAGATCGAGAAGATCAACGTCGAAGTGCAGCGCTTCACGCAGGACGCGCAGGCCGAAGTGCAGGAACTGCAGCAGACGCTGCAGGGGGAATTCCAGCAGCGCCTCGAGCCGGTGCTGCAGCTGGTGGCCGCAGAAATGGGCCTGCAGTTCATCTTCAACGGTCCTGATGCCGGCCTGGTCTGGGCCGACGCCGCCCTCGACATCTCGGGCGAAGTGATCAAGAAGCTCGATTCGGCCAAGCCCGTCACGGCCAAGCCGGCAGCACCCACCAAGCCGCCCGGCCGGTGATCGCTGGTTTCCCTGCGGTTCTCGATCGCCTGAACCATCGCTTTCCCTCGCTCCTCGTCGACACCATCGACGAGCATGAGCCGGGAAAGCGAATGGTGGCGATCAAGAACGTCACCGTCAACGAAGACTTCTTCCAGGGTCACTTCCCGGGCAAGCCGCTGATGCCTGCGGTGCTGATGATTGAGGCGCTGACGCAGGTGGCCACGGCGCTGCTGCTCGATCGCAGCGGCGCGCACGCCACCTCGCGTGTGCATCTGCGCGGGGTCGACGGTGCGAAGTTCCGCCGCCCGGTCGTGCCGGGCGATCGCCTCAAGCTGACCGTCACACTGAAGGCAGCGAAGGGCTCACTGGTACGGGCAACGGCATCGGCCGAGGTCGACGGTCAGGCCGTCGCCGAGGCCGAGTTGGTGTTGATGCTGACGCCGGGGTCCGATATTGATCCCTCGGCGCGCATTCATGCCGGTGCCGTCGTCGGTGCCGGGACGGTGATCGGCGCCTTTGCGACCATTGGTCCTCACGTTCGCATCGGCCGCAATTGCCAGATCGGCGCCTCGGCGGTGGTCGACGGTCATACGACCGTTGGCGATGGCACCGAGATCTATCCGTTTGCGTCGATCGGGCTGCCGCCACAGGACCTCAAGTACAAGGGTGAGCCGACCCAGCTGGTGATCGGCGAGGGCAACATCTTCCGCGAGTTCGTCACCATTCACCGCGGCACCACCGGCGGCGGCGGCGTCACGACCATCGGCAACCGCAACCTGTTCATGAATTACGTCCACGTGGCCCACGATTGCCACGTTGGCAACGAGACCATCTTCGGACCGCACGCGACGCTGGGTGGTCACGTGTCGGTGTCTGACTTCGTCAACGTCAGCGCCGGCTCTGCGGTCCACCAGTTCTGCCGCGTTGGCCCCTATGCCTTCATCGGCGGCTATTCGGTGATCACCAAGGATGCGTTACCGTACGGCCGCACCGTGGGCAGCCGGCCGGCACGCGTGTTCGGGCTCAACCTGATCGGTCTCAAGCGTCGTGGCCTGTCCGATGCGACGCTCAAGAAGCTGCGCGCCGCCTATCGCTACCTGCTGCAGTCGAAGCTGAACACCACCCAGGCGCTGGTGCGCATCGAAGAGGACCCGGCGCTGGCGTGCCCCGAGGTCGAGTTACTCGTGCAGTTCATCCGCAGCGCGCCGCGTGGTGTCATTCTGAGGCGCGGCGGCAAGAAGGCGGAAGAGTCCGCCGAGGATTAATGAAGATCGGCCTGATTGCGGGGAACGGGCGGTTTCCGTTCCTGGTGCTGGACGCCGCGCGCTCGCTCGGCTACGACGTCACCATCATTGCCCTCAAAGAAGAAGCTTCCACCGAGATCGAAGCGGCTGCGGCGCGTGAGCCGAAGGCGGCGTTGCATTGGATTTCGATCGGCCAGCTGGGCCCCTTCCTCAAGATTCTCAAGGATGCCGGCCTGACGCAGGCGGTGATGGCCGGACAAGTCAAGCACAGCAAGATTTTTGGCGGCTTTGTCCCTGACCTGACGGCCATGTCGCTGTTGTCGCGCGTCAAGGCGATGAACACCGATGCGCTGATCGCCGCAGTGGCCGACCTGATGAGCGAGCACGGCGTCGAGTTGGTCAACTCCACCGCCTTCCTCGAGCCGCTGCTCGCCGGGGCCGGGCAGTTGAGCCAGCGCGTGCCGAGCGAGGCCGAGCGCAAGGACCTGGAGTTCGGCTATCGCATGGCTGACGCCATCGCTGGACTCGACATCGGTCAGACCATCGCGGTGAAGCAGCAGGCCGTGGTCGCGGTCGAGGCCATGGAAGGCACCGACGAGACGATTGGCCGTGCGGGACATCTCGCCGGCGACGGCGTCACCATCGTCAAGGTGGCCAAACCGAATCAGGACATGCGCTTCGACGTGCCGATCGTCGGGCTGGCGACGATCCAGGCGATGCGCCGCGCGGGAGCGACGGTGCTGTCGCTCGATGCTGGTCGCGCTCTCATCTTCGACCGCGACGCCTTCTTCGCGTTGGCCAACGACGCCGGCATTGCCGTGGTCGGGAGGTCGAAGTGAGGGCCGTCGTCATCGGCGTCGGCCATCTTGGCAAGCACCACGCGCGCATTCTGTCGACGTTGCCGGGTGTGACGCTGGTGGGAGTGGTCGACACCGACGTCGAGCGCGCCGGCCAGATTGCCGCCGAGCGCGGCACCACCGCCTATGCGGAGGTCGGCCAGATCCCAGGGCCGATCGATGTTGCGGTGGTCGCCGTCCCCACCGAGAGT
>ENA-ORBV01015484-ORBV01015484.1-microbial-mat-metagenome-genome-assembly--contig:-NODE-15484-length-11208-cov-5.439853_pt1 | contig 11208 bp, 8 predicted proteins | sample MGYA00237777_ERZ505514 | MGnify/ENA primary metagenome ERZ505514 (study PRJEB26160, sample SAMN06269048) | microbial mat metagenome | isolation source: Oligotrophic lake microbial mat | place...
AGGTCAGACATCTTAAAAATATGTCTGCATGTTCCAATGTTAGAGTCTCTCCAACACTGCGCGATTTGCATGCTGAGCCACATGCTGCTGAATTGTGCAAACACATTGAGTGACTGTTGTATGCAACAGGTAAACACAATGTTGTGAGAAGCAGAGACATGCATGAGGGGCATCAGTTAGCCTGATCTGGGTGGATTGAATTACACAACCTCAAAACCTACAGATTTAGCAGTTGTCCTTGAACATGAGATTGGTTGTGTTTTGCCTCACACAACAAGGATGATTCTGAGTGGATCAATTTTGCTCAATTGGAAACCTCTTCTTTGATGTGAACTGCATTGTCAACGTCTGCCCCCCTTCCTCCATGACTGCATGCAGATTTGGGGGAGGTGATGGCAGTCAAGAGTCAGTGTCAAAGCAGCTGCTTTGATGTTTTAGCCATGAGACAAGCACCAAAAACAAGTTGTCACTGTTTTGATTGAAATCAGTTGACCCAAAATGAAGGCTTCGAACTTGCACACACTGCGCAATGCACCCAGATGGAATTTTTTGATGACCCAAATTAACTTCCCACATTTGATGTTAACACAAGCTCTGAGAAACTTGAGCGCCCTGAATCGATCCATGTGACAAAAAAAGACTGGTTGCATTCAGCTTTGCATCACGTCAGCCAGATCAAATGGGCATCTCGCGACTTGCTGATTGCAAGGAGTGTCAGTTGACAGCACGAACACGTCAAGCGACAACACATGTTGATGTGCAGTTGGTCACACTTTTGCTCAAACAACAAGAAATCCAATGCATCACTTGATTGAAGCTGATCAGCTGTCCCAGAATAACAATTGGTGGTTCTGCACAACACAGCCAGCGGTTGTTTGTTGCGTGGTGAAGCCAGATTTTGTTTAAAGCTCACAGTGGCTTCACTGTGACCAAGGCAAATGAGACCTGCTTTGAACTGGTCCCCATGTTTCGAACTGTGTTTGACATTGCCGTGCCTGATCAACATTTTCAATGACCTGCATCAACTTTCCACATTTGACGTTTGCATCAGATCTCCACAAATTGATTGCGCAGCATCGATCTATGTGTTGAGAAAGACCTGTTCGCATTCAGCTGTCTTGGTTGTCGAACATGCATTTGGAGCAATCGTGAGAATTTTGATCGCCAAATGACACAGAGTGTCGGTTGATTGTGCAATTTTTTGTTGTTGGACACACACGAGAACGTTGACAACGGCCATTTTGATGCCTCACTCAACAAAAGCCATTTGGCTGACCTTTGACAACACACAAGGGCTCTGTGCAACACAACATGATTAGCTTTGTTGCGCAGTGAAGCCAGATTTAATTTTAAGGTAACATTAGCTTCACGATTTCTGAGGCGCACGGGACCTGTTTTGAACTGGTTCCAGTGTTTCGAATGCACATGTTCCGTTCAGCATGTACTATCCCGAGTAGAATGTGTTCGCCACAATGGCATGTTGTCAGGCGAGACGTCATTTTTTGTAAGTTTTCAAGGCAACTGGAGTGCCGGTCTTGTACTACCTACTGAAGAGTCTGAAGTGCTACTAAGTACTCCAGTACTGTAATTAACAGCTGAGCGGAGTACTTCATGCTATTAATAAATAATAGTGACGTTTGTGATGACCATTAATTTTATTCACCTCCTCTTTTTTAAAGAAAAACGCAGCACACGCACATGTTACTCAATTGGCATCTTTCTTCCATTTATTGCACGAACTCACATACTCAGTAGCAACAACAACAGCAACGAAAAAGTCATGAAGTGTGTAGTCCACCTGTTGTTGCAGTGCATTGTGTTTTGGACCACCCAGGTTTCTGCTATTGGATGGGAACAGCCACTGTTTACCACTCCCGCCTTCACGGAAGGAGTGTCGCATCGTCAAAATGTGTGTGATCGATACCATGCTGTCCAAAATGGAACGGCGACACTCAGAAACGCCCTCGAAGGCTTCGAATTGCGAATGGCGCAATACCCAAGCCCGTTCTTTCAATTGGATGTTAGTACAGGTGGTATTGATCCTACCTATCCCGGAATAATTGCCATTCTTATGGATGAATTGGCAATGCGGGCAGGATTTACGTGGAGAAATTCGTGGGGTCTTTTGCCGGACAATCCTACAGATTTCAACAAGACATGGTCGGACTTGCTAGTTTGGACAGTCGAGACTTATGATATGTGTGGAGATTGGTTTGCCAAAAGTGCTGAACGCATGGAACGAAACGTTGCACGAATTGAAGGATGGTACGACTCCGATGTCGTCTTGATAGCAAAAATGGCGCCCGTGGATCCCGAAAAAGGAGGTGGTGAGGAATTGAATTTGTGGAACTGGCTACTTCCCTTTACAGTAGAAGTATGGTATCTGGTTCTGGCCACCATATTCTTTAGTGGAGGGGTACACATGTGGTTGGAATACATGTCCGATGAGCGAGATGAGCGTTCTTATCGACGTTGGGCCAGTGACAGTCTCTATCAGAGTATTTTGAACTTCACATAAAACTACGATTACTCACCACGAACTGCTTCCACTCGACTCTTCGGAGTGTCCATGGCAGTATGGGCGTTGGTTATGACGGCGACGTATACAGCCAATCTGGCATCCTTGTTTGTGCAAGAAAAAGTATCGACATTGCAGATTGCCAATATTCAAGACGCCATTGCCAAAGGTGTCAAGATTTGCACGTATGGGGGCTCATACTCGGGCACCTGGATCGAATCCAACTTTCCCACTGCTGTTCTTGTTCCCAAACCAACCGAAGAAGAAAACTTTCGTGATTTGAACGATGGAAAATGCGGAGTAGTGGCGGTGGCTGTTGGAACTTGGGAAGCTTTTGAACTCAGTCGGATCCATAATCCCCACTGTGATCTCGAACGGGTTGGCAAGTCAGTAGTACCGTTTTTTTCGTTTGTTTGTTTGTGGTTCTCGCCTTTGTCACCTGTTTTCTTCTCGTGTCTAACCATCGCGGTGAACTTTATTACCAAAACGGAACTACAGGCGATACAGTGATCACAAGTGACGCTGGCTTTGCAACCGCATCGGATTCTGGTTTCAAATGTTCAGGTCTCATTCGCGACGTTATGAACCTGCACATGCTTGAAATGATTGACGATGGCATTATCGACATGGCTTGGGATCAATTTTACTCTTTTAGTGAGGACGTTAGCTGTGAAGTATTCAAAAAGAATCTACTTGAAGGAAGTGCCACTACTGCAGTACAAGAGGTTTTACCAACCATTGACGACGAAACCGGCTACACTATAACCGTGATTCCACCGTCCAGCAGTGACACTAACAGTTCGGAGGCGCCACAAAATCGGAAGAGGGATCTTTTGGTACGGTCACTACCTCAGAACAGTCGTCGAAAGCTCAAAGGGGGGAAGGCTTCAAGCTCTAGTAGCTCGTCAACAATGAACGCCGAAGACTCCCAAGAGGCCAAACGATTGTCGATTCGACAAATGGCAGGAACGTTTGTTCTGCACTACATATTGACTGGTATCTCAGTAGCCTTGGCATTGATTTCCACGTTTAGCAAGAAACTACTAAAAAAATATGCAAAGGAGTATAAGAAAATGAAAAAGGGAAGGGAACAGGAAACGGCAGAAGACGACGACGAGGAAGAAATCACCAAAAACGATCACCGAAATCATTATCCATCGAACAGACCGCTCAGTACCATCCCAGATAATGACGTCATTCCAGAGGAGAAGTCAGTGGACTTTTCACGACGACAACTTGATGAGAGCGACAACAGCTCGCCTGGGCACTTGGGACGAACAGGACCTCTGAACCGTAGATCCGCAATGCCCAGGCGGAGTTCAGTCTTCAATCTTTTACTTTCTGGAGCTGAGCTGATGGCCGACACTACCAACAGACAACACGAGGATCACGGCACTAGCGTCCACGGCCATAGGGCATTCGCAAAAAAACCAATTTTAATGGACAAAGATTCCCGTTACTTACAATTGCAACTTGAAGAAGTGCAAGAGGCTCAAGAAGAAATGCATCGGCAACTGCAACAGCAGCGAGACTACATGCAGGAGCATTTTGGGGAAATCTCACATCTGTTGACCGACTTGAAACGCCGAATGCCCAAATCTGATTGAGGAAGTTTTGGGGGTTAACTCTGCTTGACGCTTGGCCACATCCTGGTTAAGGCTTATAAAAATGCATCATGTCAAGGTATCTTAAGTGACAAGCGCATGGCGAGGGACTTATTTGACACGGTCCAATAATTTGCAAGGCTATGGACAAGTTCCGAAGCGCTGGAAATTTGTGTTTCCTGCCGTTCGCGGCATCTCAAGCAACTGCGAGTGGAGGCCTCCCTTGACCGATAACCCGGGCTAAAAAGAACCTTCAGAAGTTCATGCTTTCTTTCCACAAGCCCAAGTAGAGCTTGCCAGTGCCAGCAACGCGAAATATATTGAACGCAGATTGAGATTTTGCACCTCTATTTTCTGATCAAGACTAATAAAGCTGGTTTAGTCGCCATTAGTTTGACTTAGCTTTCTAGGTTACTACGATACCAGCCACCATTTTGATTAGATAGTTGCACAACTTCATGCGCGGCTAGATGCAACAGCAGCCAGTAGCCATCCAACACATCTATGCTCTGTTTTAAAAGAACTGGCAAGAATTTCCAGAGCGGTTGGCATTGGAAAGCAAATTACACAAAAACCTCACTGTGTCAAAAAGAGCGCCTTCGGCCATAGAGAAAGATCATACTTGCAGATTTTTTGTCCAATTCTTGATAGCAAGGGAATGCGGATCGCTTCATGGCATGTTAGGTAAGCACAGTGTGTCTTTTGAACATCAAGGCAATGCCCAAATCTTGCTTCAACTGAACATGTTTAGAAACCTGACATAACCAGAGCCATGGAGTAAGCTGCATTCCATGTGGACCAGTGCAACTGTTGTGCCAACACCACACCTGCACATTTTTCAGCCATCGCAAACAGAGGAGAATGTTGCAAGCAAACCTGAGCCAATCGAGACAGTTGTGACAAAATCTTTACCCTTGAGCGCTTGCACCACATTTGCACAATAGCCTTCCATTTCTGGACATGTTCTTTGTCCCACCAACAACATGCTTTTGTTTAACAATGCATGATTTCACACTGGTGTTCCATGTCATTTGCATGGCATTTCTGTGTTTGTCTTTTGTCTCTCATCAACACCTGACATGCACTTCAATGCCTTTGATTTGCATGTTTGACTGCCTGTTTGCAAACAAAAAAAACTTCAATTGTTATGATCCCATAACATTGGCCCTAAATGACCCTGCATCTTGATGGTGCTTTTCTACAAACTGTTGTAATAATCTAAAATCTCAACTCCACAATTCTGATTTATTTATATCCTCAACCCTAACCATGAATCAGCGACTGAAAGGAGCGGTCTAATTTAGCCAATCATGTACCTCCGTTGATTGAAGTACCAGTTCGTACGTACCAAAACAAATCTTCGAGTCAATAACACTCGCTCTAATAATTACGTCATAGCTTTCCATCAAAGATTCCCAATGCCACGCATATCCCTTGGGTATTTTTCGTGGACGGGGAGCTCCCATCAATGGAAAATGTATCTGTCTCTGCGACCTCGAACCTCTGGCGTCAGATAAGTGGTACGTTTTTGCGATCAAAAGATGATACGTTGCTTGTCTAGTAGCTAGCTACTAGCTAGCTAGTTTTGTATTTGAAGCACTTGCCAACACACCTGGTATCCAGTTGTTAAATTATTATTCATCTTCATAATTTGAATACAACACAAAAGTAAGATGAAATTCTTTGCTGCCTTTCTAGTTATTGCCTCGGCTTCGGCCTTTGCCCCTGCCTCCTTTGGAACCCGGGATGTTGCTTCCGCATCCAAGGCTAGCTTTGCCTCGCCTGCCTTGGCACGAGTTACTGGGGAATCGTGAGTATTTTTTTCGCATGTGACTGAATATATTTTTTGTAGCAGTCATTTCCAATATATATAATTTTCTAACCTCAAAAATATTTGAACTCAATTACAAAATTGCAGCGCCCTTAACATGGTCAAGCAAGTGCCCCATGGAGGAACCCTCGTGGATTTGATGGTCAAAAGCGACGCCGAAAAAGAAGCCGCCATGGCCAAGGCCACAATGAGTCTCGAGGCCTCGGATCGTCAATTGTGCGATGTGGAACTCATCATGAATGGTGGATTTTCTCCCATCACTGGATTCATGACGGAAGAAGAATACAAATCGGTCGTTGACAATGTGGCCATGCCCGATGGAACAATTTTTGGTCTTCCCGTCGTCTTTGATACCGATGACGCGAATCTTCAACCGGGAACTACCATTTTGCTCAAGCAAGGAGATCGGCCCATTGCCACAGTCGAGTTTACTGATAAATACACTCCCAACAAACCCTATGAATGCTTGAAGTGCTATGGAACCAGTGAAATTGAACACCCTGGTTCCTTGATGGTCGCTACCGAACGTGGAAAGTATTACATGGGCGGAAAGGTTACCGGTCTCAACTTGCCAATCCGTGAATTCCCTTGCAAAACTCCTGCTGAAGTCCGTGCGTCTCTTCCCGATGACAAGGACGTGGTGGCCTTTCAGTGCCGCAATCCTGTTCACCGTGCTCACTACGAGCTCTTTACCCGTGCTTTGGATGATCCCTTAGTGGGAGAGGGTGGTATTGTCTTGGTCCATCCCACTTGTGGACCCACCCAAGCCGATGATATTCCCGGTGATGTCCGTTACAAGACTTACGAAGTCTTGAAGGAAGAAACCGCCAATCCTCGTGTCCAGTGGCAATACCTTCCCTACTCCATGCACATGGCGGGTCCCCGTGAAGCCATTCAACACATGATCATCCGAAAGAACTTTGGTTGCACGCATTTTATCATTGGACGTGACATGGCCGGATCCAAATCGTCCGTCACGGGCGAAGATTACTATGGTGCCTACGAAGCCCAAGATTATGCCAAGGAAATGTCCGAAAAATTGGGCGTCACACCCGTGCCCAGTCTCAACTTGGTCTACACCGAAGAAGAGGGATACACCACGGCCGATTATGCCGAAGAAAAGGGTTTGCACAAGCTCAATTTGTCGGGAACCAAATTCCGTCAAATGCTGCGAGGAGGAGAAGATATTCCCGAATGGTTTGCCTTCAAATCGGTGGTCAAGGTCTTGCGTGAAAATATTTAAAAAGCTTTGACTGACCACACCCAAAGAAAAAAAAAACTGTCCTTTTTTGTATGAATTCATTCACTACTAGAATAGCTAATAAATAATCACTCACTCTATCTATTCATTCCAGTACTTGGTTGTAATTTTGTTTTAATGAATTGATTTTTTTTAGTATTGGATTATTATTATTTTCTGTAGTATGTATTGGTTTCATGTATTTGTTACATGTATTAGTATGCATTGTATTTTTTTTTATTTCGATTTGTGCTTACACCTTGACAATGGCAAACATGGGCCATCCAAAGGGCAGTTTTTCTTCTCCTTCCCGCAAGCATTGTGCTGTTGGATCAAATCCAATGTCGACATCCCAAGTGGTCGTCCATTCGTCGCCGTGTTCAAACCAATGGTCGGCCGCATACACGTCCCGAATATTGCCCTTGGTCGGTTTGGATGGCTTGGGCATGCGGAGTTTGGGTTTTTTGGTGGTCTTGTTGTTTTTCTTGCCAGCCGCCGCCTGGGAAGAGGGTCTTTCCGCCATGAGTGGTGATACTTTGTTGGCACGAGACGACACCTTGATTTTGTGGAAGACGTGTCGCACAGGGTTGAAAAGTCGCCGCCGTGGTGTCATGCTATGCTGAGAAGCCTTGCGGACATGATTGCGTTTGCGTCGCATAAATTTGTCGTTGCCTGCCGAGTAATGAAATTCGTCCGAATGGTAGCAGTCATGAAAGTCCGACCATGCCGTGGATCGTTGCTTCAAGTTGCGAATGGCTTGTTCGGACGGAGACGACGATGGAATCAAAATCTTGACCATGGTTTGCTTTGTTTGTATTTGATTTGGATGTTGGATATGACGAAACAGTATTGGTGCAATAGTTCGGCAATTTGTGAGAATGTGAGAGGAGACAAGTGCAAACTGTCCTCTCACGAGGTTGGGGGCATGTTGAGCATGGTTGGTAATAAAACGCCTCCTAGTATATATGCGTTTCCAAAAGAAACCACCTATTGTATATAGTAGTCGAGAAGTGGTTTCGGATCCATTGAAAAAGATCCTGAAACGGCCATGCGTCGTTGTTGTGGCGTTTCATCATCCAATTGCATCCTCGCGGTGGTTTCGAGCAAGGGAAAGAACAAACGCCCCTAGTAAGATTTGGATTGACGTTTTCAACAGGAAGAAGAAACGGTAGCGGACACAACCAACAACGTAGGTGCCGGTACCGGCACTACTAGCTACCTGATAAAGTTTCAAGACGGAAGAAACGAAACGAAGAGGCACGTCGATGGCGAAGAAACGCTTTCCTTTTGTTCTGTTGAATTTTGTTCTGTTCTAACTCCAACCCTAGATGGGCGGTTATGAACGGTTATAATCGCGTCAGAAGCAATAATAGGATCGGCCCAAGCCGAACCTTAAACCCTAATCGAGTTTTTTCAAATTTTCGTTTGAATCCATCATCTCTTCAAAATCCCACCAGTTAGGTTGACACGAGCAACTCCATGGTGAAACCCTACTAACAGCATTGCTACATGGGCCCATCACTCAACTCCTTCACACAAAAGCTTCTCCTTTAGGTTCCATCATACTGTTTACATCAGTTAGCTTATTAAGAGAGCGAACGTATACATGTATGCAAGACACACATACAATCATGCCTGCAGGGAGTACTAATTACCAAAAGAGCGATCATCATCATCACAACAGAAGCATCAAAACCAAGAACAGCAGTATTACCAACAGTAGTAGTCGCAGTAGCACTCCTCCTTCGCCACAACAACAATCCAAACCAACGATCCATGCTGCATCCTCCTCATCGGACAAAAAATCTTCTAGCAGTCCATTTCGACGCGTAATGTCCATCAAACATGGCGACAAAATCTTTGTCGCGATCTTTCTCTTCATCTGTGTGGAAATCAGTACCTTTTCGCGGTTGTATTTGAATTTGTCGCCGTCTACTTCCTACTACCTGTATTCCTCCGTGTCATCGTCCGTAGTGGGGTCGAAGAAGAGCAGCAGCAAGAACGATATTCCAGGAGGAGGGGAGTCTCAACATCAAGTGCTGGTAAGAGAGGAAACGGCTGCTGGTGCTAGTAGAATACAAAAGCCCGTAACAAAATTACCAAAGCCGAAAAGAATCAAGACGTCTGCTCCAGACCAGGCAGCACCACACGAAACGCCAAAAGATGACGTGCCATATCACGACGCTACCGCCAGGAGTCCAAGGACAGATATGACACAGAGGCTCAATCTTCAGTACGCCTCTTTGAAGCCGCAACAACAATCATCACAAATGCGAACTTCTGATTCGGATCAATATTATCCAAGAGTGATATTCTTCGAGGAGCAAGATGCTGACAAAGATGACGTCTCTACTTCCAACGAAAAACAACGAAAAACACGAACTGTGGAAGCCATGGGTGACCTGGATTGTTGCACCAAAGATCCATTTGGATACATCAAACCCGAAGAAAAGGAGTTTTATGAAGAATGTACTCCCATGGCAGATTGGCAAACCAAGATTTATCCTACCTGTAATATGATTCATGAACTTCCACTCATTGAAGATGAGGATGAATATGAACGTGTTGGTGGGATTGGCAATGATCGCCAAAACACCAAGAACCAAATGAATACTACCACTAATAGAACGTCCCACCACGAACCCACGGTCACGTTAATCAATACCAAGGGTTCTTGGAGAAGTGTTTGGAAAGTCACACAGCAATTACACACAAAGAAGGGCAATATGGAAACGACGACAATACCAGAAGGAGAAGATCCTGAAAGTATTGTCTTGAAGACATTGCGATATGATCGAGAGTTTGATCATGAATCTTATCAACTTCAAAACATTGATAGCATGGCCATGGAACGTCTGACTTCGTCGCCCTATATTGCCAATGAATATGGGTTGTGTGGACAATCGGTGCTCACTGAATTTGCACCACAGTCTGGACGTGATTTGATCAAGAATAAAAGGTTACATACGTGGCAACGCCTCGAAATTGCTCATGATTTGGCGGCCGCCTTGGCGGATATGCATTCCATTGATTATCCGCATGCTACCAATGCTACCTTTACACACAATGACATTAATATTGCCAATACCATTCAAGGCCGGAATGGACGCATCAAATTTAATGATTTCAATATTGGTGTCCTGATGCGATGGAATGCACACGACAACAAACCGTGTGGATATCCCGTCCGATTCGCGGCACCCCTCTGGAGATCTCCCGAAGATATTCATGAAACCAATACCAGTCGGTACATTCAACCCGACAAGAGTGATACGTATGCCTTGGGAAACTTGTTGTTTCAGGTCCTGACAACACATCAACCATGGACATGGTTGGAACCCAACGGAAAGTTGGAGGTGGAACAAGTCATTGAAAAGAAATTGGCGGGAGAATTGCCTTTTATTCCCACCAAATTTCAGGGAATAAGTAACAACAAAACTGGTATTCAAGCCATTTATCATGCCACGCTGGCATGTTTTGCGCATGACCCCAACGATCGACCCACGTCCTTTGAATTGGCCCAGGCACTAGAAACAGCATTGGAGTGGACCAAAACGGGCGTTTCCAAAACGGCCGACGATGTCCGACAATTGTTCAACTTTACCACCAACCACAACGACGGAATGGGTAACATCGGTACGAATATTGGATCACGGCGGCGAACTACAGCAACTACAAGTACTGCTAACTTGAAAACAGCACGCTCGACGCCGACACTGCGAAGATCCTCGCCAACGAGTTCAACTACGAAGTCGAGAACGTCGCCCGCACGGACGACGAAATCGTGCGCGAAGCGCGCGGCACCTTCGAAGACACCGAAGGACATCGCGAGGCGCGCCCGCCGATCGTGACCGTCATGGGTCACGTCGATCACGGCAAGACATCGCTGCTCGATCGCATTCGCCAGGCGACGGTCGCTGAGGGCGAGGCGGGCGGCATCACGCAGCACATCGGCGCGTACCGCGTCGAGACCGCTCGCGGGACGATCGCGTTCCTCGACACGCCAGGCCACGAG
>ENA-ORBV01015486-ORBV01015486.1-microbial-mat-metagenome-genome-assembly--contig:-NODE-15486-length-11207-cov-5.745553_pt1 | contig 11207 bp, 10 predicted proteins | sample MGYA00237777_ERZ505514 | MGnify/ENA primary metagenome ERZ505514 (study PRJEB26160, sample SAMN06269048) | microbial mat metagenome | isolation source: Oligotrophic lake microbial mat | place...
TCTCTATTCGTCGGCAGCGTCAGATGTGTATAAGAGACAGTTGTGTGACTGTCTGTCCGGGTGGGAGTTGGGCCCAAACGACATGTGAAAGGCTGAAAAAAAAAGTTAACTGTCTCACCGAGCGATGCGACAACGAACGCGACAACGTCGTTTTCCGTTCCGTGAAAGAACCAGTCGTAGTGGAAGGATTTAATGTCGTACAGAAACCAATGACGATTGTTGAGTGTTGATGGCGCCGTCATTTTGTATCTTTCTTGCTTGTTGTTAGTTAAGAACCAAAAATCTACTCTCTCTCTAGCTAAACTACTGGTACCAGTAGCGCTTCGTAGAAGAGATCTTTCTCCCCTTCCACATGCATCCACACAAAAAGTTCTAACGACCTCAACAAACAAAACAAAGCAAACAAACAAAAATCTCTACAGCCATCCATCATGAACGTTTCTTCTCCGACCAGCAGCAGTCTCCTGCTGTTATTATTGATGACGATCATCTTTGTGACGACGTGTGTCCAAGCCAAGGATGTGCATTATGTTTGGGAATTGGATTCCATTCTCGAAAATGAAATGTCTCCCGATTGCATGAATGTCAAAGACGCCCGCCGATATTCTTTCTTGGCCGAACGGTCCTTTCCTGGTCCTTTGATAGAAGTGGAAGAAGGTGACATCATCCATGTACGTACTGTCAAATGTGAACTTGTGAATTGTCGTGTCAGCTTCGGCTTTGGTGTTGGTTTGGGTTTGGGTTCCTACAAAAGTTCAGTGAAAGACTGGCAGCTACAGTACATTTTACACGACAACAACAATGCTAACACATGATTGTGGTCCCACCTTATTACTTCTACTACTACTGTATAGGTCCAAGTCACGAACGAAAATCCCGTCGAAGGTGTCAGCTTGCATTGGCATGGAATTCATCAACGTGGAACACCCTACATGGATGGACCAGCCGGACTGACGCAGTGTCCCCTAGGACCTCATCAAAGTCAAGAATACGTCTTTGAAGCGTACCCACCAGGTACCCATTATTGGCATGCCCACGGCTCACTCGCATTGGCCGATGGATTGAGTGGTCCCATTATTGTGCATCCCAAAAGCCCCCAAGAAACGGAACCCTTTTCCTACGACGAAGAGCGTCTCTTCTTTTTGCAAGAATGGTACGTGCAAACGAGTACCCAACAATGGGTAGGATTGAACAATTGGCCCTTTACGTGGGTGGGAAATCCCAATTCCATTTTGATCAATGGCAAGGCAGTCGCACCCGAGTGTTTGCCGGACGGGGCAAGTTTCAACGTGTCTACCAAATGCCTAGAGACGTGTTTGAGTCCCATGGAAGAAATGCTCAATGTGACTTCGGTTGTCGCTGGAAAAACCTATCGCTTCCGGATCATCAATGCCGCACAATTGGTCATGCTCAATCTGGCCATTACCAATCACACCATGACCATTGTTCAAGTGGAAGGGACCAGTGTCGAACCCATTACGGGTGTGGATTCGTTGGATATTGCTCCGGGGCAACGCTACGATGTGTTAGTCACCATGGATCAAGCACCTGGTACGTATTGGATCGAAACAACCGTTCGAGAACGCAACATGGAGGTCAAGGGTCAAGCTCTTTTGCATTACGAAGGATCTGATCTAGTCCTTCCCGAGGAGAGTGATGCCACCCAACACGCGGCCTGGAACGAAACCATTCACGGCGTCAACCAAGAAATGTCCCTCCAAGCCATCAATCCAACTCGCTTTAATGAAAGTGCAGCCTTGACCGCCACCGATGTGACGCGGTATGTTTTGGTGGGAACTCAGAACCGTACGTTTTTTATGTTATACTCTACATGTACAACTATGAATGAATGAATAGCGTGCATCCGGTTTGGTGTACAGCTGTCATTTTGGATTGTCATGTTTCTTACCCCTTTGCGTGTGCACCTATGTGATGATGACGGATTCCATTTGTAAATGTCCTTGACTCTGTACACTTCCTACGGTCCACAACATAGAGGTCATTATCGATGGCAATCCCGCGCAATTGGTGTGGGGTATCAACAATATTACCAACATCCAGGGCAAAGAACCACTGGTGGCCACTTCGGTGCGTGCCGCCCAAGAATTGGGGTGGCCCGCAGAACTTCCAGACACTCTTCCCATGCCACTGGAACCTCCCTTTGTTTGGAATTATACGGAACTCGTGGATGCTCCAGGAGGTCCGGGAGCACCTATTGGCACGGCTGGTCGAGCCGTGGTCATCCTGGAAGAGGGCGCCGTCGTGGAGTTTGTTTTACAAAATGCTCGTGCTTTGAATGGTGTTGCCGAATGATGTCCGTGGCACATGCACGGACACTCGTTTTGGGTTGTGGGTCAGGGAGATGGTATTTACGACCCCGACGTCGACGTGGATACGTACAATCTGGAAAATCCTGTCCTTCGTGACACTGTGAATTTGTGGCCACTCCAATGGGTGGCGATTCGCGTTCTCGCCGACAATCCTGGCGTTTGGTTCTTTCATTGTCACCTTACCTCGCACGTTTTGATGGGTATGGGACTGAGCATGGTGGTTCAACCCGACAAATTGGAGGCCCTTCCCGAGAATGTCAAGTACTGTGCCGAAACCGAACTGGACGAGGGCGACACCAGTACTGCCGCCGACGTCTCTACTTCTACGGAAGGAGGCTCAACTGGAAACGGAACTGGATCGAGCACCACTGGGGAAGGAGTCAGAACCGCCACTAGCAGTGCTGATGTCGTGACCTCTCTTCTGGAGAGTTTGGTTCTATTCATGGCCACCATCACTTTACTCCTTTAGTCTTGGAAAGGCTTCATACTCGCGAACGATCTCCATTGTCGTTTTGCTGGCTACTCGCACGTAGCTAATCACCTAACATTATGTAGCAACCCTGTTTCGTGTAATAATTTCCCCCCTAGTTGCTGCTGCTGCCTGCCTGTTGACACCATTCACGCGGTGGCGTTGAAGCAAGTGTCAATCGCCTCAGCATATCGGCACCATACATTGTAGGGTTTGGATGAAGAATGTGACAAAATCTACTGGATCTCTCAGGACTGCTCAGTCTTCTGAGAACTGAGTCCAGTCATGTATTCTCAGTTCTGCTTTGACTGGGCCCCAAATGGGGCAATTGGCTTTGCGGCACAATAAAGCGAACAAGAAATTTGGATGGGAGAGGAGTTCAGGGCAAGCTCAGTTGTAAGTGCAAATTACTTCAATCCTGACAATGACAGTGACTAGGACGATGGCATTCCTTACTTGGGGTTCAGCTGGCCTGCACAAACCTCCCCAAAGCAACAGTTGTGACGAAAGAGGAGGAGCAAGGAGAGTATGTCCGTATCGTATGCTGGTGCGAGGGTAAAGTTGTGAACAATGAAGGTGCCCCCCTTTTTCGGAACACGGCAGAGATACAGAGGGCGACGGAAGGGTCCTTTGACCTGCACTGTCAGCGAGAAATGCATGGTGAACGATCGGGACCTTTTTTTCTACTGGAAGTCCCATCAGCAGTTGTTTCACAACGCAATTTTTCACCTGCACTAGTAGAAAGGGCTGCACTAAAGGTCATTTAATATACCGGTATCTACACAAGCACATTGTAAATAGCACCACCACAATAACATTAGAAAGCAATCAGCATGCATGTCCATCGTCAACAATCAATTCTATTTCTTATTTCACTACACTTTCTAACAAAGTTCTACTCTTATCTTGTACCGTCGGTCCAAGGATAGGTACAGCGCGAGGCATGCAAGAAGCACGGAGACACGGGGTATCACAGCATCCCTTTTATAGCATCCTGCACATTCTGCTTCTTCGCTGCTTCTTTGTTTGTTCTTAGGCACGGTCTCCGCTATTTTCGTTACTATCTCCGCTGTCTCCGCTGTCCCCGCCAGTACCCCAGCTACTAGTGGCGACGGGTGCTGCCGTATTGCAAGGCATGAGCGTGCGCCTAGTTCCATCCGCGCTCGTAATCCAAGTACAAATGACTCTGGCAGCTTGCAAGTCGCGATCGCCTTGTTCTTCCTCGCTACCAGCACCAGCAGCATGCTCCGTGCCGCCACTACTAGGTGTAGCAGCACCACGGAGGTTGGTCTCGGCCGCAGTGGCTCCTCCCATCATCATCAATAGGGTGGCAAGGAACAAAGTCTTGAAAATGGTAGTAGTCATACTCTTCATCATGTTGGTCTGTATGTTGGTAGGTAAAAAAAATATGCGTAATGGTTGCTCGAGTGCTTTTCAAGTTGCTCCGATTGGGGTTTATGAGACGATTTGAGATAGCAAAAACAATTTCATTATTTTTATTTCATTGGCATTACAAGAAACCTTCGTACCCATTCGCAAGATTGGATGAACGGAGCATGATGTAGGCATTGCATCAATCTCTTGAGTGATCGTGCGAAAGAACAAACATGTATATTTAGTTAGGTAGCTACTAGTTAGCCATTGTATATTTTATAGAAATCGATCGACGGCTGGAGCATACAACAAAAAAGAGAAAACGTGAGAGACCATTTCGATTGACAAGTCAACACGCAATCGTGCGATCCATCGCCAAATCGATTGGCGTGTGCCCAGATTTCTATGTTGCTGCCATTACACTAAACTACCATACTGATTGAGTACAACGATACTAGCTAGTAGGCAGTAGTGCATAAATAGCCTTGGTAGTGTATAGCACCGCCCTCCTCTAATCGAGTAATTGATAGAGCGAGATACTTTCATTTACAGTTTAGTAGTAGACAGCGACAGAGACGACGGAGAAAAAAATTGTCAAACGTCAGACTGATTTGAATAGTGCGTTGTCTACCCAAGACTTCCTGCTGCTGCTAGAACAGTAGGGAAAGCCAACAAACAAAGCTATAGCTATCATTATTATTAATCGGTAATGAATGGTGAAGGCACGTGGATGTCTACATTTTCGTTTGGTACGATCAACATAAAAGCGTGCTTGTAGCTCCTGCATTTCTTTCTTGGGGTGAGAAACTTTTTCATGTTTTCGGTGGAATTTGTTGTTCTTCGTTGTTGTTGTTCTTGTTCTTGGAAAGGAGTAGCCCCAACCTTAAGTATGCTCGTTCAAACACGTCTTGAAGCAATCGTGGAAACGACGTCACCTGAGTCCTACTGCGAACCAGAACACAATCATCATCTTCCACTAACTAGCTAGCTAGCTAGCTTTCTAGTAGCGATCTCTAATTTTAGCAGTAGTTTCGGAATGATGTTTTTGTTTAATCTTGTAGTCCTATATCATGAGGATCATGTTTGCCAATGGCATGCACTTCAAATCCTATTCTTCGCAATTCCTCATGATCCAGTAGATTGCGGCCATCAAACAAAAAGGCTGGTTTGGTCATGTTCTGATAAAGCTTGGCATAATCATAGGTCTTGAATTCATCCCAATCCGTCAACAGCAAAATGGCATGCGCTTGATGACAAGCCGCGTAGGGATCCTTGGCCGTCACGGCCATTTGATCCAAGTTGGGTGTATTGTCGGCATTGACACCACAGACCGTATCCAATTCGGCCAACATGTCTTGCCTCTTCACTTTGGGATCATAAATATGAACGTATGCTTCTTCTTGTAACAAATCATTCAAAACATACATACTCGGTGTTTCTCGCACATCCCCGGTATTTTTCTTGAAGGCGTATCCCAACATGCACAATTTCTTGTGTGTCACAGTTTGAAACATGTACCGGACAATCTTGTGCGCAAATCGTCGTTTTTGAAATTCATTAATGGTAATCACACTTTGCCAATAGGTCGCACACTCTTGTAAGCCAAAGGATTGACACAAATAGACCAAACTGGAAATGTCTTTGCGAAAGCGTGATTTGCCAAAGCCTACGCCGGCTTGTAAATGGTGAGGACCAATCCGTTGATCCATACCAATGGCCTTGGAAATTTCGGTGATATCGGCGGCCGTTTGTTCGCACAAGGCACTAATCGAATTGATGCTCGAAATCCGTTGTGCCAACAAGGCATTGGCGACCAATTTGGCCAGCTCGGCGGACCAAAGATTGGTGGTAATGATTTTGTCCGCGGGAACCCACGTCTTGTACAGATCCACCAGTGTTTTCAAGGCTTTTTGCTGTACGTCTGTGGTGGATCCACCTCCAATCAAAATCCGCGACGGATGTTTCATGTCGTCCATGGCCGATCCTTGCGAATAAAAGACGGGATTGGAAAGAACGACATGTCCTGGACATCCGTTTTCTTGTAGAATTCGGGCCATGACTTGAGCGGTTTGGACGGGAAAACTGCCTTGTTCGACCACAATTTTGGGGCGAGTGGCAATTTGCGCTATATGCCGTGCGCTTTGTTCACAATAGACGACATCTTGTGCCATGCCAGCCCCGATTCCGGATGTTTTGGTAGGAGCATTGACGGCAACAAAAATAATGTCGGCCTCTTTTATCGCGCTATCCAAATCACAAGAATAAAATAAATTCTTGTTGCGGCAGGCCTTTAATATTTCCACGAGACCCGGTTCATAAATGGGCAAGTCGTAGTCAGGCGAATTCCAAGCCGCAATTCTGGATTCTGACATGTCTACGACGGTAATGCTTTCCACCTCGTTGGACGTCAAACATTGTTGGGCCATGACCGCCATGGAGGTTCCACCCACATATCCAGCACCAATGCAACAAATCTTCATTATTTCTGTAGTGCCGTGTGTTGTCGTGTGTTTTTGCTATTTCTGCTCTTATTCTAGTCTTTTAGTATGTTGTGGATGTTGTCGTCGTCTTCGTTTTGCATTCGTTACAAACGAATGAATACGTAGGGAGGCGTGCGCGCAACTTACTGTACGTCGTAGTACAAGTGTACGTGTTCTTGTGAAGCAACTTACGAGAAAGATCAAGGTGATGAACTAGCTAGCTCCTCGTTAGTAACTACTAGTAGCACGTTCTTGCGACGACTTTCTATGCTACTGCAGCAGCTGACGCACTGGACTGTGTTATTTGTTGTTATTACGGCAACGTATGCTTCTAAAGGCCGTTGAGGGGCTCGAACAATGAGTTGAGTCTGTTTTGCTCTGAGCTAGCTAGATAGCTACAGTAGATAGATAGTAGCAAACCAGTACAATATTGTTCTACTGTAGTCTACACCTGGCATGCAACCCGATCGTACGAGTTGGGTGTTAGGTGTCACAGCAACCGATACGGTATGAAAACTGCGTATCTGCTTGCATCTCATCAATGCCTGGGTTTACTATGACTGCTTGGGCACTGCTTGGTAGCTGAATAGCTACTATACTAGCTAGCTAGCTAGCTGTGGAGTTGCAACAGCAGATCAACAATCTTTCCTCGCCCTCTTCCTTCTTTTCTCACAATATACTTGAATTCCATTCAAGTTATACCTACATTTCGAACTATTCCATTGTACGGCTAATTGTACTACTATCATTTCACCAACGAGAATAATGCGCTTTCAAGTCGGGAACGCCTTACTGGGAGCCCTTGCCGTGGGCAGCTTGCTTCCTGCTGCCACCGAGGCAAAGACATGTTTGGCCATTTACCAAATGGCGGACAATAACCTCGAGTACTACTTGAGACAGGATTACGAAGAGCTTACCGAGTCGGCAGTGATCAATGGTGGTGACCTAAGAACTTGGATCTACTACGATGCTCTCAATCAAGGAGGACAAGCACTGCCGAATACCGTGGATACCAGTGGAGCTCAAGTATCTGGAACTTTCACTGGAAGTCGCTATGTCACTTATGATTCTGGCTTGGGAGAGATGCGTGTGGATGTTGAGCTTCCTGGTGAACAAAACTCGGATACACAGACCAGCGTGCAGGGCTTTTTGGAGCATGCTTATGCTGACTGTTTGGCCAATGGTTATACCAGTTTAATGACTGTGTTCTCTTCCCATGGAGGTGGTTTTGCTGGTTATGGAGGAGATGAGAATGCTCGTAAGCTGTTGCAAACGAACCAAGATATCGCCGCTGCCGTCAAAAATGCTCTTGTGGCTACGGGAGGACCTGAGAAGGTGGAGGTTCTTGGATTTGATGCCTGCTTGATGCAGGCTGTTGGAGCAGCTGATGACTACAAGGGAGTCGCCCAATATATTTTGGCAAGCGAAGCTGTCGAACCTGGTCATGGTACGTGCGTGTGCATGGGTTCTTTGTGTCGATGTCTATGTATATGCGTATGTTTTTGTCGGATTCGTTTCTTTCGTACTGCGATTAATTGATTCGAATGTTTTAATCGGGCTTGATAATGAGTGAATCTGGCAATTGCATGAATGGTGGATCTATGGAAATGTTTGCAAGGCTGAATGACACACAGATGAAAGTTGACTAACTTTCGCGCCGTTCTTTTTTTATGCAGGCTGGGCCTACAGCTACCTTACTACTGCCACTTCGGCTCTTGAACTTGCAAGACAGATTCTGCAAACCTTTTTGAGCCAAACTCAGGGCGGAAGTTCCCACCAAAGTCCCAAGACGATGGCCATCCTTGACACGGCCAAATTCGAAACATTCATCAGCACCTTTGAAACTTTTTCGGCAGATCTACTGTCACTTCTTCAAGGTGGGGATGTTTCTCTCTACTCCTTTGTGTCGCGCGCCCGATCTGCTGCGGTTTCCTTTGAAGGTATTGTAGATGCCGTTGGATCGCAGAATCCTTCTGCATTGGACCTTGGAAGTTGGATGGAGGAGTTCCAAACATTGTGTAACCCTGGTGATACGCTTGGAACGGATTTGCAAACAGCCCTCACCGCATACACGGAGATGTTTGTCGAGGTGGGGGTGGGAGAAGGAACACAACCAGGAACAGGAATGCACCTGACATGGCCAAACCAAGGAGAGTACGCAAGTGATACTGCCCTTTGGGATCAAGTTCTTTTCAACAATGAAAATTATGTCACTCAGATTACTCCAAATTTCAACACATTTTTGGAGTGGTTCCTTACCTCAAGTACGCCTTCTGGTGGAGCTGATTCTGTCTGCGGAAAAGGAGCTACGCTTCCCGACACTGCCAGTGACAATGCTGCCGAGAACAGCAACGCGGGTGGTAATGGTGGCGGTAATGATAACAACGCAGGCGGTAACTCCGAAGGCAATGCTGCTGAAAATAGCAATGCAGGTGGAAACAGTGCGGAAGCAGCAGGAAGTGGCCTCATCGTCGAAGACTCGTTCTCTGTTGATGATGCCACTGGCTTGTTCACGGTTGACGCAACCATCAAGCCAGAAGTGTCTCAGATGCTGGTCGAATATGGAATCGACCTGTCCACTCCCCTCAAGCCCGTCTTGGAAGAAAAAGGATATGAACCACAGGATGATGAATATCTGATTTTGCTCGGGGGAGACGTTGCTGGCACATACGATGGTTCTGATTTTACGGCCGCTTGGGACCAGAACTTTTATTTCCTAAACATCACTGGCACCAATACGTTTGAAGCCCTCTATGTCTTCGATCAAGGAGATGGGTCCAAAAAGATCCCCGCTATGTATTTCCCAGAAGAAAACAGAGAAGATGTAGCAAACCTCCAGTTCTTGGATTACCTCTTCTTTGATTTCGATTACTGGGTGGAACAGGGTGCCCGTTTCAGTTTTTTGAAGTTTTCTGTGGATGAAGCTGTGGGTCGTATTAATGATAATCTGTCCTTGTTCATCAGCAACGAAGCTGGCGTGTTTGCTGAGCAGCCACGTGCTGCAGGCGGTATGATGATCCCTCTCATTTACATCGATGCTTATATTCAGGGAAGGAAGCTCAACACCCTGCCAGGCGGCTTCAACCAGACGGTGATCTCATGGAGCGAGGAACTTGACTACAATATTCTCACCACACCTACTGATAATATCTTCAATGTCATCACTGACGCCGATGCCGTTGTCCTCAATATGTATGCCTTCAATCACGGAGACGCCACGGTTGAGCCTGATGTCCGATACTATGACGTGAGGCGTGATAGAGGTGCCAAGCCATTCTCTCTGGGTACTAGTGCCAGTGCCAGCGGCGGCGGGGCAGGCACTCTTGAGGGTACAGCTAGCTCTGCTCCGATGAGCGTGAAGGCCGGCTTTGGTCTTTTGACTGGGTTGGTGTGCTTTTTCTTTGGACTCTTTTAAAGTGGTGCGGCTGATCTTGTGCGTTTCGCACTAGCTAGTAGTAGAGTCGTTGTTTAGGTACTGTATGGTCGCAATTTAGGAGCTTAAAGAAAACTAAAAATCTGTTACATGGAATGTTTATTGGAACAATTTGCCGTTAACCAAGTGCTAACTAGCTAGCCAGGTGCATGCCATCCTTCAACAATCTGACATCTCTACCTGTTGTGTGATCATTAAAAGTGGTGCCCCTCCAAACACTATGTGTCCTCTGCAAACATGTGTTAGGTTGAACTATCAATGGAGATTAAATGTGTTGTTATTCAAGCACAAGCCATAGGTAGAGAAACATCATTTTACCACAAGCAAAAGCAAAGAAAGCTGTCTGCTATGATGAAAACAACCCAGATCAAAAGGAGAAGTTAAGGAAAGCAAGGTTGAAGAGGACGAATGAAGACAGACAATGTAATTCCCTTTCTCTAAAACTGAAAAAGAAATTGGCTCCAGGAAAAAGAATAGAAAAGAGAAAAAGCAAAATAATTAATGAAGGAATAGATGCATTACATAACCACAAAACCCACCGAAGAAGAAAAAGCTGAGCATGGACGAAAATTTTACGAGTTAGATGTTGACACGTGCCCAGTCTGTCCTTCATGACACTGCAGAAGAAACAATGACACTTCTGTTCAACTAGAACCCATTGAAATAATAGAGAGCAATTGCAATGGTACCATGATAAATATACTCAAGAAGGATAAGCAAAGCCTTGTCGTTGCTTGCCACTAATGTCATGCTCTGCATCTTTGTCATCAGTGTCCAATCCTAATATTTGCAGTGTCGAATGTGTGTCCAGATGACTAGCATGTGACTTGGCAACAGCTATGGAGATAGCTATCCAATACTGGAGTAGAGATTACTAATCTTGATGCTAATGTTAGCTACAGTGTGTTCTACTTCATGCAGCTCCTTACTGTGTGTTTCGTTACCTTCATCCAGTCCCCCCCAAAACGGGTCAAGTATCCAACATGACGCACACTAACTCATTCAGTTTTTTTGTAATATTAGTGCGCGCGAGCCACCCCATCATCCCGCGCCATAATATCGTCAGTTATTGTGCTGTCTCTTATACACATCTGACGCTGCCGACGAATAGAGAGGTGTAG
>ENA-ORBV01015488-ORBV01015488.1-microbial-mat-metagenome-genome-assembly--contig:-NODE-15488-length-11206-cov-14.007638_pt1 | contig 11206 bp, 23 predicted proteins | sample MGYA00237777_ERZ505514 | MGnify/ENA primary metagenome ERZ505514 (study PRJEB26160, sample SAMN06269048) | microbial mat metagenome | isolation source: Oligotrophic lake microbial mat | place...
TGGTGCGGTTGCAGCCGGACGTTGCCGTTGCTGTCCGAGTACGGATCGACGGGCATCGCCTTGCCGTTGACCGTCGTTGCCCACGTCATCGCCCGGCCGCACCGCTGGCACAGCGTCGTGGCGCTCACCGCAGGGTGGCAACGTCGATGATCGCCATGATGGCCGGCATCTCGAGGTCTTGGGCGACGCAGACGCCGCGAGCCGCGTCGAGCGGCGTGGGGGCCACCACATCCACACGCCACGCCAGCTCGTTGTGCATGAACACCACCCGGTAGGTGACCCGCCACGCCTCGGGCGTGCCGCCGTCGAAGCGGACGGTGTTCTCGGGCTCCGGGCGGCTGTTCAACAGGTACGTCTCCATCCTCGGAGTCTACACCTGTCGCCTGACGGGCGCTACCGGCGGACGATGAACACGATCAGAGCGATCGCGGAGAGGACGAGCACCACGGTGACGAGCATGCCCCCTGACTGCCCACCCCACGCCGGATCCAAACCTGCAATCACGAGGGCCCGTGGAGCTCGTCGAGGAGGTTGGCCATGTTCGCGGACGCCTCGTCGAGCGACCAGCCGTTCAGCGCGGCGACGAGCGCGATCGTGGCCGACCAGATCAGGACCGGATCGACACCGAGGGAGGCGAGCACGGCAGGGGTACGAACCACGAGCAACTCGAGCTCGGTGGGCGACAGGTCATCAGTTTCGGGCATGGGCCCATCCTGCCACGTTGACAGCGCATGTGACCGAGGGTGTACGATGACGGACGAAAGGCGCCACCCGTGTTCCCAGCTCTAGCAGGCTGGGGGGCGACGCCTTTCGGATGAGCTATGACGTGGGTGATCGTACCTGCGTCAGACACACAGACGCAAGGAGTACGAGATGGCCCTACAGAAAACGACCAAGCGCCGGCCGACGCCGATGAACGCAGTGTGGAACGAGTACCCGTTCACCTGCCCGGTATGCAAGCGCAACTGGGCGATCAAGCACATCCGGATCTGCCGCAACGACGGCACCTGGGTCTGCCAGAAATGTCGGGACTCAGTTCTGCAGCGAGTCGTGCGCAACCCTGGCAAGATCATCGGCGTGCCCCCCGAGTCGAGCTGCCACACCTGCCATGCCCCGATGGGCAAGCGCCGCGCCGTGGTCAACACCTTCGGCAACATCGTTCACTACCGCTGCCCGAAGAAGCACCGGCCTCCAAGCTGACCCAGTCAGCCAGGCCCGCTCGGCAGACAACGAGCACGGCCCCCGACACCGCCAGGTCGGCCATGCAACGAACGTGCTCAGCGCAGCGCCACTCCAGGGTACTAGCTCCCTCCAACGCTGTTCGGCTCACAACCGGGAGCGTTCGTCCAAACCCCAAAAAGGGGTAAGGGGTGCTTGCTGCGTGTGAGATCCAGGCTTGGTCACCGAGAGACGACCTGCTCTTGACCTCGACATCACTCCCGGGGGCCGCACCCCAGGAGAGACATCATGCGCTGCGACCTCAGCAGAAAATCGAGATTGGCCAGGACGACCTCAGCAGAAATTCACAAGAGGCCAGGACGGGTATATATGGGGGGGTGGGCCCGGCACACCCCGGCCTTCCCCGCCTGCCCGCAGGCCGCAACCGAGCGGCTGCGCCAACCCGCCCCCGCGCTGCACACTGCACGGGCGGCGAGACTCGGATGATGCAAGCATCACCACTCACTCGACCGCCAGGCTGGCGCGCGTGCCAGGGGACTGCATGGGTGCTGCGCTGGGGTGTTGGACCCACACGCATGTCGTTGGCGGGTACTGGTGGTGTGGGCGTTGCGTTGGGTGCGGGCTGCCCGGCTCTCGGTGGGTGTGTGGGTTGGGGTGGCGTGGGTGTTGGTCATGGCACGGCCAGCGCCGCCCTGGACAGGTCACGGGCCAGGTCACGGGCAAGACCGTGGGGGGCCTCCCCACACCCCCCGCTGGTAACGAGGCCAAACCCGGGCCTCTATGTCGGGGACCGTTGTTTCAAGCCACTACCTCTTGACGGCCCCCCGACAAGGGCACCGGTGACACGGGTGAGAGCTTTGGACGGGCTTGGTCCACCGGCTCGCAGGCTCACCGATGGACCGTTGCACCCGTCGTCGCTCTAGCCGGAGCTTCCTGCGGCGGGCGGGTCATGGGCGTCGGATCGCAGGCTCACCGTCGCCCCTGCCTGTCGCCCTTCTGGTTCCATGCTCGGCACATGATCGGCCCGCCGGAGCGTCGTTCGATGCCCTGAATCTGGGGTCGATATCGCCCGACGCTCCCAGTCGGGCCGATCACTTTGCCTGCGCGTGGAAGGCATGGTGGCACACACACAGTGTCCGCATGGTTTCACGATCGCTGTCCCCCACGGCCTCCTAACTATCACAAGTGGACGGCCTCCTTCGTCGGCTCGTCTGGGCCTCGCACGAGCTCGGTTCGGATGGGGGCACCCTGCACGCACTCACCCTGGCAACTGTCAGTCATTCCCAACGAAGCCCAGTTGGGAATGCCGGGCAGCAGCCCTGTTGAGCACGCACCGGGCACCGACGGCCTGAGGCTGTCAATCCACACCCGCAAGTGAGCGGGTCCCCGGGATTGACAGGTCGGGACAGCGCCCGTGAACCGTGCGTGACACTGCGTGTCGTGGTGACAGCAGCATTACCGAAAGGGATCGAGATGAACGATGGAATCCACATGAATCAGACGTGCTGTGACTGCAGCACGATCATCGGGGTGTTGAACGCCGTCCGCTGCTGGTGGTGTGAGGGCGATTGGGCCGACATGGCCCCGGAGCATGAGGTTTCCGAGCCGACAGTCGTCGAGGTCGACCCGTGGGACGTCGCGTGCAACTGCTGCGGCACTCGCACGAACATGGTGCACCCCCACCTCTGCGTGCCGTGCGAGGCCTCGTACCGGAACTTCACGCTGGGCGTCGACGACGACCCGGAGTACGAGATCGAGCCCGATGCGGAGGTCGAGGTCGCGCCGCCCACTGCACGGCCGCAGCGCTCGATCGTCCCGGTCATCTGGCAGGGCGATCTGGAGTACGCAGTCCGCTTCGATCTCGCCGCCGCCCGGTATCTGGTGATCTACCGGTTCCTCACAGGGGGTCCGGAAGGCATCCAGATGTGGCGAGACAGCGAGATCCAGCCGACGCTGGCCGAGCAGCGCGACGGCGCTTTCCCCAGCACGGCAGCAGTGGCGCTCGCCATCGCCCTGCAGGCCGAGCACCTCAGCGAGCTCCCCGACGACGTCTACTGCGAGGTCTGCGGCTTCTCGTGGCCGCCCGACGATCAGTGCCGGTTGCACTGACGCCCTCTTCACCCCCCAGCCCCCCGGCTGGGGGGTTAGGGGCGGTGCCTCCACATGTCGTGGCGGCACAGTCACAGACAGGACACCTCGAATGATCCATTCCTTCACTCAGGCCATCTGCGCTCGTTGCGACGAGCCGATGGCGTCACATCACGGCGAGCCCTACTGCCCGACGTGCTCCGAAGCCGAGGCCAACGCGTGGGACAGCGCCGCAGCCGACCGGTTCGAGTCCGAGTGGGACTCGCAGCCTGCCTGCTCGCTCCCCGAGCCCTTCCCATCCTCCGCCCCTCTCTCCACTCTGCTCTCCGAGAGCGATCACCTGCGCCAGCAGGTCCGGTTGATGCGGGCGAAGCACCACCTGATGGAAGCCCTCGTCGATCTGTACGACTGCGACGAGGTGGTCCCGATGATGCTCTCGATCGAGGTCACCATCCGGGAGTTGACCGCACGTACGACGAAGGAGGCACAGAGATGGCACTGATCGACATCGCTACGAGCTCACCATCAGAGGTTGGGGCCCATCTGGGGCTTCCGATCACTGCTGACGACCTCGCCAGCACGCTCTACTCCCTGCTCAGCGCAGACGAGGAGAGCTACGAGTTGCCGGAGTTCCGCCGGTACGAGTCACGGACGCGCACCGTCACGTTGAAGCGGCAGTTGGGCTCGCTCAGCTGGACCGAGCAGCGGGTCGTGCGCACCGTTCACCTGCTCTGACGCAGGCATCTTCCGAGGGGTCACGCCTACCGCATTCGAGGCGACATGGGCACGCCAGCGTGACCCCTCACCACCCACAGACGAACACACTCACAGGAGTCATCATGAACAGCATCTACCGGTCCAGCCTCGTCCAGCGTGCGGCAGTCGCACAGTGGCGGGCGATGTACCCCGCTGCCGAGCGGAAGTTCTCGGCCAAGGACATCTGGGCGGAGCTCACCCCCGAGATCGTCCTCGAACTGGCATCGAAGCCGGTCGTCGATCCGCTCGACGCCCCGAGCCCGGTCCTGAACGGGGCCAGCGTCCGCCAGTACGTCGCTGACATCGACGTCGCGAGCATGGAGGCTCGGGGCCTCGACAAGTCCGACATGGAGGCGCTGCACGACGCCGCCGCAGCCCTCGCTCTGTGGATGCAGCCGGACGGCACCCCGCTGGCTCCCCGCTACGACGTGAAGGCGTTGGGCGATCAGTTCTCCACGATGGTGGCGAACCCGGTCACTCCTGAGGAGATGCCGTTCATGGTCGCAGACTCGCTGGAGCGGATCATCGGCAACGAGGGTCGTATCCCCTACTCAGCCCGGGGCCGACTGTTCCCGATCCACCTCAGCTTCCGCCCGGTCGGTCCGATCCAGTTGGACTCCGAGGTCGGTCGGGCCGTGCTCTCGGGTGCCATCGTCTCGGCTCCCCCGAAGATCCACTTCATCCGGTGCAACCCCTCATCGGTCGCTGGTCAGCGTGGCGAGACGGTCTGGGCCATCCTCCACCTCCCGGTGTACGAGTCGTACGAGAAGGATGGCATGACCCGTATCGGCCAGAGCCGCTGGGCGTCGAAGGGCTCGGTATTCCCCGGCGTCGCCCGGTCGTTCCGGTCGATCGCCCTCGCAGCCGACGCTCGATTCGAGCTGCACCAGGCGCTGTCCACCTACCGCCGCATCTCGGCACAGTTCGCCGAGCAGGGCGACCCACGGTACTCCGACGACCCGGTTCGCACGCAGGGCATCCAGCTCGACGTGGCGCCGAGGTTCCAGCTCGGACCGAAGGCCGCAGCCATCTGCTGACACGGTGCTCCCAGCCCCGATCGCTCCCTCACGGGGGTGGTCGGGGCTCGGACCGTACTGACCAGCGGACCGGCGGCATAGCCGCCGGGCGGCGTGACCGCCGCTGCGTGGCGCGCCGGCACGCCTCGCGTGTCCCTCGAGGGGACTCCGGCCAGCGGAGACCTGGCTTGTCACCGGCAGTCCAGCCCGGCCCGACAGATGACGTGTTGCTGACACTCGGCCACACGCCATCTCGATTCCCACATCAACCCCGCCGCCTGCCATCGTTGGCAGTGGCGCAGTCCTGAGGAGGACCACTTGTCCATTCGTTCGTTCATCACCCATCCGATGATCGTTGCCGTCCTGCCTGTGTGTGTTGCAACAGGCTGTGTGGCCTCGGAGCTGACATCGCCACCGGTTGCATGCCAGGTCATCATCCCTGGTGTCGACACCCAGGGTGCCGTCGATGGCGACATCGTCGAGGACGTCGCGTTCTACACCTGGTACGACACGCTCGCCCAGCCCGTCGACTACCACATCAACGGCTTCTGGTACGACAACTTCGGTGACGCGGTCGGCTGGTCCTCGCAGGAGGACGGCGAGATCTGTGTCATCTCCCATCCGGTGACGCCATGAGCGTCATCGCGTTCATCGTGTTCGTCCTGCTCGCCACCTGGGGCATCGTCGGCACGATCATCGACAACATCACCAACAAGGAGGATTGACATGCCCGCAGTCGATTGGAACACACCCGTCACGCGTGAGGATCTGCAGCCCGGTGACGACGGCAACGCACATCCGTATGCCGATGGCTTCGGGTACCGGGTCGTCGCGTTCGGCATCTGCTCATTCTGCGATCACATGCGTGCAGACTGGGGGCCGGGAGGCTTCTTCCCCTCGCACACCGCGATGCGTGGCTGCGAGAGCGGCAAGCGCAACCACTGCACCTGCGATACGTGCTTCTGATGGTGCCCGAGTCGTTCACCATCGAGCTCAACGTCGCGCTCGACTGCACCGATCTCACCCCTGCATACTACGTCGATGCGCTGCTGGATCAGTGGTGCGGCACGCTCGGGCCGGGCACGACGGTGATCTGGCAGCTGTTCGCCAGGCATCTGACCGTGCGCGAGTCCCTGCCGATCACGCTGAGTGAGATCGCCCACTACACGGGCATGGCCGAGCACGCCGTGACCAAGTGCATCACTCGTCTGACCAAGTTCGGTCGCGCCGAGTGGCTGACCGATGACCGTCTGTCGGTCACGATGTTCACCGGGGCGCCCGGTTCTCGTGCGCCCAAGCATCTGCAATCCCAATAGCTATTGGATCCTGAGGAGGAACCCATGACTGAGCCCACCCCACTGCCCCGTCCGATCGTGGCCAGCGACCAGATCGGCATCACCACCCCGGCCACCGTGGTCAACGGCCATCTCGGTTGGTGGATCGAAAACACCCTCGTCAATCGTGCGAACGCTGCCATCGCAGCCGGCATCGAGTACGAGCACATCGCAGCCGAGCGACTGAGCAAGATCAACGAGTACCAGGCACGTCACGATGCCGACCAGCGTCTCATCGAGTGCAATCGCAACGACTTCGCCAAGGTCGCAGCAGCGTTGCTCGAGGAAGCGGTGCGTCGTGAGTGGTGCTCGGACTACGACACGTTCGTCGCCAAGGTCAACGAGGAGCTGCGGTACAACAAGCTGATCTCGCAAGCCAAGACGTGGAACGTGAGCCACGAGTACTCCGTCGTGATCAGCGGCACCGTGATCGCATCCAACCAGGAAGAAGCAGACGATCTCGCTCGGGCGCAGTACCACCAGCTGCGTGAGGCGATGCTGTTCTTGCAGCCGTCCAAGTCAGACGTCAACGACTCGATGGACTTCTGCGTCGACGAGCTCACGTACCAGCACAACAGCACCGACGCCACCGTTCAGGAGGACTGAGATGGACCAGCGCACGCAGCTCAACGACACCGAGATCTCCGAAATCTACGATCTCCACCAGCACATGACCCAGTGGGGCCCCGACCACTTCGACATGGACATGTTCTTCGGTCGTTCGTCCGGTGAGAACGACGATCCCACCGAGTGGTCCATCTACGACCGCGAGCTGTCGGACTTCCTCGGCTCCGAGTGCGGCACCACTGCGTGCATCGCCGGCCACTACTGGATCGTCAACGGTGCGCAGCTCTTGTTGGCCGACACCGCCGCACGTCTCGGCATGGATGTCTGCGTTCCTGATGACGCCTTGCACGGTGTGACCAGCTGGTTCTACCCGCAGTTCTGGCCTGAGTGGACGTACACCGGGCGCACTCACTACGACGTGCTGCTCGGCATCATGGATGACCTCGTGCACGGTCGCCGCCTGCACTGGTGGGACAACAACCTCGCCGCCGTCGACACCGCCGACCTGGCCGATGCACAGGAGCAGTCATGACCACCTTCGACACCACCAAGTGGTACCGGCATGTCGTGTCCGGCGACGCCCGGCCGCTGGTGCCAGAACCCGACGACAGTGGTCACATCCCAGTCATGCTCCGCAAAGGCCGATACACCACCGTGCTGGCTGCCCGACTCACCCTCATCCCCGGACGGCACACCGTCGAGCGTCGAGTGGCACAGGTGGGCGATCGGTACATCGGCTACTACGGCGACATCATCACCGCCAGCCACGACTCTTCCATCGAGCAATGGGTCATCGTCGATGACGAGTTCGACCCTGCCGCTGAGCTCGAGGCGTACCGCGCCTGGCGCAAGACCGAGGAGACATCATGAGCTACGACTCGATCCCTCGCTACGAGGACATCGACTTCACCGACGATGCAAGCGTGCTCCATGCGTTCCGGTGCATGTTCTTGCACCTCGACACCACCATCACCGACATGATCCTGCTGTCGTCGAGCTCGCCGGCCGTCATCGTCGTCAACGACGTGCCCGACACGATGGCTGCGTTCGACACAGCTCGTGGCCTGCAAGCCAACGTGGGCGAGCAGGCCGTGATCTTCGCCTACTACATCTGCCACGAGGCTGCGCTCGCACTCGGCGCGCCGATGATCGAGTACCTGTGGAAGGGCACCCAGCCCAACCAACCGATCGAGATCGGTGCTGTCGAATGACGGGCGCTGACGACGACCGTGTCGGACGTGAGCTGCTGCTGATCTTGCGTCATGCGCACGACGAGCTCGACCGCCGAGGCGTGCCTCGTGTGGGTGGCAGCCCGCTACCGAGGCCGCATCCGACCCTGTTCTGAGGAGAGACATGGACTCCCGGTTCGTGTATCCCCGCTCGATCCAGAACGACGTTGCCGATGGGCTGGCCACGGCGCGCAGCATGGTCACCACTGCCGACCTGGCCGTCATCGACCTCGTCACCAGAATCCTGCTCGACGTGTTCTTCGAGCATGACCCACCGTTCAGCAGTCATGCCGACAGGTGGGCAGACCGGGCTCGTCTCGGTCAGAACACACCACGCCAATCACCAACATCACACAGAGGAGAACACTGATGGCTGACAACGACATCTCGATCACCGGCAACCTGACCAGGGAGCCAGAGCTGCGGTTCACGACGGGCGGCACGGCGACGTGCAGCTTCGGCGTGGCCGTGAACAGGCGGTACATGCAGAACAGCGAGTGGGTCGACGCGCCCACGCAGTTCTTCAACTGCACCGTGTGGGGTGCGTACGGCGAGAACGTCGCCGCCTCGCTCAACAAGGGCGACCGCGTCGTCGTCAAGGGCCGGCTCGAGTTCCGCAAGTACGAGAACAAGGACAAGATCGAGGTGACCACGCACGACATCCAGTGTGACGAGGTCGCCGTGTCGCTCAAGTTCGCGACCGCCACCGTCGAGCGCACGCCCCGCACTGGTGGCCAGACCTCGGGTCCGGCTGCTGCTCGGCCCAGCGCACCGAACCCCGGTCGCCCGGCCGACCCCGTGTCCAGCGACGAAGAGCCGTTCGTCTCGCTCTACCTCGGGCACCAGTCGTACCGCCACCTCCACATGGAGCCGGGGTTCTGATGGACGCCGCTGCTGCGCTCGCCATCCTTCGCGACCCCCACTACTTCTTCGTCGACCGCATCCACGCAGCCAAGGATCTGCACTGGTGGATCACGAACGGCGGCTCCGTGCCGGCCGACATGTCACCGGTCCAGGTCATCAAGCTGTCCGAGATGTTCGTCTCGATCAACTCGTACCTCGGGTTGATCTGATGAGCGGTGCTGTGATGCGAACCCTGCCGTGGGCGCCACTGATGGCGTACATCGACCAGCGGTTCGAGACTGACGAGATCGCCGCTGCTGCGCTGGGTGTGAAGTTGTGCACCCTGCGCAGCTGGCGTCATCGGACCAACGGTCTGATCTTCCACATCGACCGGCTGTGCATCCGCCTCGGCCGTCACCCACACGACATCTACGGGTGGGCATGGTTCGAGATCCCCGACGCCGACGTGCGCCACCGCAACCCGCAACCGGTCGCAGCATGACTCCTGCACAGACGTTCGCACTCAGGCGCCTGCACTTGGCGTACCGAGTGCTGTTCAACCCTGCGTTGTTCACCCCCCAGTTCGACCTGCCCGCCGGGTACGTCGCTGGGTGGGTGGGTGACCACATCTACGTGGGCGTGTCGCCCGAAGGAGACATCTCATCATGATCTGCTACGCGTTCCGCACCATCGGCGGCCGCATCGAGTTCGACGGCTCCACGCCCAACCACGGGCTCAACGAACAGCTCGTGCTCGATGCGCACAGCATCGTCGGCTACTACGTCGGGCCCTTCGGTTGGGTCAGGAGCGACAGGCCGCGCCCCATCCAGAACCTGATCATCCACGTCAACGGGCCTGCCTCGCACTGGCTGGACTTCCATGTCGGTGAGCTCGACGATCCGTTCGTGCGTGACACCCGACTGATCACCGACGTGATCAACAGACTCAACACCTTCATCACCTGAGGAACGACCATGACCAAGCAATCGATCAGCACCATCAACGTCCACCACACCGACCCGCCCACCGTGAGCCGCCTCACGCACGGCGAGGACGACGATCAACGCGAGTTCTTCATCATCTACGTCGGCGTCGTCAAGCTGTTCTTCGACAGCGACGCCGAGCTGCAGCTGTGGGTCAGCACGCTCGTCACCCAGATGCACTCGGTGCTCGCTTCACCGGAGCCCACGCCATGAAAGGCTCCGATGCGATGGAGCTCGTCGTCACCAAGCTGATCGATCAGATCGAGGCGGGTGCCGGCGAGTGGAGGATGCCGTGGCAGGGTGACTTCACCGGCATGCCGCGCAACGCCGAGACGAAGGCGCAGTACCGAGGCGGCAACGTCATCGCCTGCTGGCTCGAGGCCGAAGCGAAGGGCTACCACGACCAGACGTGGGCGACGTACCGCCAGTGGAGCCACCTCGATGGACAGGTCCGCAAGGGCGAGCACGGCTTGCACCTGGTCAAGTGGACCAGCGTGCCGGACAGGGCGAGCGACACTGGCGAGCAGCGGATGATCCCCAACGGGTTCGTCGTGTTCAACATCGCCCAGGTCGATGGCCTGCCCGAGCCGGTGGTCGACGACACCCTGGTCGTGACCGACTTCGCACCCGAAGCGCTGTGCCACATGCTCGATGCGGTGCCCGCTCAGTGTGCGGTCGGTCGGCCGTCGTACTCGCCGTCGCTCGACCGGGTGATGATGCCACCAATCGAGTCGTTCGTCTCGCCGCTGGCGTACTACGCCGTGCTCGCCCACGAGTACGTCCACTGGACAGGGCATGCCGACCGGCTCGCCCGCGACCTCGCCAACCGCTTCGGCTCCGACGCGTATGCCGTCGAAGAACTGATCGCTGAGCTGGGTGCTGCGTTCATCTGCCACAGCTACGGCATCGACGTGGCCGACCGGCCCGACCATGCCCAGTACCTCACGTCGTGGTGCTCGGTGCTGCGCGAGAAGCCGAACGTGCTGTGGACCGTGGCGTCCAAGGCGCAGGCGGCGATGGATCATCTCGAGACGTACGTCAAGGCATCCATGCTCGTGTCGTGATGCGACAGGTGTAGCATCTCGGTTGCCACTGCAACCTGAGGAGACATGATGGCCAAGAACAAGACACCCACCCCGGTACTGGGCACGTTCGATGATCAGCCGGTGCTCGGTACCGGGATCAAGATCACCCATGCCGGCGACGGCTTG
>ENA-ORBV01015489-ORBV01015489.1-microbial-mat-metagenome-genome-assembly--contig:-NODE-15489-length-11206-cov-4.464013_pt1 | contig 11206 bp, 10 predicted proteins | sample MGYA00237777_ERZ505514 | MGnify/ENA primary metagenome ERZ505514 (study PRJEB26160, sample SAMN06269048) | microbial mat metagenome | isolation source: Oligotrophic lake microbial mat | place...
CAGCAGATAGCCGCGGTGACCCGATTCCGCGTCCACGAGCGTGGAGATCGAGGACTCGAGCGCTTTCGTCATTTCGACCGCCTGCATCATCTGTTGTGCGCCCGTCGATCGAGTTTGCAGGGCGCGATAGGAGACCACCGATATGGCCAGGACGGCAATCAGGGCGACGATGAAGCCGACTAGGGTCTTTCGTGGCAACGACGAGCCCCAGCGTCCACCCGGCGCGGCGGATGGGCGATCTTCTCCGAAGCGCCGGTCGGGCAGGCTCGTCAGCGGGGTTTTATCGTCCATGGATTCTTTGGTCATGATCTCTTCTCAGTGGCGCTCCGCCAGTCGGTCGCTGTCTGTGAAAACAATCGCGGACGCTCGGCGCCGGCGAGGGAAATATGAATGACGCCCCGCGCATCGGTAGCGCTGCTGGAGAAGTTGGCGCTGTTGAAAATCGCGCTCTGCAACGCCCCGGCTTCGAGCAGTGTCCGCAAGGCGGGGATGTCCCGCTGGCCGTTGTCCAACTCGTAAATGAGGCGGTTCTCGGTTTCCTCGGCAGAGACTTGAAACGTCTGGTAAAAGGCGCGGTTCGCGGAACGCACCCGCAGCGTGGTATCGAGCATCAGGAGCGGCTCGCGCACCGTGTCCACGATGTCCTGCGCGTAGGTCTCGATATCTTCCACCAAAGGAGTCGTCATGATTCGCCGTTGGCGGGGCCATCGTTGGCGACCGCTGGTGGGAGGTCGGGGTGATTCGCGCGGGTCAGCCCAGTCGGGGTTTTAAAAGCGGCGGTGAGGGGCCGCATGCTCAGGACCACCCGCGGAGGCGAGGACTGGCCCAGTCGGCCGACCGTGGCCTCGATCAGGCGATAAGTTCCGTCGCCAATCCGGTGACGGAATTCCACGGTGGCGTCCGGGCGGAACTCTTCGATGACGTTGAGAAACGCGGCATAGAACTGCGGCAGATCGTCCGGGTGAACGTATTTGAAAAAGATCATCCCGACCAAATCGTTCGGCCCGTGGCCCAGCACGCGACTCGCCGAAAGGCTTTGGGAAACGATCGTTCCATTGCGGTTCAAGACCGTGATCACATCGGCAGAGCACTCGATGATCTCCTGCAGTTGCCTTTCGCTCTGCCGCAGGTGTTCCTGCGCGCCGCGCAGCAGATATGCGCGACCGTCGGGATCGACGATGGCGTCGACCTGGCCCGAGGTGAAAGCCGCAAGCGCGGCTTCCGCGTGGACCAGCCGCAGGGCCAGCGTGATCGCTTTCTCCGGACGTTGCGTCGGCAAAGGAAGAGGATTCTCGGTCATGGATTTTCCTTCTGCGGCAGACCGAGCGCCCGCAGGACTTCCTCCTCGTCGCTCAGGTTGCCGATGATCACTTGCTCCGGCGCCGGGGTCACTTTGACCACCGTGGGCGTGACGAGGATCGACTCGGCCAGCGCCCGCAGCGGCTCCTGCAAAATATCGATGATCTCGATGCGATGGCTCGTGGGAAAATGCTTCCGGCAGATCGCGTAGAGATTGGCCAGCGCGCGGACGGAATTTGGCGAGCCACCCGCGAGGTAGATGCGGAAAAGATAGGCGCCAAGCGGCTGCTCGGGCGCACTCACTTCCTCTCCTCCCCGGCCAATTCAGCCCGGACTTTGGGGCCCGCGGGGTCGCCGAGCGCGAGGCCCTTTTCGCTAAAGATCAGCTCGCGCTGTTGATTGGAGTGCTTCGAGCCGCGCGATTTAATGATCGAGAGCGAGCGGTTGCGTTCGCCATCTTCCAGGGAATACGAGAGCTGAAGCCACGAATCCGAGATCGTGGAGACGTGCAGCGACGTTGTCTCCAAGTGGGGATCCACGCCTTCCAGCAAACTCGTGAAAAGGATGGTGATGCCCGCATTTCGACAGAGGTAAATGATCCGCTCGGTCACAGCGCGTGCCGCCAGTGCTCCGCCGACCCGTGCGATCGCCGAGAGTGGATCGATGACGATGCAGCGTGGCTCCTGCTCGTTGATGACGCGCTTGATCCGCATGAAATGCCCCTCCGAGGAAGCCGCCTCTGTGCGTACCGACTCCATGCGCAGCAGACCGCTCGCAATGTAAGACGAGAGGTCAAGGTTCACCGTGCCGAGATCGCGAACGATGTCCTTTGCGTTTTCGTCAAAGGAGATGAACAGCGAGCGCTCGTCGCGGCGACAGGCGGCCTCGATAAAGGCCCCCGCCAGCGTCGTTTTTCCGGTGCCCGAACTGCCGGTGATCAAGACATTCGTTCCGCGGTAGAAACCGCCGCAGAGCATCGCATCCAGGGCCTCGATGCCGGTGGAAATGCGTTCGTTGAACGGCTGGGGCTCGGGGTGAACGCCGTTCGAGGAACCGACTTCCACGCCCGTCGGACCGATGACGAACGGCACTTCATTGAGCACATGCGGCGAGCCGCGATACTTGAGCACCCGGATCGACCGCACCGCCACGCGGTCCGTAACGCGCTGGCTGAGGACCGCCACACAATCTGCCATGAACGGCATGAAGCCATAGCGCTGCGCCGTGGCCGGCTGATCCTCCTCGATCTTCGTGGTGATAATGCCGGTCAACTCGTGGCGCATCAGCCATTCGTGCAGCCGGTAAAGTTCGCGGCACTCCGCCGCCGGATCGTCGAGCAGGGTGAGTAGCACATCGATCGCGTCGAAGACGATCAACTTCGCGCCCATCTCGGCGGCCTTGGCCGCCAGCCCCGCGAGCAGGCCGGTGAGGTCAAACGCGCCCGCCTTCACCACATCGGAGCGCATGCAGGCATCGACGAAGAAGAGTTGCGACTTCTCCAACTCCCGCATGTCCCAGCCAAAGGTGACCCCGTTGGAGGAGACCTGGCGCACATTTTCCTCGAATGCCACAAAGATCCCCGGAGCACCGTGATGCAACGCGCCGCTGACGAGCATCTGGAGCGCGACGACGGTCTTCCCGCAGCCCGGTCCACCCATCAGCAAAGTCGTGCGCCGCAGCGGCAGGCCGCCGGCGGTGATGTCGTCGAAGCCCTCGATCCCGCTGGAGATCTTCTCCAGCACATCCGTGCGATCCATGTCGCTCATTTCACCTCCAGACTCCCGCACTTCACGCAGCGCTTGAGCGCGCCGACAACCTCGTGGTTGATCACGCCAAGTTGGTGATCGCGCTGACTCGGATACGGCTGGGTGTGCCAGAGGATGCTTCGGGTGGGTCGCTGGGAATGTTTGGGGGTGCGCATGGAGGTAACAGCGGAAAGGGATGGCCGGGCAGGGTGCAGGGGCCACGCCGCCCGGCCAAAACACGGCTTACTTCTTCATCATCTTCATCGCCTCGGGGTCCTTCATCATCATGTCGCACATCATCGCTTTGGCCTTTTTGTCCTTCATCAGCGCCTCGCACATGGCTTTGCATCCTTCTTCGGTCTTCACGGCCTCGTGCACTTCCTTGGTCGCCCGCACGATCTGCTCCTTCTGGGCATTCGTCGCGTCGGCGAAGGCAGGTATCGTTTGCGCTGCAAAAACGCAGCTCATTGCGGTCATCATCAGTAGTTTTTTCATGGTGTGGTCTAGGTCTGGATTGGGTTGGTTCACGACCACCCCGGAACATCCGTGCGGTCGGCTCTAAAAACGTCGCGGGCCGCGCCGACTCGGCCAATACCTCCGGGGTGCAAACCTGATAGCCAAAAGCTATGAGCATCCAGCGACGCATCCCGCACACTGACGACAGCCCGTTCCGCCCGCCACATTGGTGATAGCAATTAAGTATCACTCCCCTGATGGTCGGCTAATGGAGCTTCGTCACCTGCGCTACTTTATCGCCGTCGCCGAAGCCTTGAGCTTCACCAAAGCCGCGCAAAAACTCCGCCTCGCCCAACCCTCGCTCACGCGGCAGGTGCGCAACCTCGAGGACGAGATCGGCGTCCGCCTGATCGACCGCGCGAATAACCGCGTGGCGCTAACCGAGGGTGGGCGCCGCTTCCTTTTCGATTCCAAGAAAATCCTCGCCATGTGCGACGAGACGGTCGCCGCGGTGCAGCTGATGAACCTTGGAGAAGCCTCCCAGCTCAACATCGGCTACATCGCCAATGTCCACTATGGGCTCCTGCCGGCGACGCTTGGGGCGTTCCGCAAATTGTGCCCGCAGGTCGCGCTCAACCTTTTCGACATGGGCAGCGCCGAACAATTCCAAGCGCTGCACGCGCACAAGATCGACCTCGGGTTTGTCGGACTGCGCCCGGCGCTCTCGGGCCACGAAATCCTCTCCGCCTGTGTGGCCCACAACACCATGCTCGTCATCCTCCCCGCCAAACACCCGCTCGCCAAAAAAAACCGGCTCAAACTCGCCGACCTTGCTTCGCAGTTCTTCCTCAGCATGTCGCCAAAGACCCATCCCGGCTCGCGGGAATGGCTGCTCGAAGTCTGCGGGGACGCGGGTTTCAAAGCCAAGATCCTGCAGGAAGCGGACAGCGAGCCGGCGGCGATCCGCTTCGTCGCCGATGGCTTGGGCGTAGCCTTGCTGCCCGAGCAGGTCGCCGGACTACCGCACGAAGGCGTGGTCTTTGTCCCGCTCTCCCCACCGCTCCGCCGCGAATCAGCCATCGCTTGGCGGGCCGACAATCCCTCCAAGCCGCTCGCCGACTACGTCCGGATCGTGAAGGAACTCTCGGCGAGCATCTAGCCGCTGCGGGCCGGGCCAGCTCAGTCCGTGACCGCGCCTTTGCTGGCGGTGCTGACTTGCCTGGCGTACTTCGCCAGCACGCCGCGGGTGTAGTGCGGCTGGGGCGCTTTCCACTTCGCGAGGCGGGCGGCGAGGTCGGCTGGGGGGATGTCGAGGTTCAGCTTGTGTTTGGCGGCGTCGATGGTGATCGGGTCGCCGTTCTTCACCACCGCGAGCGGACCGCCGAGCGCGGCCTCGGGCGTGATGTGGCCGACCACGAAACCGTGCGACCCGCCACTGAAGCGGCCATCGGTGATCAGCGCGACTTCCTTGCCGAGGCCCTTGCCCATCACGGCGCTGGTCGGGCTGAGCATCTCGCGCATGCCGGGGCCACCCACCGGGCCTTCGTAGCGAATGACGATGACGTGACCTTTCTTCACCCGGCCATCGAGGATCGCGGCGAGCGCGTCCTGCTCGTTTTCAAAGACGATCGCCTTGCCGGAGAAGACCAGGCCTTCCTTGCCGGTGAGCTTGGCCACGGCGGCGCCGGGCGCGAGGTTGCCGTAGAGGATCACGAGGTGGCTGTCCTTTTTGATCGGGTTATCGAAGCCGCGGATGATGTCCTGGTCTTTCGGGTAAGGCTTCACCCGCTTCAGATTCTCGGCGACGGTTTTGCCCGTGACGGTCAGGCAATCGCCGTGGAGCAGCCCCTGATCGAGCAGCATCTTCATCAGCGGGACGATGCCGCCGATGGCGACGAGTTCGCTCATGAGGTAGCGCCCGCTCGGCTTGAGATCGGCCAGCACCGGGACTTTCGCGCCGATGCGGGTGAAGTCGTCGATGGTCAGCTTCACCTCCGCGGCGTGGGCCATGCCGAGCATGTGCAGCACGGCATTGGTCGAGCCGCCGAGCGCGATGATCACGGTGATGGCGTTCTCAAACGCCTTCTTCGTCATGATGTCGCGTGGGCGGATGCCGCGCTTGATCAGTTCGATCACCGCCGCTCCGGCGGCGCGGGCGTCCGCCGCTTTGGCGGGCGACACGGCGTTCTGCGCGGAGCTGTTCGGCAGGGACATGCCGAGCGCTTCGATCGCGCTGGCCATGGTGTTGGCGGTATACATCCCGCCGCACGAACCCGCACCCGGAATGGCCTGCTCCTCGATGAGCGCCAGTTCGCGTTCATCGATCTGCTGGTTGGCATATTGCCCCACGGCCTCGAAGCAGCTCACGATGTCGAGATTCTTGCCCGCGAACTTTTCCTGCCGATCCTTGCGCAGGCGCTTCTCGGCGAGGATGCCGGTGATGCAGCCGGGCAGAATGGTGCCGCCATAAACGAAGACCGCCGGCCGGTTCAGCCGCGCCATGGCGATGAGGCAGCCCGGCATGTTCTTGTCGCAACCGCCGATCGCCACGAGGCCGTCGAAACCTTCGCAGCCCATCACCGTCTCGATGGAATCCGCGATGACCTCGCGCGAGACGAGCGAGTATTTCATGCCCTCGGTGCCCATCGAGATGCCGTCGGAAATGGTGATCGTGCCGAAGATCACGGCCTTGCCTCCCACGGAATTCACCCCCGCCTCGGACTGCCGCGCGAGCTGGTCGATGTGCATGTTGCACGGCGTGACCATCGACCACGTGCTGGCGATGCCGACCTGCGACTTCTTGAAGTCCTCCCGCGCAAACCCGACCGCATGGAGCATGGCGCGGCTCGCGGCGCGCTCGTAGCCATCGACGACCAACTTGGAGTGTTCGCGGTGCAGGCTCTTGCCGTTCTTCGCGGCGGGTTTCTTGGTCGTGGCTTTGGCGGTGGTGCTCATAGAAAAGGGGCGGGAGAGTAGAGCGGGAGCGGGTCATTTGGCAAGGAGCGTGCAATGCCTGCCGCGCCGCCGGTATATCGGATCATTGCTTTCCAGCCGCCTGCCTCGCGTCGTAATCCGCCCAAAATTGCGCCGCCGTCCAGCGCGGTTGGTGAGGGAAAGCGTTATCCAATTTCCTCGGCATGGGCTGCACCCCGTAGATGATGTATTTCAGCCCGGGGTGCCCGCGCAGGACCTCCACGTTGCGGACCGTGTACGGCAAAACGACTGATTGCAGCGTCGGGATTTCGAGCAGTGGCCGGACATCGGTGACGAGCGTGCCCGGGATGAGCAAGCTGCTGCCGGAAGCCACAGCCCACGTGCCGCCCGTGAGCGTGGTCCCGGAAACCTGCGAGACGGGGCTATTCAGATTGAGAGTTCCTGCCGTCACCTCGACGCTACCGGTGTTGTCGAAAGGAATGGCCCCAAAGGAGAGAATCCCGGCACCGCTGTGTTGGAATGTGCCTGCATTGTGGACGATCGAGTTGGCACCGCCGAGATTCGCCGTGAAATCGCTGGCTCCTGCGATCGTAACATCGAGTGTCGCCCCGGCGAGATTGTTGAGCACCGACGTTCCGGCGAAATCGAGTCGGGCACCGGAATCGACGATCGTGCCCGCGTTGTCGAGAGTCGCGTCGTTCAGTTGCGGAGTGCCCCCAACGAGTTGGATAAAGCCACTGTTCGTCAGGGTGCCGTTCTCGACGATGGCTGACCCGGACCAGTTGAGGTAGCCGGCCGGGAAGTTGAACGATGCACCGCCGACACCGAGCGTGAGCGTGCCACCTGTCAGATTGACCTGGCCGCCACCCGTCCCGGTGAAGTTGCCGGTGGTCGCGAAGTTGATGCCGTTGAGAATCACCGAAGTACCAGGAGCAGCGTTGATCGTACCTCCTGCCAGAATTCCCGACGTGTTCAGTTGCAGAGATCCCGCGGTCACGTCAATCAATGTGCCCGCGTCATTCTGGAATTGCACGCCATTGAAGCTGGCCGTGCCGGTCCCACTTCGTCGCAATGTCCCCACGTTGTGAAAGAGATTGTTGGCTCCGGAGAGAACGCCGAGGAAGTTGAAGTTTCCGTCAAAGGTGATGTTGAAGGTCGCACCGACGAGGTTGTTGATTGTGGAATTCCCGCCGAGATCGAGGCGGCCCCCATCGAGGATCGTCCCGCTATTGTTCAACGTCACCGCATCGAAGTTCGGATCGCTCGCATCCGCAATGCGGATGAAGCCGGAATTGTTCAGCGTGCCATTCTGAATGGTCGTGGTTCCGCCAGCGATGGTGAAGACGCCGCTAGCAAAGTTGGTCGCGACTGTTCCGAAGCCCAACGAAAATGTGCCCGCGTTGAAGTCGACGTGTCCGGTCCCCGTACTGGTGTAGCTTCCGCCAAGCGTCAGGTTCGTTGCGGCATCAAACCGGAGCGTCGAGCCCGTTGCGATCGACAGCGGACCAGCCGTCAATGTTCCGCTTGTGTTCACCAGCAGATCGCCCACCGTGATGTCGATGGCGGCACCTGCATCGTTCAGGAGTTCCACACCATTGAAGTTGGCCGTGCCCGTCCCACTACGCCGCAAGATACCGGCGTTATGGAACAGGTTGTTCGTGCCGGCGAGAACGCCGAGGAAGTCGAATGTCCCGTTGCGGGTGATGTTGAACGTTGCTCCGGCCAGGTTGTTCAGGGTAGTATCGCCGCCGAAATCGAGCCGACCACCGTCGAGAATCGTGCCGCTGTTATTGAGGGTGACCGTGGTGAAGTCGGGATCGCTCGCATCCGCGATGCGAAGAAAGCCTAGATTGTTCAAGGTGCCATTCTGAAACGTTGTACCACTGCCGGACACAGTCGCAACGCCCGTGGCAAAGTTGAACGACACCGGAGACGCCCCGAGAGAGAAGGTGCCTCCCGTGAAGTCCACGTGACCGGTCCCCGTACTGGAATAGCTTCCGCTCAAGGCCAGGTCCGTCGCGGCATCAAATTTCAACGTGCCACCGGGCGAGATCAAAAGCGGGCCGGCAGCAAGTGTCCCCGTCGTATTCACCAGTAGCGTGCCGGCCGACACATTGATTGTGGCACCGGGATCGTTGACGAACGCAACTCCGTCGAAGCTGGCCGTCCCCGTGCCGCTTCGTCGCAGAGTGCCAAGGTTGTGGAACGAGTTATTAATCCCGGCCGCATTCGCGAGGAAGCCGAAATCCCCGTTCCCAGTGATATCAAACAAGCCGCCAAGGGGATTGGTGATGGTCGTACTGCCACCGAGATCGAGCCGGGCACCGGCGTTCAAGATTATGCCTGTATTGTTCAGAGAGACATTCGTCAGGTTGGGGTCGCCTGTCATAGTGAGGGTTGCATCGTTTCGAATGAGCCCGAACCAGGAGGCATCGTTGCTAAGGGAAGCGGTGCCGGTCAACGTGCTCAGCAGGTTAGACGTGAACGTGCCTCCACTCATTTGCAAATCATTGATGTCGGAGGCCTGAGTGAGGGTGAGCGAGCCGCCAGTGATTTCCAGTGAATCGGTTCCCGTCATTTCGATCGAGTCCACGCTCTGGGCACCGCTCGTGATGGAAATTGTGAACGTTCCACCAGTATTGATCATCGCCTCATCGCCTGGACCAGGCACCGCGTTTGTGCTCCAATTTGAGGCGACATTCCAGTCTCCGGAGGTGCCAACCCAGGTAATTGGAGCGGGCTGGATACGTTGTTCGAGAGAGTCGAAGCTCAGAAGCCGATTTCGCCGCGCCTGCGTTCGACGTGCGAATTGAGGCTTCGAGTTAGGAGAGAACATTGTCATGGTGAGTAGTTCGCCTGAAGGTTTGTATCCGCAACGCTATTACTGTCAGTCGCTTGATTGAAACGCGGCTCCACCATTCCAGGAAAGCCGGGTTGCTTTGCCGTCTGGCTTCGCAACAAAGCACACAATCGCACATTTCAGAGCGGTCTTCGGAAGTGGTTCGGCTGTCTGCGGAAGATTACTCTCCTCCCTATCGCAAAGGCGATGCCGCACCGAGCATGTGAAGTGAAGAGAGCCCGTACGTTCAGAATGCTGAGTAGGAATGGCAGGACTCATCCGCCAAAAAATGTGCAGAAAACTTTCTTAGTTGTCTACAAGGCAGAATTTCGAAGAGTGGAGAATCGATGGGATGGGAACAATTGCGGCTAGCTCAAACGGCGTTTTTCGGAGAGGTTCAGTGTGCGGATCGGTGGCTTTGGTGTGCGATCACGGCATGAGTGCAATTCGCCGATACGGTGCCGGATTGCGAAGGAACAAGGAGCGACGGGCAGTTCCCTCGGGCCGAACGTGGGTGTGGGCGTTTTTGATTCGTACGATCAACGAGCAACACACAGGGCTGCGTATCATGAACGTGTTAGAGCCGGGCCGCTTGAATCGCGGTACGACCGCGTGGTAGAATCAACTTTCCATTTGACCCGCGAAGGCGAATCGACCATGTTGATGGCTGTTAACGATCCCTCAACCGTTAGGGAGATCCGATCCGAACGGTCGAAGAAGGGGCTCGACAAATACGATGAGGTTTGGGACGGAGTGATTGTCGTCATGCCTTTACCGAACGATGAACATCAGGATATCGTGACTGCCCTCGCGATCGTTCTCGCCGCGGCCATCGGTTGGCCGACTCCCCACCGACTTCGATCCGGCATTAACCTGAGCGATCGCGTAAAGGGGTGGAAAAAGAACTACCGCGAACCCGATTTCGCCGTGTTTCTCGACACGAATCCGGCGAAGAATTGCGAGACACACTGGGTGGGAGGTCCGGATTTTTTGGTCGAAATCGTAAGCCCGGATGACCAGACGCGCGACAAACTCCCGTTCTACGAAAAAGTCGGTACGCGAGAGGTTTTGGTGATCGACCGCGATCCTTGGAAGTTGGAGCTTTATAAGCTCGTTGAAGGCAAGCTAAATTTGATCGGCACTGCTAAACCAGGCAATGGGAAACCGCTGCCCAGCGATGTTTTGCCTGTGACGTTCTCGCTGAAGGCCGGCGATCCGAGACCCAAGTTGGTCGTGCGAAAGGTTGGCTCATCGGAAGAGTGGAAGATCTGATCGGATGGGAAGTCTATCAAAGAGGTGAGGGCACGAGAGTTGTCCCGGGCGGGACTCGCAACCGCCCGGCTCTCGTGCCCTGTGTAGGAAGGTCAATTGGCTTTCACCAATTTACTTTGTGACTCGGGACTCGCAACCGTTGTCACGAATAATAAGTAAAGCAATGCCCGTGCCACGAAGCCAAAAGTCTTTTGCATTTTCGCAATTTCTGCAAGAACACGCTATATTTGTAGTTCTCCTGTTACATGCTGGCTTTTGCAATATTGTCGATTGGTCGATTTTCAGACGCTCTGAGGCATTTCTGAACACGCGGCATGTTGCAATTCGCCTTTCCGACCCGTAACTTGGCGATTATGAGCCTCGACCTCTCCGTAACGCTCGGCAGCCTGACGTTGCGGAATCCGATACTCGTTGCCTCGGGAACCTTCGGTTACGCGCGTGAGATGGCAGGCCTGGTCGATTTCCAAAAGTTGGGCGGCATCGTGCCCAAAACTGTGACCGCCAGGCCCCGTCCGGGCAACCCGCCGCCGCGAACAGTCGAAACGGCTTCGGGGCTACTGAACACCATCGGCCTCGATAACGATGGCATCGACCACTTCCTCGACCATCATTTGCCGTACCTCCAATCCCTTCCGACGGCCATCATCGGCAACGTTGCTGG
>ENA-ORBV01015490-ORBV01015490.1-microbial-mat-metagenome-genome-assembly--contig:-NODE-15490-length-11206-cov-4.108725_pt1 | contig 11206 bp, 9 predicted proteins | sample MGYA00237777_ERZ505514 | MGnify/ENA primary metagenome ERZ505514 (study PRJEB26160, sample SAMN06269048) | microbial mat metagenome | isolation source: Oligotrophic lake microbial mat | place...
GCATGAAGCTCGATTTGGGGGCCGGCGGTTGGGGGCGTTATCAGTTTTTCGTGTTCATCGCCACCTCGATGATCATCAACAGCCTGGTGCAAACGTTTTTCATGCCGAACGCCGAGGAGTTCAGCGAATTGATCCGCACGGGCGGGCTCGATTTCGCGCTGCTGAAACCGATCGATACGCAGTTCCTGATTTCGCTGCAACGCATTGAATGGGCGTCGCTCGCCAACTTCGTGTTCGGCCTGCTGTTGCTGGGCTACGCACTTTTGCGATTGGACTACACGCCTGGGCCCGTGTCGATCGTGCTCTACGCTTTGTACATCCTCTGCGGCGTGGCGATTCTCTACAGCCTGACCGTGGCGCTGGCGGCCACCAGTATTTGGCTGGGGCGCAATCAATCGCTGTACGATTTCTGGTTCTACCTGACGAACTTCTCGCGCTACCCGATGGAAATCTACGGCGGCAACGCGATGGGCGTCGGGCTGCAATGGTTGTTCACGTTCCTGATTCCCGTCTTGGTCGTCGTGAACATTCCGGCGCGGCTGTTCACTCGGCCATTGTCGGAGCAGTCCTGGCCACTGGCGCTATTCACCATCGTGGCGACCGCGCTCAGTTTTATCGGCTCCCGCTGGGTCTTTCGCCGCGCACTCTTGAGCTACCGCAGCGCGAGTAGCTGAAAACGCGAAGCGTTGAACTGCCACATCGGCCCTGGCGGGGAATTCGGGCTTGGGATATGTTGAGCGGCGCGCGTTGTAGTGGAGGCGGGTGGCAAATCTCATTGAGGAATCATGATGTCCGCACGCACAATGGAACCGCTCAGTTACGATCCGCGCGGCGCTTTTCTCGAAACCACTGGGATTGCGCCCGCCGACTTAGAGGCGCTGCGCCCGCGGCTGCTCAAGGCGCGCGACGAAGTGCTGAGTGATGCCGAATTGTGGGCGAAAGGCGCCGCGGTTCCCGAAGCGAAGCATCCGTTGGACGCCGGCTTCACGTTCTTGCCGGATCGTTTGCTCGCCGAGTATCGCGACCAGGGCGCCACCAGCGAAGTGGGCCGCATCATTGCCGCGGCGAACCGCATTGCCGAAGCCGTCGATCGCATCGTCGTCCTGGGCATCGGCGGCTCCTACATGGGCGCGCGGGCGCTGCTGGAATCGTGCTGCCACGCGTATCACAACGAATTGCCGCGCGCGGCTCGCGACGCCCGGCCGAGGATTTCGTTCGAAGGAAACAACGTCGATAACGACGCCTCGCAAGGATTGCTCGATCTCTTGGGTCGCGGCGCGGAAGCCAAGAGCGTCGACGATCGCTGGGGCATCCTCGTGATCAGCAAGTCCGGCGGCACGCTGGAAACCGCCGCCGCCTTCCGGCAGTTTCTCGCCGCGCTCCGGCAATCGACCGGACGGGACGCGAATCGCTTGGCGCAGTTGGTCGTCCCCGTGACCGGGCCGAGCGGGCGGCTGTTCGATCTGGCGAAAGCGCTCGGCTGTCCCGATGTGTTCAATATTCCCGACGGCGTCGGCGGGCGGTTTTCGATTTTCACCGCGGTCGGCCTGTTGCCGGCGGCGGTGCTGGGCTTGGACATCGTCAAGCTGCTGGAAGGCGCCGCGCTGGCGAACGCGCACTTTCAAACGCAGCCGCCGGGGCACAACGTGGCGCTCGATTACGTCGGCGTCTGCCATCTGATGGAAGAAAAACGCGGCGCCACGATTCGCTTGCTTTCCACTTGGGGCAAGGGACTCGAAGCCGCGGGGCTGTGGTACGACCAGCTCCTCTCCGAAAGTCTCGGCAAACAGGAAAAAGGCGCCACGCCGATCACCGTCGTCAACACGCGCGACCTGCACTCGCGCGGGCAGCAACATCAAGAAGGCAAGCGCGACAAGCTGGTCACGAATGTGATCGTCGATCGTTACAACCGCGATCGCCTGGCCATCGGGCGTTCCGACTTGGATCAAGACAAGCTCAACGAACTCGCCGACAAGACATTGCCGGACGTGATGGCGGCCGCGATCGCCGGCACCAACGAGGCCTATCGCGAAGACGGACGCCCCACCACCGACCTGCATCTGCCGCGGCTGGACGAAGCCACGATGGGCCAGTTTTTCCAGATGCTCATGCTCGCCACCGCCACCGAAGGCCGCCTGATCGGCATCAACCCTTATGGCCAGCCCGGCGTGGAAGGCTACAAGAAACACATGAATGCGTTCTTGCGAGGAAAGAAGTGAGTTGAGAATGTCGAATTTCGAAATCCGAATGACGAATGCTTAAATGTCGAATGAAAGAGCCGACTCAGCATTCCGTCACTCGACATTCAGTCATTCGGATTTGATTCGACATTCGGATTTCGTCATTCGACATTCAATCTCAGACCCTCGTTTCAACCCAAAACCTCGGTCCTCCCCATGTCTGCTCAACTCACCTGGCTTGGTCACGGATCTTGGTTGATTGAAACGGCGGGGCACAAGTTGCTGCTCGATCCGTTTCTCGACGATTCCCCCACCGCCCCGGTGCGCGCCGCGGATGTGTCGGCCGAGTTCATTCTCGTCTCGCACGGGCATTTCGATCACGTCGCCGATGTCAAGAAAATCGCCGAGCGGACCGGCGCGAAGTTGATTGCCAACTACGAAATCTGCGAGTGGTTCCAGCAGCAAGGCGTCAAGCACGTTGATCCGATGAACATCGGTGGCGCGACGAAGCAACCGTTCGGCCGCGTCAAACTCACGGTGGCCCATCACAGCTCGACGATGCCCGACGGCGCGGCGGGCGGCGATCCCGGCGGGTTCCTGCTAGAACTGCCCGGCGCGCGGATTTATTTCGCCTGCGATACGGCGCTCTTCAGCGACATGAAACTGATCGGCGCCGGCGGGCTCGACCTGGCGGTGCTGCCGATCGGCGACCGCTACACGATGGGCCCCGACGACGCGATTGTGGCCATCGATCTCCTCCAGCCGAAACGCGTCGCCCCGGCGCACTACAACACCTGGCCCCCCATCGCCCAAGACGTCCACGCCTGGGCCCACCGCGTACGGATCGAAACGCACGCCATCCCCATCGTGGTCGAACCCGGCGGCAAGTTCAGCTTGGATGGCTAAGCAGCGCTCCATTTTCACGAACCTGTGGGAGGCGTCTCCGACGCCGATGGTGAGGACGTCGTATTCACATTCAGCGACGATCCCAGCACGCGCTGATGAATACATCGCCGGGGTAGGTCATGTCACAAGATGAAAACCCCTACGCCTCACCGCGAACCTCTCTGAGGCCAGAGCCTACCGGCGAACGGTCGCGTTTTGCCAGTCTCTCTGGCGTTTTTTTGATTGCTGACTTGTGTCTTTCAATGTTGTCACTCTTGATATCAATTGTGACCACGATTGCGAGACCCATCAAACCAGATTGGTCGGATTGGATCGTCCGAGTTGCGATGCAGTACGCCTGCCCTTGCTTGGGACTGATCGCCATGTCCCTACTCATTCAGAGGCACAGGAGAGGTTTAACGGTTGCGTACATTGCCGGCGCAATGGGGATAGTAGTGGCTGCTATTCATGGCGTCAGGCTGATTTGGGAATTTGGCTCCATCCCCCGCCCTCTTGTCGTGCCACTAGGCAAACTACTCTGGCTACCTGTGTTGTTCGTGCTGATTCCTGCCGTATGGAATTGCTTTTATATCTACGCAGCCCGGACATTCGCAAAGAAGTGATGCCGACAGTTGCAGGCCTATGTAGAACGACTCTGCCACAACGCTCTCACTCCCCGACCGCCAGGCACTTCAAAACCTTCATATCTCGGGCAAACAGCCTCCCATTCGCCAGCGCCGGCAGCGGCTGCGTCGTGGTTTCGAACAACTGCGTTTCCGCGAGTGCCTCATAACCCTGCGGTGACGGTTGAAACAGCACCAGTTGGCCGCTCGTCTTGAGCGCCAGCGCCTTGTCGCCGGCCAGCACCAGCGTGGCGACGCCGTAGCCTTCCTCGGTCCATTTCACGTTGCCGTCCACCGGGTTGAAGCAGCGGAGCCGCGCCACGCCCACGTCTTCGCGCCCGTCGACGCCATAGAGTAACCCGTCTTTCGCGATACACGTCGCGTATTGGCTCGACATCACGTCGTCGCGCCGCCAGAGTTCTTTCGCTCCGTTTGCATCCATCTGCGCCGCCACCGCGCCGACGCCGTAGCTGGCCGAGCAGAATAATAGATCGCCCAGCACCAGCGGCGTAGCGGCGTTTACCGTCGGTCCGGATCTGCCGAACGGGAATTGAAACAATACGTGCCCGTTCTCCGGCGCGATCGCCACTACGTTCATGCGCGTGACGAATAGCGCCCGCGCCTTTCCGCCCAACGTGACCAACGTCGGCGCGGCGTAGCTGGCTTCGTCGTTTGTGGCGGTCCACAATGTTTTGCCGTCGCTCACGGCCAGCGCGACGATCCCCGCCGCCGCTTTGCCCCCCACGTTCACCAGTACGCGATCCCCGACGACCAGCGGCGCGCTGCCGACGCCGAAGTACGCGTCGCGGACCTTGTAATCTTCGTTGAGCGCGCGGGACCACAAAGCCTTACCGTCAGTCAAGGCGACGCAATGCAAGTCGCCGGCGGCGCCCAGGAGAAACACGCGGTCGCCGGCAATCGTCGGAACGCAGCGCGGGCCGTTGTCGGCGTGATAGCCGCCGGCGTAACTGGCCGGAAACGCGGTGCGCCATTGCGGGGCGCCATCCGCCGCGGCGAGGCACTCGACAACCTCCTCGTCCCCCACGCGATGAAACAGAATCACGCGCTCGCCCATCACGGCCGGCCCGGCCAGCCCGGCGCCGACTTCGCGCTGCCATAACAGCTTCGGCCCATTGCCCGGCCATGTCGCGGCCAACCGCTCGTCAACGGCGATGCCATTCCGCGCCGGGCCAAGAATCTGCGGCCAATCGCCGGCTTTCACCATCGTTGAGGAAAGCAAAAACGATTCGGCAAGAATCGACGCGAGCAAAACGCAGCGTGCGAAGGAATTCACAAGGCAACTCCAGCATGACGGGGGACGATCAATAGAGTAGCGTGTGGGCCGCCTCCTCGCTAAGCTACGGCGCGGTAGTTCACTCAAAAAACATCTCCACGTAGGAGTTTCCGGGATGCAGCAGCTTGTTCGTTTCGCCGACGCCGAGGGGCAACCGCAACTGGGCATTTTGGAATCGCAACGCGTCTTTCCGGTCGCCGCCGTACGGCCCGAGTTGCGGCTGTTCGATGTGCTCGAAGACGCCGAGCCGGCACGGGTCGTGGCAGAGCTACGGGAATCGCTCAGTGAGTGGATCGCACTTGAGGACGTGCGGCTGCTGGCACCCATCGATAACCAGGAAGTCTGGGCGGCCGGCGTCACGTACAAGCGCAGCCAAAAGGCGCGGATGGACGAATCCGAAGGGGCCGCGCGCTTCTACGACATGGTCTACACCGCGCCGCGCCCGGAGTTGTTCTTCAAAGCGACGCCGCATCGCGTCGCTGGCCCGGAGCAACCTGTCCGCATCCGCAGCGACTCGAAGTGGAACGTGCCGGAGCCGGAATTCACGCTGGTGCTCAATTCGCGTTTGGAACTGGTCGGCTACACCATTGGCAACGACATGAGTTCCCGAGATATCGAGGGCGAAAACCCGCTTTATCTGCCGCAAGCCAAGGTCTACGACGGCTGCTGCGGGCTCGGTCCGGCCGTCACCTTGATCGACGACCTACCGCCGCTTCCGGAAGTCGGCATCCGCTTGAAGATCACCCGTGCCGGCGCGGAAGCGTTCTCGGGTCGCACCGATCTGGGACAAATGGCCCGTACGTTCGACGATCTGATCGGCTACCTGGGCCGCGACAACTCCTTCCCGAACGGGGCCTTTCTGCTCACCGGCACTGGCCTGGTGCCGCCGAACGAGTTCACACTGGCGGTCGGCGATATCGTGGAAATCGAGATCGACGCCATCGGTCGCCTGATGAACCCGGTTGAACAGGGATAGGCAGGCATAGCGCCGCTAAGCCCAGGGAAGGCCCTCGAAGTCTTCTCTGTCTTCTCGGGACTTTGGTGGCCTTCCCTGGGCTTGGAGCAAGTTGCGCAGTAGCAGCACCCCCCGGTCTCCCTTGACGCCCCGACGCGGGGGCTTCTATACTTCGCGCAATCGCTTTTGTGGGGCCGCTTTGCGCGCGTCCCGAGGGTCTCTTTCGCGTCCTGAGTTTGGCTATGAAATCTGAGCGCCGTCACGAGTTGAAGGAAAACGAGTTGGCCGACTGGCTGGAGAAGTCGATCGACGCCGTCGCCCCTTATACCAAAGCGATCCTGGGCGGCATCGTGGCATTGGTCGTGCTGTTTCTGGCCTATTCCTTCTGGCAGAGTCAGGCGGAAGCTGCCGAGCAGGCCAATTGGGACCAGTTCTACGCCGCTGCCGAGGCGACCGACGCCGAGGCCGAAATGGTCAAGGTCGCCGAGGCCCTTCCGAAGGAACCGGCCGGCCTCTGGGCGCGGCTTTACGCGGCCGATCGCCAGCTCGCGGAAGGGACGCAAAACTTGTTCAACAACCGCGCCGCGGCGCGGCCGAAACTCAAAGAATCGGCGGCGAACTACCACGCCGTCGCGGAAAACGCCGCCGGCAAGTACGCAGCTCTGGTCGAGCGAGCCACTTATGGCGAAGCCAAGGCGTACGAAGCCCTCGGAGAAAAAAGCGATCTGGACGCCGCGCAAAAGCTTTATCAGCAACTCGTCGAACAATACGCCGGCGGGGCTTTGGCGGCCGACGCCGAGCGACGCGTCGCGGATTTGAAGCGTCCGGCCACGAAGGAGTTCTACGATTGGTTCGTGACAGCCACCCCGCTGCCGCCGCCATCCGCCGGCACGCCGGGCATTGGACCGGCCTTCGATCCCTCGAACGTGCCAACACCGCCGTCGGACACCCCCACGACGGTCGAACCTGGCTTCGATCCGTTCCAGCAGGATGGCGCCAAGGCCCCGCAAACGGACGTTGCGCCGGTCGATTCTGGCCTCCCGACCGAAACTCCGCAGCCGTAGTAGCCGCTCCCTGCCACGAGCCAGTGATCCCATCCACTGCTTGCGCAATCTTTGCGCAGGGCAAAAACATGGCACAAGATTTTTGGAGATTCTCCTAGCGTCCCCCCTGATTGTTGGTTTCTAATTCCCCCCCGACTACCTATACTTTAGGCGTCATCGCCTCGCGCCCAGGCGTTCAACGAAGGCGCACGGCAATTCGCTGAGGGGGATGCTTTTCGCATGATTCGCTTGAGCGCGCTCCTGTTCTTCGCGTTGGCGATGGTTTGCCTGCCGGGCTGCGGCGGGAACAAGGTTCAAGGTTTGCCGACCGACGAACAGAACATGAAGGCCATCGCGCTCTTGTACGGCGAGTTCAGTTCGTCGAAGCGGAAGCCTCCGGCCAACCTGGAGGAGTTCAAGAAATACCTGGAAGCGACCAAGGCTAATCCAGCGGCAGTGATCACCTTTGAAGGCGACGTTGAGACTTTCCTGACTTCACCCCGCGACAAGAAGCCCTATGTGTTTATTTGGAACGTGACGCCCCAAGTGGGGAAGTATGATCCGATCGCCTATGAGCAAGAGGGCGACGGCGACAGCCGCTTAGCGGCGTTTGGCGGCGGGTCTGTCGTGGATCTCGATCCCGAGCAGTTCAAGCAACTCGTGCCGAACGCCAAATAGCGCCCATTCGACACTTTACTGCATCCAAGAACAGGATTGAAACGTACCAACTGATCGAGAGCTGCTCGGCGCGGGCAAGGCGGCGGCGGTTCATTGTCCGTGGCGGGCTGGTGTCGGAGACTACTTTTCCAAGCCTCAGTTCATTCGAAGAAGGAGAGCCTCATGCCTCGTGGCTCAACGCGCCGATCCGCCGGGTTTACGTTGGTGGAATTGCTGGTGGTGATCGCCATCATTGGCATTTTGATTGCATTGCTGTTGCCCGCGTTGCAGGTGGCGCGCGAAGCCGCTCGCCGGACGCAATGCACGAACGGGCTGAAGCAGATGACGCTGGCGATGCACACCTTCGAATCGAGCAACAAATCCTGGCCGCAAGGCGGGACCGATCCCTGGCCATTGCCATGGTACGATCCAAAAAATCCGGCCCACCAGGCCGAGTACAAAGCACAGTTCTACCCGTCAACACCGATCCCGTCAGACGCGCCGAAAATCATGGGCATGAGTTGGGCCTTTGCCATCCTGCCTCACATCGAGCAATTGGGGCTTTCCAAACTGCCGGACGAGAACCAGATGGCCAGTGTGGCCGTGCCGTTCTATTTTTGTCCCTCGCGCCGGGCGCCAGCCGCGCAACAAACCAATTCTCGCTCGGGCGTGACCTATCGCTATCTGATTGACTATGCGGCTGCGGTGCCGACGAAAATTGGGCAATCGCGTGGCGGACCGGTGTTGCAATTGGAGGGAGACGGCGCCGTTGACGCGTTCTGGGGCGGATCAGCATACACGCATACCATTGGTCCCAGGAGTCCCACCAGGGTATTCAATGGTATCGTGACGAGGACCTGGATCGCGAAGCCCACCACGTATGCGAAGATCAAGGACGGGGCGTCCAACACGATGGTGCTCAGCGAGAAACGGCTTGCTCGTCTCGAGTACGAGACCGGCGAGTGGCACGACGACCGTGGTTGGACCGATGGCTGGGATCCAGACGTAATGCGTTCGACGGGCTTCGCTCCGCTCCCGGATGGTGAAGGAAGGACATCCTCGTCGGCCGGCACAGGAGCTGGGTTCGATGGATTCCTCGGCTATCGCTTCGGCTCGGCGCATACGTCCGGGATTAACGCCGCGTTCGCGGACGGCCGCGTAACGCACATCGACTACGCCGTCGATCGTAACGTCTTTGCCTACTTGGGCGACCGCCGCGACGGCGTGGCATTTGAGTTGAAGTACTAGACGATACGTCGCTGAAAGCAAGACATCAGCATAAGCGAGGGCCGGCAACGGCTCTCGCTTTTTTGTTGCGCCAGAGTGGTCAGCAACTACCGAAACAAGCCCGCCAGCGCCAATTCGAAGTCCGGAATCAAGTCCGCTAGAGTCACCGTGGCGCTAGCGTCGAAGGTGCGGGCCTCGGTGTTGGCGCGATGTTCGGTGAGCGACTTCGACTGCGGGTCGACGACCCAAACGCATTGCACGCCGGCCCGCAGGTAATCGTTCACCTTGCGTGCGAGGTACTTGCGCGTGTCGTTCTTGCTAACGACTTCGACGACCAGCGCGGGGATGGTCTCCAGGTAACCTTCCGGCGTAAGCTGTACGGGCAACTGCGCGCTGGAGATAAAAGCGGCGTCCGCGCCGACCACGCGGTCCGGATTGCGGCGCAGTACGATGCCAACTTCGCCGCAACTGGCGAGACCGTGGCCACGATCTTCACCCTGTTGCCGGAGTGCCGCGACAATCCCGCTTTCGACGGAACCATGTAAGAAACCGGGCGGCGACATGGAGATAAGTACTCCGTCATCAAGTTCGTAGTGGACTGGGCCAGAAGGCAGCTCCGCTGGCAGTTCCGCCAGATCGGCGGCGGTCATGAGCCGTGGCGCATAGTCCGTCACCGGCGTGAGCGGCACGTAAGCGGCGGGGTGATCAGTAGCCATGCATAGGTCTCCACATTGCGAACTTCAGCATATCATACCCGCGGGGACGGCGTCACGCTTTCACTCCGCCGGGCCATTCGACCTTTGAAATCGCCGCCAGCGCCAACACCAGCGACTGCGTACCGCTGCGGCCGTGGCCTTGGGCCTTGAGGGCGATGTAGAGTTGCTCCGCCAAGGCCAGGCCCGGCAACGCCAGGTCCATGCGCCGGGCCTCGGCCAAGGCGATGCCCATGTCCTTGATGAAATGCTCGACGTAAAAGCCGGGCTTGAAATCGCCGTTAATCATCCGGGGGCCGTAGTTGGCGAGCGACCAACTCCCGGCCGCGCCGGGTCCGACCGATTGCAGCACCGTGTTCAGATCGAGGCCGGCGCGGTGTGCATAGAGCAGCGCTTCGCAGACGCCGATCATGCCGGTGGCGATCAGCGTTTGATTGACCATCTTCGTGTGCTGTCCGGCGCCGGCGGGGCCCTGATGCACAATCGTCTTGCCCATCGCTTCCCAGCACGGCTGCAGCGCGGCGACCACCTGGGCGTCGCCGCCGATCATGATGGAGAGCCGCGCTTCGCGCGCGCCGATGTCGCCGCCGGAAACCGGCGCGTCCACCGCGTGGACGCGGCGTTCCTTCGCGCGCTCGGCGATTTCTACCGCTAGCGACGGTTCGCTGGTGGTCATGTCAACCAGGATGGCGCCCGCCTTCGCGCCCGCCAGCGCGCCGTCGTCGCCGAGCAACACTTCGCGAACATCGCGCGGATAGCCGACGATCGAGAACACGACGTCGGACTTTTCGGCAAGTGCGCGCGGCGTGTCGGCCCATGCGGCGCCTTTAGCGATGAGCGGCTCGGCCTTGGCCCGTGTGCGATTGGTGACCGTGACGGCGAACCCCTTGGCAAGCAAGTGGCCGCACATACTGGATCCCATCACGCCGGTTCCAATCCAACCAAGCCGGGCCTTTCCGGGAGCAATTTCAGGCAGGGACATGAGTCGTCTCGATGAGTTGATTGGGAAGTTTGCCCGCGAAACACGCGAAATGTCGCGAAAAGAGGAGGAGGGATTTTGGCCGCGACACGTACACGAGATTCGGAATCGCAATTCGGATCGGATTTACGACAGCCTACTGATTGCGAAATAGGCGTTTTCCCCGAATTCTTTTGTGTGTTTCGCGTGTTTCGCGGGCACTAAGGCCTTCTCCGCCAGAGCGTATAATTGCCGCCGGTGGTGATCTTATCAAAATCGGCGGGGAGCGCGCCGGTCGTGGTGACGAGCCAAGTTACGTCCTCGGCGACGGCTTCCTTGGTCGACGCATTGTTCACCGGCCGATCGATCGAGAGTTGGAACATTGCCCGTTCGTGATCGCGGCCGTCGAGTTGCCATGCCACGGGGCCGGCCTGGACGTCGATCGACTGCGCCAGGCGATCGAGCGCCGGCCATTCCGCGTTATCGCGACGGGCTTCCGGCCGATCATTCGCCAGCCAATAGCCAACGGCCACGATCGCGTGCGTGATCAAACTTAGCCAGGCGACCCGGCGGCGCAGCGCGGGGACCTCGGGTAGGGCGAAATAAAGTCCGATCAACCAGACGGGCGCCAACGGGGCGAGCTGTCTCTTATACACATCTGACGCTGCCGA
>ENA-ORBV01015492-ORBV01015492.1-microbial-mat-metagenome-genome-assembly--contig:-NODE-15492-length-11205-cov-5.011323_pt1 | contig 11205 bp, 6 predicted proteins | sample MGYA00237777_ERZ505514 | MGnify/ENA primary metagenome ERZ505514 (study PRJEB26160, sample SAMN06269048) | microbial mat metagenome | isolation source: Oligotrophic lake microbial mat | place...
AAGACGGCATACGAGATTCGCCTTAGTCTCGTGGGCTCGGAGATGTGTATAAGAGACAGGTTCCAGGTTTTTCTTCGCAAAAACGCCGGGCGGGGGAGAAACCAAACTTGCAACGGCCGAAACCAAACCACACATCGTATCGGACTGCCGATTTCTCACTTGCCGACGCATTTTCTTCTTCACTAAAATAATCTAGTTCCTTTGTTTGTCCTAAGACCCTACAAAGCCTCTCTGGATCCATTTGATTGAAATGCCCTGACATTGATTGATTGGGCCAAACCTGTAAAGGACTACTCTTCCATATCACTTAACAACACATAGAACCCTACTAATGCATTCCAACACCAACAATCAACAACAACAAATTAGTCTGGGGGAATACTTTCAAGGTCAACGAGCAGCAGCGAGGCAAAATGACGTTTCCGAAGCAACGACCGAAACCAGCCTTCGCACCGTACAACCCGTAGTCGCCAATGAAGAACCTACAACTCCTACTCTTACAGCTAATGGAACAACCTTCTGTATAGACTACCAATTGGTCGTCGACGATGATTATGGCAATTACGATGTGGTTTGGAGTTTGGCCTCGAACAGTTTTTTTATTGGCGGAGGTTTGTGTTATGTCGCGGGTGCCATTTGGGATTTCAATCCTCCCGAAGAATCTTCCTTTCGGTATTGGCCATGGTTGCTGTACAACATCGTGTGGACGCTCGGTCCATTGGTGTACTTGCTGAATGCCATTATTGATATTTTGTGGGCTTGGCGTGTCAAATTACGAGACAAACAAAAACGTGCCAAAAAAGAACAACGACCAGCTCCAGAGGATCCCAACAATGATACAACGCTTGTCAAAGCCACTACTGCCACTCCTCCAACCGAAACGAAAAAGAAGAAGAAACGTCCTCGTCCCAGGAAAATTTGGAAACGTGTTCGCAAGCACATGGGACACCGTCGCGAATTGTCGGCGGCCGTGACCTTTGGCTTGGCCGCCGCGTGCGCCTTGTCGGCCATGGTGGTCACCTTTTGGCAAGGGCAATCGGATCACTTGGAGGGCGCCGTTCTGCGATTGGATTTTTGTTCGGTGCACTTTTATTTGTTGTCGGCCATCTTTGCCTTGTGTGGGAGAAAAATGAGTGGGAGTAACAACGATACTAGTGCTAGTGGTGAAGGTGGTGGTGGGTCCAAGAGATGGAGCAATTTTTGGCATGATGCGCACATGTTGGAAGATTTGGGCGACGCTTTCTTCGGCATTGGAAGTGTCGTGGATGTTGTACGTAATATTATTCTGTAATGTTCCAGTGATCTATTTTCTACTGTATGTGTCCACCAAATAATTCACGCAACGTGTTGTCTTTCTCTTCCATTGATTTTAGGTTCTCTGCAATTTTCATTTTGACGATGATGTGGCCTTTTGGCCCGTATTTTCAGCATTTCTGTGGTTCATAGATGCCTGTTTTTATCTTCGTTCAGACTATTGTGTCTTATACTCCAAAATTAGCTACAAGAAATTTGATACAGCTGATGCAGGGCCATTGGATCATTTTTTGGGATATCATCAATACGGTGATGACAACGACAGATGCGATGAGGACAGTTCCTATGCCAGTTCCTACTCGGGCTGCTCGGGTCCATCCAAGAGTGGTTTTCGAGCTACCGAAATTGTATAGGCAGAGAAAAAGCTTTTAAACGTTCACAACAACTACAGAAGCGTACATGACAGCCAATACGGCAACATAAGAATATATATAAATTCTGTTCCCTTTTGCTCTGCCCTTGTAGGTCAGAGATTACCAGCACACCACGGTTGGTACCCTTTTAGAAGACAATCCACAGAAGAGGACGAAAGCATGTAGCAACGTGGGAAACTAGAGAAGAGGCTAGCGATAGTGGAACTGTACTATGTAAGAGTGTGAATTATCTGTATTTCTGTTGATGAGGGGCCGGTAATAGCAATGCTCCGTAATAGCACTGTGCCGTAAATGAATCTTTTGATTAGTCTTCTTTTTTTCTTTTGTTTTTTAGTGGCGCTGTAAATAAATGGTTCGATTGGTCTTGTTTTTTTTTTGGTTTTTTTTGTGATAGGCCTTGTGCATGTAATGTTGTGTGAGAGTGCTTGTCGGGGTCAGCACGTGACCCCCAAGATCTGAGACTACTAGCCTAACTAGGCTGCGTGGTGGGTGTGTTCCCACTTCTTCATCAGCTCAGATTCGTGGTGGTGACTCGCGAAACGATTGTAGAAAGTGTCGAGAATCTCCTGGAATTTTTCTTCGTGGCCCTCGACTACTTCCAACTCGTACCTTGCCGTCACAAAGGGTTTCTCAACATCAAACAGGTGTGTAATATCACTGGGAGTACCAATCATAACTGCATCACACGGTGTGGCATTGATCGTGTCCTCGAGATCTTTGACTTGTTCATCACCATATCCCATGGCCGGGAGAACGTTCTTGAGGTGCGTAAATTTGGCAATGGTCTTCACCAACGAACCCTTGGCATAAGGTCTTGGATCCACAATTTCGCCGGCTCCAAGATTCTTGGCGCAAACATAACCCGCTCCATAGGCCATACCTCCGTGGGTCAGTGTCGGACCATCATCAATGACAAGAACGCGCTTGCCCTTGATCAAATTGGTAGCTTCTTCGGTGCTTAGCTTTTCTCCGGTCTTGGCATCGACGGCTTCGGGATAAATGGCGGACTTGCCAAAGAAGACTGGCGTTCGTGGCTTGAGAAGTGGTCCCAGCGCCTTGGCTTGTTCTTCCGCCTGTTGCATCGACTCGAGCTGGTCCACCTTTGAAACCATAATGACATCGGCCATTCGAACATTTGTTTCGCCTGGGAAGTAGTGGCATTCATCGGCTGGGCGGAGCGCATCGACCATTGTGATGTGAATATCTGGTTTGTAGAACGGGACTGTCAAAATAAAATAAAAAAGCAAGAAAATATAGTGAGTACTTTCAACCAAGAAAATTTTTAAAAAATATATATACTTGAAACTACTTACAGTCATTGTTGCCTCCATCCCAAATAATCACTATACCAAGTTTTTGAAGAGGTCAGTGATCCTGTAACGAGCCAGCGACACCAAATTACAAATATGCAGAGACTTACCATCAGCCTCTTTTTCCGCTTCTTTGAGAATGGAAGGGTAGTCGACACCGGCAAATAACAAGTTTCCTTCAAGAATGTGCTTCCAGTACTCTTCCCTTTCTTCGATAGTGCAATGATACTTGTCAAGATCCTCCACCTTTTCATACCTCTGCACACTCTGCGACAAGAGATTCTTATCATATGGCATGGGATGCCTAATACAGGCCACCTTGAGACCCTTTTCCTTGAAGTACTTGGCAATGTAACGAGTGGTCTGGCTCTTGCCAACACCAGTACGAGAGGCACATACGGCAATGACTGGCTTGCTGGATTCGACCATGGTTTGCGCTGGGGCAAGCTGGACGAATTGGCAACCGGCAGCATTGACACGCGCCGCCAGGGATCCCACGACGTCATAGGACAGATCCGAGTACGCCAAGGTACATGTCGTGGCCTTCGTCTGATGAATGAGTTCCTCCAACATTGCCTCTGGATAAATCTGGATTCCTTCGGGGTACAAGTTGCCATTCGCTTCGTTGTTGCAAAGTTCCGCTGGGAATTTACGATCGTCGATTCCAGGAATCTGTTGACCTGTAAATGCCTTGACCTCTGTGTTTGGTTTCTTGCTCCAATAAGTGATAAAGTCATGAAAGTCCCTACCGGCAGCGCCGAGAATAATCACCTTCTCCTTCTCGGTGGTGGCCGTCGCGAACGTGCGAGCTCCCCTGGCAACAGAAGGAAGCAGCGCCTTTCTGGCAACAGTAGATCTGGCAGCGTGAGTAAATGTAGTAAGCATGGTTTCAAATATTAGTGAATATCGGTGCGGTTTGCGTCTTGGTGGTTATTTATTAATTTTTCAATGAGCCCTTTGGCTGTTTCTCTGTTTTTTCGATTCGATCGCTATCTAGTGCTTTTTTACTTGTGAATTCTTTTGGTTGTGAGACCACCCTTTTGAGGTTGGGTGTACGTACATTTGAATGCTTTCAAGATACGTCCACTTTGTTTCATTTCCACACAGTATATTGGAAGCACGGGATGTCATGGTTGATGTCGGGACCGAAATACAGATGAAGGCGACTTGAAATGCGAGCTCTCATTCCTGTGTTAACCAATCACTGACTCCCCCGGCGACAAGTTGAACGCGACCCGAACCTAATCGGTTCTCTTTTCAGAGAAGGCGAAGCCTCCCGAACCTTCGAAAGGCCTTGCACGATTGCTCTTGTTACTTTTTGCTGAAGGGTTGTCGACTATGATGTCAAAAAAAGAGATGGATAGAATCGATACTACTACTAGTTCGCTGCTCTAGAGTAGTAGGATTGAATCACCGCAGGGCGGGACGGGATCGTTCATGTCATCAACAGTGTGGATCGAGGTTTTGATTGGAGGTTCGGAGCCTTGCATGTTGGTTCTGTTTGGTTGCATGACACCTAAACCGTTGTTGTCGACTATATTAATGTTATATCGGCATCAGTTGACGGCTTTTGATTCATTGAGTTCGTTGTGGTTGCCGACCTCTTAGCTTTCTTGTCAAGTGGCGTTCTCATTCGCTCTGACTTGGACCGGTGGCCAGCATTCTACTTCTGCACACAAAGCAATCTTTCCTCCATTCATCTTTAAAAAAAACAATTACAATTTCAATTAAAATGTTGTGTGGCGCGGCTCGTAGTCGTTTTCTTTCCGTTGGCAGACGGCAATTTGTGAACCGCATTGGGTTGCAAGCAGCAAAGGCGCTATCTTCCGCATCGACTCCAGCGATTGACGGTCAGCATGTGGTTGTAGCTCTTGGCGGAAACGCACTATTGAAGCGCAAACAACCTATGACGGTGGAAAACCAGAGATTGAATATTCGCGAAGGCATGGAATCCCTCAAAAGCATTCTACAAAATCAAAAGAACGTGACAATGGTTCATGGAAATGGACCTCAGGTCGGACTACTGGTATTAGAAGGTGCAGCTTACGAAAAGGAATCCGGTCTAGAACAAATGCAATTGGACGTGTTGGATGCCGAAACAGAAGGCATGATTGGGTATTTGCTAGAACAAGAAATGCAAGCTCATATTAGTCCTGAAAGAGGCATGGTAACAGTCTTGTCGCAGATATTGGTGGACCCCACGGATGCAGCCTTTCAAAATCCTACCAAATTTATTGGACCCGTTCTTACCAAAGAAGAGGCAGAAAAGCTCACTGTCCCTTATAAACAAGACGGTGAGCATTATCGCCGTGTCGTGCCTTCTCCGCTGCCCGTCAAAATGCTGGATAACCAGCTCAAGGCCATCAAGCTGTTGACAAAGGAGGGTTGCATCGTCGTCTGCGCCGGTGGAGGTGGAATTCCATGTGTAGAGGATCCTCAGACGGGGCATTGGAAGGGCATTGAAGCTGTGATTGACAAAGACCGCGCAGCGTGTATGCTAGGACTGGATTTGAATGCCGATGGGCTTTTGATTCTGACAGACGTCTCGGCCGTTGCGCTCGATTTTCAGTCGGACCACCCGCGATGGATCAAGTCGGTATCTCCCAACATGCTCCGATCGCTAAGCACCCATTTCCCGGATGGATCCATGGGCCCCAAGATCGAGAGTGTAATAGATTTTGTGGAGAAGAGTGGTGGTAGAGGATGGGCAGCTATTGGGTCCTTGAAGGAGGCAGACAAGATCATGACCGGTGAGGCCGGCACCATTATTCGGGCTCGAAGTGACGGACAAGACTTTATTGACTTCTACGACACAGCTGAGGCCCCTGGGCTAAAGGCCGCGTAAGAGTGTAGCAAGCTGCCAAAGTTGAAGCTATCCATTTATTGCATGACTTGGCAAAGTTGCCAGCCAGGAAAGAAACGTATGATTTCCCATTCACTTAGTTAGGGAGTAGAGGTAACAGTATTTCCCATCCTCAAAGCTGATCTATTTTTCTTAGTTTCCATCTTGTTGTGGCTCCACGCCGCCCGCAATGTAGTTGAGCGCTTTATTTTCCTATTGTTGCCCTGTTGGTCGCAACATATCTTGGACTTCCTCTGCAGATGCTCGATCGGCCGGGTTCTGCTTTGAACACATGCCAATGGCCTTGACAAGACCTTGAACAATTGGATCTTCGCCGTTCCGTGTTCCTTCTGGGATTCCATGTCGCCCTGCTCTTATGACCATGCTGGTGACTATGTTCACACCATGATTGGCAAAGGGACATTCACTAAGAGCACAGAGTTCACAAACCACCAAGTTTGGTGAGACAAAACACAGTCCTACAACAACAAATCAAGTGTGGACCAGCACACAAGACAACAAGAACAACAACAACACAATGCAATGCAACACATTGTGCTTCTCACCCAACGAGGAGAGCACAAAGTGTGTTCCCCAAACAAAAACATCCATTTTTTTGTCAACGTCTTTCCATGCATGTTCTTTGGGAGATCGTGTTTTGTCTCCCCTCATGAGGGCCGAAAACATGCAAGCCTTGCCCGTGGATTTGGAGTGTTCCAATGTTTTGGCCCCAATTGAAATCACTGAGTTTGCAATTGTTCCCACCTCGATTGACACTGACAAATTGGGTAATGCCACTGCAATGTCCCCATGGACAACCTCGGCACGTTGAAAGTCCTTGTTGATAAATTCAAATCCGTCAGGCCCGACAGGGCTTGCCAGGCAAATTTGAATTTGGGAAAACTCTTCCACGTGTCATGTCGATTTCGAGCGACGGGATCTTCAGCTTTGTCATCCCATTCTTTGGCACCAATGGCATCATGCAATGGTCCACCCCAGGCCCCTTAGTTCCAGCTTCCACACAGAGTTTCTAACAAGACACTGAGCTTGCAGCTGTGATTTGACGAAAAAAGTGGTTGTGGTTGTGCTGTCTTCTTTGGTGTGTGATGACAGATGACAGAACGACACTGTTGTTGCCACTCTGGCTGTCTGTCAGCTGCTAGCAGCGAGTGCCAGTGCAGCATCTGTGTGGCAGCAAAAGCAGCATGCACCGCTGATTGTCCTCTGTTGCTCGAGCTAGTTACAATTGTGCCAATGCCCACCAGATGGACTGTGATTGTTCACAAACAGGATTGGGTAACGGTCAGTCACATGGTGTGTCACTTGATTTGGATCCACGTCTGGGCAATCTGTCCATTTGTGACTCTCTGCATGTTCCGCCAGATTTTCGATGCAACGAGTTGTCACAAAATGAACCAACAACACCAAACTGCCAGCTGCATCATGGTGCCTAAATAGCCCTGCTGCTACAAGGCCACCGCTCATCAGATGGCAGCTGAAATCGTGCATGATGAAATGTCCGACCACAACTGGTGTCAGGACAGTGGTTTCTTCCTTTGCGGGCAACGGCGAGCATGCTGCAAGATGTGCTGTTCGTGATGCGACAAACTCGAGCATGGTGTGAGATCCATCCCTCACTCTCTTTGTCAATGTCTAAGAGAGTTTTGCCTCAAGGATCCCAACTTTTGCCATCTGGTGCCCGAGTCAAACCGAAGGGTTGAGCAGGCACTGACGGCCAACGAACTGAAAACCAACTGCGTGTTGCTGGTTTTTCAGAAAGTGTTTATTCACCATGGGGCTTTGGTGCAGACCTAAAAAAGATTGTTTCTGCAACCTCTGACACACAAGGAGAGGATTTGGGCTTGTGCTAACATGGCTGTTGGTTGCGCTCCGGGGCGGTCATCGAACAGATTGAACAGCAGTGCTCCTTTTTGGGGACCAATTTGCAACCAGGGATGAAAATTCTTTCCTTGAACAGTCGGTGAGGAAGTTGATCCCAAGCTGACAGGACACCTCGGAGTGCACAAGGTGGCCACTGCCATTGATGACCAGTTGCACTGGATTCATGAGAGGAAAGATGCCACAGTTGCGGTTCTCACCATCTCTGCCCACTTGGTGCATCTTTGGGCGAAAGGCATTCTTCAACCAAAGTCATCACAAATCCCAAAAACTCACAACAAAAAAGCCTTGTCAAGAAAGACTTTGATGTGTCAACCAAAACAACGACAGCTGTTCCTTCTTTTTGTTAGCTGTCATGCTGAGAACCGCAAATCCCACACAAAGAAGCCACTGACAAACTTTCCCTGTGTTGACATCACAGATTTGCATCTTGTGCTTGAACCTGGGAGATGAGTGCAGACAAAGGGGCAAGATGACAAATTCAATGTGACATGTGGCCTCTTTCTAGCAAACAGCTAGCATCAGAAATTGCATGCCAAAGCAGGTCAATCACTGACATTTGGAAATGTTTTTGCAGAACGAAACACATGCCAGCTGTGTGAGCCGGTGACAACTGCAGGCAACGAACTTCAAAGAATAGGCAAACATAGATGGACTGTTGCACAACTGAATGTTCCAGATTTCAAGTTGGACACTTTGATGATTTGCTAGTTGGTGCTCAGACACAAGTCACAATCTGACAGTCACGCATTGGTTTTGGTTGCCTCTTAATTCTTGCGGCCTGGTCTTGTTAAGTTGCAAATTCTGATCACAAGTGTGCTCCAACAGTCACATTCAGTTGTGGTGCTCAAACCTTTTGGACGTTTGGGCAACTGCTGTGAATCATTGTTTGGAAGATTCAAAAACACCTTTCAGTGATGTCTTTGAAAAAGGAGCTAAAACAGATTAAGATGCACCTTCCATTGCAATGACATTGCTGAAAACCTAAATTCAGTTAAATGTCAACATTGAACACCTCCGCTCCGCCGTTTTTTCATTTCGGACCAGATGAAATTCTACCCAGTCAGTCATGCGTTAAACCCCCAAGCATGCAACTCTCGAGCCCTACATTCCAAAAGGGTGACAGACAGGAATGAGGTGGCAACCTTTGTACATTGTGTTTTTGTAGTCAAGCATGTGCTGAGAATGGGTCTGCGGGGCTGACAAGTTTGTGGCTTGAAAGGGAAGATGCATTCAAAAAACTGTTGTTTTTCTGTTGAACAAGACAATCAATGCCTGTCAATTGATGGCCAAGCAATCAGTTGTTTCTACAAGTTTTGGTGACATGCTGCGTTATCTCATTCAAACCTCACATTCTAGTGGAGATCTACAGCTCCACAGCCTCATTTCTCTTGCATCGGTTTCCTTCTTCACACACTGCCAAGCCCTAGCCCTAGCCCTATTATTGCTGCACGTATATCATTACAAACACCAACCATCAAAACTGACTCAGACCTGCTTTTTACGCCGAGTACGATACGATCGGGTTATTCTCTGTCCTCACCTAACCGATCGGTCGTTTACGTACTTCTCCGTTCGAATGAATGGTTACATGTACAACCGACTCCTTTCCGTTCACGTATTAGTACAGTACTTGAAGACGAATGGAACAGCGCATGCGAGTGACAGGAGGCAATAGTAAGTCGAAGAGTTTTTAGGAATACTGTAACTGAGAACCGCATATATGCAACAGGTCATCTACTAGTTAGCTGAACGGACAAATGTAATAGACTTTGAGGCTTTGACACTGTTGACAGATGTTCTACTACGACGTACTACGCTGGCTAGCTAGTATCATGACAATTCTCGATGGCCACTTGCGTTACGTGGTACAAGCGGAATTAGTAGATCTATTGAAGATTTGGGCACCAAGAAACACCTCGGTGCCATTGAACCCTAAGTATTAAACCCTTTCCCGCTTCACTTAGTTAGTGAAAAATTTACCATCATCTTGTTTATTCCCGTTTTTCTTGATTTCCTTTGCCATTGGACCGCGGTGCGACATGGGTCGGAACCACCTCATTTTTATGAGCATTTGCCAGCGCAGCGAGAATTTGTACTACTGGAACGAACATGACGATAGCATTTCTGCTACCAAAGTCTACGGTAAATATCTATAAATATCCGTTTGCTATCGGCGACGACGGGTGCCTGAGGTGGCGGAGACAACATCACCGAAAGGCCGCGCCGACTTAGCGCTTGTTGTTGCGGCAACAATCTTCATAGTCCGGTCTATCAGCTACGGTACACCGCAACACTAGTAGCTTGCTCTAGAACAGTAGTGAAAGCAGCACACAGCACCGGGCCTGTTCACGCCGGAAGCATCATAAACTCAGTTCCTTTCTTACACTTCCCCAGCTTTATCAATCCATCTCTCTCTCTATCCACCAACTTTAAAGCCATAATATACAAACATGATGTCGAATTACTACAGTTCCATAGCTACTAGCAGCGCAACAGCAATAAAGAGCAAGCGTGCCAGATCTGAAAATGGTGCCGCAAACGGTGACTCTAGAACTGCGTACGGGCAAGAGTCTTTGATGGACAACCATTCTACTACAGATGCTATCACCTCCATGGAGCACCTGGCCAAGGCGGCGGAGATTGTCAGCATGCAAAAGAGTAGTAGCAACGCTAGCAGTGATTCGTTGCCGCTCAAAAAGCGCCGCAAGGTAACCATGGCGCAGGCCTCGCAAGAGCAAGCGAGCATCCCTGCGGCTGTGTCCGCAGATCAACTAGTGGTCCAAACCAAGTATGAAGCTGCACTTCGCCGAATTGTGGAATTGGAAGAAGGCAGCTTGCCTGCTTCTTCCACCGTCGCCAGTGGCGCGAATGCGGCAACTGCGGCCATGGAAGCCCTCCTTGCCAAGGCCGATCCAGCACCTGCCAAAGGGGATGACATTTTGGCACAAGACTTGTTGGCCATGAAGAAGGCATCCAACTCTTCTCTGGAGAAGATGGATGATCGAGAGGCCTCGGACGAAAGCAAACTGCTCTCGGGGTTGGTCAAGGCATCTGGCACGAAGTCGACCGCGGACAGGAAGAAAAAGCAGCCTACTGCTCGCCGTGTCAGCGGAGACAAGAAATCTCTCAAAACTAGCACCTGTGCCGCTGCGGCTTCCGTGGCCAAGACTATTATCTCAAAGAGTGTGTGCGCAGATACCAACACTGTGCGATCCGCCGCTCAAAAGACGCAACGAGCGGCTTTGTTGAAGCAGAAGAGCGATGATCAAGCCATTTTGAACTTTGCCAGGCTCATCTTTTAGTTAGAGACCGTCTCTAAACTTTCATCTATTCATGTATCTATTCAATTCATCTTTCCTTAGTTTATATACGGTTGGGATGGTCCCACAAATTGTGCAATTGCATTCTAAATAATTATATAGATACATTTCTAAACTTCAACAAGATTTGATTACAATATATC
>ENA-ORBV01015494-ORBV01015494.1-microbial-mat-metagenome-genome-assembly--contig:-NODE-15494-length-11203-cov-16.617023_pt1 | contig 11203 bp, 8 predicted proteins | sample MGYA00237777_ERZ505514 | MGnify/ENA primary metagenome ERZ505514 (study PRJEB26160, sample SAMN06269048) | microbial mat metagenome | isolation source: Oligotrophic lake microbial mat | place...
CGGCGGTACATCTTTTCCGCTTCCGGCATCTTTTGAACGGTGGCGTAAAAAACGCCCAAGTTCATCAGCGTCCTCGCCAACTCCGGCTCGAACTGCGCGGGGTTTGCCTTGGCCAATCGCTCTGTGATTTCGAGCGAGCGGAGGTACATCGTTTCCGCTTCCGGCATTTTTTGAATGGTTTTGTAGGCAACTCCCAAATTCATGGCCAGCTTCGCCTCTTCGCTTTCGGAGCGGGCGGCTTTCAGGGCGCGTTCGTAATAAATAAAGGCTCGGTCGGCTCGGTTGTCGCGATTGAGCAGCCATGCGAAATTCCAGAGGTTGTCCACGCTTTCAGCGTATCGAAGCGACTCGGTGAAATACATTTCAGCACTGTCGTAACGCAGTGGGTCAAGGTAATCGGCGGCTTTGAATTGGGCTTTTAAGGCAAACTCATCTGCCTTGATGCGTAGCAGGCTATCGGTGATCCGCAGTTTATCTTGCTCCCGCAGTTTTTGGGCAAGCAGGGCATCCCCCTCGTTTTTCATTTCTTTGGCATTGAGCACAGCATCGGCTTCCCGTATTTTGCCTTCGTCAAAAAGGGCTTTTGCCAAGCGCAGCCGCTCACTGTTGAGTTCCATTTTGGAAAAACTCTCGGCCAGCCGAATCACATCTTCCCGGAATCGGGTTTCTATTTTTAGCACCGAGTCGCGCTCTGCATTTAGCGCAATCAGTTCCGTGCGGCAGTCGTCTTTGGCTACGGGGTCGGTGTATTTATCGCATTTGTCGGCTTTTTTGACAATGGCGGCTTGCAGGCCGTCCAAGCGTTTTTTGATTTCGGCGTATTCGGGGGATTTGCCGAATATCTGGGTCACTTGTATGCTTGCGCCAGTGCCTGTGCTGATGAATCCGACTTTGGCGTCGTCTTGCACGGTGACGTTACTGCCGGGTTGAGCATTCAAGAAACTGGTGCAGAAAAGAAGTGCGAATAAAATAAAAATATTTTTCATGTGAATGGAGGTTTGAAGTTTTAAAAATCCTGTTTGATGTCTTTAAATACCGCCGAATCGCCGGTGTTAATGAAGCCGACCTTGGATTTGTCTTTCATGTGGATGTTAGTTTGGTTTTTCGCTGCGGGTTGCGTTGTACTTGGCTGCGATTTCGGTAGTTCGGTACGGTTTTGAGCGGGCGGTTCCACCTGCGGTTGTACGATGGGTACCGGCTCCGGCTTTTTAAAATAATCCCGCAACGTATAACCCGTAATCCCGGCAATGGCAGCAAAAATACCGAGCCATAGGAGGGCCACCTTTTCCCAATTCATTTTTTTGACAACGACGGCTCCTTCCGGCGACCTATCAATCAAGTCAGCGGTTTTTTGATCGTTGTTGCCGATGGTGCTGGCGTTTTGGGTAGGGGTTTGGGCCGTTTTTTCGGAGGTAACTGGCGCATTGCTCGTATCCGCGTCTGCTTCTATCAGTGCCAGCGCAGCCGCATTGATTTTATTCAATTCCGTATCCAACCACGCCCGTTCGGCACGGCCCCCGTTCTTTTCGCGGAGATAATGTTGGTAGCGAGCGGAAAGCGCCACCGCCTCGGCGTGCAAGTCGCGGTCGCCTTGTGTGTGCGGAAGCAAAGATTCGATGACTTGCCGCGTATTGCCGGCGGCGAGTAGGGATTTGAAGGTATCTTTGGTCATGGTGTGTGCGATAAGATTGGTAAAATATCGTTTTTCGTTCAGAACAGACAAACATCGTTCAATAATTGGCACTACCGTTTAATTTACCCTCGGCAATCAGGATTTCCAATGTTTTTGATGTATGATTTATTGGTCATATTTATTTGAATTTAGTCCCGCCGAACGTGAGCACTCACGCCGTGCCGACGTTTAGGAGGCATGGGCGTGAGTGCAAAGATGGGCATATTCTTTATCTATACCATTCTGTTTCAAATTTATCAAATTCTTTTTTGGGTAGCATGCAAAAACAGTTTGTTTTGAATTGGTTTGTGCTAACAGACAAAACAATGCTTACTTTTTTACAATGAAACTTCCCCAAGCCCAACCAACTTTTTCATTGTACTTAATCTTGCACCACTTCCCATTTTCTCCATTGACGACTGAAAAATGGTCGTCGTAACCCAAAATAATGACTGGTGAACCGTTCGGTATCATAATCAATATTTCGGAACTCTCCGATGGCTCTTTTCTCATCCTTAAAGTAGAACCTGTCTTTGTTTTTACATAACCAATCGAAACTGCTGATTCCGTTACAGGAGTTGACGTGCTTGGCTTACTTGTTATTGGCATCCTAGTGTCAACTTGTGGCTTACTTTTAGGTTCAGTTTGAGTAAGCACCTTCTCAGGGACTGAACTTTTGGAAGGCATGAACTCAAAAACTAAAACTGCAGCAATGAAGATCGTTGAACCGATGATCAAGGCCCAAATCCAAATATTCGACGATTGTGCATTTTGTGCATTATTAGAGGTGTGCGGATTTGCTTCTGTGCGAAACGTGGCTATTTGTTCATGCACAGGCGTGGCGTAATGTTGAACTGACGGATTGGCAGGCGGGTTATGTAATACAGGAGGGGCCGGAGACGCTATCGCCTCCGGTACGGGTGGTGTTGGCAAAACGGGCGGGACAATTTCCTGTGCAGGTGGAGGGATAGTAAAATCTTGAACCGCAGGAGTATGCGTTGGCTCGCTCCAAGAGGCTGACTGGTTGGGTGGCGAGGGGTGGAATGGCACCGGTTGGAGAGCCCTGTTTTGCTTGGAGCGCAGAAAACTTATGGCCCCAGCGGCTCCAAAACACAAAAATGCCGCCCAATACGGGAAAAGGAAATTTACAACCAACATGCCATTACCTTGCTGTTTTACAGATGAAGACAAGGTTATATTGAGAAGCAATAGCGAAGCGACACCTATTCCGCCAGCAATGGCACCGATACGGTCTTCCTGCCTGTGTTTGATTAAATATATAACAAGCCCGCCGAGCGCAGCCAATAATGCAAAAATGGCCCAAATATTACTTGGCATTTCCTTTTCATCGGACTTTGAGGGCTCTCCAAAGCCAAATAGGCTATCTGATTTTGGCATTTCTATAGTCGTACCGGTTGCCAAAGAAAAGCCTGATACAGCAGCCAGTCTTTGACCCTGACAACTCAATTCACAAAAATTAAAATAAAAAAACAAAAGGGCTATTCCGAACAGCGTTGGGATATTGCTGCGCCGACCAGTGATATTTTCAATGGTTGGGACTTCGAGGGTGATTTTTTTTGGATTCTCCATTGCGTATTGATTTATTTCAATGTAAAAAGTGGCAATATGGCGACTATAGTTGGCTTTGCGGATTGTGCTTTAGCCGCCATTTAGGCTCATGTAGTGCCATATACCTTTATTTATGACTTCAAAAACTTTCCAAAAGCCTCTCCAGATTCAAATATGTCATTGAAAGTGAAGGAGTTGCATCTCTATCCCAAGTACTTGGATTTCGGTTGATTGTTTTGGCACAGTTGTCCAAACCCGAGGCTACCTCTTGGCAATTCTTTTTAAAAAGCCTGTCCGAACTTTTACCCATCAATTCTGGAAGATTCATGTAATAACCTCCCTTTTCTTTCAAAAACCCTTTAAACTCTTCTGCTAGTGCAATGCTTTGTCCATTTTGTATTTTTTCAAAATGGAGTTTCAGATATTCAAGGTCGCTCTTAACAACCTCTTTTTGAAAAAGAAGAAACTCCCTGAACTCCTCATCCAAAAAAATAATTTGCTTTTCGATAAATTCCTTGTCGGATGAGTTCGGGCAGAGGCTTAAATATTTTTGATAATTGAAAATGGCATTTTTGTAAAAATCGTTGGCTTCCTGCATCAAAGCAAGGTTGTATGCGCCATGACAGTCGTCGGGATGAAGTTTAGAAAAATCCTCGTAAGTTTTTAATGCTGGCGAAAAGGATTCTGCATTAATTTGATTCACACCATCGTCAAATTTGCTCAATGATGTTGAAGGAAGGCTATTTGAAAATGGGCTTTGCTTGGGGATATAAGTACGGTTGAATTTTTTAAAAGCCCTTTCCAATTGCGTTTGGCTTTGAACATTCAAGTATTTCCCGCCGGAAATTTGAGATAGGTATTGCAAATCACGCTCCGCTGGCGAACCTGCGGCGATATTAAAACCAATCGTGTAATACTTGATTTTGTAATTGGAACTTCCGCATTGGTTTGCACTGACATCAATTACTGTTTGTCCTAATTGCCCAGAGTTGTAAGTTCCGGGAGGTCGAATTCGCTGACAAGTTGCCTGACCATCGCTTAATACTATTAATTTTCCTTTATCCTGTCCGGTTTGTGCCAGATGATTTGCCAGTTTGCATTCTGATGCTGCAATAGCCTCTGCCAAAGGTGTCCCGCCCCCCGCTCCCATTGCATCTATACGGCTTTCAACAAGGGATAAATCTGTTTCAAAATTTGAAATTACTGTTGTGGGGTCGGGTGCACATCCACCAGAAAACCCCAAAACTGCAACTTCGTTAGTAATACCCGAATTATTATTTTTTAACGCACTCAATGTTTGTTTTGAAGCATTTTTCGCTTGTTGTAATTTGGATATGTTGGAATTTACTCCGTTTCCATTCATGCTGCCGGAAAGGTCGAAAAGAAAGAGTGAGGAGTTGCAAAGCATTTCAAACTCTACATCATCAATTTCAACTTCAGAATTACTGCTGCCTACTACTCTAAATTCTAATGTTATTACGTTACCAGCAAACTTGCTTATATCAAAAGATTTAAGAACAAAACCATAAGACAATGAATCTAATTTTATTTTACACACCTGTACTTCCGCCGTTCCGTCACTTCCCACCACAACCTCTAAAATGGAATTACTTTTTAAATTGTTGTCGTATTTGAATTTTATTGCTTTCGCTGTTTTAGGGATAAAAAAATAATTATGCCGAAGATGTTCTCCTTGCTCTAGGGTGATAAAATTATTGCCTAAAACGGGATAATTATATTCTCCGCTAATTCTTCCGCCATGTCTTGAGCCCCAGCCTGGATGGCTTTTTGATGAAAGCGCTCCTCCTCTTTCAAAATCTCCATTATATATACCTTTAATTCGATTTCCGAAACCCCGTTTAAAAAAATCAAATGATTTTTCTGGTTTGGAATTACCTGTTGCCTCTCTTCCTTTTTTTCCAGCCAATCTTGAATAATAATGGCCATCACTATTTGCAGAAGGATTATTAATAGTCGAAATATATGCACATTCATGAATATTAGTATGGCACATATCCACTATTTTCCCTTCAATATTATATGTATCCCATAGAACAGATTTCGTTCCTGCTACAGTTCTGCCTTCCAATGCCTGAATATAGGGCATACATTCAGCACATGTATCTGTTGTATTAACGGTCTGACCATTAGTTTGATAATATGTATCACTAAATGTTACATTTTCCCAAGATACAACACCTGGATGATTAAAATAGTTAACTGAATATCCCAAAATTGTGACAATTGGGAAAGCAATTGTAGGCAACTCTGGGTGGTTATCAAAGTCGGTACCTAACTTCAATGCTCCCCAATCATGCGGATCTAAATTTGTTACTTGGTCAACTTGTACCTCACTTCTCAATAATCGTAATACGCACTCTGTATTAACTACAGCGCCTCTACTATGGCCAATAAAATGAAGGTTTTTTAGAGGAAATTTCGATCTCATTAACGCTGCGAACAAAGCATCACCTGCAGCTTCTGAAAAACCAGAACCGTCAAAATTTGACTCTTCACTCCAATCAAAAATTAACACCATTTCACCTTTGCCAGAGGTAGAGGTAGAGGTATACTCGAGTTGAAAAAGTCCAGTATTACGTTGATAAAAATGTACTTTTCCTCCATATTTGTCAACAATCGACTTTCCCATTTTAAACATCCAATCACTCCTTTCAATTCTTCCACCACTTGCAATAAACCCATGAGTAATTATTGTGATCCCGCCGTACTCAATAGGCTGACCTTTTGCAAAAGTAGAAATACAAACTAAGGCTAGTATAATATATTTCATTTTTATTATTTTAGGTTTGTGATAAATTTTACATACTCACTCCGTCCAGCCGAAAACTTGCTAAAATCCTCCCCTTCATAAGTAGTCAACAAAAGTTGGTTGATATCTTTCAACCTTTTTTGCGTGAGCGGGTGAGAGGTATAAATGGTTTCAAGATAGTTGCCGACTACTTTGCTCGTCATGTCTTCCGTGAGGCTTGAAACAAAATTCTTATTTTCAAAATTGGCTGCGTTCTGGCTCAACAAACCTTTGACATCAGTTTTCATTTTGGCTTGGAAAGTTTCATCTCGTGTTTTCGTGGACATGATTTGCCAAAACTTTGCCGCTTCACGGATATCGTACCCCGCTAAATAGGCATACATAAGCCCGACACGGTCGGCTTGCGTTTCTTTCGATTTCTCGAATAGATTTGAAATGTCAGAAGGCTTTGTTTGAGAAATACCTATACCTACGCCATCAAGCAGGTCTTCTCCAAGACCGCCGTTGTTCATACCGGTGGCATCCTTTGCGATAACAAGTGCCTTTCCCAAAATTTTTCCGCCTGTACTTTTTAACGCCTCGCTTTCAAATAATCCTTGGCTTTGATAGCGGCTATTCGAATGCTCATAGGTAACATGAGCAATCTCATGTCCCAAAACAGCAGCCAATTGGGCTTCGTTTTCCATCAATTGCAACAACCCCGTATGCACAAACACCATCCCGTTTGGGAAAGCAAAAGCATTCGGAATTGGATTTTGAATGACGTAAAAGCGGAAAAATATTTCATTTTTCTTTTGCCAGGCATCATCTTTAGCGTAGTCGGGCAATAGGCGGTTGCCTACCATATTTACATATCCCTGAATACGGATATTGTCAAGCAACTTGTATTCAAGACTTCCAATCTTGATATTGCCTTGATATAGGCTGTTTGGTGGAACGACAATGCCTGGAGGGGCAGAAACGGAATGAGTTCCATCGGAATTGTAACTATTTTCTACGGAAGTTCGGAGTTTGCGGTCGGTTTCTGTATGTTCGTTTTTGCATACCGTAACTTGGTTTGCAAACACCAGTCCTTTGTTGCTAACGCCTTGAATGGTTACAAAATCGCCTTTTTTCACCTCAGTAAAATCAAGGTAAACCATTCCTTTCTTACAACCACATGTGTTCTTTCCAGAACATTCAAGCGCAGCGCCCTTGGCAAGTTTTACTTTTCTGCCATCAATATATGCTAAGTCATCTTCGAGAAGTTCAAAGACTCCCCTAAAATATTCTTTTCCTGAATTTGCGTCAGAAATGATTTTTACTTTGGTAGCAACCCTTTTTTTATTTTCAATTTTGAACGAAAGGTTTATTTCGCAACCTTTTCTGAAGAGTTCAGCATTGATTTTTTTTTTCGTGTTATCTTGGAATGCTGTCTCTTGGGTGACTTGGTAATCGTACTGTTCCTCATCAACCAAGACCGTGAGAACTTCGTATGGAGATTCAAACGCTACAATAACAACGTTTTCAATTGTTTTTTGAGAAAAGCCGGAATTGCTTGCTGCAAAAAGCAGGCAAATAGAAATGAGAATTGAAGGGTTCTTTTTCATATTTTATTTATTTTCATTTTTTTAGTTTTGCCCATCGGTTGCACTCACGCATACCGCCGCCTGCGTTGGCTTTGCGGGTTGGGTTTTGGCGGCGGTTGGCGTTGAGTGCATTGTTAAAAGTATTTTTTATTTTATGATGTAAAGCCTTCAAACAATGCTTTAATAAGCCCTGATAAATTGGTTATTTCTTTAAACTCAAAATATGGCCTGAATATCTGGTGCTTAAAAAAGAACCAGAATGCTATTCCGCTTAAAATTAACAACCACCAATTAAAAGGTGTTGCAACGAGCCAGCCAGTAAAAGCACCAACAAAGAACCCTGCTCCTGCAATGAAAGTTACCAATATTAGAATTGCAGAAATTGAGCCGAATGCTGTTTGCCCTAAAAACTGGAAAATACTATTTCGGAAATTGAATTTTTTGACATACACTTTCCATGTAAGCCAACTTGCGGTACTCAAAGTTAGCGGAGAATATACCATAAAGATATAAAACAAAAAAGTAAACGAATTTTTTGGAACGGTATTGCCATCTCTATCAAAACCCAAATCGAATAAAGTATATTGAGAATAATTTTTAGGGGTATAATTACAAAAATGTATTACATACTCTTTTACAAGCAATCCTACTTGGCTTGAATAAAACATAGTTGAAAGTATGGCAGTCAATGGAAGCCAAATCTTTAAAACGTTGAAAAGGAAACCAGGGGTGCTACGATACCAAAAAAGCAAAAAGAACGTACCAAAATATACGGCAAAAGGAATGCGATATATTTTCCAATAAAGAATGAACGATTGCCCGAACCAACTATTTTCTTTTGGAGGCGAAGGCGGGCAAAATTTTAAACAATTTCCATTGCATGGGTTTTTGTCGTCCCGCTTAAAAGCGTATTCTATAATTTTATTATCATGTTTTTTATCTATTTTGCGCAAGGTTATTCCAGAACAGTCAAGTTTTTTGACTGAAAAAGTATCCTCTACTTCTGAATTGTAAATTCTTAAAAAATTTTTTCCGAATGCTTCAAATTCAAAGGTTTGTGTTATTTTACATCTTTTCTCATGGTCATGCTTGATAGTAGTATCAATTTTCCCTTCGACAAGACATCCTTTAAAATAGGTGCCTTTTGGGTTGAAGTCAAGATAGACAGTTTCATGAGATGAGTCTCTTACGAAGAAACCTTCTAAGCCAAAAACTGCACAAGTGTCATTTTGAGGTTGTTGAGCAAGTAGCCTGATAAATGACATTAATAAAACTGTAAAAATGAATACTGTTTTTACAAAAAAAAACTTTTTGTTCATTTTATTTTTCGTTTTTATTTTATTTATTTTCATTGCTTCTAACGGAGGCACTACTGACGTAGCCGCGCGTAGTCGGCTATGAAAAGTAGTGCATAGTTCGCTGAATTATTTATTTTATCGGCAAGAGACAATTTGAGATGAAATTTTAGGCACTAATTTATCTTTTACTTTAAACGGAATATTTTTAGTTTCTCTTTCGGTTTTTATTGGAATAGTACCGTATTGCCATACTTCATACCAAGCTATCTTGTAAATCATTTTAGTTTTTGGCTTGGCTGTAAAATTAGTTTCTATACTTTGAAACGACTCCTGCTTGTCAGAATACCCAAATTTCGCTTGGACTCTTTTAAGTATACCTGCGGTAACACCCATTGAAAAATTTATTTCGTGCATAAAACTTTCTCCACCTGAGTACCTCTGTGAGATTGTAGTATTCCCAAAGCAATTATCTACAGGGATTTCTACCTCTTTAATTTTTATTTCTTCAGTTTGTCCTGTGAGTAGCGGATCTTCCGGTCTACCAGTTATTGTACTCAATGGGCAAACGACCTCGTCCATATCGGTTAGATAAGTACCTCCTTCGCATTCTCGAATATCTTTTGCAATCGTACCATAATCTCCATATATAATTTTGGCAGTATATTTAAGGTTACTTCTGTCTGGAAAAACGTATTCATATTTTAACCCCTCATAGCCAGCACCGACGTTAATGTAAGTTGCTGCACCCCAATACTTTTCTTTTCCTCTTTGGACCGTCGAAAGATGTCCTGTTTTATATTGCTTGTCATTGATCTCTTTTTCAGATAACTCATACTCGTTTGGCACAATTATCTGAAACAAACCGTCATTGGGCTTGTCATCAGTGTAATATTTGCCAGTCTTTGTGATGCTTCTACCTACTTCCCTTCCATTGAGGTACAAGATTACAAGCCTATCATTCAAAAAAAGCCCTTCGCTCTTTGTAACTCGTCCAACAAATTCAAGAGTGCCTTCAGGTGAGTTAGAAGGCTCGTCTCCATTGCAGGGGGACGTGGCAGTTGCTAATAGCATATAAAATGTTAAGCCTAGCAGAGTTTTGGTTAATTTACTCATTTTTTAATGATTTTATCAATGTTGGATGAAAGAAAACAAATACGATTAATGATAGTGTTACAAACAAAATATCTGTTATACAAAAAGTCCCTGGTATCCAATGGATTTTTTGCGATACTTCAATTAGAATACAAGTCATAAATGAACCCAATAAATATTTTATTAATTTTTGTTTATTTTCTTTCCACACCGAAAATAAAAATGAAAGCATCGAATACAGCCAAAGTGAATTTGGCAAACTGTAGATCACCCATTCTGGAATTCTACTCTTCAAATCAACTGGCAATATTACATCTAAATTTATTAACGGAGGAATTCCAATTTCCTTGAAAAAATTGAACATTAAAAGGTTCTTAGGTCTAAAAAACAAATATATGCTTCCGCCTAAAATTAGTGGCATTATTATATTTAAAATATAATAACGTTTATTATTTGAGTTTAGCAATATATCCATTTATTTGTTCTTTTGAATAGCCCATAATTCTCAACCCAATGTAGAGTCTATCTTTCGGGTTTTTTAGGCTGATGTCTGCCCACTCAAAATCTGCCATGTCTGCCAAATTTACCTTAGCATAAATTTCAGCAACCACACCAATCAGAAATTCCTTGTCAAATTCATTAAACTTGTCATAGTAAGAGTGTTGTAAAATATCAAATTGCTCCTTGTAGAGTATATCTGCATCAAACTTAAAAGGGTCAGGCACTGGAATCTTCCCTTGAATTAACGGAGAATAAAAGAACTTCGTTACATCAGCAACTATACGCTTACTTGCAGTTCCATTAATAAATTGTTCTCCATAGGTTGAAATACCTTCTTCAATTATTTTTAATAACTTTTTACTCTCTAAATCATCTTCAGTGAAATATATTTTTGCTTTGGCTACAAGTAAACTTGCGTCAATTTCTAATGGCACTAATTGCAGTTTCAATGTAATGTTAGACGCTTCATGTTGCCACAAAACACCACTTTCAACTACCTTTGGATGGCGGTCTAAATAACTATAATATGAACTGATTTGAGCCAAATCTGCTAATAAGTTTGTTTTGTTGTTTATCACAATATATTCCATTGCATTTTTAAACCTTGGCAGTACGTAAGCTCCGTCAAAGTCTGTCCATTGCCCAATTCCAAGTTTTATACTATCTGTCTCTTATACACATCTCCGAGCCCACGAGACTAAGGCGAATCTCGTATGCCGTCTTCTGCTTGAAA
>ENA-ORBV01015495-ORBV01015495.1-microbial-mat-metagenome-genome-assembly--contig:-NODE-15495-length-11203-cov-6.060848_pt1 | contig 11203 bp, 10 predicted proteins | sample MGYA00237777_ERZ505514 | MGnify/ENA primary metagenome ERZ505514 (study PRJEB26160, sample SAMN06269048) | microbial mat metagenome | isolation source: Oligotrophic lake microbial mat | place...
ATACGAGATTCGCCTTAGTCGCGTGGGCTCGGAGATGTGTATAAGAGACAGGTTTCAGGATTACCGGAAAAGAATTTAAGATGGGCTTTGGACGAGAGTTCGAATCACAAAAAAATGAAAATGAATTTTCTTATTAGAAGAGCACTATAATGTCTTAAATAAATAAAATTGCACATGAAAAAAGCAACAATTATTACCATTTTATTTTTCATTTATATTTATACTTATTCACAAGCGCCATCCATTCAATGGCAAAAATCATTGGGTGGTAATTTACTCGATTTAGGATTAGATATTCAGCAAACTGCTGATGGAGGCTATATTATAGCCGCCAGTTCCGATTCCAATAATGGCGATGTTTCTGGAAACAAAGGCATGCGTGATTATTGGATTGTTAAGATTGATATGGCAGGTGTTATTCAATGGCAAAAGTCATTAGGCGGAAGCAATGATGATTTTGTTTATTCAATTCAACAAACTGCAGATGGCGGCTATATTGTATCCGGATGGTCCGCTTCAAATGATGGTGATGTGAGTGGCAATCACGGGGGCTAGATTATTGGATTGTAAAACTTAATTCAAGTGGGGGAATCCAATGGCAAAAAAGTCTTGGTAGTTCTGGAACAGATTATGGTCGAGATATAAAGCAAACAACGGATGGAGGATATATTGTTACAGGTTTGGGATATAATAATGATGGAGATATAACGGGGGCTCTAGGATTTGGTGATACTTGGGTTGTTAAATTAAGCAGTACAGGAATTATTCAGTGGCAGAAGTCGCTTGGTGGTTCAGCTACAGACCAGGGGTTTGCAATTTCCTTAACAAATGATGGAGGTTATATATTAACTGGATTTACTTATTCTAATGATATTGATGTTTCTGGTAATCATGGAGGTGCTGACATTTGGGTTACAAAAATTGATGCTGTTGGTTCAGTAGGTTGGCAAAAAACATTGGGTGGCACATTGGATGATAAGGGAATGCAAATTCAGCAAACCACTGATTTGGGTTATATAATTGTAGGAAACTCTTCCTCCACCAATGGTGATGTCACAGGAAATCATGGCGGAGATGATTTTTGGGTAATAAAGCTAAATACTGTTGGTGCAATTCAATGGGAGCAGTCTTATGGAGGGACGAACGCAGAGGCAGCAAAAAATATTAAGCAAACATTAGATGGTGGGTATATTGTTTCAGGATATTCAAGTTCCAACAATGGAGATGTGTCTGGAAATAAGGGAGCAAGTGATTATTGGCTTTTAAAAATAGATAATTTAGGATTTATTGAATGGCAGAAAATGCTGGGAGGAACAAATACCGACATTGGTGGAGTTGCTCTTCCAACGTTAGATGGTGGTTACATACAAATCGGAAATTCTTCTTCTAATAATATTGATGTAAGTGGAAATCATGGTAGTGCCGACTGCTGGGTTGTGAAGCTAAATGTTCTGTCGGATGTTAGTACCATTAGAAAGAATCATGAGTTGCTGATTTTTCCTAACCCTAATAATGGAAAATTTGCATTTATAAATATTCTAGAGGCATCTACTATTGAAATTTACGATATTTCTGGAAAAATAATTTTTCAGTCGACAACAAAAGATCCTTCCTTGACAATAGATCTAAGCGAAAATTCAAAAGGTTTGTATTTTTATAAAGTGACAACAGAAAAAAATCAGATCCAGACAGGAAGGTTGGTGGTTAATTAATGAACTTTTATTTTATAATAATCAAAAAAATCAAATCCTTCTGCCGTTCTTCTTTAGCAAATATTCTTAAATTTTCAAGCCTTTCTTTTTGTTAGACAAGAAAAAGGTGAAAACAAAAATTAATCTAATGGTATCGCAAAATGTGATGCCTTTTAAAAAGAACTATGACGAAGCAAAGCCCTTTGCATTTAGCAAACTAGAGTATCTGATACTCTCAAATAAAAAAAGGGAAGCAATTGCTTCCCTTTTTCTTTGTTTCTTTCCGCCTTTGCGACAAATATTTAAAACTGCTTCACCACTTTTCTAATAATCCCAACACATTCCATAATTTGCTCTTCAGTAATTACCAATGGAGGGGCAAAACGAATAATATCACCATGTGTGGGTTTTGCCAACAATCCGTTTTTCATCAATTCGATACAAAGCTCCCAAGCTGACTTGCCATCTTTTTCAGAAATTACCATTGCGCAAAACAATCCCTTTCCTCTTACTAATTTTACAACTTCAGGATAAGCATTTTGAATTGCTTTTAACTCATTCAATAGTACTTTTCCTAATCGCTCCGAATTTTCAGAAAGTTTTTCTTCTTTTAAAACAGTTAATGCTGCAATAGCAACTTTACAAGCCAATGGATTCCCACCATAGGTCGAACCATGTTGTCCTGGTTTAATGCAAAGCATTACTTCATCACTTGTAAGCACTGCTGAAACAGGATATGTTCCGCCCGACAATGCTTTTCCTAAAATTAAAATATCAGGATGAACTCCATCGTGATCACAGGCTAATAACTTCCCAGTTCTACCTAAACCAGATTGAATTTCATCAGCAATAAATAAAACATTGTTTGCTTTACACAAATCGTAACATGCTTTTAAATATCCAGCGTCAGGAACAACAACTCCTGCTTCACCTTGTACAGGCTCAATTAAAAACCCTGCAACGTTTTTATCTTTTAACAATTCTGCCAAGGCAGCTACATTATTATATTCCACAGAAATAATTCCTGGAGTAAAAGGTCCGAAATTTTTTCGCGCATCTTCATCATTGCTTGCCGACACAATAGAAATTGTTCTGCCATGAAAATTATTTTTGCAAACAATAATTTTTGCTTGATTTTCGGCAACACCTTTTTTCTCGTATGCCCATTTACGTGCTAATTTCAAAGCGGTTTCAACACCTTCAGCACCTGTATTCATTGGCAATACTTTATCAAATCCAAAATAAGAAGTGATAAATTTTTCATATTCACCCAATGAATCATTATAAAATGCACGAGAAGTTAAAGTGAGTTTTTGCGCTTGTTCTACTAAAGCAGAAACAATTTTAGGGTGACAATGTCCTTGGTTAACGGCACTGTAAGCTGCTAAAAAATCAAAATATTGTTTTCCATCTACATCCCAAACGTAAACACCTTCTCCACGTTCCAAAACCACAGGTAATGGATGATAGTTATGAGCTCCGTATTTATCTTCCAGTTCCATCGCCTTTTGTGCGCTGATTTTATTTTCTGTCATTGTTTGCATTGTATTCATAATTATATACAAATTTAATGAAAATAATGTAACTTTATAAACAGAAACTTCATTATAAAGTCATCCCGTGCCACGACACGGGATCTCATCCTTCAGGATTGGAATTAACCATTAACAGATTCCGAGTCGGGGCAAGGAATGACGCTTCTATAAAATGCGAGTTTTAAAACTAGTAATCTTTTTATCAAGTTTTGTTTTTTGCAACCAGAATGCATCTTCACAAGAGGTAGTAGATTCCATTGCAGAAAAAGCAGAACCCGCTGCCGTAAATACCAATTCCTCAAATTATACTGATTCAGCGGCAACTGAAAAATTTAAAAAAGTAGATCAATTCATCTTAAAAATGAAACGCAGGAACAAACCTGTTCCAATTTTAGCAAAAGAAATTACCGACCCCTTCCCATCAGAAGAAGAAAAAGTAAGAGCACTCTTTATTTGGATGACCAACAACATTGGATTTGATTGCATCACTTATCACAATAAAAAAACACCACAAGGAAATTTCTCATATAAAACACCTGAAGAATTGGAAGCCAAACTCAATAAATACTATTACAACTATTCTATGCTAGTATTGAGAAATAAAAAAGGTGTTGCAGAAGGGTATTCCGTATTATTTAGGGAGTTCTGTAAAAGTGTTGGTATCGAATGTCAATTAGTGGAAGGAAGAGCAAGTGAAAACAAAGACAAAATAAAAAAACTTCGAAAACGAAATAGTTTTAGCACCAATCACACCTGGAACAAAGTAAAAATAAATGGCGCTTGGTATTATATAGATGTTACCTGGGCAAGTGGGTATTGCGACAAACCTGTAAAACGATTTTTTAAAAAATACAATGCCTATTACTTTCTCGTTCCTGCAGATCAGCTATATAACACACATGCTGAAAATGTTCGCTTTACTGAAAGAAGGAACAATCCAACCAAACAAGGCGAAGAATAACAGCCTTTTTCGTACCTTCGTGGATTATGAGAAATGCCAATAAAAAGCCTTTACCTATTCTTGAGAATATCACTGTTGTAGACGCTAGTTCAGATGGACAATCGGTAGCAAAAACAGATGAATATGTCATCTTTATCAAAGGCGCTGTTCCGGGTGATGTGGTCGACCTACAAATCACCAGAAAAAAGAGCAAATACAGAGAAGCAACGGCAATCGCAATAAAACAGGCTTCCGATAAACGTACCGAGCCTGTATGTACTCATTTTGGCACTTGCGGAGGCTGCAAATGGCAAAACATGTCTTACGATTGGCAATTGTTTTACAAACAGAAACAAGTTTCTGATGCACTTACACGATTAGCAAAAATTGAATTGCCTGAAATACAAAAAATTCTTCCTTCTCAAAAAGTTTACAACTACAGAAACAAATTAGAGTTTACTTTTTCAAATAAAAAATGGTTAACCAAGGAACAAATCGATGATAAATCGATAGCCTTTGGTGAAGGTTCGGGTGAGGTATCCCGAAATGCCTTAGGATTTCACATTCCTGGAATGTTTGATAAAATTTTGGATATCGATAAGTGTCATTTGCAAGAGGAACCTTCCAATGCCATCAGAAACGAAATCAGGAAATATGCTTTGGAAAACAATCTTACTTTTTTTGATTTAAGAGAACAAATTGGTTTTTTACGAAACATTATTATTCGTAGCACTTCCACAGGTGAATGGATGTTGATTGTTGCTTTTCATTATGACGACAAACCTGAAATTGAAAAATTATTAAATCATCTAGCCAACCAATTTTCTCAAATCACGTCTTTACAATATGTAATAAACTCCAAACGAAATGATACCATCGGAGATTTAGATATTATCGTATATAAAGGCAATGATAGTATTTACGAAAACATGGAAGGATTGAAATTTAAAATCGGTGCGAAAAGTTTTTATCAAACAAACTCTGATCAAGCATACGAACTTTATAAAGTCACACGCGATTTTGCAGGAATTAAAAACACAGATATCGTTTACGATTTATATACTGGAACAGGAACCATTGCCAACTTCGTTGCACATCAAGCAAAAAAAGTAGTAGGAGTGGAATATGTTCCTGCTGCAATTGACGATGCTAAAATCAATTCTCAGATAAACAATATTACCAATACCGTGTTTTATGCTGGTGATATGAAAGATGTGTTGAATAATGACTTCATCAATGAAAATGGAAAACCTGATGTAATCATTACCGACCCCCCTCGCGCAGGAATGCATGAGGATGTAGTAAAAAAAATGCTAGAGATTGAACCGGATCGAATTGTATATGTGAGTTGTAACCCATCCACACAAGCACGCGATTTACAACTATTAGATACAAAATATAAAGTAACAAAAGTGCAACCTGTAGATATGTTTCCGCAAACACATCATGTGGAAAATGTGGTTTTGTTGGAACTGAAATAATTTGAAAATTTGCCAATTTGAAAATTCGATAATTAAATAAAAATAATATTACGAAGCCTCTCCCCTCTCCTTCGGAGAGCGGCTGGGGGTGAGGTCAAATGACATTTAAAAAACTAATATATCTTTTCCTCATGTTAAGCTTTCAATCTATAGCTCAACAGGGAACAACCATTACCGGTCACGTCTCTGAAATTGGCACCAACAGCGGAATTCCATTCGTAAATATTTATTTTAAAGGAACAGTTATTGGAACAGTTACCGATTTTGATGGTAACTATTCAATCACTACAACCACTCCCACAGATTCCATCTATGTTTCTCTTATTGGCTATCAATCAAAAGCTAAAAAGGTTCAAAAAGAAAAAATTCAAGAAATTAATTTCCAATTGAGTCAGGAAGCATTAAGTCTGAATACAGTAGAAATTCGTCCGGGAGTAAATCCAGCTCATCGCATCATCAAAAAAGCACAAGCTAACAAATCAAAGTACGATCGTGATAATTTAACGGCAATCCAATATGTAAGCTATACCAAACAAGAGGCGGACGTAGATAATATTACTCCAAAAATGCGAAGATGGAAGTTGTTCAGGCCCTTTGCATCTATGTGGGATAGTTTGGATGTAATTGTAGGCGAAGAAAGTAAGGCCAACTTACCTGTAATGATGAGTGAGGTAATTTCCGAAATCTATTCTTTTAAAGAAGCAGAAAGAAGACATGAAGATGTGGATGCTGTAAAAATAAAATTTGTCGGAATGAAGGATGGCAGTGCTATTTCTCAATTAACAGGAACTGATTTTCAAAATTATAATTTTTGCAAAAACACGGTTGCTATTCAAGGAAAAGACATCCTCTCACCTATTGCAGAAAATGCAATGCTATTTTACAATTACATTTTGATTGATAGCGTTTATATTGATAGCATGAAATGCTATAAAATTGATTGTCATCCTAAAAACAAAAAAGATTTAGCGTACACAGGATTCATTTGGATAACAGACAGTACTTTTGCTATCAAACAATTAGATCTAGGAATAACACCAGATGTAAATGTTAATTGGATAGATCATGCAAGAATTCAACAAGTATTAATTCCAACCGAAGCCGGCCCTTGGGTTCCAACTCAAACAAGAACATTGGTAGATTATACAACACTTACCGATAAGTTTGTAAGTATGGTTGTACGTACATACAACTCCAATCAAAATTTCGTAGTTAATAAACCAAAAGAAAAAGATTTTTACAAAAGTCGAACTACTTATTCTGAAAGCGCTTTAACAAAAGATACAACTTGGTGGAGAGAAAAAAGACCTGAAGCCTTAACTAAATTAGAATCGAAATCGTACGACATGATTGATACGGTTCGTAACATTCCATTCATCAGAAAAGGTGTAAATATTTTATACTTTTTATTTTCTGGATATAAAGATATTGGACCTATTGATTTAGGTCACTACATAAATGTATATGGATACAATAAATACGAAGGAACGCGTTTGCGATTAGGATTCCGTACCAATCAGAAATTCAGCGACACATGGATTATTAGAGGTTATGGGGCATACGGCTTTTTAGACAAAGGATTTAAATATAATTTGCAGTTGGAGAAAATTTTAACACGTTACCCTTGGAGCAAAGCAGGAATACAATACAGAGATGACATTGACCAAATAGGAACAAACTTTGGTTCTTCCAGCGGCCTAAACTTGGGGCAAACATCCAACAACTTAACAAACACTTTTTCTCAGATTGGAAATATCTCTAAATTAGTTCGTAAACAAGAAGCTAGAATTTGGTATGAAAAAGATTTCAATCCAGGCATCAATACTAAAATCACATTTCAGAATATTGTGACGAATCCTTTGTTTCCAATAAATTTTGGCGACCAATTCAACATTTTTCAAACCAGAAAATTTTCTATCACCGAAATCCTTATCGACACCAGATACTCTGTAAAAGAACGGTTTGTACAAAATGGAACAGAACGAATTAGCTTTGGAAATAACAAGTCACCTGTTATTGCTTTTAATTACACGATGGGAATAAAAAACCTGTTTAATAGTGATTTTGAATATTACAAAGCAAGCATATCCTTCTCAAATCGCTATAGAATGGCGACTCTTGGCTATTCACAAGTATTTTTAAAAGCGGGGAAAGTATTCTCCAAGATTCCTTATACACTGCTTGAAATTCCGAGAGGAAATGAAAATATTTTTTATGGAAATAACATTTTCAACCAAATGAATTATTTTGAATTTGTAAGTGACCAGTACATAGAAGCACATTGGCAACACCATTTGAATGGTTTGATTTTTAATCGTGTCCCATTTATAAAAGATTTTAACTTACGAGAAGTTGTCGGAATAAATATGGTATATGGAACCTTGAGTCAAAAAAATAAAAACTTCAACAGCAATAATAACTTTACTATTATGGATGATGTTCCTTATTTTGAAGCAGATTTAGGCGTTGAAAACATTTTTGATATCATTCGCATCGATTTCCTATATAGACTAACCTATAACGATGATTCATATAAAAAACAATATGAATTAGCCAACCCAGGCAACAAAATCAACAACTGGGGAATAAAAGTTGGTTTGCAATTTTCTTTTTAGACAAACAAAAGGCTTCTCGCTGATTAACGCTAAAAAAATAAAAATTACTTCCTAAATAAATCCGCGAAAAATCCACGAAACCTGTCTACCGACAGGCAGGTCTGTGAGCAATTTTTTCGTATCTTCGCAACACAATGAAATTCAAAATAACAATTTTATTTTTTGGCTTATCTTTAATGCTTGTTTCCCAGCCTACACAAACAGAGCACAAGCCTACAAACGAAGCACCCAAACAGAGCATAGAACAATTTTATGCCATGCACGAACTTACGCCTGATTCAGCCTGCAGCCCCTATTTATATTACCAAGTTTACGATTGGGTTGGCACTCGATATAAATATGCAGGAAAAACTAAAAAAGGAATTGATTGCTCCGGATTTGTTGGAACTATGTATAAAAACACTTATTGCATTAACTTGAATGGTGGCTCACGCGATATATGGACAACAGTAAAACCAGTTGAGAAAGAAGAGTTGATAGAGGGTGATATTCTATTCTTTAAAATTAAAAAAGGACAAATTTCTCACGTTGGTGTATACTTAGGGAATAACAAATTTGCACACGCATCTGTGCATTCAGGGGTAATCATCAGTGATTTGAATGAAGACTATTACAAAAAGTATTTTTTTAAAGGCGGGAGAGTGCTTTAATGAAAAATGCAGAAGGCTGATAAATAAAAATTAAAAATCAATTTGCCTTAGTACGTCACCCTGAGCATTCTGCGTTGAAGCAGACACTATCGAAGGTCGTAATTCTTTAAAATTAGTAATGCAAATGAAGACATTAATCTTAAACAGCAAGCAGATTGAACAAAAAATCAATCGTATTGCTTATGAAATATACGAGAACAATCATAGTGAAAAAGAAATTATCATTGCAGGAATTTCTGGCAATGGTTACATATTTTCAAAAAGATTAGCTGATGTTGTTCAAAAAATATCTCCTATCAAAACAACATTGATAGAAATAAAAATAGACAAAGAAAATCCGCTTGCTAAAGACATTGAAATTTCATTGTCGGACAAAGAATTAAAAAACAAAGTAATTATTCTGGCTGACGATGTACTAAATTCCGGAAAAACCTTGATTTTTGGAGCAAAACCATTTTTGATAGCTCCTGTAAAACGATTAACTACAGTTGTGTTGGTTGATAGAGGACACAACCGATATCCAATCAAAGCCGACTTTGTTGGACTATCCTTATCAACAACGCTTCAAGAACACATCACTGTTGATTTGAAAAAAGGAAAAGAAGCAGTGTATCTGAGTTAATGCTAAATAACTTTATCGCTGATTTGTTCTTTAATAAATGAGGCTAGTTCATCTACATTTAAATCTTTTGCTTTAACAGTATATTGTGCCTGATGATAAATATCTTCTCTTTTTTCTAATTGTCTGTTTACAAAATCTCTCAATTGTTTTTCATCTTTATTAGCAATTAATGGACGTTTCTCTTTTGCAGTCATTAATCTGCCAACAAGAGCATCTGTACTCATTTTCAAATAAACCGTTGTACCATTATTATTCATCAATTCCATATTGTTAAAATAACATGGAGTTCCACCACCACAAGCAATAACTACATTTTCTTTATCAACAACTTTTTTTAATGTATTGTGTTCCATCGATCTGAATTCCTTTTCTCCTTTCGAAGAAAAAATTTCAGGTATTGTCATTTTGTATTCCTGCTCAATAAATTTATCTAAATCGATAAATTCATATTTTAATTGACTTGCCAGCGTTTTACCTGTAGAGGATTTTCCACTGCCCATGTATCCTGTTAAAAATATTTTTGCCATTAGTTTGGAAGGATTAGCGGCAAATCCATTTCAGATTTACCATAATTAATAGAACTTAATTTATTTTTTTCGAAATAAAAATCAATGTTTGCTTCATCAAAGCTTAAGCGTTTTTCACCCCACTCGTGAAGTTCAGTTTCAAAAGCACTTATTCCTTTACTCTTAAATAAATCAATGATTTGTTTTTCCGAAAGGTCGAAAATTTTTTGTCCCCACAAAATCACTTCTTCATTATCTATCTCAACACAACAAAAAATCTGTTCGCTCTTTTCATCAAAAAAAAGAGAAAACCCCTTCTCCCAATAATGCCAAACAGTTGATTCGCAATCTTCAATATCATCTAAAAACTCGCTCTCTTCTGCTTTACCAAAAACTTTTTCTGCATCCAACATGGAAGCACCAAAAAGCAAGTCAGAAAGTCCTAAAACAGGTTTTATTTCGAATCGTTGACTCAAATTTTTACAGATAGGTTATACACAATTATACCACTTTTTTGCGATATATCCTCATCCCTACCTTATAAGATTTGCTGTTTTGCTGACTAAATAAGAATAAGTGAAAATACGCTGAAATGCGCTGAAAATCAGGCAGAAAGAAAATACTTCAGTTTTTATTAACAAAGGCTTTGCAAAATAAAATAATGCTTCTATATTTGCACTCCCAAAAACAGATAAGTACTCATTTTAGGGACTACAATAAAGTGTAGATTAGATTCCGTAGCTCAGCTGGTAGAGCATTACACTTTTAATGTAGGGGTCCTGGGTTCGAATCCCAGCGGGATCACACAAGTGATTTCAATAAGATTTAAACATCTTCAGAAATTTTCAAAAAGCCTGAAAACATGAGTTTTCAGGCTTTTTCTGTTTTATATTCTTTCAAGAAACTTCAGCTTTTGTCACTTTTCCGTTCACCGGTTCTTCACCAAAATTATTTTCTTCACCAAAATATTGTGAAATGGCAAAAGCAAACATCAAATTTTATCCTAGGTTGGATAAAACAAGCAAAAAAACAGGGAAAACACCTATCTACCTTAGAGGCTGGAAATTTCACTCATTCAGACCCCACTTGATCGCTAAAAATTGACCCCTCTCATTTTGCTTTCCAGTCCTCTTGAAAATATTATAAATATTGGTTTATAACCG
>ENA-ORBV01015496-ORBV01015496.1-microbial-mat-metagenome-genome-assembly--contig:-NODE-15496-length-11203-cov-5.182366_pt1 | contig 11203 bp, 8 predicted proteins | sample MGYA00237777_ERZ505514 | MGnify/ENA primary metagenome ERZ505514 (study PRJEB26160, sample SAMN06269048) | microbial mat metagenome | isolation source: Oligotrophic lake microbial mat | place...
TTCAAGCAGAAGACGGCATACGAGATTCGCCTTAGTCTCGTGGGCTCGGAGATGTGTATAAGAGACAGCAACAATTCATGGATTCGTTGCTGGATGAAAATTGACAGGAGCTACAAGATAGAGTACTACTAGCTAGCTAGTAGTAGACCTACTGCAAGGGGCAAAGATCCCTGAATAAAGATCTCGGTACGAATGAGCGTCCAACTATTTTCATTTTACACATTTTCGGGGTTTGTGCGGAAGTTGTGGCGAGGAAAGAAGACCATCTGACCATGGCAGATGGGATTATTCTCAGCACAGCAACAAAACCTAATAGACTTTTGTAGCAATAATTGTAGTTCATTATTTTTGTGCACGACAAAAGTCAAAACCACAGTCGACGCAGTGGACCAATCAAATGCATTGCAACCCCCAATACAATTCCTAATATCCCCCAATTTTTTCGGGAGGAACGCTTTTTTAGGTCCCTCGTCTCTTCCTCCTCCTCCCCTTTCAAGGATGCTTTCCTTGTTGCACTTTTCATGGCCTCGTTCATTTCCGACGCAGTTTTAATCTTGTCCTTCATTTCCGAAATGCCGGGTTTATCGCTATCGCCCGTGAACCAGGTGATTCCAAACAAAGATCGTCGTTGGAATCCTTTGGCTTCTTCTTCCAATATGATTCGATCCGCTTCTTCTTCGGGCACGTCCTTGATCTCAACACCAAAAAGTCGAAGGGCTGTCGTTGCTGGGATGACGAACAACAAGAGTAGAGATGATAATAGTAGAAGCGTTGGTTTCATCTTGATAACACTCTCATTTTATAATAATATTCCCTTGCTTCGTAGTTAGTTAGGCGCCACTCTCTGTTCGTGATTGCCGTCACACTCGTGACTTCAGCTTCGCGAATCATGAGTGACTTACTTGTTTCCTTCATTCCCGGCATGTTGTGGAAGATCCAAGAATGAAGAGTTATCTTGGTTCGAGTGAGCGTTCAGATATATTTAGATTTCAGGTTGATTGATTGATTCTTCCTCCGATACTACACGGAAAGAAGACCAAGAACTTCCGCTCTTATCACAATGCAGTAATGCAGTGTATATCTGGTAGGACTCGCTCTTGTGTAATTACTGACAACTATCCTAGATGCCTTCGCGAAAAGGACAAGAGAAAAGCCGGCAATGGGAGCGATACGGTGACTTTCGCTTGGAAGGATTACCCAAGCTCTCCTCTCACGCTCGTCAACGCATGAAGGAACGAAATGTCTCCTACTCGGACGTTTTGAAAAACAAAAAATCAGCAGGAATTGTTGCCAATGAAGCTACAGGACAGATCATTACCATGATACCGGACAGCTTTGTTCATCATGAGCGCTACTTGTACGAACAGCGTCGTGATGCTAGGCAAGGAAATCAAGTCGCACGAAGTAGGACAAAGAAGAAGAAAAAGAAGACGCCAAAGATGACGATCACCTTCGCAGAGTATCAGCAGCAGACTGCTGCACTCGGCCCCCCTTGTCGTGGTGCTAGGCAAGGAAATCAAGTCGCACCAAGTACGGCAAAGAAGAAAACCCCGCCACAGCCACCACAGGGTCGGCAGGACAACGCTGTACTCGCCCCACCTTCTTTCACACAGAATTTGACTAAGTCTCCTACTACTCCATCCGCTGCACCCAAAAAAGAAACTCCCACCTACACTAAAAGTTTTAAGTACAAGAAGGCAACCTATGCCGAGTGGAATCGCGATGCCAAAATGGTTGAGAAAATCGAGCTTCGACGCCAAGTTGTAATAAAAATACAGAAGCAGAATGAGGCCAATATTTCCGGTGACACGCAGAAGTCGGTAGATGCAGCCTGGGTGGATGTTCAGAGAATGATGCAATATGGGGAGCAGGAGTTCCCAGTGTCAATCGTGTCATCGTGTCCGGATTGGAATGATGCTCTCGAAGTACTCGAGAAGCGCCACGATTTAATTATTGTGGCGACTAAGAAGAAGAAAAAGATTGCTGTAAAAATTATTGGTGCGAAGAAAATGCGAGCTGCTGCTTTTCAACATTTAAAAGATATGCTGCAACCTCCAAAGGCTGACAGCACCAGCAGCAATGGTAATGGCAAGTCAACGACAACATCAACTCCATGCTGTGCGCCCATGATGAAAGCAACTCCACATGGGAATAGCAAATATGTTATTGGTCTCAGCTGTTCCCGTTTCCCAAGAAGTGGGATGCAATGGCGAAGTCCAGAATCCATAAAAGGAATTGTTCTCGGCGTTCTTGCTTGCGGAATGGCAGTGATTGAGTTTTCCCCGCTTACCGATTCTCATCCAGCCTTTTTGGCGATCCAGTCATCGGAACAACATCCAGTGGACGGCATGGTACAGCAACTGAATCAAACGTGGAAACATGTGCGCAATACATCGGTGCTGACAGGACTCAAAAGCGAAGAGACCATTGAGATGGTGCTTGCCAAACGCATTGAAGCGCACCTGAAGGCATCGCCGATGGCAGTGAAAGTGACCCACGTCGCTCGTAAGCGCCGGACAGAGCTCCTGATTCCAGTCTTATTGTGGGACGACGGCAACCGCGACAAACATATGTGGAACCCGGTTGTGAATGCTATCCAAAATTTATGCTTGCAGGTCATCCAAGTAGAAGACGAGTCTATTCTCGTGGAAAGCCACCACCCTCACCAACTTGCAGCTATTGAGGATATCTTCCGGGGAGCGTGTCAGAAAGCATTGTTCGATAAATGCTTCAGTGATGACGTTGAAATAAAGGTGGCGATTATCCGAAGCATCGCCACGCAAATGGAGAACCCACTAGAGATTTAAAAGCACAAGAGACGAAGACTTTGTCCACAATCAGCAGCTCGACAACGTCGACCAGAAAAGGATAGTGTCTCTTCAAGTTGTCTGGCAAGAATGAATGACGGGACACATACCATCGGTCCGACCATCTTGATTCAAGTGGCAGATGAATCATCCCTTGCTTGCGATGATTATGCCTGCGTTTTTGGAAGGATGACGAGTATAGCTGGAGGGAATCAATGCCATACAAACTAAAAAGTCTTCCTCTGAGCTGCTTCCGAGATATTGGTCCTCGCCCATCAACATGCATTTTCGTCAACGAAGGAATGATACGGCCACTGGAAGAATGGGGTGAATAAAGCAAAAGGATTGCTCCCATAAAACGAACGTGTACGAGAGAAAAGCGGGTGGGACGCATGACCCCTCTAGGTACGAATCTACAATACTACATAAGATAAAAAAATAGAAGGTATTTGATTAACAGTTTTTTTTAGAATGTGTAGAAGTTATGCATGCATAGATATAGTTTGTGTCGAGAATACGCCGTGTCTCGGACGAGGGTGTCGTGGTGGTGGTGGTGATGTAATTTATTTCTTGTTCTTCATGGCGGCCATCATTTGTGACGAAAGACGACCGTACAGTCCTTGCCATGCGGCCTTCAAATCTTCATTCCAATCCCCCTTCAAATTTTGTTCCAGTGTATGAAACAAGGCTTCTCCCATGATGGGAAAGAATTCTTCTCGTACACCATATTCCACATGCAATTCCCCCAATTCCTTCATGTTGGCATCCATATTCTTGGATTCGACCATACCCAAAGCCTTGTCGAGCATTTCAATGAAATATGTGGAATGCATCATGAACCGACGAGACTTGCGAATGGTTTCACTGTCGGTATCCATATCGATGGGAAAGCCAAAGAGCAATTTGGTTTCGGGACATTTGTGGAACAAGGACTGAAAGAGCATACCGCCTGCCACTTCTTGGTAATTGGGTTGGGCCTTGAGCTTGGCCCAACTTTGCAAGACGGATTGTTCGGTATTCATGGACTGGACCATGCTGGTAGAAAGAGCTGCGTACACGGTCTTCCAAGCATGTTCAATGGCCGGTGTAAAGGCGGTGCTCTGCAATTCTTGCATCATTTCCAAGAGGGCTTCGCCCATGAAGGGAAAGTATTGTTCGTGGACGCCCATGCGAGCATGCTTTTTGCCCAAATCCATCAAGATTTCCCCCAACAATTCGGCGTCGGGTCCCAACATGTTGAGCGCCCTATCAAGCATTTGAATCATATTGGCAGCGTGCCTGGTAAAGGCCTTGTTGAGTTGCATTTCTTCGCTGCCAGCATCCATATCGACGGCAAAGCCAAAGAGGGCCTTGGTTTCGGGGCATTTTTTAAACAAGTGCGTAAACAAGATAGTTCCAGCCACAACTTCATGATCGGGAATGCGACGCAAAGCTTCCCAACTGAAAGAAGAGGAGAAGGAAGTAGAGAGTGTGAGATCAATGTTGATTCAAATTTAAATTCCATCCAACACACTCAAGTACTTTGTAGTTAGTACATACCTGTCCATGACTTGAAAGATCGTTTCGTAATCCATTTCGAGACTCATCTTGGCGATTGTGCTTTTTGGTTGAGAATAAAAAAGAGTAAAAAGTTTTGCGGGTGGCTGTTGCTTTCTGTTTTACTGTTTCGGTGAGTGAAACTGAAAATTATGAGAAACAAATAAAACAACAAAAACGAAGAAATCTGGATCATCCAGTTTTGCACACAATAGTACTTGTATTTACTTACGTAGCCCATTTTCGGACACTGCGTAGAAAATCTACCAGTCCCCACAGAAAAAGGTGTCACTGTGGGGGTGATGGGACCGAACAAGTAAGGCAATGGTGAAAAAAACTCACTAAAGAACGCCAGAGTTACAATAGAACGTTGATGGGCAATTCTTTACGAACAAGGCAACTTCAAGTAAGAAAAAGAGTGAAGTCGGAAAACCCGAGCAAATGACCCTTTATGTCTATCGATAGACATTATGACCCATGGCGGTAAGTTACTAAGACCATATTTGTTAACAGCCCCAGTTGTATTTAACAGTCTTTATCTATTTCGGTGAGACATTGCCCTGCTGGAGTTCGTTCAGTTCCATGGAAGCAAGACGCTCTTCTTTTCAGACCGCAGAGCATTCTTTACCGGTTACTTCATTGATTATCTTCCCCATTTTCCTTTTGAGAACGCCAATGCTTCGCTGTAGTAAAGAAAACCGGCTAAACGATCAATCAAGTTATTGGAAGTTTGGAACCCCAATGACAAGTACACTCCCAGTATATGATTCTATACCGTGAACTGTGATTGATGCAGACATAAATATTCCTTCGAAAGTACTCATCAGTATCGATACACGCCAAAAGAACGATTGTACAGGCAACTTTCAACTAAGCGAGATGTACTGTCCTACGCACTCCCGCCCCGAGCTAACCATTAGCTAGCTAGCTAGGTAAGAGCTAGGTACTCGGAGTGGCCATGTAGCTTTCACAACCTTATTACAACGACAACAAATGACGTTCAGGTTTCACCGTCTGTCTCTATTGATCGTAGCCTTGGTCTTCTCTGCACTGGGATCTTTTTTGCAACAACCGATGATTACTGGTACATACTATCTACTTAGTACTTACACTGGGCATCCGTCGTCTCCCACGGTACAAGCAAGGCAGACGGAAGCTCGCTGTAGACTACTAGCTAGTAGTGGTTGCTGCGGTACTGCCGGTAGTGTATTACGGTTCATAATATCTAGCTGGCTAACTAGCTTTTACTAGGCAGTTGGTTGCAAGAGATAGTATCTAGCTGCTAGCTTTGGGGCAGTTCAGTTATAGTACTGTAGGATCTACTTAGCTACTAGGTTTTAGGCATTTGGTTACAAGTGAAGTGATGGCGGACTGGGTGCGCCCCTAATCCGTCAGTCACAGTTTTGCAGTGCCGCTTTCAGCCAGGGCAAATTGCCCTTGCAGTAGGTCGGTTTGCTGTTGTCAACCCAGGAAAACCGACGCCTGAAACAGTCCTTGTGCCGTCGAATGTCGCATGGTGGTTGCGGACGTTCTTTAGAATCACTAATCTTCACGATCCAGTAATGGTTTTTTTTATTTTAGTTCATTTAGATAGCTAATAGCTACGACGTAGCAGCTACTAATAGCTAGCTACTAGCAGCAGTTGTTCCTGTCGCTGTCTGGTGTGGTGGCCGGGGGTTGACCTCCAAAGGTTCATGATGGATTGATGGTTGCGCTGTTTGGCAAATTGCCAGGGAAACCTGATCTTCAAGGAGTCATAGAACAGCGAGCACGGCGATACATAACATGAAGGGGCGTTAATGTCACTGAAAAGTTGTTACTACGAGTACACTGGAACAGCCCTTCTTTGAGTTCTTTCAACACCAACCTTTCGAATCGTATAAATGTCTATCAGTAATAACGATCGTACCCTCGATTAAGATGCCACGAGACAAAGGAAATTCATTCTTTTTGGAAATCGTACGCATGGAGTCATCCTGTTGTAAAAGACTCCATGAGTTCTTTCGTCGGTCATTGATGCGAACCCAGGGGAGTCCAAAAAGCACCCAGAAGACTTCTTCTACCAGTTCATGCGGGAAAAGATTATGAAGGTCGAAAAAAAGACCTTACTTCGACTGTGCGCCAGAAAGTCTGTCCTTCCTTCGGAACGTCTGTTGTGCTACCTTGTCTGTGCACTGTTTGCCGTGCTGTGCAGCGTGGGGATTATTCTGAGGAGACATTTTGAGTGAGTGTAGAACGAGGTTGCTGTCACTCCAAGGGGTTTAGTTGAGAAACAAAATCAGGTTCAGCATTGGATGAACTTGCCCAGATTGAATCAGTGCTTTCCCTTGGCATCAAGTCTTGATTCATGCAGATTTGAAACATTTGGCTTTCCTGTTCACTTTTCCTTCAGATTTGATTCCTAAAGAAGTGGAATGACAGAGCAAAGCAGGAATTCATTTGGGGGAACTTGAAGGAAATGACAAAATGTCCAATGTGCAAAAAGGAAGGAAAAAAGGAAAACAAAGGAATGTTTTTGCTTGTCTCTGAAACATTCCGCTATCACACAAAGTGAAGCACCCCACTAAATGATTTTGTCAAACAGTGTTCATTTTGCATGTTAGGATAAAGTTCAAGTTTTGATCATGAGAAATGATAACGAGAAATGACCATGTCAGTGAGGATGGTGTTGTTTCCTGGACATTCGTTTTCTGCATCTCTTCTAACAAGTGAGTGTTTCAGTTTGTCCCGTTGCAACACAAATTGTGACAATGCAACCGACACAGAAGGTTTTCTGCACTTCATTTGCAGATGACACATGCAGCTTGTTGTTTCGGTGGTCAATGGTAGTCTGGTGCAGGCTAGATAGATAGGTGTTGGTGCCTTATGGGCCTAGTTTCATGAGGGGCTAACTAGTAGCTAGCTAGCTACTAGTAGCTAGGTGTTGAATTTAGTTAGCCAAAACAAGGGGACACTGTGCTATCAGGTGAATGCTAGATCTACTACCACCGTGTATCTGTTGCGCTTCTTTGGGCGCCAAAATGGATCTTCCCCAACAGTCAACCACCAAACGTCGTACCATGGGCGAGCTCGACGAGGACCATCCCCGCACGCATAAGTACAAGCTAGCCAGTAGCCAGCACTCTCATGTTGTGAGCATAGAAATAGTCTACAACTAGCTACAACAACTAATGTAGCGAAGGTTTGACTGGCAAAGGTTCACTCAACTGACTGTCTGGCACTCAACTTTGTGCGATCGTAGCCTTACTACTAACGCAACTGCATCAGTCGTCTCCAAGGGAAGTTCACCGTACAGCAATCGCAGGTGCCGTAGAAACTTGGGCTGCCTCTGCCGTATCGCGGCTTCCCTATCTTGGCACCAAACAAACTACGGCATACTCACAGCATTCAGCTACTAGCGATCTGGCTTTTAGGCAGTTCGTCGCAAAAAACTGAGCTACGTTTATTTCTTTCCGTCGGGCAATTCGTGACAAGTCTCTGGCGGGTTGGGTCCGAAATCCGAACTCTTTCTGCATTATTTACAGGAATTCAACCATGAGAGAGACTCTGACCAGCGGCCTCAAGCTTGTTGTGTTTGTGGTATTTTTACCGGTCTTTATGACCTACTGCCACCTCTGCTATACCTTCCAACGCCACGGAATTATTTTGGTGCAATCCTTGCCCTCTCCTCAAGCACCTCTTGCTTCCTTCCAAGAATTACCGAGCGGCATCTATTGGAGCCATTGGCCTCCTATGGGTCGAAGTGGATCGGGTTCTAGTTACACACGACAAGAGGAAAATTCTCCATTACATCGACGAAAGCTATTTGGCTTCTTACCGGCATGGCCATCTATTTCACAATTCGCTGCCTCCTTGGTACAACGCGAAACAGCAACAACAGCAGCTCAATCCTGTACCCTTGACTACAGCCAAAAATATCAAAGTTATTGTTTTTTTGCAAAGGAGTATACACTATGTCCAGTGAAAGATGAATCCAAAAATTCCAATGATGGCGAAGCTCTGCTATTCCCACCAGCATATGCTTCCTGGAAAGTTGTGGAAAAGCAAGGCAAGGCCTACACTAGTCCCACTGAAAAACCTGCAACCATCCCTTTGCGAATACAATCGTTTTCCTTTTTCAAGCCCTTTTACTTTCAACATGAAGAAAAGCTTTTGCAACAGATGTTTCAAATACCAGCGACAGGTCTGCTCCTGGCCTGCAACATTGGTTTGGCATTTTTGTACTGGAATTATCGGGTGAATCCCGATGCGGTCTCTCTCACCGACACACCCATGCTCCAGCAATACCAGTACTGGAGAGGCATCACGGGAACCTTTGCCCATTTTCATTGGTGGCATTTGCTATTCAACATGATGTCCTTGCACAATTTGGGTCAATTTCTGGAAGAACACTACTATGGATCCATTAACTTTTTGCTCTACAATTTGGGCCTGGTACCATTGACGGTGATTATCTTTTTTGGTGGCGCCCAATTGGTCTATTTGTATCGAGTACGAGCCAGCAGTAATGGCACCGGCAATGGTGCTGGCGTGCTCTCCTTATCAGCAACAACCGTCCGACCGTCCATCAACGCAGTTGGGTATTCCGGTGTGCTGTTTGCCTGGATGGTCGTTGCGTCATTGGAGCAGACCAAGTCTTGCCCCGTTCCATTTTGGGATGATCTATGCTTTGATACTTGGCATCTTACGCGACACATCAAATTCAACGTGGGGCCACTGATCCAATTAGTGATTGCTCAGTTTCTATTGCCGCGGGCATCCTTTGGCGGTCACTTGTCCGGGATCGTGGCTGGATTCATGCTTCATTGGAATCTAATACCCCTTGAGGTGGTGCAGCCTTTTGTCTCCATTCCTTTGATCACACTGGCACAGTGGCAGGTGCGACAGCTTCTTCCCAAAGAATTAAGTGGGGGTCAAAACACAATGTCGAATCTTTATGGCAACAGTTCGCCGCGTAACTTTTTGGATGAAGCCGGCATTGACGACGATGACATGGACAACAATAACAACCAATCAAGTAGAGGAGCAACACCCTCTTCTCTTTCAAAATTACCCTTCATTCCGTGCCAGCTGGGGCTTCATGGGCACCAAGGAGGCACGGGCATGTCTCAGCTCCTGGGGATACTCTTCCAAGCAATGCTTATTCTCTTTGCCTGCAGCATTGCCATTTTGAGTTGGGGCAGCAGTCTGCTCTATTCTCAGGCCACATTGTTGGCACTGCACTATGTGTGCTATCAATTCTACAGTGAACATTGGTTCGGCGAAGGAGGAGATCATTGGTCGCCAGAAACGACACAAAAGAAACAGCGCATGTTGATACTCTGGAGGGGCTTCATCACCAGTTGCGTCTTGGTTCTCATTTTGGAATCCATGACGCTGGCAAGCTGGATCCTAATCGGTTCTGCATTCTTTTCACCCCTTGCTTGCAGTTTGGCATTTTCATTGCTCTGTGCTCTTCTTCTGGTCCACTTGATGGCGCTTTCGTTGGCTTGCAATCACTGGGAAGAGGTTGGTGGTGCCATCGAGGACAAGGGAATTTTCGAATATGTATTTGGGTATTGCGTTTTAGACAACGCCAAAGTAGTGGGCCACGCAATCTTAGCCTCTTGGATGAATGTGAAGGGTTGTGGACACAACCACGATAGCAGAATAGGTGGAGGAGGCAACAGAGTAGGGAATGGCAGCAGTGGTGGCATCGTGCTATCCTCGCCTCGCAGAGGGGGCTCAAAGACAGCAGGGGACAGGGATTCAGCAAAGTCCTTGGCGGCAGCTGCAGCAGAAAGACGAGCACGGGAGTCTTCGCGTTAAGGATCTAACTAGCTACAGTGTGAATTTAATATAAGTTTCTCTGACGAGACAAAATGAAACGGTGTGCTGGGTCTGTTTGACGTAGTTTAGCTAGCTGAATTTTTAGTTCAACACCAAGTCTTTTTAACCAGAGGCACAGCTTGATGGGCTGAACAGACTGTTAAAAAGCATTGGTGTGAAACAAGCCATTCCGTGACTTTGATTTTAAGACCTCAGCCACACAGCAGCCGCATGCCCTGCAGTCAGTTGCAGACGAGCAGTGTGCACAAAGACGATGTCACTGGATGCCCGATTGTGTGCAGCAAAGTGACCAATTCATTCATCAGTGTCAAATCTCTGATTGATGAATGGTGACAACATGCGTCCACATGACTCCAGCATGGTCTTTGCATCAGTTCAGTGCGCCAATGGACATTGATTATCTAACTCCACCATGTGCTGTGCATGTAAAAAGGAGAGATTGCAACATGCGAGTGTTCTGGCAACCATGATCAGCAAGCATTGAACTTGTGTGCAAAAAATGCAGTCAGAGTGCTGGTTTTCAGAATGCCATCGATGATGTTTGTCACAACATGAGATGTTTTGGCTCAAGCCTTGCGTTGTGAAACTCTCTCAAGGTTTCTCTCCTGAAGGAGTTCAGTCTTGGCAGAGCAAATGCTTCATTTCTTCTTTTTCATCACAAATGGCACAATGACAAACAAATGATGGATGTACATCAGATTGGTCAAGATCATTTGGATCCAAGATTGCATTTTTTGGCTCATGCTGTCAATGAGCTGTGAATTCAGATGAAGCTGTCTCAAACTTAGTTTTGTTGACTCAGCTTCAGCTGACGTTATGATGCACCCCACTTGCGTTTCGCACCCACACAGATTTACAGCATTGCCTCACATTGCACAAAGATATGAATTTAAGATTTTGTTGTTCTGTCTGGTTGAATGGGATGGATCATCAATCAGCATCACCACAATGCAAACATGCATTCACTTGCAACTGATGGATCCTTTGCTTCAACTTCTCAGACGGAGAGTCACGACTTCTTCCTTTTTGTT
>ENA-ORBV01015497-ORBV01015497.1-microbial-mat-metagenome-genome-assembly--contig:-NODE-15497-length-11203-cov-4.734765_pt1 | contig 11203 bp, 11 predicted proteins | sample MGYA00237777_ERZ505514 | MGnify/ENA primary metagenome ERZ505514 (study PRJEB26160, sample SAMN06269048) | microbial mat metagenome | isolation source: Oligotrophic lake microbial mat | place...
AAATAATGGCGATCACGCAGGAACGTGCCGAACGCATTGCGCGTGCGCACGCGTGCAGCGGGTGTCAGGAGTACTCGTATCGCAAAGTGGCCGTGAAGCCGAGCAGCGAGGCGCTGCGCGATTCGTTGCGCGTGGATTGGGTGGCCGCGCTGACGTGTGGCGTGTGCGGGCTGGTGTCGGAGGTGGGAATTGATGGGGAGGGGGATGTGGTGTACGTGGGGTGAGACGTCTTCGCTCGCCGAAGGGCACCGTTAACTGTTCACCGTCGACTCTCACCGTAAACTGAAGGCCGCGTAGCGTCAGCTCGCCCTGCACCGACAGCGCCTCGCCGCGGCGTGTGGCGTTGCCCAAAACAAACGAAGCGTCGGGGAACGTGACCACGTCAAAGAAGTCCGGCGAGCGCAGGTGTTCGTCGCGCTTCGCATCACCGGTGGACAGCAAATCCACATGAATGGTGACGGTGACGCCGTCAATCGTGAGTTCGGTCGCGTCGATCGTACCGACGATGAAATTGAACGAACCGCGTACCGTGGAGATGCCAAGGTACTTGACGGAAAGCGTGATCTGGCTGTGCGACGGATCGACGGCCCACTGCATGGCGCCTGCCGTGAACCGGCTGCGTTACTCCGCCAAAGGAACGGGACGGGGCAGCTCGGCCGCCGCCGCGCCATGACCCAACCGCTTGAGCAACGAGGCGGCCAGCGCCTGCTCCTCGGGATCGAGCGCCCCGACCGCGCGCTCGATCATGGCCGCGTGGGACGGGAAAATGCGCGCGATCAACGCTTCTCCCTCCGGCGTCAACGCCGCGTAGCGCGCCCGACGGTCACTCGGGCACTCCTGACGCTCCACAAGCCCCTTGGCTACCAGACGATCCACCAGAAACGTGATGCCGCCGCTCGACACAAGAATGCGCCGCTGCACTTCACCCAGCAGCATCGCGCCGCGGTGGTAGAGCGCTTCAAGAATGGCGAACTCGGTGAGCGTCAGGCCATGGCCGGCCACATCGGCCGCCACATGCGCGCTGACGGCCACCTGCGCGCGCGAGAGCACCACCCACAGCTTGAGTGCCGTGGCGGTGTCTTCACTGACCTCGAGCGGGTGGGCGGAATCGGCCACAATCCCGTTCTGAGGCGGATCGGCAATGAGGAGAGCGGAGTCTGATTCGGACTTTCGGCGTGCAGGCATAGGACTCCAAGCCTCGACGCTGGCGCAGCAAATCGCAAGGGTCCCGATATAGCCGTCGGTTCGGACCGAGTGCCCCGAACAACAACCGGCAATAGCCGTTTTGCCGGTTATTCTACGATGCTTCAGTAGAGAGATGGACCCGGAATGGTTATGTTGCCTTCGACGCGCTGGTGCGACGGTCGCACCACGCCTCGCACACCCGAAGAGGGGGCGTAATGCGGAAGCCGAGGCCGAACACCTATAACCCTGCGCAGGCGCTGCACCTGATTGCGAGTGATCGCAGTGCGCTGCCACTGAGTTGCCCGTCTTGTTCCGGCGAGATCACGCGAGAACCTGCACTGTATCCGCCGCCAACCAACTCACATGTCACGCTGAAATGCGCCGTATGTGGTCGGTTTGCTCGCTACATCGCCGGCCACGGCTGAACATCGCTGCGGTCTGCATCGCATCAAACCCGCATCAGCACCGAATCAACGCAACGCCCCGATCATCTGCGATGGCCGGGGCGTTGTCGCGTCTGGCCACCGCACGCGCTCAATGGCTGATCGTGCCCTGCTTCGACGTGTCTACGTCCTCGACGTCGCCGGACTTGAACAGAAAGCCGTCGCGATTGCGACTGAGAAACGTGCGCGCCTGCGCATCCATGAGATTGAGACCGTAGTGGTTAATCAACATGGTCTGCTGCTTGAGCCACTCAGCCCAGCATGTCTGGCAGATTTCAGCCACCAGACGCTCGGCCATGGCGCCCATCACGCCGATCGGCGCCTTCTCAAATCCGGTGCGCGTCTGACCGCAGCGCTGGCACGTAATGTCGGGCATGACTTGTACTCCCCAAGGGAACGCGGGCCGCGACTCGGCGCGCACATATCCCATCAATTTAGCACGTTCGCGCGGTGCCAGTGCGCGCGCGGTGCTTCTAACGTGCGCCGGTGACGATCTGGAGACGCAACACGGGAGCCGGCGCGCCGGTTGCACCCGGTGGCGCAACCCACACGATCGCGACGTCATGCCGGCCGGCGGGCAGCTCATGAGAGAGCACGACCGGCGTATGTTGCCAGGGCACGAGCTGTCCGGTGGCGTTCACGACCTGCCAGGCGTTGCCCGCGTCTCCCGCGGGCGTCTGCGCCGAGGGTTCGAGCACAACGACGGTGCGCACGTTGCTGCGTACGTCGGCGCGCTGCGTCCAACTCCGCTGCGCGAGCGGTGAGGCGTTGGGGAGCACACCAAGCTCGTGCTCGGCGGGCCGCCACGGTGACGATAATGCCACCTGCGTGACAGCGCTGACCTCTCCGCGCAGCGTGTGACGCACGGTGTGTTGCACCGGAGTTGCCGCCTGCGCGCTGACAGAGCGTGGCGCCCACGCCACGATCACCGCCAACGCAATAGCCGTAGCGATCGCACTGATGAGTGGACTCGGCGCGGTCGCGAACGTCGTGCTGACGCCGTCGAAACGCGTGGCGCGCTCAGCCCGCTTGCGCGAGAGCCTGGCGTCGGCGTGGAGGCGGTGGACGGAGCTCATGCCGATGCGTATCGGCAGATGCCGTGCCGGAGTTGAGCACGCGGGCCGGTATCGACGCCGATTGTGCCGGTGGTGTGATAGCGGCGGCGTGCACCGCGCAGTGCGCGGCGTGGTGCGCGGCACCAATCCCGGCCGCGAGCCGACGCGCGGCGCGCGTCAGGGCGCCGTCACGCTGATCGTGAGCGGCAGCGAATACGCGCCGGGCGCGTCGGTCGCGTAGCGCCAGAACACCCGAAAGCACAATCGACGTTGCGCGTTGTTCACGGGCGCCGTCGAGACGAAGAGCGCGCGCGGCGCGGCTTGCTGTACCGCGATCGGACTCACGCTCAGTGGCGAGGTGGCCACGCCGGTACACACCGACGGATTGCTGGCGATGCCGAGCTGGACGTCGGACGCCGGTTTGAGGCCGGGCGCGGTGAACTGCGGCGCGTTCACCAACGTCACGCTCACACCACGATTCGACAGCACTTGCACGAGCGGCCCAATCACCACCAAGCCCGTGTCGCCAGCTACTCCGAAGATCTGATCAGTCGCCGGTGCACCGCCTGCGATATCGGTGCTGCTCGCACTGAGCGACACCTGTGTCTGCACGGGCAAGCGCAGCGTGGCGGAGAGTGTGACCGTGCACGACCGCGTTTGCTGGTTGCCGGGATTGGTGACCGAACACGCGGTCTGCGCAAACAGCGGTGAGACGCACAGTGCGGCCAGCGCCGCGGCGCGCCTGATCGCGCGACGGACAACTCGCCATGGCGCCGTGCCCGCGCGCTGCGGTGTCCTGGCACACTCGCGCGTCACCGCACAATCGTGTGTCACCTCACTCTCGCGCGCTCGCGTACGTTCGAGTGTCATGGGACCCGCACCAGCGTAAAGGCACCGGACACCACCGCTGCACCGCCGCTGTCATCGTCAAGCCATGTGCCCGTGATGCTGTCCCCACGCACGCGCCCGATATGTCGGATCACGGCGCCATCGAGCATCGCTTCAAAGTCGAGCGTGGTACCCGTACTGCGTCCACTCACGAGTCCGGTGACGCGCTCCGCCTGACCGAGCGCATCGGTGCGACGCAGATCGAGCGAGCCCTCAAAGCGCTCGCCGGTGCGACGTGTAATGCGCAGCGCGCCATCGAGGTGCAGGGTGTTGGGTACGCGCTGTGAACCTACATACCGCCACTGTTCGTTCACGGTGTCGGGCGCGGCTGTGGGGCTCACGCACGCGGAGAGCAGCGCCCCAAGTGTGGCCACCGCAAGCACGGCCATCAGCACCCGCGGGTGTCGCTGCACTCGTGCGTATTGTAGCACTCGCGCGCGTCGTGGAACTCGTACTGGCCGCTGCACCCGCACGCTCACCTCCTCCCCGCCGACACGCTGCGCGCTGCCGGCGAGGCACGGAACAGTCGCACACTCCGCGGTCCGAGCAACACACGCACCGTCTGCCGATCCCGCTGCCCGTCAATGCGAAACATCGGCGCACCGCCCTGTACCGACAGCGGCTCGCCCGCGGCGGAGCCATCCACATCGAGGCGGTATTCTCCGGGCGGCAACGCTTCGAAGAGCGCGCGGCCATCGGGCGTGACGCGCGCGATGTGTCGACGTCCCGCAGCGTCGACAGCAGACACCGTGACACCCGCGAACGAACCGGCCGTATTTCGCACAATCGTGTCAGGCACCATCTCAAGACGCACTTCGATTGCACCGACTGGCAGCACGGCGATATCCAGCGCACCATCCCGCGTGCCCGCCATCATCGCGCGGGACATGGTGGGCGCCACCATCAGTCCAAACGGCAGCGAACGTTCGTCGAGATCGGCCATACCACCGCCAGCACGCGTCAATCGATACGCACCGCCGCGGTCGGTGATCACCACTTCGCTTCCAACGCGCACCACCACGCCCGACAATCCGCGCTCGCCCGCGTCACGCACGCCGTTGCCGTTGACATCTTCAAACACCACCCCGGTACCTCGACCGGCACGAAGAAATCCGGGCGTACCGAACGAGCGTTCGACGCGCAGCGCGGTGCTCCACCCGCTGCGATTCCCCTCGCGCACCCACGGATTCGACTCGACGTCGAGTCGCAGATACGTGTCCAGCGGCAGCATCGCCGACAAACCCACGCGTTTGGTGATCACACCGGTACCGGTCGACAGACTGACCGTTCGGCCAATCGCCGCGCCGGCGTGCACGCGTCCATTCACAAACGGCAGCGCGAGCTGTTCGGCCCGCAGCATCATGTCGTATTGTCCGTCAGACAGTGCATCGGCGCCCATTCGCCGCTGCAGCGAGGAGTACGCATCGAGTGTCCCACCGTTCAGCGGCAACAGCAGCTGCGTGGTCCACACCAGTTGTGATTCCCGCAGACGCGTGGATTCCGTATCGCTGAAGGCGAGATCCCGCGCCAGCTGCGTGTACGTGGCGCTCGACGTGGCCGTCATCATGGCAATGCGGCTCGAACCGAACGCGCCGAACGCGGTGGAGCGCGTACCCAATCGTGCGCGTTCGTCGCCGCTGGTGACATCGCCAACGCGCGCTTCGAGGCCGACACTGCCATCACGACCGACGCGCCACTGCGGCATGATCGCGACGCCGCGTGTGGCGAGTTCCGCACCTTCGTTCCCCTGATCGGCCGCGTAGTATCCAACGTACCCGAGTCGCAGCGCGCCGAGTCCCTGCGCACCGGTGAGGGTGACATCGGTCTGCGCGCGCGCGAACGCGCGACTGCCACCGGGTGCGTGCGTGGCGCGAAGCCGCCAGTCGCGCTGCGCCGAACGCTGACCAAACTCGGCGGCCGCACCCACACCGCTGCCGTCCTGCCAGCGACGCCAGGCCACTTCGCCGCGCGCGAGCTGGCCGGCATCGAGCGTGCGTTCGGCACCAAGGGAAACTGCATCAAGCTGCGACCGCATGAGCAGCGGATCGCGCAGATGACTCACGGTGGTAGACCAGGCGACGCCATGCTGCAGTGTGCGCAGTCTGACACCAGCAAGCACGCCCGCGTAGCGCGTACTGCTGCCGGTGGTTCCGGAGCCAATCGGGCCAATGTCGAGCGTGAACGGACGCGCGGCCATGGCGGTGAGCTGCCACACACTGTCTCCGTAGATGCCCGACACTCCGCGCCCGTTGCGCAGCAAACCCGCCACCTCGCCGAGATCGGCGGACGCGTTGCCGCCCTCAAGCGACCAGCGGCGATGCGTGAACGCGGCCGATGCGAATAGTTGGCCTCCACCCACCCGGGCCAATCCCGGCGATCCGAACACCGCACGCTGCGTCCAGGAAGCGTGCATGCTGACGCCGGCCGTTAACGGACCGGAGAGCGTAAGCCCCCAGCTGTCCATGGTTTGCACGCCGGGTTGTTGCAGTGCGTTGAAGCTCACACCAAGTACCGGACCGAAGGCACTGCTGCGCGCAGCGGGCAGGACTTCGACAGGCAGGTGTAACACGCGCTGTGCGGCGTCGGCAGATGCGGAGTCGTCGTGTGATCGCAGCGCATGCACACCGACCACCACTGAACCCGGCACGTAGTGGCGCGGCGCGGTGAGTTCGATGTCGCGCACGACGGTGGTGCCCGGCGCGATGATCTCGTGCGGTGTGTCGCCGAGTTGCGCGCGCCAGTGCGCGGGCAGCGACACCGACAGCCGAACGGTATCGTGCACGTTGCCGGCGTTCGCCAGCACGATGCGCGCGGTGGTGCGTCGGCCCTGCACCGCGTGAATCATGGGCGACTCCGCGCGCACGCTGAGCGCGTGCACCGGAAGTACCAGGACCTCAATGGGGACGATGATCTGCGAGATGCCACCGGCGGCAGCGTCCACAAACGTGACCTCCGCCATCCGCAGTCGACCGGCCATGGCCTGACTCGGCACGGAGACGGAGAGCATGACGCGGCCGTCAGCCGCTCGCACGCGTCCGGTGTCCGCGCCTGCCACGGTCGCACCGGCGGCCCGCACGACGTTGAAGAGCACGGAGCCCGCACCGCGTAACTCCGTCGGAACGGCGACGCTCACCAGGTGCACGGTGCGCGGCGAGGCCGATACCGACACGGCAGGTGCCAAGCGTGCATCGCTTGGCATGCCGAGGGCGTTCGTCGCGCTTGACGCGGCAACGCGGTCGTTGCGCTCAAACGCAAAGCTCCCGCGATCCGTGCGCTGCGCGTGAAGACTGGCCACTGCAAGCGGCGCGCACGCGATGAGCATCAGTGCGGAACGCACCCGGCGCACTGCGCTGCGTGCATGGGCGCTCGCTACGGCACGAGCGATCGTGCGCACGCCAGGCGTGGACCGCACGCGCTCGTGCAAACTCACGGACGATACACCGACAACGTGAGCGCGATATTGCTTGTCATCACCGCCGGCGCCGGATCGGCCCAATCGAGACGCACACGCAGCCAGAGCGTGCCCGACCACGGGTCGTTGAACAGCAGGGGAATTACGTACCGTGATTCAACGTCAGCATCCACCAGCGTGAGCGTGTTCCACGCACCTGTAGGGCCGCTGCGCCACTCAATGTCGCCGCACGCTTTCGCGCCACTCACACCGGCGCAGCGCACCTTCACGGTAGTGAGCCGAATGAAGCTCTGCTGCACGCGATCAACGGTGAACGGCACCGCAATGGAATCGGTGACCGGCCCCGGCGCGCTCGGTGACCAGGTCGTGAAGTTGCCAAGTGTCGGGGTGGGGAATACCAGCGGCGCGGTGGAGAGTACAAAATCCGTACTCTGTGCGGAGGCGGTACCCGCTGCGCCGACGGCAGTTGCGCACACGAGCAACGTCACAGTACGAAACACGCTCCGCAAACGCGTCTGCATTCAGCGAACCTCGTACTCCATCTGGCCCGCCACGAGCTCACTGCCACCGAAATCGAGCAGCGCCAGTAGCACGTACCGTCCTTTCGGCAGCGCCGGGACAGCCGCATCAATGCGCCGTCGCTGCTCCGACAACACGGGAAAGGCGTCGAGTTCCGTGCGGTGTACGACGGAGTTGTCGGCGCGGCGCACTTCGATGGCACCCGTGACCTCCAGCTGCACGTCACCAGCGTTGCGGAACGACAGCGACACGGAGTCGCTGTTCGCGCCGATCAAGGTCATGGCGTCAATCAACCCATCGCGTCTCGCCGTGGACGCTTCGCCGTACACTTTGACGCCCGTGCGCACGATGTAGTTCAGCTCGCGATTTCCCGAACGCTGCGCTGCTCTGTTCTCCAGAAACACGATCGACCAGCAGTTGCGCGCAATGGAAGGCGCACCGGTGAACGAGATCCGCACGTTTGCCGACTCACCGGGCTCGAGTACGAGCGACCTCGGAAATACATCCAGGCCGGCCGCGCAGCTGCGCGGATGCGTGCCGGCGGGAAGAAAGCGATTGGTGCCGGTCTCGTCGCGGTCCCAGTCCTCAATCGTGACCACGGCCTGAACGCGCTCGGTGGCCTCGTTGCGCACGCGCACCGTGCGCACGTCCGCGGTCGCCGATGAGACCACGCGCACCTCGAGTTCGTCGACCGTCAACTGCGCGTGTGCAGGCCGTGCGCTCACCACGGACACAACGGCCGCAACGAGTAGCAGCAACCGTTGCTGGGGTGTGCGCTGTACGCGAGCCGGTCCGGCAGCCGCACGCCACAGCGAGTGCCGCTGGTGTGCGTGTTCCACGCGCGTTTGTGGGGAGTTCACGAAGAGAAACATGCGAGGCGGGAGGGTGGGCACCGCCGGTCGCTCAAGTTCTGCGCGGAAGTGCCGATACTGGAGACCGAGTGCTCAGACAGTGACACCAGCAAGACGCGTCGCGCCCCCTGTGGTAACGCCTGGGGCACGCGCGTGCATTTGGTGACGCGTTGTGCCCGCAGCGTAATGCATGATGCAACACGGGGAGTCTACGCCTGGCGCAGACTCCCCGTTTTCAGTGACTGCCATGCAGCACCGGTACGTACATACCGTGCGAGCTTACGGTGCCGTCACGCTGAGATTGAGCGGCAATGCGTACGTGCCCGGCGTGTCCGACGCGTAGTTCCACGCGATGTTGAAACACAGTTGCTGACGCGGCGAGAGGCCCGCGCTGCCGCTGTAGATGCCCACGGCCGATGTGGTCACGGCAGCATACGCACCTGCGGTGCCGCACCCGGCCGCGCTCGTGACCACGGCGTAGCGCACGTCGCCGGCCGCCTTGGCGGCATTGCCGCTGCCGCTGAACGTGGCACTGGCTGAGGCCAGCGTCACGGCGTATGAACGATTTGCTTTGGCTTCGAAACGCGGGCCGGCAATGAGCTGCCCGTTGTCGAAGTTGGCCGCCGTGATCGCGCCAAGATTCGTGGCCGCATTCTCGAGCGTGAGGTTGACCAGCGTAGGCACCGACGCGTTGAGCGTATGCACACAGTTGGTGGCGATGGTGCAGCTGGGACCGGCCAACGGCTGCGCGCTGGCTTCCGGTGCGATGACGAGGCCAAGCACCAACAGGCTGGCCGCAAATGAGAAACGACGGATCATGCGATGCATCTCCAGTAGCGGTAACACGGGTCGAGGCGGGGTTTCCCAAGAGTTTCCGCGAAACGCTCAAGTTCTTGAGGCGTGCTGCCGAGACCACTCATGGAAGATGTGACCGTGTGCGTCCTGAAGACGCGAACGCCGCGCCCGAAGTAACGGACGCGGCGGTCATTTGCGCAGAGTGACAGTCATGCCATCAGCGTGACAGCGTGTCACGCGACGACGTTCCCTACAAGGACTTCACTTCCGACACGAGCTTGGTGAGCGACGCTTTGGCATCGCCGAAGAGCATGCTCGTCTTCTCGTCGAAGAACAGTTCGTTCTCGATGCCGGCAAACCCGGGGTTCATGCCGCGCTTGAGCACGATGATGTTGCGTGCCTCGCTCACGTTCAGAATCGGCATGCCATAAATCGGCGACGTTTTGTCGTTCTTCGCGGCCGGATTCACCACGTCGTTCGCGCCGATCACCACCACCACATCGGTCTCGGGGAAGCTCTCATTGATCTCGTCCATGTCGTACATCTTGTCGTACGGCACGTTGGCTTCGGCGAGCAACACGTTCATGTGTCCGGGCATGCGACCGGCCACGGGATGAATGGCGTACTTCACTTCGCCACCGTTCTTCTCAATGAGCTCGGCGAGTTCGCGCACCTGATGCTGCGCCTGCGCGACGGCCATGCCATAACCCGGTACGAACACCACGCGACCGGCGTACGCCAGTTGCACCGCCGCATCTTCGGCGCTGATGCTCCTGGCCACCAGCCCTTCTGAGGTCTTGCCACTCGCGGTCACCGGACTGCCGAACGCGCCAAAGAGCACGTTGGCGAATGACCGATTCATGGCCTTCGACATGACCATTGACAGAATGAATCCGGACGCACCATCGAGTGCACCGGCAATGATCAGCACGTTGTTGTCAATGGCAAAACCGGTGGCCGATGCGGCCAGTCCGGCGTACGAGTTGAGCAGCGACACCACCACCGGCATGTCGGCGCCGCCAATCGGCAACACCATCAAAATGCCGATCGCGAACCCGATCGCGAGCATGATGTAGAACACCCGCACATCGAACGGATTGAAGATCAGCCACAGAAAACAGACAATCGCCGCTGTAAACAGCGCCAGATTGAAAAGGTTCTGCCCCTTGAACGTGATGGGGCGACCGGTGATGAACTCCTGCAACTTGCCGAACGCCATGAAGCTGCCGGTCACCGTGAGCGATCCGAAGAGCACTTCGAATCCGATCGCGGCCATCTTGAAGCGTTCAATACCCTGGGCGTCGGGAATCTGAACCGAGTGATAGTACTCACCCACGCCCACGAGCGTTGCCGCGAGCGCACCGAACATGTGCGAGAATGCGATGCGCTGTGGCATCGCCGTCATCGGGACAAACTTGCCCAGCGGATAGCCGAGCACCGTACCGAGCACGAGTCCGCCAATGATCCACGAAAAGGTGAGGATCCCCTGGTTGAGCATCGTGCCGACAATGGCGAACATCATGCCGAGCGCCGCCAACTGCATACCGCGTCGCGCCTGATCGATCTTGGTCAGTGAACGCAAACCGAGCACGAACAGCACCGACGACACCAGATACACGAGCTGTACCACGAGTTCGCGCCCACCAATGGCATCGAGCGCGGCACCGCTTGGTGCCGTCATCAGCAAGTATGCCGCCGCAGCCGCGGTGGGCAGGCCGGCCAGGAAAAGAAGCAGACTCACGCGGCCCCGCCTGTGGTGTCTTGCGGTGCAACGGGCTTGGAATCGGCGCGCTTGAACATGCTGAGCATGCGATCAGTAATGATGAAACCGCCGACGACGTTGGTCATGGCGCACACCACCGCGATGAAACCAAGAATGGTGGCCACCGTACCGTACTGTCCACCCGCGAGAAAAATGCTGCCCACGAGTGAAATGCCACTGATCGCGTTGGTCGCCGCCATAAGCGGCGTGTGCAGCAGCGGCGGCACTTTGGTGATCACCAGAAAGCCGACAAAGCCGGCCAGAATGAAAACGTAGAGCTGAATGATCTGGGT
>ENA-ORBV01015498-ORBV01015498.1-microbial-mat-metagenome-genome-assembly--contig:-NODE-15498-length-11202-cov-7.866697_pt1 | contig 11202 bp, 8 predicted proteins | sample MGYA00237777_ERZ505514 | MGnify/ENA primary metagenome ERZ505514 (study PRJEB26160, sample SAMN06269048) | microbial mat metagenome | isolation source: Oligotrophic lake microbial mat | place...
ACATTATTGGGAATAAGGCAGAACGCCCGTGAATCGGCACGCTCAAAAGTTCTACTCCGCGTCCTGATGCGCTGGAGTCATGAAGATTGACAAGCCCTTTCTTATTCCCAATAATGTCTATTGTAGCACACGTATGAAATAACGGGCTATTTTGCCACCCAACGCGAAATCGGGCGCCCGTGGCCGGATTCGCGATGGTTCGCGCTCGTTCGCGCCTTCGTGGTCCAAAGGGCTCGGGCGTCCCGGCAGATCTGGGTGACGCTATGCCCTGAACGGGCGCGGGGGCTTCCGATTCGGCCAGGGCTCGAGGTCGATGCTTCTGCGCACCCTTCTGCGGCCTGCGGCGGTATACCTTGCGAACATACGTACCCCGCTACTCAAGGAGGCCCAGATGAGCGACCGCGTTCTCTCCACCGCCGCCGCCCGCGACGCGATCACCGCCTTCCAGCGCGTGGTCACCGGCCCGCTGCTCCAGCAGATCAGCGAGCTGAACGCCCAGGGCCAGATCCTGAGCGAGCCCAACAACTGGGATGGCCGCCTGGCCACCGAGTTTCGCGGCCACTGGACGGAGACCCACCAGAAGCTGCTCGGCATCCAGCAGGCGCTGGAGGAGCTGCGCAGGCAGGTGCTCCAGATCAACCAGAACATCATGCAGGCCGGCGGGAACATGTAGCGTTTGCGCGCCATGCCCTCACCCCCCAACTCCCTCTTCCAGAGCGGGAGCGGGGCATCCCCAAGCCGTCTGGAACGCGAACGGCGCGAAGGAGCACGAACCGCGCGAACGCCAAACCGCACGGGCGTGGTCGGTTTCGCGGTGGTTCGCCGCCGTCCGCGCCGTTCGTGGTCCAAAGGGCTCGGGCGCCCAGGCAAATGTGGGTAACGCAATGCCCAGAGCGGGAGCGGGCCGCTGATCCCGTCCTGATGCAGAAGCTCCCCGCTCCCCCAGCGAGAGCGGGGCCGGGGGTGAGAGCCATGAGTCAGTCCGACGCCATTCAGCTGAGCCACGCGGAGCTGCTGCTGCTGCTAGGCATGCTGGGCCTGCCAGCGCCGCTCGCGCTCGGCCCGCTGCCCGCCGCCGGCCACGATGCCGGGGCGCGCGAGCAGCTGGCAGGCGCCCTCGTGGGCCTCGTCGCCCGCGAGCTTGTGCAGCTCGACGCCAACCCCAGCCAAGCACCCGTGCCCGTGGCGCACCTGGCTGCCATGCTGCGCGCCATCGCGCTTCCTTCCAGCTGCCTGGTTGTGGCCGAGCGCCGGGGCGAGCTGCGCCGCGCCGCGCACCTCAGCGCACACGACGGCGACCTGGTGCTGCATACGAGCCCCACGCCACGCGTGCATCGCCTGGAGCCCATCGCCGATGTGGCCGCCGCTGGGTTGCAGCTCGCCGCCATGCTGGGCGCCCCGTCCGCGCCCATTGGCCTCGCCCTGAGCCTCACTGCTGAGGCGCTCGCCAGCAGCATCGACGCCGCAGAGGCGGGCGAGGACGCCGCCGCTCATGCCCTGCTCTGCGCGGCGGGCGTGCCGGGCGCCGAAGCTGCGGCCTTCCTCGCAGCCCTGGGCGACGCCCCGGCCCGCTTCGCCATTGGGGCGTTGCGCGGCCTGCGCGGCGCGCGGCCCGAGGCCCTGGGCGCCCTCGCCATCAGCGGGGCGCGCGGCGCGTGGTGGAGCCCAACTGGCCACAATGGCGGCCCCCTGCGCCTTGCGCCCGTGGCCGCGCACGAGCTGCGCCGCGAGCTTGATGCGCTGCTGGGATGGATGCTTTGTGGCTGACGGTGGACGGCGGACGGTGGACGGTGCGAACGTTTGGATCACGAACGGCGCGAAGTGGCACGAACCACGCGAACGCGCAATTGCAGTCGTGTGATCGGTTTCGCGATGGTTCGCGGCCTTTCGCGCCGTTCGTGATCCAAAGGGCTCGGGCGCCCAGGCAGCTGTGAATGAGAGTGCGAGGTTCTTTCATGCCGACGATTAGCTCAGCTGTCCCGAGCGACCTTGAGCGCTATGCCCGCGCCACACGCAGTGCGTCGGCGCTGCTAGAGGCCGAGGCGCGTCGGCTGGAGGCGGCGTGCGCCCGCTTCTCCACGCGCTGCACCGAGTATCGCGTCCCCCAGGCCGACGGCCTTGCCGCGCGCGTGTTCCTGGTTGCGCGCCACACCGAAGAGCTTGGCATCTGGGTGGAGGGTGCCGCCGTGGCCTTCCGGCAGGCCGACACGGGCGCAGTTGGGGCGCCGCAGCCCGCACTGGGCGGCTTATTCTCAGTGCTCGGCGCCGCCAACGCGCAGTACGGCCCCGATGCAGCGCTAGTGCTGCTCTACGAGGCGCTCTGGCTGCAAAACCCTGCGCGTACTGGCGGCCAACAGAACTTCGATCAGGTTTCCAAGCAGCGCACCTGGAACGGGCTCGCCGCTAGCCTCGATCTGCTGCTCGGCAGCGTCGAGGGCACGCTCACTGTGGCTGGCCCGCTCTGGCCGCTCGCGGTGCCCTTGCTGGTTACGGCTCTGGGGCCGGCCCTGGTTGTCTGCGGGCTTGGGGCCGTGGGCCTGAGTATCGTTGGCGACGCGCCCCACTGGGCCTTCCAGCCAGTTGGTGGGCCGGACGATCGCTTTGATCTGATTCAGCGTAGCTTCTGGAATCAGGGCTTTCAGGCGGCCGATCCGCTGCTGCTGCGCCGGGTCGCCGCCAGGGTGGATGCGCTCAACCTGCTGCTGAGCGGGCAGCCCGCCGCGAGCACAGGCAAGCCGCCTTCGGAGCGTACCAGGTTCAACCCGCTTGGCGCCACGGTGAGCGACGCCTACAGCGCGATCAGCTACGCGCCCGATGAGCAGGTGGTGCTGGAGCGGCTCAACGACGACGGCGAGTATCGTATCAGCTTTGCCGGCCTCGACCCGAGCAAGCCTGGTGCGCCAAACAACTTCGAGGCGGTGATCATCACCGGGTACTTCCCGCCCGAGCAGAACGCCTACTACCAGCATGCGCGTGAGCGCTTCTTTGCGGCCCTGAAGCAGATCCCGCCGGGGAGCGAGCTGCATATGCAGGGGCACAGCATGGGCGGCGGCGTGGCGCTGCTGCTACGTGAGGACCCCGAGGTGCAGCGGCGCCTGCGTGAGGCCAACATCAGCGTGCCGTCGCTCACGCTCTACGGCGCCGTGGTGCCGACCCAGGTGCAGTTCCAGCCCGTGCTTCCCGCCGACAGCCCGTTCGCCAGCACCGAGCTGCGGGCCTTTGTTCACCAGAGCGACAGCCTGGCGCGCAATGTGGGCGCGGGCTACGAGGGCTACGCTGCCGTGCAGCTGATCGGCGGGAGCGTGGTGGACGCGCCGGCCCACGCCCACACCGACTACGGCAAGCAGGAGCATTACGCGGGCGTGCCAGGGGAGCTGACGCTGCTGCCCTACGAGATCGATCCAGCGTACTACGAGCGCACGGTGCCTGGTATCCTGCCCGCGCCAATTGAGCCAATTGAGCTGCCGCCCATTCCGCTTGCCTGGGTGTAGGCGCGTGTAGAAAGCTTCTCCCATGACCTACCACGACGAGCCGAACTGGAAGGATGTGCGCTGGGATCATGGCGCGGCAGACGAGGCCGCCGCTGCGCTGCGCCGCGCCGCCGCCGAGCTCGAGCGGGCCCGCGACGACGACGCCCGCCTCGCCATGGAGGCCGCGACGGAGTGGCGCGGCGACAGCCGTGAGGACTTCGAGCAGCGCCGCCGCCCACTGCACGCCGAGCTGGGCGATCTGGCGGCGGCCTGCCGCGACGCAGCCGAGCACGTGCGCCGGGCCAGCGCCCAGGCCAGCGCAGAGCAGCGCCGCCGCGAGGCCGAGCGCGAGGCGTGGGAGCGTGAGGAAGAGCGCCGCAGGAGGTCCACCGTTGCGTGACCAGAGCTACAACCGCCCGCCCCGCGTGCGTCCCCACTGGCCTGCCGAGACGGTGGAGCTGCCCGAGCCGCCCGCCCCGCCCACGCCGACTCGCACCGAGTGGGTTAACCTTGCGCTGCCCATGGCCGGCGCGGGCGTCTTCGCCGGGGCCGCCACGCTCAACGGCGGTAACCCGCTGCTTGTGGCGCTGCCCACGGGGGCCATGGCGCTGCTAGGCATCGGGGCGGGCCTGCTTACGCAGCGCGGCGCCGCCCGTCGCGCCGCCGCCGAGCACGCCGGGCGCCGCGCGCTCTTCGAGGATCAGCTGGAGGCCGGGCGTACGCGCCTGCGCCGCCTCCACGAGCAGGAGCGCGACGCCCGCCTGCTGCTCGGCCCCGACCCGAGCGAGCTGCTGCTGATCGTCGGCGCCGCAGGCGAGCTCGCGCCCGAGCCGCGCCTCTGGGAGCGCCGCCCCAACGACGACGACTTCCTCGACCTGCGGGCTGGCAGCGGCAGCCTGCCCGCCGCCAGCCAGGCCCGCGTGCCCCCGCCGGCCCGCGACAGCGCCGTGGACCGCCGCCTCTACCGCACAGCCGCCGAGTACGCCACGCTGCGCCAGGTGCCGATCACGCTGCCACTCGCACAGCTTGGCTCGCTTGGCCTCGCCGGCCCGCGCCCGGCCACCGCCGCGCTCGCCCGCGCCATGCTCTGGCAGGCCGCTGTGCTCCACGCCCCAACCGACCTGCGCATCGCCGCGCTCTATTCACCCACAGCGGCCCCAGAGTGGGAGTGGCTGCGCTGGCTGCCGCACTGCGTGCCGCTCGGCAACGACCCCTCGCCCGCAGCGCGCATGCTCGCCGGCCCGCCCGAGCTCGCCGCCCGCCTTGTGAGCGAGCTGCTCGACCAGCTGAGCCGCCGACGCGAGCATGGTGCCCGCGAGGGCGAGCCCACGCTCTGCACGCCGCGCCTACTGCTGCTCGTGGATGGCGTCGAGCAGCTGCGCGCCCATCCCGCCCTGGCCGAGCTTGTGCGCCACGGCGGCGCGCTCGGCATCGTCACGCTGCTCGTGGTGCCCAGCTGGCCGCAGATCCCCGAGGCCTGCGCGGCTATGCTGGAGCTGGAGGAGCACGGCGCCCGCTGGACGCGCGCGGGCGACCAGTGGCCGCGCGACCGCTTTGCGCCCGATGGGGCCGACCTGCCGCAGAGCGACCGGCTCGCCCGTCGGCTTGCCGGGGTGCGCCTGCTGGAGAGCGGCGGCGCCCAGGCCATCCCGCGCGCCGTGCGGCTCTTCGATCTGCTTGAGCTGACAGGGCTGGCCGAGCTGGAGCGCCCGCGCTGGTGGGACGAGCCGCTCGCCACGGCCTGGCGCCCCGATGTGCCAATCGGCGCCGTGGCGGATGGCCAGCCGATCTACCTGGACCTGAACGAGAATCGTCATGGGCCACACGGCATTATTGCGGGGGCCACGGGCGCGGGCAAGAGCGTGCTGCTCCAGAGCGTGATCGCCGCCCTCGCTGTCACTCACGCCCCAGAGCGGCTCCAGCTGCTGCTGATCGACTTCAAGGGCGGCGCCGCGCTGATGCTGTTCACGCCCCTGCCCCACACCGCCGGCATGGTGACGGATCTGGAGGGGCGTCTTGCCGAGCGCGCGATGACCGCGATCAAGAGCGAGCTGCGGCGGCGCAAGCGCCTGCTCAAAGATGTGGCGAGCGAGCACGGCGTGAAGGTGGAGAATATCGCCGACTACCGCGACCTGGCGGCGCAGCGCGGCCTGCCGCCGCTGCCGAATCTGCTGATCGTGGTGGACGAGTTCGACGAGCTGGCGCGCAGCTATCCGGAGTTTGTGGCCGAGCTGATCCGCGTGGTGAAGCAGGGCCGCTCGCTGGGCGTGCATCTGCTGCTGGCGACTCAGCAGCCCGCCCGCGCTGTGAGCGACGAGATCCGCAGCCAGCTCAAGTTCTTTATCGCCTTACGCCTGGGCGGCGCCGACGACAGCCGCGAGATGCTGCTCAAGCCCGACGCAGCCTTTCTGCCCACCGACATCCCTGGCCGGGCCTACTTCCGCGTTGGCAGTGAGGTGCGCCTGATGCAGGTGGCCCAGGTGACGGGGCCGCATCGCCCTGGCGGTGGCGCCGCCGCCGGCCCGCGCGTGAGCTTCCTGCACGAGGGGCGCGAGCGACCCGTGGCCGCGCCGCCGCCTGGCGCGGGCGAGCGCGAGACCGACCTCGATCTACTTGTGCGCGGCCTGCGTGCCGCCGCCGCGCTGCGTGGCCCCGCCTTCCCTGGCTGGAGCCCGGCGCAGATCTGGCAGCCGCCGCTGCCCGCGCAGCTTGCGCTCGCGACGCTGGAGGCGCCAGGCGCTGGAGACGGTGGACGATGGACGGTGGACGGTGCCGGGCGCTCAGCTTTATCGGTGGACGGTGGACAGTGGACGGTGGACGGTGCCGGGCGCTCAGCTTTATCGTCTGAGGGATTGTCCGCTGGAGGTAGCTGGATGCGCCAGCCGGTGGGGCTACTCGACATGCCGCAGGAGAGTCGCCGTGAGCCGTTCGCGCTGGCGCTGGTGGAGGGACACGCGGCGATTGTGGGGGCGCCGGGCAGCGGGAAGACAACCCTGCTGCGCACGCTGCTGCTCGGCCTGGCCACGCGCCACGGGCCGCGCGAGCTCTGGTGCTACCTGATCGACGCGGGCGGCCAGGGGCTTAGCCCGCTTGCGGGGCTGCCCCAGGTGGGCGCCCACATCCAGGCCCGCGAGCGCGAGCGGGTGCGCCGCCTGATCCGCATGCTCGACGCCGCGATCCGCGAGCGCCAGGAGCTGCTGCGCGCCGCCGACGCCCCCGATCTGCTGGCCTACAACGCCCGCAGCGCGGCCCGCCTCCCCGCCATCCTCCTAGTGATCGACAAGCTGGCCGTGCTGCGTGAGGAGTTTCGCGATGGCCACGGCGACGGCGAGCTGCTCGACGATCTTGCGCGCATCGCGCGCGGGGGGCGCCCGTTTGGTGTCCATCTTGTGCTGAGCGCCGACCGTGGGGCCGACCTGGGCTACAAGCTGCTGGCTCTGCTGGAGACGCGCGTAGCGCTGCGCCTGCCCGAGCTGCACGATTACGCCGAGCTGCTCGGCGTGCGGGTGAGCACGCAGATCCCCGCCACCGTGCCGGGCCGCGCCCTCGTTGCCCACGCCGATTACGGCGCCCTCGACATGCAGGTTGCGCTGCCACTGCTAGACGACGGCGCCAGCGACGAGCGCAGCGGAGCCTTCGACGCGGATCTCACCGCCGAGCTGCGCGAGCGCGTTGGCGCCCTGGCCACCCGCTGGCGCGAGCAGGGCGCCGCACACGGGCCGCCACCTGTGGAACTGCTGCCCGAGCGCGTGAGCCTGGCCGAGCTGCACGTTGCGGCCGCGCCGGAGCACGGGGGCGAGGCGCTGGTCGCCCCAATTGGGCGCGAGAGCCTCGCCCTTGGCACGGCCTGGCTACTGCTTGGGCGCGAGACGCCCCACGCCCTTGTGGTTGGGGCGCGGCGCAGCGGCAAGACAGGCGCGCTCCTGGCGATGGCGCGCTCGCTTGCGGCGCGCTACGGCCCCGACGAGCTGCGGCTCTACCTGCTAGATGGGCCGCGCGGCGGGCTGGCCGCGCTGCGCGAGCTGCCGCACCTGGCCCACTACGCCGACGACGACTCCGCTGCCGCCGCGCTGAACGCCGCGCTGCGCGAGCTGCGCGAGCCGGGCGCGGCCCGCCGCCTGATCCTAGTAGACGACTACACGCTCTGCCGAGAGCGTATGCGCGCCCAGCTCGCACAGAGCTACGGCGGCGAGCCCAACCTGTTCGGGACGCTCTGCGAGATCGCGCAGGTTGGCGGCCAGCGCGGAGAGCACCTGCTCCTGGCAGCCGGCATCACCTACGCCGACGACAACCTGCTGCGCGCCCTGGACGCTGCCCGCTCGGGATTGCTGCTCTGGCCCGGCCGCTACGACAGCGGGACGCGCCTGCTTGGCGTGGCGCTGCCCCTGGCCGACCAGCGCGGCGCCGAGCAGCCGCCTGGCCGAGCGCTGCTGGTGCGCGAGGACGAGCAGCGCCTGGTGCAGATGGCACGCCCGTGAGACGAGGGAACAGGGAACAGGGTACTGGGGACAGGGCCGCAGCAGCCTACGGGCTGCGTCTAAGCTGTGCCTGGCACCCGGTGCCCGGTGTCCGGCACCCTGTTCCCTGTTCCCTGTTCCCTGTTCCCTCGCTTGAGGAGTAACCTATGAAGCAGCGCACCGAAAGCCTGACCGTCACGCTCCACTGGCTCGCCGAGAGCGGCGAGCAGACCTCGAACATCGTCTGCGAGGACAGCCCGCCAGCGCAGCTGATCCCGCTGCTGCTGAGCGGCTGCGGGCTGCCGCTGGCCGACGCGAGCGGGCGCACCCACCGCTACGCGCTGCGCATGGGCGGGTCGGCAGGGCGCCCGCTGCGCCACAGTGAGCCGGCGAGCGCACAGGGCGTGCGCAGCGGCATCCACCTCTGGCTCAGCGTGTGCGGCCCTGAGGGCGCACGCCGCTGCCTGCTCGCCCTGCCCGATGGGAGCGAGCTGCTGCTGCCGCGCACCGGGGCTACGCTCACCCGCGCCTGGCTGCTCCAGGCTCTGGCGCTGCTCAACCCCGAGGGCCACGTGCGCGAGCTGGCCCTCCTGGAGCGGCGCGACTCGCGCTATCGCTACGTGTCGAACCGCCCGCACTGTAGCGCCCGCCCCAACGCCAGGGGCGGCTGGTCGGTCAGCACCGGGCGCTCCGATGTGGCCACTCTGCTCAACGGCAAACGCCTGCTGCTGGGCGCGCTGGAGCCGCTAGGCGATGGCGACCGCCTGACGCTCGGCGACGATGGGCTAGAGCTGGCGGTGGCGCTGCTCGGCGAGACTGTGTGAGCCCATCACGCATGGCCGCGCACGCTGCTCGGCTGATACGGCTCCTCCAGGCTGGCAATCTCGGCCTCGCTCAGCTGGAGCTCCAGGGCGGCGATGGCGTCTTCCAGCTGATACATCTTGCTGGCCCCGATGATCGGCGCCGCGACTCCGGACTTGTGGAGCATCCAGGCCAGCGCAACCTGGGCGCTGTTGACGCCACGCCGCTCCGCCAGCTCCCGCGCCCGATCCACGATCGTGTAGTCGGCGTCGGTGTAGTAAGCGTGGGAGAGCTGATCCGTGCGACCGCGAACGGTGGCCGCGTCCTCGCCGCGCGGCCTGTTGCCCGTTAGAAAGCCGCGCGCAAGCGGGCTCCAGGGGATCAGGCCCACGCCCTGGTCGAGGCAGAGCGGGATCATCTCGCGCTCCTCCTCGCGGTAGATTAAGTTGTAGTGATTTTGCATCGAGACGAAGCGCGCCCAGCCGCGCCGCTCCTGGATGCCGAGCGCCTGCATGAACTGCCAGGCCCACATGCTGGATGCTCCCAGGTAGCGCGCCTTGCCGGCCTTCACCACATCGTGCAGCGCCTCTAGCGTCTCCTCAATGGGCGTCTCGTAGTCGAAGCGGTGGATCTGGTAGAGATCCACATAGTCGGTGCCGAGGCGGCGCAGCGAGGCGTCGATCGAGGCCATAATATGCTTGCGCGAGAGGCCACGGTCGTTGGGCCGATCACTCATGGGCTGGTAGACCTTGGTGGCGATCACTAGGTCATCGCGGCGGGCGAAGTCGCGCACGGCGCGGCCGAGCACCTCCTCGCTGGCGCCGAGCGAGTACATGTCGGCGGTGTCGAAGAAGGTAATGCCGAGCTCAAGTGCCCGCGCGATGAAGGGGCGGCTGGCGGCCTCGTCGAGCACCCACTCGCGCCACGCCGGCGTGCCATATGTCATGCAGCCCAGACAGATCCGCGACACCTTTAGACCCGTGCGGCCCAGATTGACATACTGCATCTCTAGCTCCTTGTCTACGCGCCGGGCAGTTTATCCATCGATGACACAGATTTCCGGCCTATTTCCGCCCCGGCGGTGCGTTTGGCTACTCCAACGGCCAGCGGGGAATCAGCGCGTCGATCTCGCCCATGATGCGCTGCGTCTCGCGTAGAGCGATCACCATCCGCATGTAGTGCAGCACGTCATTTGAGTCGAGCTTGCGCCCCTTGCGATCTTTCAGCCACTTGTCGAGCGGCTGGTAGCCGCCGATGCGCGCCTCCCAGGTTTGAGGCTCGACGCCCGCGAAATACTGTGTGCTGTTGATCACAACCCGGCCCGGCTCGTGTACCTGCGGGGCCACATAGGCGATCTTGTCCACCACGCTCGTTCCCGCTTTAGGAAAGCTCACGCCCTGCTGCCCAGGCGCCACAAGGATAGCCGCGCCGCCGTTGCCGCCTACGCCGTTGCCACCAGGGAGCCTCAGCAAGTGTAGATCCACAAGCTCGGCGCCCTTTCTGACTAGACCAGTAAACAATTCACGTCTTGTTGTGACAGAAACTCTTGGGAAATCGATTTTTAGAAAATCGCTATATCTCATGATGTAGGATGAGCTATAAAATACAGCATACATATAGTGAAATATATCTTCTGGGCCGAAAGTCTTCTCTAGATCTCCACGTCCATCTAAAACAAACGTGATATGAAGGCGAGATGCGATTTCCTTGATGTAAGCTTCCTGAAAATTAGGAACGCGACCTTCAAGATTGTGTGTCTGCGCAGAAAACATGTCTTTTTGCTGTCTATTCGGATAAATGTAAAGAGGCGACAGATAATTGATGTCATAGGCTGCACAAGCTTTGTGGCCACAAATTGAGTCGGTGACTAGTACAGCCCATTCGTCTTTGGTTTGCTTGCTAATAATTAAGCCAAGATTGGCAAGGTTTACCATATGTCGCATTACTCTTTCTCGCCGATGAACTGCAACATTAGAATTAAAGACAGTCCATCGGCGATCAAACGGACGATAAAGTAGTGGCACGACTTGTTCTCTCCAAGGCTCTACTGCTAGAGCGGCCTTTGCACGGGTATATTGCCATTGTGATTGACTGCAAAGTCTCCAGAGCGAACGAGCTTCTGCTTCAGATGATGTTTCCAAAAATCTTTCAACCTTCTCAATAGCTTCTGCGGAAGTCCAAGAAATTGCAAACTCATCTTGTGTTGTCACGATGCCCGGTGCAGGATCAGCTGTCATGCCCATAATCGAAGGCAGGTATCCGCCTTCGTTGTACTCCTGCTGAATACTCTTGTCTTGTATGATAAATCTGAAGTAGGGCAATTCAGGCTCTATGTCAACCCAGGGTGTTTTGCTTACGTCATTTTCGCTCAATAATGTGTACTTTGATGCTCTATTGCCCCAAACATCGGCGTAGTAAACCTTTGCTAGTGTGCCAATGGCTCTCTTTGTGCGAACGAACAAACCTATAGCCAC
>ENA-ORBV01015499-ORBV01015499.1-microbial-mat-metagenome-genome-assembly--contig:-NODE-15499-length-11201-cov-6.841244_pt1 | contig 11201 bp, 15 predicted proteins | sample MGYA00237777_ERZ505514 | MGnify/ENA primary metagenome ERZ505514 (study PRJEB26160, sample SAMN06269048) | microbial mat metagenome | isolation source: Oligotrophic lake microbial mat | place...
CTCAGGCGGAGGGCTGCAGCTGAAAGTCCAGAGCTGAGAGTCGAGAGCTGAGAGCTGAGAGCTGAGAGCTAAATCCTCGGAGTTCCCACAAACCTACAGATCCATCGCAGACGGATTTGCTTTTTGGTTTTGCTCTCAGCTCTTAGCTCTCAGCTCTCAACTCTCAGCTCTCGACTGCATTCCTCGGGCTCAGGCGTTCCAGTTGATGGCTTTCTTGGCCCAGAGGCCCTTCTTGGTCCAGGGGCCGGTGATGTCGTTCAATTCGATGCCGATGCGCTTGGCGGTGCCGTTGGGCTTGAGCTCGATGAAATAGACGGCTTCGACGCGGCTGGTGCCGTCCTTCAGCTCGCCCTCGTAGATCGTCATGAGGAAGTGCGCGGTCTCCTTGAGGTGCTTGGCGAAATCCGGCGTGAGGTCGTTTTCAAAGGTGCCGGCGGCCTCGGACCAGATCGCGGAAACAACGAACTTCCCGGCGTCGGCCTTGGTGACCGTCATCCCGCGTTTTTTGGCGTAGGCTTTGAAGGCGGGCAGCTTTTTTACGGCGACCGGTGAACTCTGCATGACAATCGTGGTGGAGGACATAAACCCGAGGATGACTTTTCCGGCGCACGGAACGAGCGCAAACGCCGCCCGCTCGGTAAAGAAACGGTGCCGGAAGCAGTCGGAGGTGATCCAACGGGCGTCGCAGGGGAGGCTCGGGTTTCGCCGACGAACTCACACTTCCGTCAAGAGCCGACCCCCGGACCTTTTTCCGGGCAGGGTTCAAAACGTCACGACGATGCCACGACGGCACTCAGGGCGAGCATGCACAGTAAGACCGGGAGCCAAAGTGCCCGCTCTCTCGGGCTTGGCGTGGCGGCGTTTACGATCACCCCGAGAAGGCAATACCCCACGACCAGCCAAGCAAGGAGAGGAACGGAAATGTCTGCACTCGGGCGCACGACGCCGGCCCGCGCCAAGATGACGGCGGCGATCGCCAAAAGAAGTCCGAGAGATACCGCAGGAAGCGCGCGGATTCGGGGTGGCAATGCCCCTCGCCACTTGCCGCCAAGGGTCAATTCCCCCCACGGAGCTCCGAAGATCAAGGCCAGCTGGAATGCGCATACGGCAAGGCAGATGAGCGCGAAGAGGATCGCTGCGGCTGAGATCATTGCGGAGGAGAACAGGACGATACGGTGGCGAGGCCCGATCTCAAGGCGAGCCACGGGCGCGCGGGGCCGTCGGGTCTGAGTTGGGTTTCTTGTCGGGTGTCTTCGCCCATTTCGGGTTCACGCGCCCACCGCTTCGATCGGCGAATCCTTTCAGGTAATCGGATATCGGCGGAAGACCGACACGAGCGCGCAAGGCGTCGACGTTGGCTTCATCATCAAGGGGCAAGGGCTCCCACTCGTCGGCAGCGTTCTTGGTGACTTGGCTACCGTAGATCTGGTTCCGCCCTTCGCGCAGACGAACTCTATCTTCCAAAAGCGCCAGACCGGATGCCGGCATATCGCCTTTCGCGGCCGCATCGCGAGCGAGAGGGAGATACCTCTTTTGGTAGCCGAGGTCGGAATGCTGCAGGATGAGAAACGCCGCGGTCGCAGCCTTGCCGCCGAACTGCTTGCTGCCCGGCCAACCGTGCTGGGCGATGATCTCCTCAAGGCGTCGGATGTTTTGCGCATCGATCGCATCCTGCTTCGACCACGCCTCAATCACCTCGGGAGAGCTTTCACCGTGCTGCCGTTCCAATTCGATTATTTCGATACGGTGCAACTGGTCCGTCTTCTGCATCGCTTCCAATTCAGCTCCGACGTTGGCGACCGATGTCGGGTTCGAGGCGGAAGGTGTCGCGGATTTGTTCTGCGCCGGCTCTTGAGCGCGCGTGGCCGATGCCAAAGTGAGAAAGACGGGGAATAAGAATCTGTGCATGCAGGGCTTAGATTACGCGTGGAATTTCGGGTTTGTCGGCCAACGGTCAAGGTGAGCCACCCCCGCTTGGGGTCGTCGGGTCTGCGGCTGATTGAACCAAGCCGCTGAGCGGATGCGTGAGGCGGGAGCGTTCGGTTGGACTGGGGGCACGGGCGGAAGTTGGGGTCGATTGAGCCGGCGAGGCAAGGCTGGGGCCCCTATCCCCAAAGTTGAAGCGACAGGGGAAACATCCAACCGCGCGGCGACGCGCTGCGGAGCTGGGCGCACCGCTGCGTGGGGTCGCCGGTTCCGACGACCACGTTGAACCAAGCCGTTGCGTGGCGAGGTGAGGCGGGCGCCTTACGCGGCCAGCCCATGTCGCTTCAAGGCTCTCCTTTTGGGTTCCTCGCGTTTTCCGGTGGCTAGAGAGCTCGATGGCTCGGCCGTGAATGCACCCGCCGGCTTGCGAGGTGGAGCGCGTTGACCTCAACGCGCTGGTTTTGGAGCCATTACGATCTGGACGCCGCGAGCCGCGTCAGCGGATTGGGGTCAATCCGCTCCACTTAACCGCTGAAAAGAGCGAAGAGCCTGCCTTCTACTGCGGCAGTGCGATCTGCATCTTCACCTGGCCCGCCGGCGCCTTGGCCGCGATCTCGAAGGCCTCGATGCTGTCGGCGAAGGCGAAGGTGCGGGTGATGAGGGGCTTCACGTCGATCGCTCCCGAGGACAGCATCGCCACGCAGCGCGGGAAGACGTGGGCGTAGCGGAATACGTGCTCGACCCGGGCCTCGCGCACCATCGCCTTGCCGACGTTGTAGGCGATGTCGCCGACTTGGGAGCCGATGAAAACCACGCGCCCGCCGGGACAGAGCGGGTCGAAGACGCCGGCCGCGGCCCGCGGGTTCCCCGAGCACTCGAAGACGATCTCGACGCCCCAACCGTCGGTGGCGGCGAGGATCGTCCCGGCGAGATCCGTGTTGGCCACGTTGATCGTCGTGATCGCTCCGAGCGTCGCGGCGAGCGCGAGTTTACCGTCGTCCACGTCCGCCACGAAGACCCGCGCGCAGCCGGCCGCGAGCGCCGCCAGGGCCGTCACGAGGCCGATCGGTCCGGCGCCGATCACCAGCGCGAGGTCGCCGGGTGCGACCCGCGCCTTGGTGGCGGCGTGGACGCCGACCGCCAAGGGTTCGACCATCGCCGCCTCCGCGAAGCTCACGTTGCCGGGGAGCCGGAAGGCGAACGCCTCGGGATGGACGACCGACGGTCGCAGGATGCCGTGCACGGGCGGGGTCGCCCAGAACCGCACGCCCGGGTCGATGTTGTAGAGCCCCATCCGCGTCGCGCGGCCGGTGGGGTCGGGGATGCCCGGCTCCATGCAGACGCGGTCGCCCACCTTGAGGGTCGCCACCTCCGCGCCCGCCTCGACCACGGTGCCGGACGCCTCGTGGCCGAGGATCATCGGCGCTTTCAATTGGAACACGCCGATCCCGCCATGGGTGTAGTAGTGAACGTCCGACCCGCAGATGCCGACGGTATGGAGCTTGATGCGCACATCGCGCGGGCCCATCGGCTCGTCTCCCTCGATGGGCACCTCGCGGATCGCGAGCTTCAACTTCTCTTCAAGGACCAATGCCTTCATGGCTCAATGACCGCTAGAAAACCGAATCTCGGACGGGAAGAATCTGTCATTCGCTCCGAGTTGAACCTGGCCGCTGCGCGGCGGGGTGAGGCGGGGGCTTCAGGTTGTTCCGAGGGCACGGGCGGAAGTTGGGGCCGACCGAGCAGGGGAGGCAAGACCGGGTGCCGTATGCCGGAATCTAAAACGACAGGGAAGAATCCAAGCACACGTCGAAGCGGAGCGGCGCGAGCCAGCGAGACAACGGGGCCGATGGGCTCTCTCTTTTCAGGGCCCTTTTTCGGTCACGGTGGGCTGCTGGAATTGTAATTCTCGGGGACTAGGTGAAGGCGCGGGCGGTGCCGTTCCTGTGGACGCGCATCCGATCAAGAGCCCGAGCGAAGCAAGGCATGTCAGTAAGCGGATTTTCATACGGACGAGCTACCTAAGGGATCCGACCGTTTTTGTAAGTCCTAAAACGAGATCAAACAAAAACATGGCTAGACCATGTCGGCTCGAAGGCGCTTCTCAAGCCGTGCGTCCGGCCAGTCTGTCAAGAGTCACCCCATGTCACTTTTCAGCCTCTCCTTTTCAGCCTCTTAACGACCCCAAGCTCAGCGACAGCGGAGTGCGACGCGGCACCTGCATGTTGGTCGGAAAGGCGGTGATGGAAGCCGGTGCCGTGACGCACGGAGCGGTTCGCTGCGGCGCATGGTTAGGCGACGGATGGATCAAGGATTGAAATGCGAACGTAGTCACGGTGGAACTTCATGTGGAGAGTGTTCGTCGCTGCAAAGAAATTGTCTGCTGTGCCTGCGAGTTTCTGAACGGTGCAAGCGGGAAAGGAAAAGCGACCCGTAGCCTCGGGCTGTGACCAAGGCCACCGCCCACGCCCGAGAAGAGTGACCCGATAGAGATCCGCCGTCGAATGGTAGAGAATCTTGTCGGGCAGCTCCTCGATGCCGGGCAACTCTCCGTATGTGCCGAAGATAGCTCTCCGCGTGATACGTCCGTAGGCGTCCAGTAGCACGGGAAACATCATCTGTGCATCGTCGTCGTAGCACGAACGAAAGACGAACCTCCGATTGAATGTTTCTGGGTCGTCACGCAGAAGGCGCTCGAGATAGCGGAACATTCTCTGCTCCATTTTTCGGCGTGTCTGGCGAGAGATGTCATAACCAACGTTGTCCTCCGGGCCGTCGGAGAGCTCACGCACAAGAGTCAACTCCTCGCGGTCAGTGAGGACTATGTGGGTGTCACAGTGGGACCAGTAGAACATTCTGGAAAGCGCGCGCTAGTCGCCTAACGTTAGAGATTACAGCCGAAAAAGCAGGGGTCACAGCCGAAAAAGGTCATGGGTTGACCTTTGACAAAGCCCGCCGGAAGCGCGGCGAGGCGGCCGCGCCGCTCAAGCGAAACCGACGCACATACTGGCTGACGCTCGCCGGCGCTCCCATTTGCAGGCGAGTCGCGAGCCAACCGTTCGACACCGAGGTGCCTGTCTTGAGCACGGCGGCCAACCAGACTTTGTCCGGAGCCGATTTGCGTGCGGGCAAGGGATCGAGCTCCACCCGCAGCATTTTCGCCGCCACCACAAGTTTCTCCTCCCATATCTCGGCCTGAACCTGCCGGTGCGCCTCGCGGTCTCCGCCGAGCAATTCGAACCTTCCCCCGGAGGGATTCAACGCCGTCAAATCTTCCTGCAACGCGGCCTTGAAGGCAGCCGATCCCACCACCCAACCGCGACTGAGCCGACCAAAACGCTCCTCCCTTCGTTTCCCATCTTCCTCGGCCAGCAATCCGAGATAGGCGACATACCGCCGCCATCCCGCCGCCGTATCCGCCAGCTCGCCGCTTTGCCGCAAGAGCGTCTCCGGCCACAGGCCGGCGGGGCGGTTTTTCCGCAGATAATGCCACAGACTGCTCCAGCGAAAATCCTTCAGCGCCTCCGCGCCGCAGGCCTTGGCTCGGACGGGATTGAGGTGAATGTAATGTGCCACCTGAGCGAAAGCGTGACCCGGCTCGACGTGGAGCGCCTTGTAACGGCCTTGAAACGGCCGGCCGACCACGCCGCGGAACCGGTTGAACCGCGCCGCCCACGTCGCCTGCAACCAACCCATGCCCGCGCTCAGGTTCGGCTCGGGCGTTTCCAGCGCCAGGTGAAAGTGGTTGCGCATGATGACGAAGGCGTCGAGCCGCCAGCCAAACCGCGCCACCGCCTCGAACAGGCACCGCTCGAAAGATTCCGCCGCCCCTTCCGCCGCGAACAAATTCCGCCGGTAGTTTCCCCGGTTGATCACGTGATAGCAGCCCCCCGCGTATTCCAGTCTCAGCTTTCTCGCCATGCCCGACCTCACGCCGTCAAATCTCTTTTGTCAAGAGTCAACCCATGTCCCCTTCGCTGGCCACCGGAGTTGTCTGTGGTGATTTGGCTAGGCATCTTTTGATTCTTCTAAAGCGACATCTTCCAATCGCTGATCGACCCATCCGACAATCTGCCCAAGATGAGCTTGGCACGAAGCATACTCGGGATGAGCTACGGCATTCTGCCCGCTCGCCGCCATCTGATATATCGTCACCATCTTGATACTCGCGTGCTCCATCTGGTAGCGAAGCCCATCCACGGCAGCGATCATCGCGGACGGGACAAGCCCCTGCAATCGATCAACTCTCCTGACAAGGCCGCTAACATCCAAAGTGAAATTCGGAATTCCCGGCGGCGTAGTCCGCGCCTGATACTGCTGCAGAGCTTGAGTCGCCAACTTCTTCGATTCCAGCAATACTTCGCGAAGAAGGCGCAGCTCTTCCTTCTTTCTTTTCTTCTCTTTCGTTGCCGCACGCCATTCCGTCCAAACCACACCGATCACGACACCGGCGATAGCGCTAAGAAACGTGTAGAAAAAGTCCTTCAACGTGAAGAACTCGCCTGTGGCGATGATAGTATTCATTGGCTTTTGCCTAACGTTCAAGATGAGCCACGACCATGGCTGGCGCGGCTCGTGCTGCTCGGAGCACGAGACGTGACAGCCATGGTCGTGGCTCTGGCGCCTGGTTCGGCTCTTCTTCCATACGGCTAATCCATGAACCGCCCGATCACGAAGCCAACGAATCCCCCGACAAGCATTAGGGATCCGATCATTCCTGAAGTATGATTGCCGTCGGATGCGCCCGCCATAGCCACGACAATGCCTATGATCATCGAAAGCGAAGACAGGACCTTAAGGCCTCGTCCAGAAGACCTCGTGCGCTCAGCATTGGCAACAACCTCCTCGGGGGCTTTGCTCGACTGAACAGGCGCTCCACACTTCGGACACGAAGCGGCACGACTGGAGACTTGATTACCGCAATCAGGACATGTGATAAGCGACATATTGGACCTTTCTTCTGCCGAACGTTCAAGATGAGCCACGGCCGCTCGGAGCCGTTGGCTCTGGTGCCTGGTTGGGCTTTTTTTCGCTTCGACTCCACACTAGCACGAAGGCGAACAGCGCCAGGATGACGACGATTATCGCCGATACTCTTATCGCTCGATATGGCCTCTCTCCTTCCTTTACGCGCTTCCACTCCGCCTTCAAAACTGGCCCTGCAAAGTCAGCGGCGCGATCAACTGCAGCCAAGACATCTCTTTGAGCTGCGCCCTCGCTTTGAAGGATCGCGTTCTGATCGGCGATAGCCTGCGCAAGCAATCGCAGCAGCTCCTTGTGGTCGGCCTCTTCAGGATTGAGACGTAGCTTGATGCGATAAAACGACTCGGCTGCCGTCGACCGGATATCGCCTACCTTTTCAAGGGTGAACAACTGCTTCGCAGGGTCACGCGACTCGACGCCATGAATGCGACGAGCCTCCATGGCGCGGGCGAACGCCCGTGCCGATGAGAGAAAGGAGGCCAAGTCCGCTCTAAGCGCATCAATCCACGCCTGTCGAAACTCGGAGACTTTCTGCTCTTTGCTGAGCGTGATTGTTACCAATGAGACCGCACCGGCGATCAGCGCTGCAAGGATGGTTACGAGTTCTGGCATTTTTTACCCGACGTTCAAGGTGAGCCACGGCCGCTCGGGGCCGTTGGCTCTGACGCCTGGTTGGGCAGGCTTGGTTTCGGTGGGAAAATCATGTGCCGCTACCTGTGACAACGCTCATCATCCTTCTAGCCTTAGAAATCCTTTTCTTTCCTCTTTTCGTCCGCGCGATGTGCGCCAGCTCCATATGACATCAAACTCGGTTCCAGTATCAAAACTGAGCGCCATCGGGGACTCAAAATTCTGGTCGGGGTGAAGCGATGGAATCCTCAGGACACCATCTTCTTTTTCGTCTTCGAGCAACGGATTGCTCTGTCTTTCACGAAGCGGAATACGAATCTCTAAATCCTTCACTTCGTTTTCGCCGTTATTCTGAACGACCAAGTAGTGAAGATCCCATGCCTTTCCGTTCCGAACCGTCGGCCTTCGCACAAGTCGTGGCACAATGTTGGCCTCTTTCTTTTGGCTTTCGTAAAACGTGCCGAGCAGGGCGGCGACGGCGAGCACGGTGGAAATATACGGCTCTGGCTCTGAGGGATAGACGTGAATCCAATAGAGCGACCCGAGGAAAGCCGCAATGAACAGGATTCGCAGTATGAGCTTCATGAATCTTTCTTTGCCCAACGTTCAAAGTGAGCCGCGATCATTACTGGCGCGGACTGTGTTGCTCGGAGCACAATCCGTGACAGCTATGATCGTTGGCTCGACTGCTTGGTTAGCCCATTTTTAAAAATTCTCTTTGTCCATTCCCGGATGATCATGCGTCGTGTCCCATCCATACTGCTGGATTATCTCTGTGATGTATGCGCACAGAAGCACCAGTCCGCTTAATTCGATTCCGGTCTTGCCCCTCTCGCGTCCTTCGAGTGCTGCCCGAGTAGCTTCCAGCATCTCAAGAAACAGCTTTTTCTGTTCCGGCTGACCAATAAGGAGACTCATATCGATGTCGGACCCGAGCTTCATCTGAATGTCTTCGAAGAGCGTTCCAGCATCCAAGCCTCGATAGAAATCATGGAATGAGACTTTGCTCGTGAGTCCTTTGTCGATAGCAGCGAGGCTGACCAACAACGTGTAAGTTAGTGAACTAAGGCGGAGGTTTTGTTTCATAGATCGATTTGGCTAACGTTCAAGATGAGCGACGGCCGCTTGGGGCCGTTGGCTCTGGCGTCTGGTTAGGCTCTTTTTTTCTCCCGTCACATTTCGACGAATTGCATTGGAAGCAAAGTGGCTGAAGATTTGCGACGTCATCGCTTCCACCACGTGTAAGTGGGACAATATGATCCTTCGTCCAAACGTAACGATACCGCCGATCGGGGCGCAATGGAATCGAAGACCAAGAACGCTGACACTGAGGACAACTGTCGAACGCCGCTAGCTTCTCCTGCCATTGGACTCCAGTATGCGAGCCGCCATTCTTTTTTTTTCTTTCGGAGTAGGCACTAGCCCGCTCACGCCGACACGCGCGACAATAGAAATGAATCCGGCCAGACGAAACGGAAGTCCACGTTCCGAAATCTTCGCTGCCGCACTTTCTGCATGTCTTCATTATTTGCCTAACGTTAGAGATGAGCCGCGAGCGGGCGAGCGTGAAGCCGGTGCTTGGAAGAACGGCGAGGTGTCGAGAGCGGTGGGCTCATCGGAAAAACGGCCCCGTCCCGCTCGTTGGCTCTGGCGTCTGGTTCGGAAACGCGGCCGGCGATGTCGCCGCAGCGGACGGCCCTTTTGCCGGACGAGGCGACGGACGGCCTCGAGTTCCGAATCCAAAACCTGCGGGACGAGTCGAAGGCGGCGGCATCTTTTCTTTCTTCTTTTGAATCAGGCTCGATGGCGACGGCCGGAGTCCGAACGTTAGAAGTGAGCCGCGATCATGGCTGGCGCGGAGTGTGCCGCTCGGAGCACAATCCGTGACAGCCATGATCGTTGGCTCGACTGCTTGGTTAGCCCTTCTTTTCTTTTGTGTCTTCAAGATCAATTTCTTTAGAGAATAGCTCTATCGCGGTAGCAGCGACCTTTGTAGTATCGCAATAAGCATAAGCGCCAACCCCTAGCGCTCCGATGATTGGAATCCAGCGTGAAATACTTTTTCCGATCACGCGCTGAGTGACCCGAACACCAATCTTTTGTAAAATTTGCTGGATAGCCCGAACTGCCGTGCGTCGAATCAAATATCGCTCGCCGACTCTTACAACTAGGTCGCGCATAAGGGCAGCCCCGCCGTGCTTAAAGAGACAGTAGATCATCGTCTCTTTTCTGAGAAACGCTGACTGCCCATATGTCGCAGCGATGCCTGCGACCATGGATTGCTGAAGTCGCCAAATCGCGATCAAATCTGGAATGATAGTCGCCAATCCAAACGGGCCTGGTGGAAGCGCTAACGCTCCCGATATACCAGCCGCCTTCATGGCGGTGCTTCTCGCAATAGATTGCGCTCTTTCTTTTGGATCGGCGCTAGCCGGCTCATCGGATGTTGGAATTCGCGAGACGAGGTCGAGCAATGCCTTGGTAACAGCGTTCGAATCACCATCTAACGGAGTAATCGCTTTGGACATGTATGTTATTTTTGGCTAACGTTAAAACTCATCCACGAGCGGGAGGAAAGGCTGGAGTAAAACAGGAAGGGGCAAGTCCGGCTCGGTGCGCTGTGGCGGCTTGTTCGGCCACGAGCGATGCGGGCAAAGCAAGATCATCGCTGCGGCGCGTGCGCTCTCGTCGAAGACCCCACGCAAACTTCTCTTCTCGCTTAAACGATTCCGAAAACCAGCGACTCTTTCTTCTTCGAGCGACATCACTCGTTCGCTCGCGTCGCTGATAAACTCTTCGCCTCGCATCCCATTTTATCTTCCGCCGAACGCCTAAAGTGAGACGTGGAGGTCAGTTTCTCCGCAATATTTTGTCGGGATGGGTTTTCAGCAGAATCGTGGTTTGTGGTTGGCGGTATCGCCAAGGGAGAGCCGGAGGGGGTCAGCAACGGTCTTTCAGGCGCGCTTAAATTGAGGATTTTTTATTAGGCGGTTTTAAAGGACTACGAGTTTGCGCATCACCGCGGAGAGCGCGGGTTCCCGGATTTGCCGGCTGCGGCGAGGCGTTCACCAACCGCCTCGAGGATCGGGCTCGATTGCACGCCCGAGCCTCCCCTTGACGCGCTACCGGCCGCCGCCCAAGGTCCGCGTTTTTCACTCTCCCGCGCGCCGATGCCCAAGAAGAAACCCGCCAAGAACTCCGACCAACCCGAGCTGCCCCTGGGCGGCGACCAGCCCGTCTCCACGCCTGCGCCCGTGCCGACGCCGACCGAGGCCACGGCGCTTCCGGCGACCCCCGACCCATCGCTCACGCCCGCTTCCACGCCGGTCGTCGCCGAGGCCGCTCCCGCCCGGCGCCAGCCCGGCGAGAAAGTCCAGGACGAGCAGGCCCCTCTCGCGCAGGCTTACCGCAACTGGTTCCTCGACTACGCCTCCTACGTCATCCTCGACCGCGCCGTCCCGCATATCGACGACGGCCTGAAGCCCGTCCAACGCCGCGTCCTCCACACCCTTTGGGACATGGACGACGGCCGCTTCCATAAGGTCGCCAACGTCGTCGGCGCCACGATGAAGCTCCACCCGCACGGCGACGCCTCCATCGGCGCCGCGCTCGTGTCCATCGGCCAGCGCGCCTGGCTCATCGAGCCCCAGGGCAACTACGGC
>ENA-ORBV01015500-ORBV01015500.1-microbial-mat-metagenome-genome-assembly--contig:-NODE-15500-length-11201-cov-3.817691_pt1 | contig 11201 bp, 10 predicted proteins | sample MGYA00237777_ERZ505514 | MGnify/ENA primary metagenome ERZ505514 (study PRJEB26160, sample SAMN06269048) | microbial mat metagenome | isolation source: Oligotrophic lake microbial mat | place...
ATAAGAGACAGCGAAAGCAGAGGGTTACGTTGGATCGTTCCTATGCAGAAAACGTTCGTCATCTTCAAGCCCGACGCGATGGAAAAGCGGGTGGTGGGCACGATCTTGAGCCGATTCGAAGCCGCTGGCTTCGATGTCATCGGTTGCAAGATGGGTCGCCTTTCCCCCGCCTTGTTGCGCGAGCATTACGCGCACGTGGCGAGCAAGCCGTTCTATCCCGACATCGAACAGTTCATGAGCTCACGTCCCGTGATCATGATGGCGCTACAAGGCGAGAATATCGTCCAGCGCGTCCGTGATCTCCTCGGGCCGACCGACTCCCGCGTGGCGCCCAAGGGCACCATCCGCGGTGATTTCGGCACCGAGATGATGAAGAATGTCGTCCACGCGTCCGATAGCGTCGAAAACGGCCAGGCCGAGCTCGCACGTTTTTTCAAGGCAGACGAGTTGTTCGCCTGAGAGTCGGAGTCGGAGTCGGAATCGGAAAAGCGGAAAACTCGGATTTCGGAAACGAGCAGCTGGACAAGCGGAAAAGAAGAACCGCGGAAAAGAAGAAGGAAGAAAAGCCGGTCCCGGAATCGATGACCACGTAAGGCGCATAAGCGATCCCCAGACCTCCGGAATTATCCGCGCTATCCGCGTAATCCGTGGTTAAAAGCTTGAAGGCTTGGGGCCCTTCGTCGGTCCGATTTTTCCGATTTCATCTTTTCCGATTTCTCAATTTTCCGCTTTTCCGCTCTTCCGATCCACACTGAAGCGGAACTCGGTCGTGGAGCGATACGGTTGTCCGGGCCGGACGATCGTCGAGGGGAAATGCGGATGGTTCACCGAGTCGGGGAAGTGCTGCGTCTCCAGGCAATAAAAACCGGCGCGCTCATTCGGTACGCGATCGCCGAGCGGGCTGGTGTAGAGCTGGACGCCCGGTTCCGTTGTCCAAACTTCCATGATACGCCCGAGGTCCGTCTCTTCGACCCGGGCGGCTCGAACCAGGGAGGTGTCTCCGGCGGGACGATTGATGACGAAGTTGTGATCGTAGCGCCGGTTCGGCGGCAGTTCCGTGGCGCGGGCCCCGAGCGCGAAAGCGCGGGTGAAATCGAGCGGTCCTCCGCGCACCCCGCGGATCTCCCCCGTCGGTATGAGCTCGGCATCAACCACCGTGTAGCGATCCGCGAAGAGCTGCATGGGGTGGCCGCGAACATCGCTGCCGGGCGCGAGATTGAAGTAAGCGTGATTCGTCAGATTGACCGGCGTTGGTTTGTCCGTGGTAGCGTGGTAGTCGATTCGCACCGTGTTCTCGTCGGTCAGCGTGTAGGTGACGGTCGTGACGAGATTGCCGGGAAACCCTTCCTCGCCATCCGCGCTGCGATACCTGAGCTCGATCGCCGCCAGCTGGGGATTGGCGAATCGCCGCGCTTCCCATACGACTTTGGCGAAATTCTTCCTGCCACCATGGATGTGATTCTTCCCGTTGTTCGCAGGGAGCACGTACTCCCGGCCATCGAGTGTGAACCGCGCTCCGGCAATCCGGTTGGCAAACCGGCCGATCACCGCACCCGACTGGCTGAACCCGCGTTGAAACCCTTCATCCGAGGCGACCACCGGATTGACCACATTAGCGAAATTGCCATCCCGATCCGGGACCCGGAGCTCGGTAAGGGTGGCTCCAAACGTGATCACGCTGGCGGCTGCGCCATGGCGATTGGTCAACGTGAACTGCTCTACGTCGACGCCATCAGGAGTGCGCCCGAAGCGTGAGGTTTGAACCGCGGCGACGTCGCTCGATGCGCGGCTCGCGGCGGATGCGGTGGGTCTGATCCCGATCGTAAGCAGGGTGACAACGATGAGGCAGGGGACAATGCGACTACGGAGGCGCCGGAACGCGTTTGTCGTCGGAGAGAAAAGCGTCGGGACCAGGCGGGGTAAAACGTGCATCGTGGGGCCTTGGTTGAAAGGCCTGCCGCGGTTCGCGGCAAGACGAGAGCGATCGCCTCCGGCATCTGTTTCTTCCTTCCGAGTTTTCTTCTTTTCTAATTTTCCCGTCCCCGATGTTTTCCGCTCCGGGCCTGCGGCGGATGAGATCTGCGTGAGGGCGACCGAATTACGCCGACTTCTGTTTTTTCTTTCCGAAGGTTTCTTCTTTCCCGCTTTCCCCATTTCGGATGTTTTCCGCTTTCCCTCCGCTTTCCCAATTTTCCGCTTTCGCCCATTTCCGATTTTCCGAATCCGCAATATCCGCGTAATCCGTGGTTAAAAAGTTCGAGTCATTCCCCCGGAGAGATGGCCGCCGAAGGCTCAGAAGACACCTAAGGGATCCAAACCCCGGCCATTTTTCACAGGAGATAACAGAGGAAACAGAGATCGAGCCACCGCAGATTGCGCGGAAGGAGCAGATGATTAAAGGTCCTCCGGTCCTCCTGCGGCATCTGAGATCCGCGCCTCGTTTTTTCATTCTCCTTTTCCCCCATTTCTTCTTCTTTTCCCACGTTTCTTCTTTGTCCGTTTCCCGCTTTTCGCCCATTTCCGATTTTCCGAATCTGCGCTATCCCCGTAATCTGCGGTTAAAAAGTTCGAGTTTCCGATTTCCGATCTTCCGTTTCCGCCGTCTGAGTTTTCCGCTTTCCGCTTTCCCAATTTTCCGCTTTTCCGAACTCTTCCTCAAAATGAACTATCGAAATAAAATCATCAGCTCACTCGCCGCGTTCGCCCTCGTGTTGGCGGCGCATGCCACCGCCCAGACTTCGAATGCGAAGAAGAGCGAGGCGGCGAAGAAACAACCACCCGCCAAGATCGCGAACTCCACCGGCGGCACCACGCCCCACGAAACCACGAGTGCGGTGGTGGACGGCAATCGCGTCATTCTCGTCTATGGGCGTCCCTTCGCGAAGCACCCGCGCACCGGCGAGGTGCGTACCGTGTGGGGCGGCCTCGTGCCCTATGGCAAAGTGTGGCGGACGGGGTCCGATGAAGCCACGTTGTTGATCACGCAACAAGCGATCGAGCTCGGTGGCCGGACCGTTCCCGCGGGTGCGTATACGCTCTGGACTATTCCGGAACAGGATGGCTCGGCGAAGCTCATCGTGAATCGCCAGATTGGCCAATGGGGCGCTGACCGCGACCTTACCAAGATCTATAATGAAGCGAATGATGTCGCCCGCGTCGACCTTCAGAAGGAGAACCTGTCGACGCCGGTCGAGCAGTTTACCATGGCGGTGGAGCGGAATCCCGCGGGCGGCGGCTGGCTGCGCCTGCGGTGGGCGAATACGCAGTACTCCGTCCCCTTTACGGTCAAGAAGTAGACCTGTAGGAGGAGTGAGTCAGGCCCCATGTCCGGCCTCGCCGATGGGACGAATTGCCTCCAGCGGTGAATTCCGCGGAGGCGATTACAGACGCCGGAACCGGGGCTGTAATTTGTTTCGCAGGTGTTGCACGTTCACCGCGCGTTCGTAGACGCCGGAAAAGTCGTGGCGGGTGTCGCGCAGCCCTTTTGTGAGCTTCACGGCCACATGCGTGATCAGTACGCGGTGCTTTTGCCAGAGTTCATCGATCTGGCGTTGGCAGCCATCGACGAAATGGTCGAGGTAATGAACAAAAAGCACGCGCTCCCGCGGAGCCACGGAGGCGCCGCGGCGGCCGAGCAAAACATAATAAGCGCTCTGGCTCGGAGAAAAGACGCGTTGGAGTTGCCGCTTGGGAACGACTTTGAAACCAGGGAGTTTGGACGGGTGAAGCAGAGGGAACGAATTCATCACGGGCACCGTAGTAAGTGCCGACGGGATGGCGAAGCCATCCGGCCTCGAAATGTCTTGAAGTTCGCATGGGGAAAAGACCCGCAGTCCGCGAGACTCTTTAGCGATCGGATTCAAGCCAATTCCCCTCAAAAGTTATTCACGAGTTATCCACACCGAAGCGTCGGGCGGAGACACCGCCCCGGTGCCTGCCTGGAGTGATACAGACATTCCTGTCTGTTCCGCGGGAACTACGGAACAGGCCGGAATGCCTGTATCACGTCCACGCCACTGCCGGAGGCCGGAGCTGCCTCGGCGGGAGAGAGTGCAAGGACTCCGGTCGATTGGTACGCTCGGAGCACGTTTTCCAGTTTGAGCGCCCGGTCCTTCAGCTCGGGGTTACTCTCGAGCAGGCTGATGAAGCCAACGTAGCAGGCGATGAGCGTCTTCACCCGGTGGGTTCGAGCTTCATCCGCGAGTAATTGGACCTGAGCGATGAGTTCGGTATCAATGGTCATGCCGTTCGACTGGGAGTCCGGAGAAAAAGAAAAGTTCCTGACCACTCGCAATAAGATGCATCCGAGGGTGGGGTTGCCGGCAGCCTTGCGTAACCGCGGAGTGAAATGAGGCGGTGGCGAGTCGTGGGAACCCATCGATGCAGGGGCGCGCCACCCGGCGAGACATTCCCCGCGGAAGGGCAAGTGCGGTCCGCCGCGCTGCCTGCATCAGATCGCGCTCGGGGTTGGGCCAATGTTTCTGGAGGGTGAGTGTGCGCTTGTACTTCGCTTCAGTTCCTTTGATTATCGATTGCGCAGCAGGTAAGGATGAACCTGATTTTGCCCCACTTGATCGTCTTTGCGGGAATTACGGTTTAACTAATAGATATTTTTAATAACACGGCAGTTGCGAATTATGGCTTCCTTCGGTTCAGCGGTCTTCAAGCAGGTGAACGTGCCCGAACAGGCAGGTTCGGATGGATTGGTTTCGGTCGTGATCGTTGAAGAACAGATGGCGATTCGTGAGTTCCTAAAGCTCTTCGTGAGTGGGCTGGATGGATTTTCGGTCGTGGGGAGTTGCGGATCGCGCGCCGACGCCGAGTTGATTTGCCGGGATGTGCAACCGCGGTTGGCGGTTGTCGACTGGCTCGGGGCCGATTCCGAATCGGAGACAAATCTGCCGGCGGCGCTCAAGGCTTTGAGTCCACACACGCATGTGCTGCTGTTCTCCGCCTCGATCGAACCGGATTTCGTTCAGGAGGCGATTAACCTCGGAGTAGCCGGATTTATCGACCGCGGTTCAGATTTGGAAACACTGGGTCTGGGCATGCGCGCCGTCGCCGAGGGGCGGCAGTTCTTCAGCTCAAGAGTGAGCGGTGTATTGCGGGAGTTGTTACGACGCCGCGTCGCACCCAGGCAGGATGACCTCCTCACCCAGCGCGAACGAGACGTGCTGCGTGAGATCTCCAGAGGGCGCTATTCGAAAGAGATTGCGGTCATGTTTAAGCTCTCGGTTTTCACCATCGAGAATATCCGACGCCGCATCATGCGCAAAACGGGTCTGCGCTCCGTCGCTGAGTTGACCCTCCATGCGGTGAAACTGGGGCTCGCGCCCCGCTTGCCGGCGAGTGCTCGTCGCCCCGCTCCCAGCAATGGAACAAGTCCGCAGGTACCTGATTCGACGGATGTCGTCGGTTAAGTTCTCCTCCTGCCGGGTTCTCGTATCGCGTGAAATGGCCGGTGTTCATCTTCGATCCATCAGCGCGGGGCCATGGTTGGCTGAGGTCCGTTTATCGTCTTTAGCTCCGGCCCCCATCTCGTCATCCCGGCAGTCCGCGAGGCGCGCGCGGCCCCCCACCTCATCCGGGGTTCTGCTGGGGGCTCGCTTTCTCCAACTATTCCTGACAACTCTCCGTATGGTTTTGCGGGATAATCGACCTGAATGGGCTTTGCACGGGGTCGAGGGTTCGCGATGGCCCTTTGATCTAAGTGGCCATGCCCCGGCGAGGGCGCAACCCAGTGTGACGCGGATGCGACTGGCTTCAAATCGGGGGGCAAACGCTTGAATCCGATTCGCGTGATGCTCGCCGATGCCTCTGAACTGATGCGTTGGGGAATCAAGGGGGTCGTGGCCGCCCAGGCGAATGGCACGATCGTGGTGGTGGCGGAAGCCGGTACGTGCGCCGATGCCGTGCGAATTGCCGGTCAATGTCGGCCGGATGTGACCCTGCTGGACCTCGATATTCCGCGTGAGCGAGGCGCGGATACGTGCCGGTTATTATTGGAAGCCGCCCCTCACGGGCGCGTCATTATGTTGACGTCGTATTCGACCGACCGGCTGGTGTATGAAGCGCTCACAGCCGGGGCGCTCGGCTATATCACCAAGACGATTCCACCCGTTGAATTAATTCAGGCGATTCGAAATGTCGCCGACGGCAGCCCCATTTTCGATCGCGACGGCACCGACCGGGTACTCCGCCTCCTCCGTTCCGAAGGAGCGGCGTCGGGGCCCCGGATTTCCCGGCTTTCCGCGCAGGAGCGCCGCGTGCTGGTGCTGGTGGCCGCCGGCATGACGAACAAGCAGGTTGGGGCCGAGCTCCAATTGAGTCGGAATACGGTCAAAAATTATCTGGTCGGTATTTTTGAGAAACTGCAAGTGAAGCGCCGCGCGCACGCCGCGGCCATCTTTGTGCAGGAGACCGACGGGGGGCGTCAGACCTGAGCCACGAGTGGTGGCTTTGCTGGGCAGCGCTTTGCGGGGCTTTGAAAACAGCCTCGGCTTTGAAAACAGCTTGCTTGAAGTCGCTTGTGGCCGATATAGTAGTAAATACTATGGCTCTCGCTCCTATCGCTGGTTCCCTGCGTAAATGGTGGATGCAAATGGTCCCGACGGGCTTGGCGCTCCTGGCGCTCATAGCGACTTCCGGCTGTGCGACCGCCCCCACCGCAACCGCCTCCGCCGTCCCAGTCGATCCCGCCGTGCAGCAGCTGAGCGCGGGCGATGTCATTCGGGTTTCGTTCCCCGGAGCGCAGAATCTCGATGAGACCCAACAGATCCGGCGCGACGGGAAAATTAATCTGTATATGATCGGCGAGATCGTCGCGGCGGATAAGACCCCGACCAAGCTCGAGCAGGATCTCATCGCAGCTTACTCCGGGCAGCTGCTTTCCAAGGAGATCAAGGTGACCGTCGTCTCCTCGTCCTTTGCCGTCTATGTTGCCGGCGCCGTCATGCGACCCGGGAAGATCGCGCCGGACCGCGCGCTCACCGCCCTCGATGCCATCATGGAAGCAGGCGGCTTTGACACCGCCAGGGCCAACATGAAGGAGGTTAGAGTGCTTCGTCAGGTGGGTGGCAAGCTGGAGACCCATATTCTTGATCTCAAGGCCGTGCTCGATGGCCGCGACACCCAGCCGTTTTACCTGCGCTCGCACGACTCCATTTTCGTTCCAGAGAAGTTCTCCTGGTTCTGAGTCACCGGCCAGAAAGTGAGACAGACATTCCTGTCTGTTCCGGAAGGAATTGCTTTGTCCGAGTCCCAATCAGGAAGACCCTGTCAGACCGATCCGACGGAATGCCAAACAGCATGACCGGATGACCGAATGACCGGATGACCTGCTCAGAAATGACAGACAGGAATGTCTGTTTCACCGCGCGGCGAACGAGCGCGGGGTCTCCGAAGTGATACAGACATTCCTGTCTGTTCTGACGCCCAGCAAACCCACCGGCCTGGACAACCGGTCACCCCTGGCCCCCTGCTTTCGCCTTCGTGCGGTTCTTGAGTGAAAGTTTTTCTCTGGCGCTGTGAAGGCTCGGTAAAACCCAATCTGCTGCAAAACTTTGTAAAAAAATATAGGTTAACACTGTTGAATATAAGCGACTTATAGTATGTGACAATTACTCACGAATTCACTACGTAGTTATCGGAGTTTTCTCGAGCGGAGAGCGGCGCGATTGGGGAGGTAATGAATTTTCTCACCGCCATTGGGACTCGGGCAAAACGTCACTTTTTAACCGCACTCGCGGGTTGGATGCTGATCGTTGCTGGAGGGCGTTTAGATGCCGCTGACACAGCTTTGGGGACGACCGTCTATGTCGGGAAAACCGTCACGCTGACGGCCACGGCCGACGGCAACCCGGCCCCCACGTTCCAATGGCTGAAGAACGGCGCCCCTATATCGGGTGCGACGAACGCCGTCCTGACGATCACCGCCGTGGCGCTAAGCGACGCCGGCATCTATCAAGTTAGGGCGACCAATAGCGCCGGCTCGGCCCTCAGTCCCGAGGCCGTGCTCGTGGTCGAGTCCGCGCCGATAGCTCTCACGAACTCCGCGCCCGCGATCACCACTCAACCCGCCGCGACGCTGGCCGGTGTCAGTGGCGACACCGTCACCTTCTCGGTTGTTGCCACCGGCACGCCCGCTCCCACCTATCAATGGTTGAAGAATGGTCAGGCGATCGCCGGATGGACGTCCGCATCTCTGACGCTCGCCGCGCTCACGTCCAATGATCCCGCAACCTATAACGTGGTGGTTTCAAATGTTGCCGGATCGGTCACAAGTGCCAATGCGCAACTGACCGTTTCCACTCCGTCCACGCCGCCTCCCTCTCAGCCCTCTGGTGGCGGCGGCAGCAGCACGCCGCCTCCCCCTTCGAGCACCGCGCCCATGTTTACGACCGCGCCAAGCTCCCTCAAGGCGAACGCTGGAGAAAATGTTTCCTTCTCCGTCGGTGTCGCCGGCACACCGCAATCCCAGCTGCAATGGCGCAAGAACGGTGTTGCCATCAGCGGAGCCACCGGATCGAGCCTCTCGTTGAGCTCGATTTCAACTGCGGATGTGGCCGCCTATAGCGTCGTCGCCACGAACACGGCCGGTACCGTCATCAGTTCCGAGGCCACGCTCAGTCTTATCAGCCCGGGCACCGACGGCACCACGCCGAAGTTCACCTTGCAGCCTCTCAGTCAGACCGTCGCTCTTGGAGCATCGCCCCGGATCAGTGCCGCCGCGAACGGCTCGCCCGCTCCTACTTATCAATGGTTGAAGAACGGCGTGGTAATCCGTGGCGCCATCGCGAAGGACTTGGTAGTGTACAATGTCACCACCGCCGACACCGCCGTTTATTCGGTGATCGCCTCCAGTCCGGCTGGGGCGGCGATGAGCACCAGCGCCCACTTGGTCGTAGGCGGCGTCCCGGGCGTGAGTGCGCCCGTCATCAGCGTGCAACCCTTGAGTCAGAGTACGGTGACGCAATCGTCCGTCTCGTTCCAAATCGCGGCTTCCGGATCACCGGCACCATCGTTGCAGTGGCGCAAGAATGGCTTGGATATCGCCGGGGCCACGTCCTCGGTTCTGACGATTTCAACGGTCAATAAATCTGACGCGGGCATTTATACCATGCTGGTGCGAAACGCTTATGGTTCTGTAACCAGCAACCCCGCCCAACTCATTGTGAACAACCCCTCGAAGGGGTCGGTCGCCGGGGTTGAGGAGCCCGGGGTCGATTCCGGGCTAGCGGGTGGCGCAACGATGTCCCGCATTGTGAATATCTCCGTCCGGGCGTCAGCCGGGGCGGGCGACGAAAGCCTCATTGTCGGCTTCGTGGTCAGTGCAGGCGCGCAGAAGCCCGTGCTCATCCGCGGGATCGGCCCTACCTTGGGCGCGTTCGGGGTCGAGGGAGCGCTGCAGGATCCGAAGGTCTCCTTGTTTTCCGGCTCGGTGCTCTCGTCGGCCAATGATGATTGGGGTGTGAACGAAAATGCTCCGACGATCCAATCCACGGGGCTCAAGGTTGGCGCTTTCGCTCTCGGTGAGACCACCAACGACGCGGCCTTGATTTCAATTCTCCGCAGTGGAGCCTACACCGCGCAAGTCAGCGGCCAGGGCACGGAGCGGGGTATCGCGCTCATCGAGGTCTATGACGGCGCTTCGACGGACGCCGGCCGACTGATCAATGTCTCCACGCGAGCCCGGGTTGGAACGGGCGGCGACGTACCTCATATTGGTTTTGTGATCCAAGGTACGCTTCCGAAAAAGGTTCTGATCCGCGCGGTGGGTCCCACCTTGAGCGTCTTCGGAGTGGGTGGCGTTCTGGCGGATCCGCAGCTTGAGCTCTTCGAAGGACCCTCCCGTCTGTTGCATAATGACGATTGGAACGGCAGCACGGAGTTGGGCCAGGCCTTTAGCCGGGTGGGGGCGTTCGGCTTCGCCGACCCGCTCAGCAAAGACGCGGCGATTCTGGTAACCCTCGAGCCTGGCGCGTATACGACCGTCGTTTCGGGCGTGAACGGCGCGACCGGGACCGTCCTGGTCGAAGTCTACGAAATGCCTTGAGAGCTGAGGAAAAGAAGAAAGAAGGCGGAAAAGAAGAAAGAAGAAACGGTGATTTCCCGCTTTCCCAATTTTCCGTGGATCCGTTCATCCGCGATCTCCGCGTAATCCGCGGTTAAAAAGTCCGAGTTTCCGATCTCCAATTTTCCGCTTTTCGCCCTGTGCCTCTTGAGCCTTACGTGGCCAATTGCCTGGATGCTCTGGATCATTTAAAATCTCCGGCCTCAATCAATTTAACAGGAGATCGCAGAGGACGCAGAGACAGAAAATTGGGAAACGTCGAAAGTCGGGAAACCTCCGATCATCATCCGCAGATTGCGCGGAGGGAGCGGATGGTAGACTTGAAAAATTGGGAAACGTAGAAAATCGGGAAATTGAGAAACGTTCGATCATCCGCGCTATCCGCGTAATCCTCTACTTAAAAAGTTCGAGTTTCCGTTTTCCGATTTTCTTCTTTTCTCCCCGTTTCTACTTTTCCGCCGTCTGAGTTTCCCAGTTTCAAAGTTTCCAAGTTTCCAAGTTTTCCGTCTTTCTCCCGTTTCTTCTTTTCCGCCCTCATTCTCCCGCTTTCTCAATACTCAGCTTTTCCATCATCTCGTAGAGAGTGGGGCGGCTGATCCCGAGTTCGGCCGCTGCCGCGGTAATCTTTCCTGCATGCTTGCTGAGCGCGTGCCGGATCATCTCGGTCTCGAGTCGCTCCCGGGCTTCCTTCAGCGAAATTCCGTGGTTGGCCGACGCGCTGGACTCCAGCTCCAGATCCTGACCGCTCAGACGCTTGCTTTCACTCATGATCACCGCGCGTTTCACGCGGTTCTGCAGTTCGCGCACGTTGCCGGGCCAGGGATGCAGGCGAATCGCCCGCATCGCATCCGGGGTGAATACCATGCCCGTTTTGCCGCCCTCCGCCGTAAAGCGCTGGAGGAAGGATTGCGCCAGCAATAATATATCATCCTCCCGATCCCGGAGCGCCGGTAGCATGATCTGTACAACGGCCAAACGATAGAAGAGGTCTTCGCGAAAGCTGCCCGTCGTCATCCCTTTCTTTAGATCTGCATTCGTCGCGGCTAACACCCGCGTATCCACCGGGATCTCCTGTCGCCCGCCCACCCGTTCAATACACTGTTCCTGCAGGAAGCGCAGCAGCTTCACT
>ENA-ORBV01015502-ORBV01015502.1-microbial-mat-metagenome-genome-assembly--contig:-NODE-15502-length-11200-cov-5.528455_pt1 | contig 11200 bp, 10 predicted proteins | sample MGYA00237777_ERZ505514 | MGnify/ENA primary metagenome ERZ505514 (study PRJEB26160, sample SAMN06269048) | microbial mat metagenome | isolation source: Oligotrophic lake microbial mat | place...
ACGGCGGGAACACCAGCGTCACCGAGAACGGCAGGTCGCGCGGTCCGAACAAGGTGTTGTGGAGATCGGGATCGAGCGCCGCCAGTTCGTCGGCGGTCGGCTCTTCCGGCTTCTCGACGTACGGCCAGAATTTTTCGGCCGGGCGATGCGTGCGCTGGGTCATGGGACGGCGGATCGTACTACGAGGGAGCCTAAGGTGCCTAGAGTGTCCGCTTCGGCGCGCCAGGTACGAGGGGGCAGATGTGCGGCTATGCTTCTCGTGTGCCAGATTTTCGACTGATTCCCGCGATCGAGACGATGAGGCAACGCGAGGGCGTTCGCGCCCTCGAAGCCGCGTTCGGCGCCGACGCCACGGTGCAAGCGTTGCGCGCGGCCGCCGGCCGATTGCGCGAGACCATGGCCGCTGGCCGGGAGCCTGCGGACGCGGCCGAGGCCGCAGCCTCACTCGAGCACGGTGCGCGGATGGCGCTGGCCACCGCGGCGCGCGGCTCACTCCGGCCCGTGATCAACGCGACCGGCGTGGTGATTCACACCAATCTCGGCCGCGCGCCAATCGCCTCGGTGGCGCTCGAGCGCCTCGCGGCCATCGCCGGCGGCTACTGCAACCTTGAATACGACCTCGCCGGCGGGACGCGCGGCTCGCGGACGGTGCACGCCGAATCCCTGATCACCGCCCTCACCGGCGCCGAGGCGGCCGTGGTCGTCAACAACAACGCCGCGGCCACCCTGCTGATCCTGACCGGCCTCGCCAACGGCCGCGAGGTGGTGGTCTCACGCGGCGAGGCGGTGGAGATCGGCGGCGGCTTCCGCATTCCGGACGTCATGCGCCAGTCGGGCGCCACGCTGCGCGAGGTGGGCACTACCAATCGCACGCGCGTCAACGACTACACCGCAACGGTCACCGCTGCGACGGCGATGTTCCTGAGGGTGCATCCGTCGAACTTCCGCATCGAGGGCTTCACCGAACGCCCGACGCTGGCCGAACTGGTCCACGCCGGACAGGTCACCGGCATTCCGGTCGTCGAAGACATCGGCAGCGGCTGCCTGGTGGAGGATCTGGCCCCCCTTCGCTCCGGCGACGGGGGGCAAGCTGGCGAGCCAACGGTGCAGGCGTCGATTGCCGCCGGCGTGGACCTGGTCTGCTTCAGCGGCGACAAGCTGCTCGGCGGCCCGCAGTGCGGCATCATCGCCGGCCGCAAGGCGCTGGTCGATCGGCTGCGGACGCATCCGCTGATGCGCGCGTTGCGGGCCGACAAGATCACCTTCGCCATTCTCGAGGCCACGCTCGCGGAGTACGTCGCTGGACGCGCGCACACGAGCGTGCCGGTGCAGCGGATGCTGCACGCCACCGCCGACGAGATCGAAGCACGCGCGATGGCCCTCGGCAAACAGCTGGCGGCGCGTGGCTGGCAGATTGCGATGCTGACCGGCAGCTCGGCGGTGGGCGGAGGCAGCGCGCCCGGTCTGGATCTGCCGACGGTGTTGCTGGCAATCGGACGCGACGGCGAGTCCGCGGCCACGACCGCGGCATGGCTGCGCACGCTTGACCCGCCGGTGATCGCAAGGATCGAGCACGAGCGGGTCGTCCTCGACCTGCGTACCGTGCTCGCACAGCAGGACCAGACTCTGGCGACCGTGCTTGGGTCGGGCTAAAGGCCGACGTTGCCTCCGGAGGCGTTATTGCGCTTCACGAATCGTCGGACAGATCGGTCCTGCATCGACAGGTCAGTTCTTCAGGAGGGCGGGCCAGTTCACAATCACTTCAAGTGGCGGACCCGGTTGCGGACCCGCCAGCGGCAGGAACAAGAACCGCTTGCCGTCCGGCGCGACCTGCCAGAGGTCGCTCTCATTGGTGTAACCCGCCGGAATCGGAGCGTCGAAGAGCTTGACCGGCGTGCCATAGGTGAAGTTCGGCGACCGGTTCACCGGCACGGCCATCAGCGCCTGCCCGGAAAAGTAGAACAGCTCCTTGCCGTCGCTGCTCCAGCGTGGCTCGGTCCCCCCACCGGTCGACACCATCCACTTGCCTTGCGACGCGTCGGGAAACGGCTGCACGTAGATCTCGAAGGCGCCCGACTGGTCGGAACCGAAGGCCACGAAGCGGTCGTCCGGTGAGAAGCGACCCTGCTGCTGTCGACCCGGAGCCACCAGATACGGCGCCGGCTTCCCGACCACGCCGTTGGTCACCGGCGCGACCCACAGGTCGTTGGCGGTCGGGCTCGCCGGCGAACCCAGACTGTAGAGGACCGAGCCACCATCACTCGACCAATCGTTAACGTAGGCATCGCCTTCGTGCTCGATGAACGGCGCCTCATCGCCAACGCCGTCGGTCGACCGCCGAAACAGACGGGCCCGGTCGCGAATGGACGAGTAGATGATGAATCGTCGGTCCGGTGAAAACACCGGAGTGCTGTCGTTGCCGTCGTAGAACGTCAGCCGGTTCTTGACACCGGTGAAGGCGTCGAGCGTCCAGATGTCGTATCGTCCCGCCAAGCCGGATTGCCCCTCGGCCACGGCCAACACTCGTCCATCGCGGGACAACGCCACGCTCTCAAAGAAGCCTCCGGCCCCGACGGTGCCCACGGCTTTCCCGCGGCGATCGAACCACGTCGGAATGGTGCGGGGGCGGGTGCCGGCCACACTGGAGGCAATCACACCGTTCTGGGATGCCGAGATGGACGCCGCACCGGCCACCAGTATCGTGGCGGCCCCGGTCAGCGTTGCCGAGTCGAGGTCGAACGGCCGAGCCCAAGCGCCGGAGGGATCGATGCCGAGCAGCAGATGGCCCCCTGGAGCTGTCACGATGGCCCGTGGCGAGCCCTCACCGATCTTGCGCGGCTCCGCACCATCGAGCGAGCCCAGGTAGGTGGTGTCGACACCAGCGCTGTTCCGCGTGAACACGAACCGGCGCCCATCCGGCAGAAACACCGGCCAACGATCCCGCTCGCTGCGGTCACCACGTGGTGTCGTGATGGCGACGGGCGCCGGCTCCCCCGGTGACGCGCGCCGGATTCCCTCGCCCATGCCAAACCCACCCAGCAGGATGGTGCCGTCCTGGCTCCAGCTGAGGCCGCTCACCCGGCAATCGCAGACGTGCCGCGAGGCGCCGGTGGCTACCTCGATCGCCATGGCTCCACCCTGGATCGCGCGAACCACTTGCCGGCTATCGGGTGACCAGGCCAGCGAATCGGGCCGCGGACCGAACACGCGGCTGGCCCCGGTCACCTCGGTGACCTCGCCTGTCGACAAGGTGCGGACCAGCAAGGCGTATCGGCCATCCTCCGCGTCGTTGTAATACGCGAGCTTGAGTCCGTCAGGCGACAGGGCAAAGGCACTGGCGGTCTGGGCGTAGAGATCCAGCGTTCGTGGAATCGAGAAGCGGGCCATCGGCGAGCCGTTCACAACCACGGCGGCAGGTCTCGGCCACGCCAGCAACGCGGCCGCGGCGATGGCGCCGGCCGTCACCCATCCAGCCAGACTCCCGATCCGTTGCCGAGAAGACGCCGTGGATGCGAGTGGCTGGTCAGCACCGGTCCACACCAGGCTCATCGCGTCGCCGATGTCGCGAAGGCGCTTCTTGGGATCCTTCTCCAGGCATCGGGCCAGCAGGTGACGCACACGGGCCGGCACCGCGGACAGGTCCGGCTCCTTGGTCAGGACCGCCGCCAGGACGTGCGAGATGGTCTCCCCTTCGAACATCCGTCGGCCGGTGAGCATCTCCCAGAGCACGACGCCGAAGGAAAAAATATCGGCACGCTTGTCGACCGGCTTGCCGCTGGCCTGCTCGGGCGCCATGTATGCGGCCGTGCCCAGGATCATGCCGGCCGAGAGCGGCGCGGTCAGCGTCGGCGACTGGCTGGGATCGGCCTGTGAGGAGGTCGTGTCACGAGCAGCCAGCCCGAAATCGAGCACCTTGACGATGCCGACTGGCGTGACCATCACGTTGCCTGGCTTCAAGTCGCGGTGGATGATGCCCTTGTCGTGTGCCGCCTCGAGGGCCGACGCGATCTGCCGCGCGTAGTCCAGCGCGGTCTCAAGTGGGAGCGGACCGCGAAGGGACTCGCCGGGCACGAGTTCCATGACCAGCATCCCCGATTCGACGGCGTAGATCTGGGCCACGTTGGGATGGTTCAAGGCGGCCAGGGCCTTGGCCTCGCGCTCGAAACGCGCCAGGCGTTCGGAATCGTTGGCCACGGAATCGAGGAGCCGTTTGATCGCCACCTCACGATCGAGCCTGGTATCGCGCGCCCGGTACACTTCTCCCATGCCGCCTTCACCAATCAGCGACAACACCACGTAGCTGCCGATGTGCGAGCCAGGGGCGAGGGGCATGGAACGAATATGGTCCAGTTGTGGCGGTCAGTCCCCGAGCCGGCGCAAGACCATCAAGGTGATTAGAGGCCTTTGCTCCTGGGCAACCATAAGGTCCGTTCTCAGACCCAGCGCTCATCAGGCCGCTTCTCAGCGAAGGAGCCGCCGACCAAGCTTCGGGCCGGCGGCGGCGGACAGATCCCCAATGTCATGTTCGCCATTCCGCCCGGCCATCCCTACTACGAGGTCGTCGCCAAGCAGACCATCAACCGCGACACCTGCCTGAGCACCATGTATCCGCACATGCACGTGCGCGGCAAGGATGTCACCTACACGATCGTCTACCCCGACGGCCGCGAAGAGCTCGTGCTGCGCGTCCCGAAATACGACTTCAACTGGCAGCTGAATTACCGTCTCGCCGAACCCAAGTTGATGCCGAAGGGATCGACGCTGCTGATCACAGCCCATTACGGTGGGGCGATCAGACCTGGGAAGAGATGCTGATCGGGTACTACGGCACGATCGAAATCGCGAAGCCGGAGCTCGGCCAGGACGCGGCCGGTGGACATTAACTAAGACCAGTCATACAATATGTCCATGAAACAGATCTCCGCCGCCAAGTTCAAGGAAGGCTGTTTGGCGCTGCTCGACGAAGTCGGCGCCGATGGCATCGTCATCACCAAGCACGGGAAGCCGGTCGCCAAACTCATCCCCTATGGCGCTGATTCGGCGGGCCTCATCGGCGCCTTGGCTTCCAAGCTACGCATCAAGGGCGATATCCTCTCGACGGGAACGACATGGCATGCTGAACCTTGATACGCATGTGCTGCTCCATGCCGTCGCTGGCGCGCTCAAGCCGGCCGAGCAGAAGCTGCTGGTCGCGAACCGCTGGAGCGTTTCGGCGATCGTCCTGTGGGAGATCGCCAAACTCGCCCAGTTACGGCGCATCGCGATTGACCTGGCGGATCCGGAAGTCGTGCGCGTTTTTGCGAGAATTCAGGTGTGGCCCATCACCCGCGAGATCGCTCACGCGAGTACGAGCCTGGACATCAAGGGCGATCCAGCCGACGAACTGATCGGCGCCACCAGCCTGGTGCACAACGTTCCCTTGCTGACGCGAGATCGCCTGCTGTTGCGGTCGAAGACCATTCCGCTCGCAGCCCTCTGATCCGCCTTCGGGGAAACACGGCCGCCCGTCTCAGCCGTGGCGCGTCACAGGCGCCACGGCTCGAGGCACTCGCCGGTTCGAACGCCCCGGAGGTCCCGGGCCGCCTGCGCGTCGACGCGTGATAACAGCTCAGGGCCCGCGCCATATCGCGCGTGCGATAGACCTCGCCATGCCGCCCGCGCCGAGCGAGCCGAGTCCTTCATCGGGACCCAGCCGGGTACCCGACGCCAGTGACATGAATGCGCGGATTATTGTCCCGGCGCGTGCATTCTACTGTGGCGGCGGCACGCGCCCTTTCAGTTCCTCGAACCAGTGCTCGACGACAATCAGGCTGGCGGGCGTCGCCGCGGCGTCTTTCATCATCAGCAATTGGTGTTTTCTTCGATCAGCGCGAGCCGGCTCGCCAGCGAGCGCCCCCTGTGGGGGCGGCACCGCGGGAATCAGACCGGCCTTGCGTTTCTGTTTCAAGCGGTAGCTGTCGCCTTGAATCATCAAGGTGTGGCTGTGATGCAGCAGGCGATCGAGGATCGCCGCGGCGAGGACCTCGTCGCCGAAGACGGTGCCCCATTGCGTGACCAACTGAGTCGAATCACTGCGCGGCGACATCAAGACCGTGATCGAGGTGCTGAGCGCGCTCACCGACGAGATGCGGCGCACGACGGAGTCGATCCGGAAGGAGGGCGCCGCAGATCGCGAGATCCTGAAGCTGGCGCTTCTCCACCACGAGGGCCGAATTCAGTCGTTGGAGGATCGCGCTACTTCTTCTTCCGCGTAATGACCACCAGTTCGTCGCCGCCGAGAGCGGTCTTGGCCACCGTCATCCCCAGCGCCGAGAAACCATCACGGGCGAGGTCGTTCAGCTCCTTCTGGAGCGTTGATGTCTTGGACGTTGCCAGCAAGCGGTAGACATATTGGGATCCGGTCACCCCGGCGCGCTCGACGATCGACACCACTTCCTCCCCGCCAAACGCGCTTTTGAACATGCTCTGGCCGACGTAGTCGTAGCCGGCCAGCGCCGCCTCGGACATCTCGTGCTGCATGGTGCTGGTCTTCGAGGTGGCGAGCAGCTTGTAGCGGTAGCTCCCCTCCGGCGTGGCGCCGCCCTTCTGCATCAACACCACGACCTCACTGCCGCCGGCGGTCTCGCCGCCCATCACCGACGCGAACTTGAAGCCCAGCGCACCAAAGTCATTCATTTCCCTTTCCATCGTCGAGGTCCTCGACGTGGCGAGCACCCTGTAGTCGATGGCTTGCGCGAAGGCCGGCGCGGATGCGAACAAACAAACAGCGAGAGCGAGAGCACGTCTCGTCCGGCTGGGAGTCTCCGATCGAATTGTCGCTGGATTAGCTATTGTAACGCTCATCTGTCTCCTCCGCCCTGGTCCTAGACCCCGGCCCACCGGCCCGGATACAAGGTGTTTACGGTGTAAACTGTTTTAGCTTACACTGTAATCTTATTAGGTATACGGTGTAATCCGGCCAAATGTTGCACGGCTGGGCCGGTACGAGGGGATGGACAGAGAGCGCTGTATCTGGCGAGGGGCAAGTCGCGAACCAAGCCGCGGCGCCAGCCGCTTAGTCGCGACCGGGTGCTAGAGGCCGCCCTCAGGCTGGTCGACAAGGCCGGGGTTGAGTCGCTGTCGATGCGGGGACTCGCCGGGACCCTCGGCGTCGAGGCAATGTCGCTCTGCCAACACGTGGCGAACAAGGACGAGGTCCTCTAAAGGGCTGATCGATCTGGTGGTGGCCGAGATCGACCTGCCACCGGCCGGCCAGGAATGGCGAAGCGCCATAATCAACCGCTCGAGCACGTCGCGTCTTCAGCGGCGACGCCCGCGATGATGCGGCGACGAGAATTTTGGCGAGGCCGGACTGGTTTGGAGTGGCGGCGTTGGCATTCAGTTGCCAGTTCACCAGAGCACCACCATTGACGTTACGCTGTAAGTATGGCCCGTCGAGCCGCATTGCCGCTTGCCTTACACTGGCAGCACCCGTAGTCTGTCGCATGCCTGCTTCCCGACGCCCTCCACTCAGCCCGGAGCGCATTCTGCGCGCCGCAATCAAGCTGGCCGATCGGCAGGGTCTCGAGGCGCTCTCCATGCGCAAGCTCGCCGCGACGCTTAAAGTCGAGGCGATGTCGCTGTACAATCACGTCGCCAGCAAGGACGAGTTGCTCGACGGCATGGTGAATCAGATTATCGGCGAAATCACACTGCCCGAGCGCGGTGGTGATTGGAAATCAGCCATGCGTGCGCGCGCCGTCTCCGCGCTTGCGGTAATGACGGCCCATCCGTGGGCGCCGATGCTTGTAGTGTCGCGAATCAACGTCGGACCCAACATGCTGCGCTACATCGACGCAACGCTCGGCACGCTGCGCGAGGCAGGACTCTCATGGGAAGAAACGGACCGCGCCTGGAACACCATGGACAACTATATCTACGGTTTTACGCTGCAGCAGCAGAACTTTCCGGTGAACCCGGACGACTACGCGTCGGCCGCCGCCAGCTACCTGCCGATGTTGTCCGCCGACCGCTATCCGTACATGCACGAAATGACCGCTCGCGTTGCGGACGGTTCGCACGACGGCACGCTCGACTTCGGCTTCGGCCTGGAAGTGATCCTCGACGGCTTGGAGCGGCTGCGAGAACAACGCTAGTCTGCAGCCTGCGCCCATACTACCGGGCTGCGCAGCGCACCCCACAGGAGCTGCAGGTTGGTGCGAAGGCTGCCCGCTTGGTCCTCTGCAAACGCCAGCAATTCGTCCAACGCGGCACGACTTAGGTACTGTCCGTTGAAGAACAGGCCTGCAATTTTGTTGGTGCTACGGATATCGGTGAGCGGATTGGCGTCTAACAGGATCATATCGGCAACCTTGCCCGCCTCGATGGAGCCGTATTCTCGAGCCTTGCCGCTGAACCGCGCTGCGTCGATGGTTGCACTTCGCAGTGCGTCCGTCGGGGCCAGACCGGCGCGCACGAGCTCGGCAAGTTCGTCGTGGATGGCAAACCCGGGGAAAACGTAGGTGTCGCCAGCGTCGGTGCCAGCCACTATCCGAACTCCAGCTTCGTGGGCCTGACGCAGGTTGTCCATCGCAAGCCGATACAGCTCCGCGTTCACGTCGCGACCCGATGCGTGCCGTGCTTGCGCCACAGCGCGATCGGCATCCGGTTGCCAGAGGCCTGCCCAAAGGATGAACGGGATGTAGCGCCGGCGCGGATCTTCGCGGAACTCTCGGTTGCCGGCAAGCGCGCTCATGCGGAGCACCTGCAGTGTCGGTGTCCACCAGGTCTCGGATGCTGCCATTGCAGCCATGAGTTCGGCGCAGCGCACGGGGTCATGCTCGTCGATCAACCGAGCGCGCAGGTCGGTGGTGTAGGCGGCCTCCGGATTCGGCAACGCCCGAAACTCAGCGGCACCCCGATAACATTCGAACAGGAAGATCCGCGGGTGCTCGATACTGTGCTGGCCGGCGGCTAGTACCGTGCGGAGTGGAACACGCACGGGAAGGTGCCCCGCCACCAACAGCCCCCGCTTTGAAGCTTCCGCGGCAAGTGCCCCGTATGCCGCCACGGAGACATTGTTGTACGTCTTCAGCAAATCGACGCCATCGGCGCCATGATGCGCGACAAGGGCTCGGGCTTCGTCCGCATTTCGCGTCTTGAAGAATGCAGGTGCGCCAGAGGGCACTCCTTCTTCGCCGTTGATTGCGAAACTGCTGCGCATGATGTATCGGGGCGCGAGGCGACTGTGATCTTGCAGCCCCGCTCGCCAACGATTAATGTCGTCGCCGCACGCGACAAAGCTGTCCGGAAGGGATGGGCATCCCCACATTTCGCGCACGCCGGTAATGCCGTTGGCAATGGAGAGGGGATGGGTGTACTGCGGTGACATCTTGAGCGAATGGACGTGCATATCCCACAGGCCCGGGATCAGGAACTTCCCAGTGCCATCCACAACGAAGAGATCGCGATTCCCGATTTCTGGGAGACTCGCGCCGATGGAATCAATGCGACCGTTGCGGACAACGACATCACGCCCAGGAACGATCCGGTCGTTCACCACATCGACTATCGCGACATTCCTGACGAGGAAGTCACCGCTTACACCGGGGCGCGGCATCTCGGGCAACGGCCAGTTCAGCAATGCCACCAGCACGACCGCAAGCGCGATGGTCAGCCCGGCGAGGATTGCAAACAGTTGCTTGATCGAGCGCGGCCACGCGCAAAATGCACGCCGCTGATCACTAGTTTTCATTAGTGGTTGAACGATCTTCGCTGCTATCAACCCTGACGATCACCGAACCCCGCTTGCGCCGAGTCTCGACATACGCGTGCGCGGCCCGGATCTCGTCCAGCCGGTAGCGGCGGTCGATCGGAGGGGTGAGGATGCCCCTGGCGGCGAGCGCCATCAGCAGCTCGAGCACCTCGCGTCTTTCGGCGGCGACGCCCGCGATGATGCGGTGCCCGGCCTGGCGACGAGACCGGATGACCGCACCGAGCGTGCCCATGAGATCGGTGGCCACCAGCAGCAGGCGGCCGCCATCGGCCAGGGCGGGGCGGGCCCTGGCATAGGGACAGTTGCCGACCGTGTCGAGGATGAGGTCGTAGCAGAACCCCTCGGCGGCGAAGTCCACCGCCTGGTAGTCGATCACCCGGCTAGCACCCAGGCGAGTCGCCAGTTGCGCATTGGCGGCGCTGGTCACAGCGGTGACCTCAGCGCCGAAATGGCGAGCGAGCTGTATCGCCGCAGTGCCGACCCCGCCCGAGGCGCCGTTGATCAGCACGCGATCACCGGGCTTGATCCCGCCCTTGTCCTTCAGGAAATGGAAGGCGGTGGTGCCGCCAAAGGGCAGCGCCGCGGCAGTCTCAAAGCTGACACCGGGCGCGATCAGGGCGACGGGGCCGGACGCCTTCAGCACGGCGCGTTCGGCGTGTCCGCCCATCCGCACGCCCGTCATGGCAAACACCCGGTCGCCCAGTGCGAAACGCGTGACGCCCTCGCCGAGGGCGAGGACCTCGCCCGCCATCTCGGCGCCGAGAACGGGCTGGCGCGGTCCACGCCAGCCGAGCGCCAGGCGCACAGGCAGGCCGAAGCCCCGCGGCACCGTGCCGCTTCGGATGCGCCAGTCGGCGGCGGTCACGGTGCTGGAATGGACCCGGATCATGACCTCGCCCGGGCGCGGCCGGGGGTCAGGGAGATCGCGCAACTCGACGACCTCGGGCGGTCCGTAGCTGGTGACCACGGCCGCTCTCACGAGGTGCTCCGCGAAACTTCGGGGGGCAGTTCAGACTGAGCTGGCCCCTCTGCCGGGCAACTCGCCAGAGGCGACGTGGCCTTCACGTGATGAGGCTCGCCATTGACGGGGATCTCGTAGGACTTGCACGCATCGTAGCCGCCGCCCAGCTCGATCTCGTAGGTGCCGTAGCTGTAGATCATCGTGCAGGCCCTACTGGGGTCGGCAGGCATCAGGATGTTCACTCGGACCTGGTGCGGGAACGACTCGCTCAGCACGTACCCGCCGGGTAAGGCGCAACCGCCCGGCAGGCCGTACTGGACGCGCAGTCTCCATGTCCCCGGCTTGACCACGGACTCGATCAGGTTGACTTCGTGTATTCGCGCAGGCTCCGAGACGGTGCGGCCGATCGATGACGGCGCCAGCGGGCCGCCACTGTTGGCCGCGCCGTTCGAGGCCTGTCTCTTATACACATCTGACGCTGCCGA
>ENA-ORBV01015505-ORBV01015505.1-microbial-mat-metagenome-genome-assembly--contig:-NODE-15505-length-11197-cov-4.874460_pt1 | contig 11197 bp, 1 predicted proteins | sample MGYA00237777_ERZ505514 | MGnify/ENA primary metagenome ERZ505514 (study PRJEB26160, sample SAMN06269048) | microbial mat metagenome | isolation source: Oligotrophic lake microbial mat | place...
TTCTGCATCCGCACCGGTCGCCTCCGGTGTTGGTGCCTGTTCGATGACTGCCACTCGAGAGGGGTCCGTGTCTTGTGCGTCGGACCCTTCAGTGTTCAGTGCTGCTTCTGCATCCGCACCGGTCGCCTCCGGTGTTGGTGCCTGTTCGATGACTGCCACTCGAGAGGGGTCCGTGTCTTGTGGGTCGGACCCTTCAGTGTTCAGTGCTGCTTCTGCATCCGCACCGGTCGCCTCCGGTGTTGGTGCCTTCCTCGCTACCTGCCTCCTTCTCCTTCCTCCATTATTTTTGCTTTTTTCATTCTCTTTGCTTTCTTCATTTTCTTCCCCGCGCCCCACCGTAGCGCTGCATGCATCTAACGCCTGCTGTCGGGGTGACCCAACCAGGGTCACGGCGATACGAGTCACGCAGTTGTATAGGTGACCGGTGATCACCCCGACAGCATCGTTAAAAGCACGGCGGTTCCATCTCATCCGCCACGAGACCATCCCCATCTGAGTACGTCGCCACTACAACCCCGTCTGCATGCGTGTAGAGCAGGCCCTCATCTTGCTCTTGCAGCACTGAGGCTGTCAAGTTTACCCGGGCAGGTGTGTCCACTCGGAGGGCACTATTGATAGCCTCCAGCTGCGCTGCCCACATACTCTTCCGTTCGGCCTCACTCTTGGCAGTGCGGCGCTGAAGCAGAGCTTCGGCACCTCCAGGGTGCACGGTGCAATATAGCAGCGGGTTATTCAGGTTCAGGCAAGCCCCTGTGACGTGCATCTTGCTAGTAATCTCTTCTCTTGTCAGAGTATTCTTGGGGTTTGTCAGCACCTCGTGGATGTGGAACTCACAGGGTTCCCATCTATGCGGTAGCGCTTCGTGGAGTGGGACGTACCCAGGGAATTTCGCCGAGCTGGCACCGACTGCATTCACCTGTGATCTCCAGGGTTGTGCGCGTCGGGGGGCATCTGGGATCTTTCGCGCTACACCAGCTGCGGCGGCTGGGTTAAGTCCGACCGCTGCAGGATTCTTCATACCCTGTTGTATCTCTTGGAACTCCCTCTTGTACAGACCCTCGTACTGGCTCCCCTCATGCTTGAACCGCGTCCAGTGCTCGTGTATGCCATTCCGCCCTTCCAGGCATTCAATAACCAACGTGGAGACCTGGGTCCAATAGACATTGGGATCTGAGGATACATTTGGGTCATGAAACCAGCTTTCGGCGCGGTGTACCACCTGCGCCGTGAGTATTCTCGCAAAGCCTGTTACTTCCAGTAGCCCGTTGATGTCCCTTGCTACTTCCACCCACGTTTCTCGGAGCGGTGCGTCCCGGATACAGTCGACCCAGGCGTTCACCTTGTTCTTGCCATCTTCGAACCGCCACCCTTCTGTCAGCTTGAAGGGTGCCATCTGACGCTGTCGGCCGGATACAGCGAAATCGACCCCAGTCAGTGCTTTGAAGACGCTATCCAACCACTGGCTCCATGGTGCCCCGGTTGGGTTGAACGACACAGCTTCATCCGCCTTATTAATCCGGAAATTGCGTTGGATTGCATCTTTCGCTGCCGCGTTGGGGCCGAACTGCTTCCATACACCAAAAGCAATCGCGGCCTCCGACATCTCATGCGGGGCTAGGATCAAATTCGAGAACGTGTCTCGGAGCCCCCGCATCTGGTTCAGCACGGGGCCGCCGTTGTCCCGGAACTGCTGCTGCGTCCATTCGCCCCGGACTGTGCAATTCGCTTTTTGAATCTGCTTTGGCCACTTCGCAATGCGTAGCCTTTCCTTGGCGGTTAGTGAAACAGGTGAACTCAAAGAAGTGCCCTGACTTCTGCCTGTCGCAGCGCTGCCCAATCCGGGGTTTGCCCACAACTGCTCAGGTCGGGTGTTCACTGTTCCAGCAGATGTTCCGGGTGAAGCCGTTGGGTCGCTGGCCCACGACTGTTTCACCGAGCTGGCAGGGCGGCCATCGCGCGAAGGGGTTAGCTGCTCCCGTGCACCGTCCTGTTTAAGCAATGACCGCAGCGTCACTAGCACCCGTGCTGATCGGTCTGCCCAGCTTTCATCCATTCGTACGTACACCACGTTTCTGATGCACTCCTTCACAACCCCGGTCTCGCCCCTGCCCAAGACACAAACCCGGACTGTACTCCGCGGTGTGGCTTCCTCGTCTGCCGCGTCCTCATCTGACGACGAGTGGTCATCGTCCTCCTCGCCGTCATCCTCGAATATTTCCTGCCATGGCATTTGTGCGATCTGTTCTCGGAGGCCCGCCGCTTCATCCTCGAACTGATGGAGTTCAGACGCCAGCGTCTCGCTATCCAGTGCGGCAGCCGCTTCCCGCCGTAGCAGCCAGACCACCTCGTCATCCTTGGCCACTTCCTTTATAATCCGAGAACAAGGCCCCACACCAGCCTCGGCTCCCCGGCCAAAAGCTTGTACAACAAGCACGCCGTTCGCATCTCTGCCCAGCACATGTGCAACGACCATAAACTCCGTATGTAGGGGTCCCAAGGTCTTCTGCTTCACCAGCCACCATAGCGAGGTGCTCGGGTTATCTGTTCGCCGGCGCAACCGGCTCGGTGTTGCCGGTGGGCGTGCTCCTAGAGGTGTCGGGGGTGTCATGCCGGGGCCCATCGACGGCCTGCCTCGTTCTGTAGCAACTCCTGCAATGGGTGTTCCTGGCGCAACTCTCGACCCTCCGACGGGCGACGCGGACGGCACTGATGGTGTAGCCGCTCGCGCTCCGGAACGGCGTCTCAGCTCGGATATCTGCGCCTCCTGTAATGCTTGTATCCGATCCTTCTCTGTCGCTTGGGCCCGTAGTGTGCTCTCTCGGTCCCGTGCTTCCGCTAGGTGCCTCTCAGCCTCCTGCGCTCGCGATGCCATCCTGTCCTGTGCTACCGTGGCTGTCTCAAGGTGTTGCCGGACTTGCCTTAGCTGCTGTTCCTGCGCCTTTTCGGCAGCGATTCGAGTCTGCAGGTCTGTTTGTAGCTGTACGAGCAGCGCCTGCGTTTGTGCTAGCTCCGCTGCCGACCGCCGTGCTTTCTCCTGCATTTCCAGTACCCGCGTTTGTAGCTGCTGCGCTTGCGCCTCGGGTACCGAGTCCTGTAGCTGACTCTGCAACTGCCACACTTGCTGGCGCAGATCCGAGCACCGTTGGTACAGCTCACGGGTGCGCTCAACAGCCTCGCCTTCGGCGCCGCCAACCATTGCCTTCGCATGTTGCACCGCTGCTGACAGCTCCCGGATTTCCTCTTTCGCGCGTAGCAGCTCCATTTCGGTCGCTCCACTGCTCAGTTCTTGCTTGCTCGCTAGCAGGCATAGCAGTAGGCGGTGCATCATTAGAGATCGGTCGCTGTCTGCTTCTTTGAGATCCACGATCTCACAAACCGCCTTCTGCAGTGCGTCATGCATCAATGCCGGCGACCCACACTCCGAGGCAGCTTGCAGTGCATGTTGCATTACTGTGATCTGCCCTTGCATATCGTAATCGCGCTGATACACTCGGTTCAACTCTTCAGCATGCTTTTGCATATAGTCTCCGGTAGTTCCCTTGCTACCTCCACCGGCCTGCTCATGCATGCGCTCCGAGAGTCGTCGTAGCTCATCCTCGAATGCCTCGACGTCCAACAATCTGAGCACCGCTCCTAACAAGGGAAGCCCGGCCACTCGCCTTTCATCGCCCAGTACTGTGGAGTGCATGCTTTGTAGGTCCCGCAGTGCTTGACGAACTGTTGATGGCCAGACTGGTACCGGCAGGCTAGGTCTCCTTTCGCCGAATTGCTGCACCTGCCCTTCCGCATTGGTACCTGCGATGCTCTGTTGCTGTACGGGGGGGCTCGATGTCAGGTCCACCACCAGTGCATCCCCAGCCTCCCGTCTTTGAAGTTGCTCGTGAAGCGCCCGGATCTCATCCTGGGCCTCCTCGAGCTTCCCTTCCAATTCCACATGTCTATCCATTAGCGCTGTCCGCCACTGCGCCTCCTGGCGCAGTTCATCGCGTGTTCGGTTATATCGCCTTCCCGACACCGGAGACGCGGTGTTCTCGCTGGAGCATGGTGTCATAGGCTGCCGTGTCGCCAGTTGCTCTTGCAGCATCCTACTCCTGCTCTCCTCCTGGCGCCACCGGCTAGTCGCTTGGTTCGCCATCGCCTCCACCGATGCCATCCGACTCTGCAGCTGTTCAATCCGTTCTTGGCACTCCTGACGCTCCTGGGCGCGCTGCCGACGCGCTTGTGATTCCCGATCCCGTGCTTCTGCCAGTTCTTGCTGTAGCCCTTCCATTTTCGCCTGGTTTTCGCGACTGTGAGCTAGGACACCCGCTTCCCGGTCTCGAAACTCCTGCAGTTTCTGTGTGAGTTCCAACACCTGCGAGTCCCGTGCTTTTGCTTGCTGCATGTCACTTTCCTGCTGCTTCCGCAGCTCAGCATTCTCCTTCGCTCGCTCTTCTGCTTTGGCTTGGAAAACATTTGCGAAGCGTTCGCTTTCCTCTGCGTTCTTCTGCGCCTGAGTCGCCTCCGCTTTGGCTAGTTCGAGTTGTTTCCGGAGGCTAGCCATTCGTTGCTGTGCGGCGCTCCGCTCCTCGCCGAGCCTTTGCACCTCCTGCCGCAACTCCTGCACGCTATCCTGACCATCTTCCGGCATAGCTGGCATAGCGGTCTGGGTTTGCACCGGCAGTTCGGGATGCTGCTGGGGCCTGGCCACATCAAAATGATTCAGTCCGTTGTGGACCACGATCCAAGCTGGGTGTACGGGACCCTCCTCGGGATCGAGAAACTCCTCCACCACCTCTTCATCGATACGGATGAGTCGGATGCTGTGGTTGAACGCCCGGGCTGCAGCCTGCACATGCACCATGGCTCCGAACCCGCCTTCCCTCTCGAACTCCTCCACCTCAGCTTGCGTCGCATCTTTGCTCCATTCCTCTTGAGCAGCTCTCGCTCGTCGCACGACGTCGCAGATTATGGCCCGGACCTCAGCGTGCTGTAGTGGATGTCCATACAGGAGCTGTGAGACGCCAGCAGGTAGGCAGTTTCCGTCCCCCGCGATTCGGATCAACTCGCAGTCTGCGTCCGATGCCCATTTCAAGGTTCGTGCTGTACGGGCGTCCGCTTCTTGAGCTTCCGCCAGTGACGTCGTAATGGCATGGTGTAGCTCAAGTATAGGTCCTGAGTTCTCTGGCGTGGACTGTTCTGAATTGCTCCCGTCTGACGCCAGTACCACCGTGTGATCAGAGTCGGACGAGGCCTCTTCCTCGGTGTCATCTATCCGATGTGGGCCAATGAGCGCTACCTCATATCGCGCATTCACCAGCCTCCAACTCGTGGGATATCGGGTCTCCAGCTCACCGCCATAAGCGCGGGTCACAAATTGCACCCACTCATCCTGCATCTGATCCTGAGCGACCAACACCACCTCCCCCATCACTTCACTCGCTGCCCGCGCTCGGGCTAGTGTAATCTCGAACCCATATGTGACCGCCAACAGTTCAATCATCGTCGCCACCACAAACTCGCTCCGGCGGATCAAGCGGGACGTTCGCAGGACCGGCAGTGCAGCGCGACCCACCCTCACGAAGTCGACAGCTGCTGTTACTGCCTCCTGATACACTTCTTGGTGTGGTTGCTCCGTCCTAACTACACACGCCACTGTCCGAGATGTTACATCTGCTGTTATGATGCCGTCGGGTCCCTTCTTCACTTTGCCATAGGTCCCTACTGCGAAGCGCACACCGCCCCACCGCGCAATCTCAGAGTCTGGTATGCCCAAACAGACGCCAATCATGCCTGCCGCTTGCAGCTCTTTCATTGCAATGGGGTTTGCTACCACAAGCGACAGTAAAGCTCGCCTCATTGTGCTGGGGTCGGTCATGTTGTCGGTGGTTGCTAGTGTTTTCAGGTGCCGTGCAAAGTCACTTTGCACCTTCTCCGGGAGCAGCTCCATCAAGCTTGTAATGGCGTCGCTTTCTGCTGCGGCTCCCTCCTCATGCTGATACATCCCATATCTGCGCGTAGACCCCCCAAGTGCCGGCAGAGAGGATATGGTTCTCGCGCCATCTGAAGTTGGATTGATCGTCCTCGGGACGTGCCAGGCGACTTGAGGCCGGTACTTCTCGGGGCAGGTCTGCCCGAAGAAGCCGACTCCGGGGACCATGTTGACACCATCCCCATTGAGGTAGCCGACATGCCCTTCCTCCTTCTGTAATAACGGCATTAGCACCAGGGCTTCCGTTGCGATCAATGGTGCGCAAAGGACATGGCACTGATATCCCTTGCGGTCATACTCTTCTTGGCCCTCGGTGGCTGCGACCGCTATCACCATAACCCCGAGTATCTCGCAGCAAGTAACAACTGCGAGCTGAGATAGCGTACCCCCGTAGAGCTCAGCCGCCCTTATCAGGCCCACCAGCTGCTTGCACATCGATGCCCGCAATTGGTGCAGGGCTTCCCCCGATGGTAATGGGCTCTGTAGCTGGCCCCCCATACTCGCCTCAAAGCTTGCTATCTCGCTCAGGTACTCCTCGTGGGTCCAATTCGGTGACCAGGTGTAATACTGCCGCATGCCTTCTTGATCAAACCCCAGTCGGTGCGCTTCGGTCTCAATAAATTCGCCGATCACCGAGAGTCGCCGGAAAGCCCTCGCCCAGCAGCCGCCTGTGCGCTCACCATCCTCTCTCTGTCGTAGCCATCCCATCGTGTCCACCCCCCCCCTCACCAGATAAAGCCTATCCTCCACCGTGTGTAGGGGACACACGTACGCTAAGAACCGCCGAATCCAAGCCGCCTCTGTGCAATTCTGAGGTGACATGCGCGACTCGATGTCCAGCCAACGGCTGAACGGGGTCTCCCCAGTCGGCGCCGCACTTGACCGATTCTGATACACGGGTGCAAGTCCCAATGCAATGTTGTAATGATCGTGTCGTACTGCAAACACCGCGTTCAGCTGCTGCCTTGCTGCTCCCAGCGGTTGTATCCAGTCAAGGTTGAGTCCGCTCCTTCCGCAGTTGCAACCGAGTCCGCTGACCGATGGTGCATACATTATGTGTCCCAGAATACCACTCACAGTGCACCAGACCTCCAGCATCCCTTGCTGTTCAACACTGATCCGATGGCGTGCGGCTTGTATGAGGTCTGTCTGCGGCGACGGCTCCTCCAGTTGGTGCCGGTGGTGGTTGAACATCCCAAGTGCCGCCGTCAGCCCAGCGCGAGCCCTGCAGTAAACACAGTAGGCGCTGTAGCTCGCCGGCAATACGAGGGCAGGCGCCGCCGCTGTGGCTCGGGCACCGTCCAGGTCTGTGCCAGCGTCCATCTGATTTGCGCTAATCAGTATTTCTCGGAGAAGGCCTCGAATAGTGACTTCGCACCAAACGTCACACCGGCGCGTCCATTCGCCCACACTTCGGATCGCGACCGGCCAAAGTCGTTGATTCTCCGCCGATAGTCTGGCTGTCGGCGCTGCGCCGCCTGCGGGAGCAGGTGTCTCGTCGTCCGCCCAACCAACCCATAGCCGCCCAGCGTACTGTTGTCCATCACGGGCGCCAGCCAGCGCCATCCTGGCCACGTCATCTCTGGCCCCTGCAACCCGGGGGTCAATGTCCACCAGCAAGAGGTGCTCTGATGGCCAATAGGTCTCAGTATTGCGGAACCGGATTGCCGCCCCATCCGTCAGTACTGGTAAGCTGAAGGGGTCTGGAATTGCAACTCGATGTTGCTCCATTCCGGTCACTAAAAACACGTGGCCAGATTCGTGACATTGCTCATCCCAGGGTAGCAGAACCAGCATATCCCAGTACTCACGACCTTCGAAAACCCCACCCCCTCCAGGCATCCCGGGCTCGACGAGCAGATGTCTGTCGTACTGGAAAGTGCTATGGTAGTACTCATCAGGTGCCACCAGCATTGCTAATACATGCAGCACATCGCACAACTTAAGCAGTGCATACTGCCCCATGGTGCCGCCGTATCGTTCACTTGCCTCTGCCAGCTGAAACAAGCAGCATTTGATTCGCCGGTGCATCAACGCCCGCTCCGACCAGTATCCAAAAGGTAATTTGTGTAGCAGGTCTTCAAACTGGAGAAGTTGTAACTCAAACTCAGTGTTACTCCACGTTGCAGTCGTTGCACACATGTCCAGGGTCCATTGTTCCCTCGTTACCCCCTCGATCGCAGCCATCTCCGCTGGGAGCCGTCGCATCATATCGCACTCCCGAAGCACTGTCCAACATGCGCCCTGCCCCTCGCTGAAGTGTGTATAGTCCAGGATCCGATGCTCGGGGTAACTGCTTTCTATGAACACAAACAAGGGCTCCAAGCAAGCCACCTGCCGTAGCTTGCGTCGCATAACCTTCTGCGCCACAGCCCATTGTTCTTCATTTCGACACACCCCACGACCATTCAGCAGTATCCCATGCCTGCTAGCTGGGGCGGCAGTTCCAGTATCAGGTTCCTCACTGTCCGCGCAGCTAGCGACATCGGCCTCATCGGCTACCTCCCCGGCTGTAGCGTCCCCCTTTGAGGCACCATTCACTGTACGTTTCCGTGGTAGCACACCATACATCGCCTGTGGCCCGACCCCTAACTCGTACAGTCTGCTCATGGGGAAGTATCTGACATGCTCCTGCTCTCTGATGATGCACGGTACACCCCGTGGGTTAGGGCAATACCAATCCACCAGGTCCCCACGGAAGTGGTCTGTGGTTGCAAGGGAACCAGGGTGGGAGTTGGGTGCACACATCAGCAGCACATGGCCGGGTTCGCCTGGTCTGGGTGCCATCATGACCATCATCTCGCGGTACTCAGACCGGTCATCCATCATGATATGTGGTGTTGCCCCCGGCCCCCCTTCGATCATTAGTACGGCCACTCCTAGTACCTCACACAGCCGTAGTAATGTTTCTTGTGGGAGGTGCCTCTCCGCCCAGTACGAGGCACACACCAGGTTTAGGAACTGAAGCTGTATGTCATGCGCCTGCTGCCGATCTGCTAGGTCAGGTTCTGCGCTCTGGAATCGGCAAATTGTCGCTTGCAGTCGGGTAACTGCTCGTTCGAAGTCGTGCTTGTCCCATTGGCTTGTGCCCTCCAGCATTTGGTGTATCATTTCGGTTGTTGATGTGCTCTGCTGTAGCGCCGCCTGTGAGGCCGCTTCTCTGACACTGGAAGTCAGCTCGAGGTCGGCCCAACACCCTAGCTTCCGGGGTTCAGGCCGCTCAGCCTGCCAACGAGGGCATCTCCTCTGAACATGCTCTATCGCATCCCAAAGGTCCCGGTCTCGGTGTTGATCCCAGTGCATACTCTTGGGTTGCTCCCGGCCAGCTGCCTCTGACACGGACCATAGCAGCCCGTTTGACGCGGTCAATCCAGCACCGGTGTCATGCGCCATCCGAAGTAGTGAATCCCACACCTTCTGTGTCAGGGCAGTAGCTCTGAGTGACCCTGGCTCCAACACATCCGTCATGCAGTGTGAGGCTGCCGGTAGTAGCCTTGCTGAGGACTCATCCATGATCGGCCCGACCCTCCCACTTTCGGATCGTCGTTCTCGGAATCCCGCTGTGACAGCGTGCAACAACCTCTCTGTGCGATTGGGGTTATCAAATGTCACCCCTCCTGTTTCCTCGAATCGAGGTGTCACACCCCAGCGCTGTAACACCTCTTGAAGCTCGGCTGTTGGCTCGTACTCCCCGTCTGGTGATGAGTGAGAGTTCTGCGACCAGCAGTCCGAGCAATTGGATTGCTCTGGATATCCTTGTCTGGGTAGCATCCCGTATCCGCATCCTGAACTGATGCCAATTGCTGACATCCGAGATGCCCCAGAGGTGTATTCCGCCTGCATCTTGATTGATGTGCTGGAGTTGTCGGTATGCTCAAGGAACTGATGATGATAGCCCATCTGAACTGTCAACCCTTCAAGCTGAAAGTCTTCAATCGAAGCGACGGTGATCGGTGTATCCTGCAGTCCCACCACCCTCTCTTGTGTTCCTTGAGGTCCAACCCACACTACATGCCCACCCGAAGCACGGAGTGCACATGGTGCGATCAGGGCCAGCAGCTCATGATGGCGTCGCGCCCCGAGCCAGTCCATCCGGTATTGGACCGTCTTGCCAGCCTCTCCAGGTCTTGTGATTAACACTGCAGCCACCTGTAGGATATCACATAATTTGAGTACTGCGTATTGTGTTAGAGTACCGCCGAACCGGGAACTCGCCTTTCCCAGCTTAGCAAGAAGCAAGCAGATCTCCCGGTATGCCCCTGTATCATTCCAATGCCGCCGACACTTCCGCAGCCGGTCCTCCAAATGTCTAAGGCGTGATTGGAACCGAGCCTCGTCCCACGCGGCCACACCCTGTTCCATTCGCTTTTCCCACTCCGGTGCAGAGAGTCCTCGCGACTTGGCTTCGGCCTCCATCAGACGGACCATGCTCGCCGCTCGTGACAGCACAGCCCAACAAGCGGGGTGTCCCTCTGTGTGGGTGCCAGGGTCCAGCACCAGGGATGTCGGGTATAGCTCCCGAAGTCCTTGTGCGACTTCCTCAGCCGTTCGAATCGAGGATGTCGCATCAGCCACGGGCCCAAAGAGTCCCGGTGCTGTTGATATCGCTGTGGTCGGGTGTCCATCGCGGCCTCGTATTTCGCCCAGCTCCCCGGCTTTGTGTCACCGGATTCCGGTCCAAGGCCAAGACCTGGTGTATCCCTGCGTTCTGAGACCCAGTCTCGAACTTCTGCCTCACTTCGATCCCGAGACCGGAAAGGTCAAGGAGCTTGCCAGTTACGGCGACCCCAGCCGCTACTGGAACGTGCAAACCTCGGGGCAAGATTGGTCGAAGGCGGGGATGAGCAAGCCGTCGTTGCACCACGTCATGTACAACGGCTGGAAGCCCGACGGCATCAGCGAGCGCCAGTTCAACGTGTACAAGCACCGCGTCGACATGAAGAAGCTGCCGGAGAAGGAGCAGCCGCCGTGCCTCGTGTCCTTCGACTGGACCAACAGCCTGAAGCCCAGGGGCGACTGGCAGTTCGGCATCGATGACTGGGCGACCTCGCCGTCCTTCGTGCCGCGCAACGCGGGGCAGAATGGTGATCCCTACGAGGGCACGAACCCCGGCGGGCACGATGGCTACGTGGTTGTGCCCGTGCTCAACGACCACGGCTTTCGCATCGAGCTGTTCGACGCTGCCCACGTGGGCAAGGGCCCCATCGCGGTCGCCAGGGCCTCCGA
>ENA-ORBV01015508-ORBV01015508.1-microbial-mat-metagenome-genome-assembly--contig:-NODE-15508-length-11195-cov-8.365713_pt1 | contig 11195 bp, 7 predicted proteins | sample MGYA00237777_ERZ505514 | MGnify/ENA primary metagenome ERZ505514 (study PRJEB26160, sample SAMN06269048) | microbial mat metagenome | isolation source: Oligotrophic lake microbial mat | place...
CGCGCGCGAACGTGGCGGATCAAGGCGCGCCCGCGGAGCAGACGGTCGAACTCGGCGCCTTCGTGGTCACGACCAACCAGGACCGCGGCTACACCTCGACGCACACCGCCGCGCTGCGGCTCAACACCGAGCTCAAACACCTGCCGCTGCCCGTCACGGTGCTGAACAGCGAATATATCAACGATCTCAACCGCGACAACATGCGCGACCTGCTTTTCTACACCGCGGCCTTCAATCCCGACCAGGGAGGCTCGATGCGCGGTCTGAGCTCCGACGCCGGCGAAAGCGCCACGCGCAACAACAGCGGCTTCCGCGGCTATCAGGACGCCGCGAGCATCGAGCGCATGGAGATCCTAAAGGGCCCGGCCGGCCTGATCTACGGCCTCTCGCAGCCGGGCGGGCGCGTGAACGTCTTCGGCATCAAGGCCTCGTTTCGCAACGCGAACCAGGTGAGCGTGCAGGCCGGCAGCTACGACTCGTATCGCACGATGCTCGACGCGAACCGCGCCTTCGGCAGCACGTTCGCCGCGCGCGCCCGGGTGATGTATCGGCACGAAGGGTTTTTCCAGGACCACGCGCACGCGGTTACCCGTAGCTATAATTTCAATGCGCTCTGGCGCCCTTGGCGCCGCACCGAGATCGAGCTGGACTGGCACCACGTGAACCGCGACGAGCAGGGCCTTTCGCGCTCGGTCAACGGCTTCGCGCTTGTGAACATCGACCGCAACACGCCGCGCAGCGCGCGCGTGCCCTTCGCCGTGCTCTACGGTGCGCCGCTCAGCTTCAACTCCAACAGCGAGGAGATCCCGTCGATCCAGGATCTCACGATTCCGACGCTCACCTGGCGGCAGTCCTGGACTGACAATCTGGACACGCTCGTGCAGGTGAATCACCAGTGGCGCTGGCAGAAGAATCTCGCCGGCGATACGGCGGTGACGCACAACGCGACGGCGCCATTCTTCTCCAGCGACTGGGAGGACCGCGGCGGCGACGCCGTGCGCACGTGGGACCTGCAGGTCCAGGCGGCCTATCGGTTCCAGACCGGACCGCTGACGAACAAGCTCAGCGCCTATGCCGTCGAGAGCGAAGGCTACACCGACTTCATCCGCTACTACGACGCTCAGGTGAACGCCTCAGGCCAGCTCGTGCGCAACGCCGCCGGCCGGACGCTTCGCCGTTCCCGCCAGACGCCAATTCCGGTGAACAATTTCGGCAGCTTCCAGCCGCTGCGCATCCCAACCGATCTGCGGCTGGAATTTTTCGACAGCCACCGCTTCGGCAACACCAAGGGTCGGGTGGCGAATCTCCTCTATCAGGGGGATTTCAAGACGCCCGCCGGAGACTTCAATGCGCTCGCCGGCGTGAACTACGTCAAGAGCCAGGCCAACGGGCCGACGCCAGGCGTGACCGGTTACACCACGCGCCAGACCGGCGTGACCGTGACGACGCTCCAGGCGAATTCGAAGTCGCTCTGGAGTGGCGGGCTCGTCTATTCGCCGCGCAAGAACATTCAGGTCTACGCCGCCAACACGCGCGCGGTGCCGTCGATCAGTGTGTCGCGAAACAGCTTTGGCGACATCCTGCCGCTCGAAAGTTCGGAGAACAAGGAACTCGGCCTGCGCGTGCAGTTGCTGAACGACAGCGTGCTCGTCACGGCGTCGTATTTCGACACCACGGTGGGCAATCGCGTCGTCACCGATCCCTCGCTGATCAACATCAACTCTCGCGACGTCGACGGTCGGCTCGCGCTCGATCCCGGCTTCGATCGCACCCGGCTCGCGCCGAACTCCTCACGAGGAGATCGCGTCGCGGCCGGCGAGTATTCGTCCGAGGGTTACGAGTTCGAGGTGAACGTGAACCTGAACCGCAACACCGTCGTTAAGCTCGAATACATCGACGTCGACGCCGCGGTAAGCGCCGATCCCAACCCCGCGCGCGTCAGGCTGCGCGACAACGGGTTCTCCCCCCGCGCCTTCACCGTCGTCGGCAAATACACCTTTCTCGAAGGCCCGCTGAAACACCTGTCACTCGGCGCGGCAGGCCGCTTCACCGGCGATCGTTTCCTGCGGGAGGATCTTGGCGCGCCGGTCGGCGTGCGCGACTTCTGGCGCCCGGGCGCGAAGCGCGTCGACTTTTTCGGCGGCTACCGCTTCCGGGTGCGCGAGAAATATTGGCTGAGCGCGCAGCTCAACGTCAACAACGTGACGAAGGACTCGCGCTACATTGGCGTGCAGGCGGTGACACTCGCGCCCTACGAGTTTCGCGACCCGCGCACCTGGCGGCTCACGCTCGCGCTGGATTTCTGATCGGCGCGGCGCGCTCGGTCCAGGTGAACCACGAAATGTATGAAACACACGAAACCGAGGCTTGGTCGGAGTTGCGAAATCTGGACAAGCTCAGGGGAGATGAGCTTTTCGGAGGAGGTTTGGAGCACAGTCTCTCTCTCTCTGACTTTCGTGTCGTTCGTGTGTTTCGCGGGGTCTCTTCTCTTCTGTTTTCTATGCACGTAGTCTTCCGTCTAACCTCGCTCGCGTTGCTGCCGTTTGCCCTGCTCGCCGCGCCTCCGACCTTCGTGGAAAAGAACGGACTCGTCTCCATCGAGGCCGAGCATGCGACCGACAATGTCGGCGCGTGGGAGGAGGTCGAAGGACGCAACGCGATCGAAAACTTCCGCGGAGCGTCCTTGGATTTTCGCATTGTGATCGTGGCGGCGGGGCATCCGCTCGCGGCGGGACTTAGCGGCGAAATCGCGTTGCCGAAAAACACCGCCCTCAATTGGGGTATGCCGGGACCGGGCGTCACGGCCGTCGTGGTGGCGGGGCACGATTCGCGCAAGGCCGTGGTTTTCGGCATTGAGCGCGATGGCGCGCTGCTGGGCGGTGGCGTGGCCGCTGCGCGCCGCGTCTTCGCTCCGGCGCCTCAGCCAGGGGTGCCCGCGTTTCAGCAACTCTTCGATGCCGCTGTGCGCTGGGCGGCGGCTAGCAACGCGGGGGGAGAGCGGGTTTTGCTTCTCACTAATTCGAGGAAACTGGCGCCGCCGGAGCAGGCGGTGCTGGCGCGCCTGGAGGGCGCGGGGTTTGCGGTCGTGCCGCTCGATGCGACCGCTTTCACGCCTGAGCGCGCGACCGGGGCGGCTGTGATTGTGGTGCCGATATCGGTGCGGATTGAAAAGCTCGCCGGCAAACTGCGCCATGTCGCCGTGCCCGTGGTGCTCGCCGGCAAGGATCATCTCGCCACCGATCTCGCGCTCACGCCGGCGCCGGCGATTTCGCCGCCGGAGGCCAATGCGATGCTGATTCGCGCCGGCAAGTGGACGGACCATTTGCGTTACGCGATTCATTTCACGACGCCCGGAGACTACCAGGTGTGGCTGCTCGGGCAAAGCGGCGGTTCCGCCGGCTCGGACGAGCCGAAGATTTTCTTCGACCGCGCGCCGGATCCGCGCAGCGATCATTTTTTCGAGATGAGGTTCGATGCCGCGCCGGGCTGGATCAGCCGCGCGACCGCGCGGAAGGCGGAAAACCGCAAGACGCCGGTGCCGCCGGTGGTGAGAGTGGACAAGCCTGGTTGGCACACTCTTTTCATCGCGAAAGGGTCCGAGCCCGAGCACCCCTCGCCGGAGCCCCCGCCCACGTATCGGTTTCCCAACTGGCGCCTCGACAAAATTGTGCTCGCGCGCGATCCGGAGTTTACGCCGCAAGGCGATGGGCCCGCGGAGACCCAGAGCGGAGATGCGCCCCCTCCGCCGGCGGAGATGCAGACGCAGAGCGAATTTCGGCCGCGGCAAGTCTGGTCGGTGAAGAACGGCTATGTCGCGATCGAGGCCGAGCAGATCGATCATCATTCGCACTGGGCGGAGGCGAAGGAGCCGCGGGGTTTCACCGGGGAGAGCTACCTCGAGTGGCGCGGTCCCGCGCGATCGCGGAGCATCGAAGGGCTTGGCGGCAACAACGACCACCTGCACGTCCGCCAAGGCGCCCCCGAGGAGTGGCTGATCGTGCGTTTGCTGGTGGAGCGGCCGGGCGCGTATTTGCTCGATCTGCGGAATCACCATCGCGAAGCGGACGGCGACAACGACGTGTGGGTGGGCCGCCCCGGGGTGCGGGCGACACGGGAGAAGCCGATCGTGCGAATGGGAGATTCATTGCGCGACGGGTCCGGTTTCACGTGGCTGGATTGGGGCGTGGCCCGCTTCGATTTTTCCGCGGGGCTGAACGAGGTTTATGTCGGCGGACGTTCGCCCGGCTTCGGGATCGACCGCATCGCGGTATATTCGGCGGATAGTGTCGAGGCCCGGGCGCGCGCCCTCGATTCCAAGACGCCGGCTGCACCGCCCTCGTATGTGTTACAGGCCCTGCGCGATTTTACCGCAGTGGCGGAGGGCAGTTTCGTGCCTTACTACCGCGACATGCGAGGCACCGACGATTCGCGGCACGCGCTCGCGATCGACGCGAAGCAGCACAAGGGAATGTTCGCCGCCGCGCGGGCAACGTTCGATGGGATCGCGGGGAATTACGATTTGACGCTCGCCACGCTGACCGAGAACGACGGCGAATCGACCTACCGGCTGCGGATCGGCGGCAGACTTCTCGGAGATTTCCAGAACCCGGCGCGAACGGACGGGAGTCCAGCGTCACACGCGTGGAAGAGGGTGGAGTTAAAACCGGGAGACACGATTCAGGTCGAGTCGAACACGCATTCGAACGGAAAGATTCCCGAGGCCGGCGCCTTTGCGTGGGCGCGCGGTAGGTGGACGATGCTGTCTCTGACACCAACCAATAGGTAAGTAGATAGATGAACGGTAATCGTCCCCGACGATTCGATGTGCAGGTTCCAAGTGCTGAAGCCAACATATTAGTGAAAACCTCCGCACGATTCTCCGGCGAAGCCATTTCAGGCATTGCAGAAGGCCGCCGCCGGATAAGACGCTATCAAATTATCTCGACCAGTGGCTTCGACCAGCTTCCGGTTTTCACTCGCTGCAACAGGCGCTCGGCTAGTCGCCGGCCTGTCCGGCGCAAGCTTGGGGCAAACGATTTCACGGGCGCCAGGCCGGGAAATTGAAACATGTCCTCCTCGTTGTTGAAGACCGCAAAAGTTTTTTCCACCGGCAGGGAATGACTCACAAAGTAAGGCGCGACAGCGTAATTGGCGGAATACTCCATCGAAAAAACGGCATCCGTCGCAGGCTGAAAATGCATAAAGAACAAGTGTAATTTCGCCACTGATTCCGGCTTCGCCAGCCACGCGTAGATAATCTCGGCGCGCGGACTGAGTTTCAAAAACGTATCGCGGAAGGCGTGGAAGCGCTTGTTGTTTGGCTCCCAATAGCCGGCGCAGAGCACGCGCTTTTTCCCCAGCGCGTGAAAGTAGCGGGCGGCTTCCTCGACGTGCAGGGTGTTGTTGTGCTGCACGGCGGGCAGCGTGTGCAATTCGTCGAAGATGATGCCAGACACGATGGGCACGCCTTGGGTCTGGGCGTAGTAAAACGGCAGCGCGGCATGGCGAAAACTCATGGCGATGATGCCATCCGCCTTAAGGCCCACGATCCACTCGCCGAAGTGCAGCGAGGCGCCGTCGACCTGGGTGTTGACGACGAGTTTGGGTTCGACGCCCGCCGTTCGGCAGACGTCCTGCACGCCGTGCAGCACGGCTTGATTGAAACGCGGGTCGGGATTGTTCGAGAGCAGCACGATCTTGGGCGGAACGAGGCTCCAATCGACGCGGTGGGCGAGCACGCGCAGGCCGCGCTTTTGCTCGGCAATGACCACGCCATTCTGCGCCAGCACCGTGATGGCCTTGTGTGCGGTTTGCAGGCTGACTTGGAAATGCTCCGCAACATCCCGCACCGAGCGATACCGGTCGCCGGGGCGGTAATGCTGCTGAATATCCTGTTGGATGTCGTGCAGCAGCGACTGGATTACTTTGCGGGGCATTGCGAAGAGGTAAAAGCGTACGCAACGCAGGTGCAAGCGTGGGCGGCGGGCAATCATGCCTGCCCGGCGAGGCGGTCGGAAACCCGGTAAAGCGACTGGTTCCCGAGCGCGCCCTCGCCGAGCGCGAGAGCCGAGAAATAAGGCTGCGCGACTTGGCTGAGGCCCGGCAGCGGCACATGCAGCGTCGCGGCCAGTTCAGTCACGAGGCGCAGGTCCTTAGCCTGGAGATAGATTCTAAAAAGCGGCCGGTCGACACGTGCCCGAATGAGAGTACCGTAATGATCGAGAATTCAGGAAGCTGCGGCACCGCCGAGCAGCGCTTCCCGTAGGCGGCCAAGATCGATGCCAGCTGCGCGGCCCAGCGCGAAGGCCTCGCACACGGACTGAATGTGCAGCGAACACACGACCTGGTTGCAGAGCTTGACCGTCTGACCGGAACCACTCGGCCCGAAATGCGTGATCATGCGTCCGAGTTTGTCGAGCAGGGGCCGGGCGCGACTAAGGCAGCGGCATCACCGCCGACCATGAGTGTCAGGGTGCCGGCCTCTGCACCTTTGACGCCGCCGCTCACCGGGGCATCGAGCAGCGCGATATTTTTGGCCCCGAGTCTCGCCGCCATCCGCCGCGTGGCGTCGGGTGAGATCGTGCTGAAATCGATGGCGAGCGCACCGTCCGCGAGGTGGTCGAGCGCGCCACCCGGTCCGACCAACACCGCTTCGACCTGCGGGGTGTCGGGCAAGCTGGTCAGGACCGCGTCGGCTCCACGCAAAGCCTCGGCGAGGGTCGGGCTTTGGTGGAGTCCGGGCAGTGCGAGATCGGTCAGTGCATCGGGCCGCGTGTCGTAACCGCGAACCACATGGCCGGCTCGCGCGAGATTCGCGGCCATGTGGCGGCCCATCGCACCGAGGCCGATGAAGGCAATCGTCAAAGAAGCGGAAGCGGACATGCTGTCGCCGACGCCGGCTCAGAAACGCTTCGTCACGTCCACATACCACGAGCGACCGCGGGCATTGTGCAGGCTTTGATTGAAGCCATATTGCGAATCGGCGAGGGGCGGGTCTTCGCCCAGCACGTTGTTTACGCCCAGGCGGAGTGTCGTGCTCCGCAGAGCGCCGCCGAGCACGGTGGATTCCTTTTTGAAGCGATAGCTGCCAAACGCGTTGAACGTCCACCACGAGTCTACGATGAGGAAGCGGTTGCTCGAAATGTAGTCGGCGGTGTAATTGCCCGCCGCCGCCTGATCGTTTACGGCGCTGGTATTTTGAAACGTGCCGACGAAACGCCCCAGGACGCCGAGGCTCAGGTTATCCTTCTCCCAACGGACGGTGGCGTTGCCCCTCCAGAGGGGAAGACCGTCGCGCCAGCGTTGATTGCTGAATGCCTGACCGGCGCTGTTCTGCACTTCGAATTTCTTCGTGTAGGTCGCGTCCGTCTTGAGGATGAAGCGGCCGATCTGGAATTGGGGCGTGCGATACTCCGCGCCAATATCGAAGCCTTCGATGTTCCGCGCGGCCGCGTTCACGTATTCGGCATTCACGAAGCTGATAGCGCCAATGACACCACGCTGGTTGGCCGCAACCGCCATCGCGTTAAAGGCGGCGAAACGATCACGGTCATCCTGCGTGACCGCGAAACGGGTCACGTTGGAATTACCTTTTCCCGCGAGGTCCACGTTATTGATCGGTGTGCCCGCAGCGACCTGACGACCGGTCTCGGCGACCAGCAAGACGCGATCGATGAAGAGCTGGGCGTTGAAATCGATGACGCCAATGGCGTCGGTCTGCTTGATTTTGTAGTAGTCCACCGTGAACGAGAGCCCTTTCACATAGGGCACCTCAACCACGATGCCGTAAGTGCGGCTTTCGGTTTCCTCGGGCTTCAGTTTGTCGTTGCCGGTGCGGAGGTTCTTGATCGCGGCGCTGGTATCGGAGATGAGGGCGGTGACAGGGCCGCGGTAAGGATCGTTGGAGCCGACGTTGGTGCGCTGGAGCGCGCCGCTGAAGAGCTGGGCGATATTGGGGGCGCGGAAGCCCTCGTTGTAGCTGCCGCGCAAAGCCAGCCAGCGGTTCATGCGATAGTTGAGACCGCCCTTGGGTTTGGTCGCGCTCCCGAAATCGCTGTATTTCTCGTGACGGACCGCAAGATCGATCGAGAGGCTGCGCACCAGCGGGATGTTCTGTTTCGCGCCGAGGAGCGGAATGTTCAGCTCGGCGAAACCGGAATAGACGTCGCGTTTTGCGTGCGTATCGTCACTCGGGCTGATCGCGACGAAGTCGTTGTCGCCGGAGATTGGGCTGAAATTTCCCCCGACCGGAGTGCCGGTGGGATTTCGTCCGGCAAAGGGCGCAAGCGTGAAGTCGTAGGTGTCATGCCGCCATTCGCCGCCGCCAGCCACAGAGATTCGCCCTCCAGGCAAATTGAAGAGCTGGCCGGCGACTTTGGCATCGAAGGTCGTCAGCGACGACTCGCCTTCGCGAATCCAAGCGTCGAGCAGTGGATCCATGACCGAGGCGGGATTCGTGTAGGCAGGACCGACGACGAGAGCGCCGTTTTGCACACTGAAGGTGGTCGGAAACGGATTGAACGCATTCGTGCCGGTGCGGGCGAGCGCCTCGCGCACTTTGCTTTCGCGGTAGTTGCGACCCTCCTCGTCGTGCGTCGTGTTGCGCGCGTAGAGGAACGAAGAATCCCAACTCCAGTTGTCGGTAAACTTGCCGCGAGCGCCGGCGACGAGCCGGATGGCGTCGGAATCGACCTTGCTCGGACGCGCGCCGCTTTCCGGCCGACGGAGATCCAGGATGATGACATCGGAAGGCGTGCCGACAAGTCGTGCGCTGCCGTCGGCGTTTGGCGCACCGGTCGGACTAAAAAATCGTGAGCCAAACGGGTTGTAATAATTACCGGCGGTGGCGACGAGGAAGTTGTCGGCCGTGGAATTGATGGCCGCGGGATCGCGCGTGAGTTTGGTCTGCGATTTGTAGTAGGCGACCTCACCGAATACCGTGAGACGGTCGGAAAGCTTGTGCTCCACGACGCTGTAGAGATTGTGGCGCTTCGTCGCCGGAATCATAAAGCGATAGGGATTGATGTCGAAATAGTAGTCGTTGGCCGCGTCAGTGAGTAGACGCGAGGGTTGAGCCGCCTGCAAGGCCAGCGAACCCGTGCCGGTGGGCACCATGAAAAAGCTCCCGTTGGTGCTCACCTGGGTTGCCGTCACTTGCGTTGGCCGGGCAGAAGGATTGGAAACGACAAAACCGGCGCCGACGGTGCCGCGGCGGAAACGGCCGAATTCAGTTTGCGTGGAACGATTGTCGAAATCGTTCTCGTTGGTCACGGTGCCATTCCACGGATAGGGGGCGAGGCGGCGCAGGTCAGCGCTTTTGGCATATTCGCGATCACCGGCGAGGAGCGGGGTGCGGTCGAAATAGTCGAAGATGAGGCTGAGACTCGTTTTGTCGGAATTGAACCGGCGGCCGAAAGACGCCGTGAATTTGGTTTCCTTCAGCGTGCTGCCCTCGGATTGGCCGTAGCGCAGGTTAAATTCGAGACCGTTGTAGTTGCGTTTGAGAATGGTGTTGATGACACCTGCGGTCGCATCGGAGCCGTAGATCGCGGAAGCGCCGTCGCGCAACACCTCGATGCGTTCGATGGCCGCGGTGGGAATCTGGTTCGCGTTGGTGATGAGCGCGGGGGTCTGCCCCTCGGAGCTCGCGACTGGAAACGGCGCGAGGCGGCGACCGTTGATCAGGACCAGAGTGTTGCCCGAGCTTAGGCCGCGTAGCGCGACGGTAGCGAGATCGCCGCGAGCGCCGCCGGTGAGCGCTTGCGATTCTCCGAGTTCGGGGATGGCGGTGAGCTGCGGGATGTATTCGAGCATCTCCACGAAGGTTGTCCCTCCGCGGGCTTCGAGGTCCTTGGAGTCAATCACGGTCACGGGCAGCGTGGTCTCGACGTCGGTTCGCCGGATGTTGCTACCGGTGACGGTGAACACATCGAGCGTGACGGTCGCGGTTTCCTCTTTGCTCGGGCTGGCAGGAGCGACGGATTGAGCGCGGAGTGGAACCGCGGCGAGAACGAGCGCGGACAAGGCGCAACGCGGAACGAGGTGCGAGTTCATAGGGCTGGGGTGAGTTTGTTTGAACGGAGCGCCCGACGTGGGTGGACGCTGTCCATTGAGGGGCAAAACGGAATGGGCGTTTCGCGCGAACGGCCTTTGGGAACACACGATTCATAACAACGAACGCGGTCCTCGCCGGCGCGCGCAGGACTGCGATCTGTTATGCAACGACAGGTCCAGGTTGCATCGTGGCTTTCTTCCGGCGCACGATTGTCCAAGCTTTGGCCGGATCCGATGCGCCCCACTTTCGTTTTCATTATCATTCTCGTGAGTCTATCCGCGGCCTGTGCGGCCGAGAATGGCTGGGAGGCGCTGGAGCGGTTCGAATTCGAGCGGGCGAGGAAATCGCTCGCGACGGACGCCGGCGCCGGCAATCGGATGGCGGCGGTGGGAGAGGCGCTGGCGATTCTCAACCGGCAACCCAAGACCGAAGCGGGCGTGGCCGAGGCCGAAACGCGGCTGAAGGCGATCGTCGCCGGGAGTTCGGGTGACGACGCGGCTTGGTGGGCGCGTTTTCTCTTGGGACGCATCGCGCAGATCCACCGCGCGCCGGCAGACCCGCGTGCGGCGGCGGAAATATATCGCGCCGTGCTCGCCGATGCGCCCCAACACGACGCCGGGCAGCAAGCGTTGCTAAAACTCGCCCTGCTGTTGATCTACGAGCCGGCGGTCGAGCCGGGGCGCGAGCGAGGATTCGCCGCGGCCGAGGCGTTACTCCCGCAAGCGTCGAGCCCCGGCGCGGAGGTGGACCTGCGGCTGTTGCTCGGGCGCGCCACGATGTTTTTTCGGGGATCGCAACGCGTCGCGTTGACGCATTTCGAGGCGGCTTTGCGCGCGGGCATCGCGAATCGGCAGACGCGCGCTTCGACGCTCTATGCGGCGGCGGAGCTCGCCTTCGCGCTGGGCGATCGGGCGCAGGCGCGCGAACACTACACGGCCTTTTTCGCGGAGAATCGCCGCGACCAGCGCGCGAACTTCGTGCGCGAGCAAATCGTGGCCCTCGGCGGCAAGGTGGAGGAAGTGCCATGAAGCGGGAAGGGCGTCTCGCGTGGATCGGGGCGGCGCTGATGGCCCTGTCTCTTATACACATCTGACGCTGCCGACGAATAGAGAGGTGTAGATCTCGGTGGTCGCCGTATCAT
>ENA-ORBV01015509-ORBV01015509.1-microbial-mat-metagenome-genome-assembly--contig:-NODE-15509-length-11194-cov-5.048664_pt1 | contig 11194 bp, 6 predicted proteins | sample MGYA00237777_ERZ505514 | MGnify/ENA primary metagenome ERZ505514 (study PRJEB26160, sample SAMN06269048) | microbial mat metagenome | isolation source: Oligotrophic lake microbial mat | place...
CATGAACATCGATTGTGTCCCCCCCGCGGGCATGACGGGCTGCGACATTGGAATCCCCCCAGTCAGGAACTGTGAAGGTAAACCCATCCAGTTGGTCTTCCTCCTTAACGGTGGAGATTGCTCCCAAAGTTACCACTTTCAAACAAATGGCGACGACTTTGAATGTAACGATTTCAACGGCGGCGTTCCCACTGAACGTGGTTCCCAGGTCTACATTTACACTACAAACGAAGGTGGTAGTAAAGTTTATCACGATGGCTGGGTTTCCGTGGGAGATCTTTTCACCCATGAACTTGATGGAATCGACACCATCCACGGAGGACCAAATGCTTACATGTCGATCTATAGTTCGGATGATATCGCAAATCCTGCGAATCTCCTCCAAGTAGTGAAATTCCATCAATACTGCCAAGTCAATACGTTCTTGAAGGATAAGTATGGCGCGTCTCAACTGGTGATTTGGGCGAATTATGAGCAGGGAACTGCTTCTTGTTTTGCAAATCAAACATTCAATTTCGAAATCAACGTTCCTATCAACGACATCTTGTTCGAGGGTGAATCGGCAACGATCAACAGTCTTACTGTGGCTTCCAATGTGGAGCCATTCTTCTATGATCTTTCGGCTGAAGTAGCAGGACAGGTGGTCCAGCCCGGTGACTCGATCCAATCGTCCTTTACTATCCCCATCGATTTGACAGTGTACCAGGAATACAATATATTGATAACCCTGCAAGCTACTACCAGTGACGGAAGGAACTGTACAGGAACTGCGCTTTCGAGCTTCACAGCTGGAGAACCACTCGCTCCGATGGGCTCAACACCGCCTCCTGGTGGCTTTGCTCCCATTGCTGCCCCGGGCACTGATGGAGGCGATGATAATGGAGGAGGAGGCGGCGGCAAAGGTAAGGGTAAGGGCTTATAAACCCTCCCAATCCCAGTCTAAAGTCACCCGATGTATGTCCATGATAGGGTTCTGTCTTGCAAAGAAAATTTATAATAAGGGTAACGTAATGCACACTATTTTTATCTAATTAAGGGTAACGCAATGCACTATTTTATCTAAAAGATCAACGTAAAAGAACACAGCAACAACTAGCCGTGCCATGTCCCCGTTCTCTCTCGTTGTACTACAGTAGTTTTGTCCACTACTTATTACACTACGTTATATTCAAGAAACAAGAAGCTAGTTGTCTCTCCAAGAACAGGAGCCAAACTATACAAAAAATGTAGACGCGAGTAGGGAGAGTTTGAAACAGCTCCATTATTGTAGCACCTATTTATTGCCGATCTTCTACATACTTTCGCTCTTTTCTTCGCTTCGCTACATTCCTTGACGCAGAAAACAACATCGACGAAAAATAGAAAAGCAGAAGGGAAAGAAAGGCTGGTTGAATGAGCCGAATAAGCAACTGTCTCTCCAGTGCAAACTCGATGTACCGAAACCTAGTAGTGGCCTTCGAGGTGCATTCACTCGTCCTTTCCTCCTCGAAATGCCTTCCCATCCATAAATGAGCATTTTTGAAGGGCGCCTAAAAATCACAAGAGCATAATCCCGAATCACACTCCTGCTGTTACTTGAATTCCGTAAGAAAAAGAAAAAAAACTGAGACGTGGACTATATGTCGCATATAAATGGGGACAGCGGAAATGATATTCGGCGTTGAATAGTAGTACCACTGGTTTTGTTTTGGACCACCACTGGCGCAAGTTGCTCCAAGTCAACCTATTGGAAGTTGTTGTTCGACTGCATACGCTCCTTTTGGTGGTATGGCAACATCCGTGGTAGCCGTCCATATATCAAGGAGTCCAGCCAATGGATTATGATGTCCAGCAGCCGGTCTGCCCTTTTCTATTCTGATTCGGAAAATTGACCAGAAGGAGGAGCAGCAGCCGCAGCATTCTGGAGGCAGTGCGTCAAGAGTCGATCCCGAACCAGGGCCTTGGTTTCGGCCGCATTCATCAATCGTTCATGCGTCATATCGTCGAGACAAGAAAATTCGCTACTCGTTTGCGACGTCGTTATATCGGACCATCTCTCCACTAGAACGGGTGGCCAAATAGTGTCGTTTGATCCGGAAATACTGAGCAATTGGCAGTCGTCGTCGAGTTTGGAGGGATGGGCCGCATGCGGGAGGGTTCCCACTTGGTCCAGGGAAAGATCCCACAAATTCTTGGTAGTATCCGTTGCTTCTTCATCCTCGCCATTATGGTTGTAGATACCACTGAGCAAGAATCCGCACCGATACAAGGCAGTGGCACGTTGGGAGGTCGGCGAATTGGGTGCAATGGTGGAGGTTGGAAACCCCAATGTGGCTCCAAATGCCAACATTTGAGCCTCGTCCCATGTTTGCATATCCTGTTCCATTTTGGGAGTATGAATCATGGCATGAGGAGCCCCCCGTCCTGCCACGACGAGGAGTATGGGCAATGGAATATTGGGATTGTGAATTCGTCGTTGTTGCAATTCCAAAATGATTTCATACGCAATCAGCGCCCCAAACGAGAATCCATAAATGGCATAAGGAATGGTGGTGGTGGTGGAAGTGGTGGACTTGGATCCGTTGACAACCACACATGCCATGATTTGATCGGCCAAGGATTTGACCCATATTTGAAATTGGTGCTTTAGGTCGCCTCTCGAAACTAAATGGTCGAACGTCTGTTGTTCAGCACACGGCAACAACGGCGTGTCGGCCAAATATCCATGTCCTGGTAGTTCCATGGGACGAACTTCACACCAGTCGGGGGCTTGACTGGCCCACGATCGCATGGAGGAAGAAGCATCGGCAATTCCATACAACGTAAACAATCGGACGCGTGCTTGAGGTTTTTGTGTGTAGGGCAATTTGTTTTTCTTTTTGGCTGCCAATTGTTCTTCTCCATCCAACAATGGAAGATTGGATAGGTCGTCGTTTGGTCCATATATGGGAGGAAAAGCTTGATAAATGTCATTCTCTTCTTGTTGGCGACTACTTGTCGTGAGATATAGCTGAGTTGCAGCAGGATGCAAAAGGCCGTTTTTATTGCCATAATTCTGGAGGGTCACCAGAGGAGGAATGATAGATCTTAGATTAATCTCGAAAGAAGAAGAATGGATCCATGCTGCTGCTGCGCAGAGCTGACAGGCAAGGAATGCCAACCGCAGTGTATGACGAAATGTGGAAATCACCGTGACCTATATATTTACGTTTGTTTTTGTTTGTCCTTGTCCATTATGTCGGTCGCTGCCTTTCTAGAGCAAAGCTCATCATTTTCTAAAAGTAATATGTTTGTACAGGCAATCCAAAAGCTACTATTATTCTTTCCAACCAACGTGGATGGATGCGATCATTCGTCTTCAACAAGGAATCTGGCGCAAAACTGCTTCCGAGAAATTCAAATTTTCGAATTTTTTGGCCCGTGACTGAATGAAGTAAGTCTTGTGAAATATCCAACCCCATGTTGTTGATTGATTGAGAATGCCCAGTGACGTGTCCATGCAGTGTTGGTGTACCGTAGTGATCCACATGACTGGTTTCTGCGCAAAAGCTTCTTCAAAGCTTCACGGACATTTTGCCGAAGACAAAACTGTAGCAGCAGCAGCACCGCCACCGAAAGCAGCAACAGCAGCAACACTATGCAGCAGCGACTGAGACGCTCTGCTGATACAAGAAGCCCGTGCTAGTAGGCCTACACCCTACTGCTACCGAGTAAAAAACTCCTTCTATCCAGGGTTCCATTGGTGGTGTCCGGACACGGATCCTTCTTCCACAGAATACGAACAAGAACCACGGATCTCGTCTCTCGTTGACCCCCTTTCTTTACAGCATCAATTACATCGCTATTCCAATTGTCTTGCGCCGGCATCATGGCTGCAGTCAATAATATACATGTCATTTTCGCCGGTTGTCTCTTGGCGGGTTTATCTTGGGTACAACCAACAACAGTCTCTGCAGCAGCAGCTGCTGCTGCCTCCAACACCACGAAGCCACATACTACAACGAAACAACCAAAACAACAACCAGCACCGGTAGTCGTGCACATGCAAACTTGGACCCGTCCCTGGATCGATGATGAGGAATTGTTGGAATTGACACCCCTCCTATCGGCATCTGCCAACGACGCTTCGCAAGAATATTCCTTTCATGTCCAATGGGAACCCATGTGGTGGATCGTCTCGGGAGAATCTTTGGGGTGTCGTGTGGCTGCGACGGGCAGTGGTGCCACCCAATGGACGTCTGATACGACCCGTGCTGTGCATTGTCAACAACACTGTTTAAATAAGGGGCGCTACTGCTATGCCGATCACTTTACACACAATGCCAACAACAACAAGGAGACTCACAATACAAAACCAGTGGAACATTGGGAGGGATATGAATCGGTGTGGGAATCGTTACATCGAGAATGCTTGTGGCGATCCTATCACTTTGGAAACCAGCATCCATCTCAGCAACCACAACCGCATCCGCCGGAAACGAATTATCATTCACAACAACAAGCCATGCAACATCAACAAACGCAACGATCTCAATGGATGTTGCATTATTTACTTTGGTTGCAAAGGCACCCCGAATGTGCTCTCTCCGCCGTCTTTTTTGGTAACACTACCACCACCACCACCACAAACACCAACACCACGGTCTGTCACGAAGATGCCGCTATGAAACAATTGGATATGCAGGCTTTAGAAAAATGTGTCGGTGAATGGATTCCGAACGGCCAGCACCACAATCACACCAAACAAGAGACAAACGACGCGGTCACCAACCCTCATGCCCTCCAATTGGGTCCTCATGTCGACCAAGATCATTTTGTGTTGAAAGCCATGGCCCAGGCAGCAAGTCGATTTGCCGCGGATAGTACCACCACTACAACGACAACGACGAATGACAGCGACTCTTCTATTACAATTACAACAATTGCTACTCCACCCTTTCTTTTATTTCGCGACGGCCGACAGCAGGAACAAATGGAGGAAATTCCTCCCCAAGCATCCTCCAATACCTTACTGCACCTCATTTGCAATCATTTTTCCGCCGCCAATAATCGCCCTCCCATTTGTGACTATTGCATCGTGTACTGTCGACAACAACAAGGCAAACACGCCATTCCCCTCAAGGAAAATGATGCCATGCAGTGCTTTATGGAACAGCATTGTGAATACGTGCCAAACAAGACGAAAACCTTGACACTGGAAGAATGGGTCCAGCAACAATACGGCGGAAATGCTTCGTCTCTAGGATTGGATACCACCAACAAAAGTGCAACGACAATTCCCAAGACCCCACCAGCACTAACGACCGTCCGTATGGCAGTGGGAATCACAGTGGCATGTTTCTTTGCATTACTTGCCATTCGAAAACTCGTTTCCTCCTCGCGGCAACCGCCCCCACAGCCAATGGATCCTCTCACTATCGGGGAAAGGTATCAAGACGGCGACGACGAGGACGAATTGGAAGACGTGGATGTCGACACCATGATTGTGCTTGATCCTGAAAATGCAACGCCCACCACCGGATTGCCCGCCTTGGCGTAATCTTGGATCAGGACTACGAGATCGTCGTGTGTACATACAATGACCGATATTGTATCCACCGAGTACATTTTTATGACACGCATTGACATTTACATGACACGTTTTTTTTTGGAATGGTCGTTTCCCTGCAAAAGTAAATGTATGAGAAAGTAGGCTTACATGAACTCAGACGAAAGAGGCCCAAATCAATGAATAGGGCTATGCGGGGGTTCGTTACTCCAGCCATGAATCGTCAGGATGGTCCTAACTCCATGACATCTACCGGCGACGGTGCAATCGTTCGTTTCGTGACAGCAAGTCTTTCGGCAAAGTTTGGATTGCCTTTCTAATAGCTAATAGCTAACTAGTTACTTAATATGCATGCGTCGCGATATGATTGGTACAGTACAGTAGTCTAGCTCGCTGGCTATAGTCATTCATGGTCTTCATTTTTTTCTTGCTCCCACCGTTCACCGTCATTTTTGGTAAACAGGAGAGGGCCCTGTGTGCGCACGTCAGGATAGGGTTAGTGTCTGAGAATTGGAATCCGGCCCGCGAGGAAATGGAATCCGGAATATTCGTCGCGCGTCGCCAACACAACGATAGATCCAACCAATAACACACGAGAGATGTGAATGGAGGCGACGACCGTGGACGACACAATAACAACAACTAGCACAAATAAACACTGGAACCGCCACCAGCCAGTAGCTAGTAGCTACAATAGACTTTTTAGCTAGTAGATAGAAGAAGAATAGATTTTGGCGGTGGCGCTTCGTCAAAGACGCTCCATTTCCGCTTGTAGCTAGCTAGTCCCTGCCAGTGTTGATAAAGTTGACCGACCAAAAGAACGGAATCTTTTGGTGAAGCACATCCGCATCTCCACCAGAAAAACTGGAACTGCAACGAGATCTTTCACCATTTGATCGCCCTGTTTCCATCTGTAACCCTTGGATATTTTACTATTGTACCGGGACCAACGCCGCGCGACTCAACCGATTGTCTTGCGCAGCTCCGTTTGCCAATTTCTCGACGACAATAAGAACTTTCTATTTTTCCTCTATACTGCTGCTGATTAACACAACATCATGGAAAAAATGGCAGCAAGCTCAACGGCCAATCAACGACAGCGCAAGCGTCACCAACCTCTGTTGAACAAATTGAAAATATATAAGGGCCATGACAAAGAAAAAATTTCCCACTTGGAGACGGTTGTTTTGTCAGGCGCTGACCTGGAAGCTGTGCGAGACGTTTATGAAATGGATCCCGATGCCCTCACGATGGAACTGTTTTTTGATGCACATGTCTACGGCGTTTCAAAAAACAAAAATGGTGCTGCAGTACTTGACTTTTTATGTGACAATCTGCACAAGGGTGATGACGATCATTCATGTGTTGCTGCGTTCAATTCGTCAAGGCTTTGGAATAATTACGACTATCGCCATTTCAGTTCAAGATACGCTTTTGATAGTAGTGACGGTGATTTCATTCGAGACCAAGGAATGCATATTACCAGCCTCGTTCCTGCTCTTTGCAAGATTTTGGGCAAGCCAGAAATGACAAAAGCACATTTTTCTTTCACGCATGAATGGGTCATTGAGACCGACAACGATGCCGATGAGGGCGAAACTGATACCGAAGAGAACACCACGAGCTTGTTTGACTCCCAGCATTTTTTTCATATTCTGGAGGTGATCTTCCAGAACAAGAATATTCGATCTCTTGGCTTGGTTATACCACACGAGTTTTGCAGCAACTCAAGCCAACAATTTCGATTAAACGATTATGATGACCCAGAAATAGAATTCGAATCGCCGGAACAAGTTGCAAAGTCCCTATCAGAAATGATGGCCAGAGTAAATGATCCCATTCGCATCAGTTCTCTTCTTCTGGATTGCCACGAGGACTTCACGCCGAAATATTTGGATCTTTTTCTGGCAGAAGTAGTCTTGAACTATTTTCCAGAACTTGATTCACTGGAGATTCGTTCCATGAAGATTTCAAGGAATACCTTGGCTCTGTTGAGCAACCTGTTGTCCATGGGAAGATTGAAAACGTTCGAGTTACGAGCAATGCTAGAAGAATCCCCACCAGAAACAGCTGTTGATCCCCTCCTCCCAATGGATATTTTGCCAATGCTCCTAGAATATTTGATGCGTCCAGATGCAACTCTCACACATGTATCACTAGAATGTGACGTGTCGAGCGCCACCGCATTACTCTGGCTTTCCCAACTGCGCGGCTTTCTAAAGACGACCAACACAACACTTGAACATTTATCGTTGGGGAGTGACTGTAGCTTATATGGAAAGAACTCAGAAGATGATTTAGATTTTGTCGACCCTGAACTCAACTTTTACTTGGCATTGAATCGAGTTGGTCGAGGAAGATTCCGAGATTCAACCGTACCTCTAACGGAGCTTGTCGGGGTCATCGCTGCCGCAGAGGAGAAATGTGCTTCTATCCAGTTGAAATATCCCGAACGTTACAAAGATCGACAAGGCGCCTCTCGAAAAATACCTGCGGATGTGCTACTTACAAGTTGCCTTTATGAACTTCTCAAAGAATGCCCTGGAAAATGGGCGACTGGAATTCCAGCAGCACCCTCGGCCAACAACAACAACAATACTTCTACACGGCCATCAGGGGGGTGTACAGTGAAGCAAGGAACGCGAAGCCCTCTTTAGCATGAACGGGAAATAAGGAAGTGTCTCTGAATGGGAACGTTTGTTTGTTCCTTCAAGGGGTGACCGAACTTGAGCGCACAACTCCGCGATTTTCGGTCTTTATATTGACAAGGAAATCAGCACCCCTCCAAAATCGAAAGCAAGCGTGGTTAGTGAATCACGATTGGCGGTTCTTCAACATCGAAAGCAAGCGTGGTTAATGAAGCAAGATTGACGTTTCTTTTTTATTCGTGATTAGAGACAGTCGACGACAACAAACACTCTAGTAGCAATCGATGCTGGCCAAGAACACGCTGGCTCGTCGCTGTGTTGAATTTTGGCCAGTGCAGTGTCTCCGAGGAACTGGAAATTCTCATCGTGGGACTGGCGTGTTTCAGCGTGGGAACTCCCTCGCGGAAACTCCCTCGATTCATACACGATGAAAAATACTCAGGGTAGCAACACAGCTTACACCAAAAAAATACTGACGATCGGTCATTCATTATTTCGTTTTTCGATAGTTCAAAATTGGACTTCATCTCCGGCTATTTGTCAATTGCAGTTTTGTAAATCACTTTAGGGAAAATAAAAATAAATTTTTACGGAGAAATTGAAATGGTCGACCCAAATACAAAAACCAGTTTTGAGATGGGGGTTAAGCATGGAGAATTTTTAGGGGAAATTATTCTTGGTGTTTTTATTCTTTCAGGAGCTGGCTCGGTCGTCATGACAACATTACAAACCTGTAAAACAATAAATTTCGTTTCGAAAACTTATAAACGTTTCAATCCAGATTCAGAAAAATTGTTTCAAGAATCGATTGATGCTATAAGTGATGCTTTTTAATTTTATTTAATTTCTAATTATTGGAGAATTTCTATGGTTAATAATCCGGAAGTTGTTGGTTATATATTTCAGGCGTAGCATTTGGTGTTACAAAGAAAATCACCTACAGTTTGACAAGACGGTTTCAAGACTGGCATTGTGGCTTTGTTAGCTCAATGGCCCGAGGGCTCTCCTACTATTCAATGGATCTATGACGCAGCGAACCGGACGAAAATCACTTGGTCGTTCGGGTCAAAAACGCGAGAAGCATCAGGCGTCTTCTCCAAAAGCCGTCTTTTGGAAGTGCATGTCCAACGAAACGATACGCCTGAATCTGAGCTGCCATTCCACGACGGGAAGACGGAAAGCAAGGGACCGCAATGGATTAGGGAAGTCACTAAACGGCGTGTGTGCGGAGAGAAAGAGGCGACTCAAGGCTCTCATCCTGAAAGTAATAACGTGATGCAACAAGTCTATCAAGTCAAAGGCATAGGAACTGCTTTTTGGAGAGATGCGTTTCCCCGAATGCAAATATTTTGGGAAGTGCAACAAGAGTCTCTCTTGCGCACAACTCAAAGCTGGGACATTCTTGGAGTTCCTCAGGACCACTTCTTGGTCGGTGGAGGGCATCGAGGAGGGTGCGTACACCCCAAAAGTGGTGTCTATGTGAGAGGTATTTGGGTCCAAAATGCAAACATGCCCGGATCACTCATGTGCTTCGCTGGCCTAGACGTCGATGGGCGGGATCGTAACACGGTTTGTGAGCAGAAGGTTGTCCACGCTGTGGGAAAGCTCTTCTACTACTGCACAAATAGGGACCAGTTGCACACCCTATTGGCACCGTTGCGTGGTAAAAGTGCCAGTTCGAAGGAAACTCCAACCTCGTGGTTGCTAACAGGCGGCCGTCGTCATTTCCTTAATCGATTGACTGAGAAAGAATGGTATAAGGACTTTGTGTGGCATAAAGTGTTTGATGTACCCAAAGGAGCCCTTTTCGTGTCCAGTCGAACCACTGAAAGCACCGACCCCTTTTTAAAATGGGCAGCTGACTTCCTCGCCAAAAAAGGAACACCTCTCCATCCCATTGAGCCAGGTGCAGACGAGCTCCTGTTTCCGGAAGTGGATGAGCATACGCTGAAGGAAAGGTGTTTCAACTTTCTGAATCCAGACGTAGAGGATGATAGCGATACACTGGTGGTGATGGATGTTCTCGAGTTCATGACTCGAAAAAGCATGAGTAAGCCACGGTTCTGGTTCTCTAGAAGTGTGCCTAAGGTCCTGTTTCACAACAATCACTTGTTTGTTCCGGAGGCCGAGTTGAATCGCAAGTTACTCGTGAATATTGTCCAGACTATGCAGCCTCATTCGGTAAACGACGATGTCGAAATGTATCCGTTCTTGCTCGAGGGAATTTTTGAGCACTTGCCCAAACTAGGCAAACTCAAGAGGGAGGAGGTACACGAGACTCTGAAGCGTGTCATAGAAATTCACGAGGAAAACCAGCAATTCTTGCTAGGGAATACAGACAAGTGCAGCGGCGGGGATACGCCTGATTCTCCTCATCTCGATTCTCCTTCAGTCGATCCTCCATCAGTCGATCCTCCTTCCGTCGATCCTCCATCAGAGTCTGGTACGCTTGGAGGGGACGTTCGCAAACCAGCGCAGCACAACCGAGAAGATCCCATCAGCACAGTACAATGTCCTAGAAAGAAAGCGCGCACTGATCGCCACCAAGGCATCAGGCCGAAGAAACAACAGTCTCACCGTGAACTAATTTCTAGTCTGATCGATCAACAGAGCGCAAAATGGGGAACAGCGAAAACTCCACCGTCCACCATTGCCGCCGGGGAGTTTCCTGAAAACGACGCAGGTGCGAATAGTGACATTCCTCCAATACAAGAATTGACAAGTATCTCCGTTGGTGAAGACCTTGGCGGCGGGTCTCTCATGTGTATTGCGGAAGTGGCATCAGTGCAGGATCATGGAGTCCTTCCATGCGACAAAACCTCCGTACTTTGCGCAAGAAGCTGGACGACGCCATTTCAGTCATCGGTAGTGCTCTCCCATCAGACCTCTCCCGCCAACTGAGTCGTGTCCATCACGGCTACGATTCTGCCAATACCGAATGCAGTGGATTTTGCGGGACTGCTCATATCCTGTCTCTTATACACATCTCCGAGCCCACGAGACTAAGGCGAATCTCGTA
>ENA-ORBV01015511-ORBV01015511.1-microbial-mat-metagenome-genome-assembly--contig:-NODE-15511-length-11192-cov-6.173549_pt1 | contig 11192 bp, 10 predicted proteins | sample MGYA00237777_ERZ505514 | MGnify/ENA primary metagenome ERZ505514 (study PRJEB26160, sample SAMN06269048) | microbial mat metagenome | isolation source: Oligotrophic lake microbial mat | place...
CGAGATTCGCCTTAGTCTCGTGGGCTCGGAGATGTGTATAAGAGACAGGGGAGGAAGGGTTGGTGATGGAAGCCCACAGAGCTGCGCGGGCATCGCTGAAGAATGATCGCCTGGAGAAACTCCTCAGTGAAGCGGGCGACGACTACGACGACGAGGACGAGGACGAGGACGAGTAGGTTTGAAGCAGATTCTTGCAATGTCATTGCACTTAGAAAAAAACATTGCAATGTTATTGCACTTAGAAAAAAATATTGCAATATTATTGCAAAAAAATTATAGGCATTATTGCAATAGCACTATTGCAAGGGGGGTCAGCAATACATTGCAATAATATTTTAGCTAGGTCTGCATGACGTTGGCCATCAACCTGTCAAAATAAAAAATCGAGTTTTGTGCTTCGCTCACTGTCCCAACCCTAACCCTAGCTAGCAAATCGACAACTTCTTCGTGAAGGCAGTTGACTGGAGATCTCTATGATGGCCGTTTTGAATGTGTCTTCTCTCCTTAGCAGACCAACAGTTTCCAGCCACACACCCTCACAAGTCCCCATCCCTGCAATCTGCTGCTCTAGCTAACTGATGACTTTGAAGTTTAACAGATGTGTTCAACATTTTGCTGCCTTGGGGCAGTGACACTGCACTGCACAACGATGTTCGTTAGCTAGTTAGTTAGCAGTCTCAACTTTGTCCACCCAACAGTGATGTGACTGTGTTGTGTGACTGTGTTGTGTGACTGTGGTCAGTCTCCAGACTGCTCACAATGCATCCAGTTGTGTGGCAATTTGGCAATTTTGCATTTTTGTTTTTTTTGTTAGTGAGGTTTGAGATTGCACTGGGTCAAGTTGTTGATTCCTTTGTCATTTCACATGGTTTGTTGCATGCTTCAAAGGATGCAAAAACTGCTTGATGGACTTGTTGGCTTTTGCACTTTCATCCTGTGCAGGTTGTCTCTTTCTTTGCATGACCCATGACATTTGTTTCTGTCAGTGCAGTTGCAGCAGTGGGGCATTGGGACAGGTTGGGCAGATAAAAAGAATCTTTCTCAGTTCCAGGGGCAAACCAGTTAGCCAACAAGAAACCTGACATGCATGCATCAACGGATCCACAGTGTTAGCAGGGAACTGACAAATGAATGCAACACCGTGAAACCTGTGGGACAGTGCTGAACAATTGCTGCATTTGAAAATTGTTTCAGAAAAAGACTTGCAGATACGTTTTGGACAGAATGTACACTTTGTTTGATCTAGGAGATCCTGGTGAATGAAGATAGTTTGCAAGGCAGTTTTCGTAGTCATCTTGTTTTTGGCAGGGCCAAGAAATTTTGGATTGGCCAAAATTCAATGGTGGTCCACAAAAAAGTTTTGTACTAAAACTGTTTCGGACATTCTTGATAACGATGCTTCAGTATAAACAGTGCTGAAAACATGGGAACGAGCTATTTATGAAAACATGAACTATGAAATAACCCGAAATGTCACAACAGAAAAGAAGGTACTTCAAGTAGGTACTATGTACTAAGACTCTACTAAGCACGATAGTAGAACTGTACCTCCGGTACGACGTAATAGTACGCTATGCATGCATGCATGTCATGCATGCAGTACATGTAGTCCAAGCAAGCGAAGCCTTCATACAGCAACTTATCGATACTAAAAACAGCATACACTACCCATTGCCATTATAGTACATGCCTTCCCAGGACGCAGTTTATTCCAAATCGAAATTAGAATAGATGGCGCAGGATACAATGGCTGATGATCAAGAAGTACTACCGATGCCACAGCTGCGCTACTTTGCTAGTGAAGGAGCGATAGTAGCGGGTTTCCATGGGACCACGGGCAGGAGGAATCAAGCGCAAGGCGCCGATGACCCGCCAGGGGAACATGACGGCGATGGTGATAATGATGATGATTGCAATGGATGTGATCTTTTTTTGCTCCCTAGTAGTAGGTACGCTGCGCCTGAACTTTCACTAGACCGGAGGCAGGCAAGGTTCAGCGTAGCATCCAGCATTACAATGGATTTTGATGGAAGTTTATCGAGTCTCGATAACTTTTTCTTGGGAGGAACCGACGAAGACCTGAATAATGATGACCAGCAAGATACGGCTGACATTCGACCCTACATGCCACTGCGGCGAGAAAGCACACAAACAAATCAGGAGTCGCCTCCCATCTCAACAACCAACAACAAAGATATAAAGCCCAAAATTCCGGGGCGGCGGCTTAGTTCCGTCGTCGCCCTTCCAATCACCTCAGGAGATGGGAAAGAAAAAGATATGAGACCCAGAATCCCCTATCGACATAGTTCCATGACGTCCAAGATTTCTGTCCCATCCATTCCCGAAGAAGAGGGAGAGAAAGATTGAATGCCCCATACTGTATTCCTGGACGATGCGAATCGGTGACCGCTGTGTCTGTTCCAGGCATTCCAGGAGAAGAGGCGACGGGGAATTAAGAAATGCTCTACATACCTGTAATATAGTGTTTATTCCATTAATTTTTGATTCTGAAGAGGTTTAATTTTTGGTAAAGTGACAGGGAAGATCAAGGAGACACGGAGTTATGGTTTGTTCCATCCAGAGTTATATCTTGTTGATCATCCAAGCGTTTGGAAACCGATAGCCTGTCTTTCTTTCACACCAGCCCCATCCCGTGTGAGACACCAAAAAGAGGCTTGAGTGTGCAGTTGCCTCGACATTCTGATCAGTATGCCGCCATGAATGAGGTGGGGTTTTCCCAATCCTATCAGATAAATGCACTTCTATTCTAGATCAAATTGATATTCGTCGCCTTGCTCGGGGCTGCCTATATGCAAAGTACACGAAGATTGAAGCCTATAGCACATTAATATTCTAACCCCATTACCAAGTAGCTAGCTACAAATTAGGAGTCAGAGGTTGTTTTCTGTGGAAACTGAATGGTTCTATACGCGAAATGATGATGTCTAATGCTACACCCACTCTTCTTTCCAGATTCTCACTGGTACACCTGTATTATTCTCTAAAAAGCGCTCACATCACTACCAACACTTGATTCTTTGCATTCCAGCCAAAAGGTTGTGAGCTCTCCTTTGCCCTTGGCGTGAACTTTCTCCTCTCGTTTTACCAGCCAACCCTTTTTGCCAGCTTCCCGCAACTTGTTCGCCGTGGATTCGGACAAGTGGATGCGACCGGGAGCACCTCCGTGCTCTATTCTCGACGCCGTATTCATGGTATCCCCAAAGAGCTGGAAGCGACGACGTTCACCTCGTAACACCCCGGCCAATACTTGGCCCGAGTGAAGTCCAATTCTCATATTCAACTGCCTGGTCTCTGGACCCAAGGCCCTCTCCAAGCTTGCCAGGACGACTTCCAGACAAGACATGCACTCATGAGCAAACTTGGCCATTTCCAGAGCATGGTTCTTGTCGGGCTTGGGGACACCGGTACATGCTACATAACAGTCACCCACGGTCTCGACCTTGTAGACTCTTCTGCGTGCCGCTAGTTTGTCAAAGGCACCATACAGTGTCTCTAGCAGATGAAAGACTTCTGTAGGAGAGCGCTCGGACGACCATCGTGTAAAGCCTGAAGACGCAAAAGAAAAGGGCGAGGGTGGGTGAGTGCCATAGTCGAAGAAGCAAAAGGGTGTAAAATCTAGTTCCATCCTAAAAGGTACTTACCAACAATGTCACCGAAAAAGACAGTGGTTTCTTGAAAGACTTCAGCAATCGGAGCGCGAGCGGCGTGTTCAAAGTTGCCGGCCGCCGTCACCAAGTGCGATTGCAGAAAACTTTGTCGACGCCCCATTAAGTTGGACTGGGAAGCGTTACCGCCCTGCCATGTTTTTTTACTGAGCTTATTATTGGATTCTTGTTTTTCAATGAGTTCCTGAAAGGCTTGATCTTCGGCTTCCTTCATAATTCGGTCACGAACCGAGGCGGGGAACAAACTGGACACAATCTTACTCGTTTGCACGGCAAAGGCAAGAAGTTGTTTCTGTCGGTTTTGAATGTAGGTGACGTAGACCATAAAGGCAATGGCCGTAATGAAAAACATGCATAAAATGAGAGCCGAGACCATCATGGGAAGGTCGGTTTCGTAGGACATTTGAAGGTCCAGAGTTGGATAGACGTCCATTCGATAGTGACAGTGGTAAACCTCTTGAGCGTCAGAAGGAGTCGTAGGAGGATGAGTGTGATTCGAGGCGCCGAATACAGCGGATACACTCAGATCCGAGTTAATGGTTTCGTCTTCGGAGGCCTCCACATTGTATCCTTGAAACCAAACATCTTTTCCGTTTGCTGGATTGGGACGCATGTAAAATTGAAAGTTTTGCCCACAGTCGTTTTCCATGATAACACTAACCTCTTCCTTTGGATCCTGTAGGAGTCCTGCAAAGTATTCTTTCCACGAAATCACTCCAAACAGAATGCCTTTCAGTATTTGCGCGTCGCCGTGCAATGTATCGTAGACGGGTTCAAAAAAGACACTTTTGGGAAGATTCGGTTCCGTCGACTCGGGGGATGAGCCGCCCGTAGCGCCATGATAAAAGCCTTGGAGATTCATCACGGGGGAAATGACTCCGTGCCCCGTTTCGAGAAGAGTCTCGTACATGCCTTGAAAGACCACATTCGACAAAAGATCAAAGTTGATAATCTGTTCCTTGCCTGCTTTGGGATATATTTGCCATACAGGGGCATAAGGACCGGGACCTCTTTGCGGTTGTAAGAGAATGTCCCCTTCAAAGTCTTCCATGACAAAGATACGTGGAGCAACGTCCTTGTTACTGTTGGCGGTTTTGGCAGAAGTAGTAGTCGTAGTGGCGTTGCTGTCAATAGTGTCTTGCTCTGTCATGTACCAAGCATCCGTCTGTTTGGAATACTCTTCCCAAGCATCTTTTTCTTCTTGGTTGGCCACGATTGGTGCAAACCCGACAAACTCGGTGTTCGACTGTTCACCAATGTTACCACCCCAGGTATCAAAGTCGGTCATGGTCACAAAAGGCCATGTACTTCGAGTCGCTCCAGCAAAAGAGGTGAGCGTGTCACTGCCGACACGAAACGAAGATTCCAAATTGGCCGCCTTGTACTGTTCGGCATCCACAATGGTTTGACCAATCGAGTCAAACTATGTTTTGTATGTATACAGATGGAGACAGAGTGGGAGCGAGAACAGGTGAGTAAAGGAATAAGTGTAGAGAGAATATAGGCACGGAAGGAAGGCGGGACCTCCTGTCAGATGCATCGGCGCTGAAATATACTTACAGTCGATTCAAACCCATCCTTTTCTTGGTTGACGAGAATCATATAAGATGTCACCACCACAATGGCAGCTGTGATCCACAAGAGGACCATGACAATCACTTTCCATTTCTGAGCAAAGTTGGACTCTGCCCTGGCAATGGATTGAGCACGACACTCTTCTTCTTCTTCTGGATGCTGGCGTGTGGACAAATCAGCAACATCATCGCCAAAGATGTCGGACTCTTCGTCATGGGAGCCAGTCGAGCAGGAATCTGCAGGAGATGACATCTTGTTGGGCTGCTGCTGTTGTTGCATGATATATTATTTAGTTGTAGTTGATTTATACTGGTTCACTGGTTGGTTGCAAAGGAAAGAAACACCAAGTGTTTGAAAATATGTGGTTATGGCACGGGGATGGACGAGAAAGCTATGGAGCCCCAACAACGATGTCAGAATGATATTAAAGGAATGACGCTCCTCTCTCATTTGATTACCATGCGTACGCCACATACCGAACAACCCTCTGATGCCGCTCACTGATGCATGCCAAGGAATTTTCTCGAGTCATCCATTCTGGTGTTAGGACTTAGGAACTCCGAATACCCTTATTGAATGTCCAAGGTTTTAACAGTAGTTTCCTTCCTTCTGGGGGCTATAGAACCAAACTTTGGCAACTGTTCCTCGTCAAGGACCCATCAGCACCAGTTTTGGGGTATGTGCCACAAGTCATCACGGTACTAGCTAGTACGTGTTGCAGTTGCCGACAAGTTGCCCAGTGGTAATTTTATTCAGCTTCTTCTGATCTAAGAACGGAACATAGGGATGTGTGACGACATGAAAAAATATCAAGATTTTTTAGTGCTAAAAATATCAAGAATCGTTGAACTGTAGAAACTACAGAAGTGCGAACGCTAAAATGACCAGATTCAAGGGCCTTCTCTTGCCGGCATCAACAAGCAACAAAAAATCGAACGACGAATCGTGAATACGATCACTGACGTGTTCGTGCATTCTGATGTCACTATCGAGGAATTAAATTACAGTGCACTTTTTAAACCAGCGGTTGAGTCAATCTTCATTTCTGGCATTCTCATAGGGTCATAATAGCACCAGTGGTTTACTACAATACAAGGCACAATTCCTGCTAGAATGACCTTACCCGTACTGTGTTTGCTGAGTGGATGGCTCTGAACGAAGGCTCTCCGGTTCTCCCTATGCAATGGACGAACGCCCAAACCTTGTACTTAGGGATGGACAACATGACGAATGATGACATGCATTAGCATCTGAAACTTGAACTGACATCAGTTTCTAGCTGTTCCAGTTGATACATCACTTCATTCATGTTTCTAAAAGTTTAGCAGACAAATGACCAACTATTTTTTATGTTGCACAGGTCAAATTGCCAATCAGAGCTGGTTCTGCTTGATTCAACCATGTTGTGTTTTCCTTTTTCCAATTTCTTTGTCCATGGGGTGCAGAAGGGGTGAAGGGAAAATGCGGTCCACAGAGGAAATGTCAAATTGAAGAAAACTGAAGGAAAAGGAATGACTTGCCATTTTTCTTTTTCTTTGGTAAGAGCGATTATTTGTGTGGCCACAGTGTTTCATTGAACAATGCTCAGCAACATGTTGAACTGTGGAGAGAAGCAGTGTGATGTTCAGACATCTGATTGTCACATGTGCTTAAATTGTGTGCCGCAGCTCAAAGCTGTGAACACAAAAGTGTGAGAACCTTTGTAAGAGTCAGATAGCAAATGTGCTGAAAAGTTAGCAATCATTGGCTGAGTTGTGCTGTAGCTGAAAAAAGAAATCCAGGAAAACTGGTTGAATCTTGCTTCCTCCTGTAGCCCTAAGAAGTTTCAAAAGAACAAGGGGAAGCAACTTCAAAATTTTAAAAGAAAATGTAACCTAAGATTTCAGAATGAAAGTGTGACCAATGAATCATGCAGTTCTTAACAAACAGCAAATGAAATAATTTAGCAACAAGTCAATGTTGATTCGCACAAAGCAACCTAACAAAGCTGACGAACGTGAATGAAACGATCAGCGCAAGCACAACTTGTGTCTTGGGTTCAGCTTTCTTTGGAAACACAGAAAGCACAAAACATGCCTATTAATGAGATTATTTTCATTGGGAGTCAGGTCTTTGAAAAGGCGCTGCTTGTTTTGGTTTGCATTTGTGAAAGTTTTCTTCAACGTTTTCCAACAATTTGGCACAATGTGGCAAAGCGTGTGTTTCCACATCTGACCCAAATCATGCAAAAATGTTGCCAAATTTCTTGAAATAGATCCATTCTCCATCTTTCTCCAGTTTGGTGCTTTTAAGATTAGAAGAGGCTTGCATTCTTCCATCGTCCCAATTCATTGTCTCTTTTCTTTTGGAAGATGGTTGTTTCATTGATCGATGTGAAAATGTGTCCACACTTCTTTTTGCATTTGATGAAGATAGTTCAGAATGACATTGGATAACAGTTGTGCATGTACATTTTTACAACTCTGCTTTGGTGCCTGGCTTTTGAATGATTTCACAGAGCAAACAGACATGACAATTCCTACAGAGCACTAAGACTAGGTTGCTGCTCCAGCACTGGTGCCAAACAGTAGTCTAGTGCGCGAGCTTCGCATACAAATGAGCAAATTCACTGGGTGCTGAATTTTCTATAGCAAAAATATATGAAACGGCCGGATAACACAGTTTAAAGCTAACATCTCAGCTAGTTTGTACAAGGTTACCGTATCCTTGCAGGGTTAGGTACAGTTTAATGTGTTTAATGCAATGGTAAAAGGATACGGTGTTATCTTGTGTCTACAGCTATCTAGCATTTCCAACCTCAGACACTAGCGAAGCTCGTGCCCTAGTAGACTGTTAGCACCAAAAATTACCATTTCTGTGGGAATGCTGGGTGTGCATAAAAAGTGACTACAATTTCATGGACGGATATCGATAGATAACAACCCAAAGTCGGAAGGCGGTTAACGCCCATCCGAAACCCGCCAGGCGCTCCATCCAATTTTTCTCTAAAATGATCCGGAGGAGGGAGCTTTACACGACCTTCCCAACCGTTTGCTTCCCCGCGTGACTGCAACAAAAATTTCCCGTGATGGACGAAACGAGGCAAGCATTTTTGTCGTCTTGAGAAGGGTGGTTCTTCAACTGTAATGCGAGTGATCGTGATAATACCACTTCTTGGAAACAAACAAGCGCTATCGTCCATTCCTTCTCCATAGTAGCGGCAACCTTACAACCGACCGAGCTATTCATCGATAAATCATGGCCGACGAACCTTGGGATGAACTGATGGGTCCTTCCCGCAAGGGCCTCAAGAACAAGCTTCAAGACGAAGATCCAACTATGTCGGAGACTTCTACTTCCACTTCTTCCTCTCGTATGCCCTCGCGTTGGGCACAATACGAAGCCGATTCGGATCGTCTCCGATCTGAAAGTCACGAAGCCAATTGCAAGGCCGTCGATATGGCGGCCGAGAAGATTGCTAATTCTCCTCCTCGTTCTGCAGTCAGCTCTGCTAGCAACAGTCGGCGCGCTCAGCGCACTTCGGTCACTTTGCCCACAGACTACGATTCCGACGATAACAGTGCTGAATATGGATGGGAGAACGACGAAGCCATTCGCGCGGAAGCCATGAAAATGCTGGAAATCGCGGATGATCATTTGTCTACTCCCTACGCTGTGCGCAAGACACAAAGTGGAGGATTTTCGGCCTCTTACAGTGGTGGATTTGGAGGAAGCAATCGCTCCAGTTTCAGCAGCAGTCTGAGTGGAAGTGGCAGAGCCAAACATGTCCCCAAGGCGTTAGCTGGTTTGGATTTCACCAAGCGATCCTCGTCATCGCATTCTCGCGCCTCTTACACGGCCAGCCCTCGCTCTTCGTACAGCGAAGATGCCCCGTTTGCCGAGGCAGACAGTCTAGTGGACGTCGTTGAAATGGAGAGCACCATGCCAGGCGGAAAGAAAGAGAGCAAATGGTCTTCCCGTTACTCCATTGATCACACTCTCTTGGCCCTATCTGGAGGCCGAACTCGGGGTGACACAGTCAAGGATGTACTCGATCAGATGGAACGAGAAACAGACCGAGAACGCAAGACTGCCCGCAACATGTTCATCTCCAGTCCGCATGAAATGCCCAAAATTTTTGGTTCCACTGGATTTAGTTTCCGTGACAATTACGTCTTTGGTAAACAAAATGTCAATGCCAACATCATTCACAGCCAGACGAATCTCAAGACAGCCTTTGATGGGTCCCTTGATACCAATGGCAAGTCCTTGGCACCTCCTGAGCCTCGCAAGACTTGGCAAGAACAAGTCGAACGCAAAAAGAGACAGCAACGTCGTTTGGCTGCCGGCTGCATTGCTCTTTGTCTCTTGTTTGGTCTCATCATTGGATTCTCCGTCAGGGCCAGTGACGATAATCACGACAAGGCCGCCGCCTTTAGCGCCAGTGGCGATGACCGTGGCGACCCGGAGATTGTCTTTTATGTTACCTCCGATTCGCCGTATGATAGCGGCGATGAACAGAAGCTGTTGGTAGACCTCGAAGCCCTTCCCAGTGATGCTCAATTCTTGGTGCACTTGGGAAATATCCAAAACTCGGCCGTGACACTTTGTGCTGAGTCAAGATATGGTCGCGTTAAAGATGTTCTTTTGCAGAGTCCCGTCCCTTTGTTCATCTTGCCTGGAGAAGAAGACTGGAACAACTGTCCCAATCCCGAGGATGCTTGGGAGTCCTGGGAGACCAATTTCGGTGCCTTTGAGACCAACTTTGGTCATAGCTTCACGGTAAATAGGCAATTGCGGAGGAAGGAAAACTTCGCCTTTGTCGAAAAGTCAGTTCTCTTCTTGGGATTCCATTTGGTGGGCGGACGTATTAACAACGAAGACGAGTGGGGAAAACGCCTGGATGACAACATCAACTGGCTGGAATCAATGGTCACAATGAACAGCGCCGAATTCAAGTACATTGTTATGATGGGCAATGCCAGACCTGGTCCCCAGCAGCGCAAGTTCTTTGACCGCCTTTCGAAATTCCTCGGCCCCTACGATTTGCCAATTGTTTACATCCACGGCAATTCGGGAGTTGGAGGCGTCATGCAATACGAGCTCTTTGGGGGCGACGACGGTATTGAAGGGTTACAGATTGAAGACGGTGGGAAAAATCCTCCTTTGAGAATCTCCATCTTTTCGGGAGAAGGTCCCTTCGTGGTGGGCTAAAGGTTATATGAACGCCTGCTTCCTCAGCGCATCGGGTAGAGGCCAAAGTGCTGCCTACTTGTCAGAACTATATCGATATAACCAAAATAATATTATATGAATATTGAATCCTCACATTTTAAATCAAACAGCAAACTAGCAATTATAAAAGCAAATAATGATGTTTCTAGTTGTCCAGCATAGAAATGCTTTGGTCTACTGTGTCGTAGGTGGAAGAGATCTGCAGAGCTACAGTATCCAACTGGCCGGTTCGATTGATGATTTTTTAGGTGTTGGATGATTTTCGTCAAAACGGGTCGAGGGATAATAAGTAAGGAGATTATGTGCGTCGCTATGCGTGCCAAGACCGAATGACAATCGGACCCAATCATGGAAGATATTGTACGATTGATTACACTCCTCCCCCTACTTTAAGATAACCCACGATAAGATGCGGAGCCCTCACACCAGGCACCCTCGTTAAGACATGCCGAGCCCTCACTTTAGCCACCTAGCTTAGATGTTTCTCTAGGGTTCAGTTCAAGGGGGTCAAAGTTCAGTGTGAGGATTTGGCCAACAGTTGTCATGGAAGCAGTGAATGTTCCTCATCTCCATGAGTTTGGCAGTTGCTAGCAAAACTCACATGTCTAACCTGGCCTATTTATGATGGAGTTGAAGAATGTTTCATCTGTTGTGGTAACTTTTCCATTTTTGGTGGTGGTTTGGGCTTGCTCCTTAATTTTTGCATGCCCTTGGTCA
>ENA-ORBV01015513-ORBV01015513.1-microbial-mat-metagenome-genome-assembly--contig:-NODE-15513-length-11191-cov-4.243297_pt1 | contig 11191 bp, 9 predicted proteins | sample MGYA00237777_ERZ505514 | MGnify/ENA primary metagenome ERZ505514 (study PRJEB26160, sample SAMN06269048) | microbial mat metagenome | isolation source: Oligotrophic lake microbial mat | place...
GAGATCTCCACCTCTCTATTCGTCGGCAGCGTCAGATGTGTATAAGAGACAGGACAAGGTCGGCCGCCGCGCCATCCGCGTCGGCGACCTCGGCGAGCCCGAGATGCTGCCGCTCAAGGTCAACACGCTGCTGGCGCACCACAATGCGCTGCGCAAGGGGCTGGGCAAGCCGCAGGTCGATGCCGCCAAGCTGACGGCCGAGCTGCTCGAGATCGCGCCCAAGATCCTGCCCTTCGCGGAAGATGTGTGGGAGCGGCTCGACGGCTTGCGCGCCGCCGGCAAGCGCATCCTGTTTGAGGGCGCCCAAGCCACGATGCTCGACATCGACCACGGCACCTATCCCTACGTCACCTCGTCGAACACGGTGGCCGCGCAGGCGATGATCGGCAGCGGCATGGGCAACGGCGCGGTGGGCTATGTGCTGGGCATCGCCAAGGCCTACACGACGCGGGTCGGCGACGGGCCCTTCCCGACCGAGCTGCTCGACGAGATCGGCCAGGGCCTCGGCGATCGCGGCAAGGAATTCGGCACCAACACCGGCCGGCCGCGGCGCTGCGGCTGGTTCGACGCGGTGATGGTGCGCCAGGCCGTGAAGCTGAACGGCATCGACGGCATCGCGCTCACCAAGCTCGACGTGCTCGATGGCGAGAAGATCATAAAAGTCTGCGTCGCCTACGAGCTCGACGGCAAGCGCATCGAACGCTTCCCCTTCACCATGGGCGCCCAGGCCAAGCTGAAGCCGATCTGGGAAGAGTTCGAGGGCTGGAGCGAAAGCACCCAAGGCGCGCGCTCCTTCGCCGAGCTGCCGGCGACCTGCATCAAGTACGTCCGCCGCGTCGAGGAACTGGTCGGCTGCCCGGTGGCCCTGCTCAGCACCAGCCCGAAGCGCGAGGACACGATCCTGATGACGGACCCGTTCAGGGATTAGATCTTCTCTTACGGACCGCGAGCCTCCGGCCCGCTCGGACTCATGAGCGAGCGGGACGCTCGCGGTCCGGAAGACGATGAGTCAGTTGGACAGGGGTTCACGTCGCCCTCTCCTCACGCCGCCTTGTCCAAGTCCTTGTCCTTGCTGGGCGAATCCGGTGTCTCCAGGTCAGGGTCATTGGACACCGAATGACCGGTTTCACGTCGCTGTTCCATCAGGGCGAGCAGCCGAACCGCCAGCATCGCCTCGTCGAGCGGCCCCGGAGCAGAGTGGCCGCGCAGCAACGCCAACTCGCGGCGCTCGGCACGATCCTCGGCGCGGCGGCGATCGACATCCAGACGCTTCTGCACGTGCATCAGCAACTGCGTGTTGATCCTGCGCCCCTGGCCGACCTGGCCTGCCTGCAGGACGATGTCGTCGCCCACGGCGCGCTGGCACTGGGCGATGGCCTTGTCCCAAAGTGCTGCGAAGCCGGGCAGCGCGTCGCGCCAGTGGTAGAGCGTGCTGCGGCTGACTTGCGCCCGCGCCGCCGCCTCGCTCACGCTGCCGCAGACCGAGAGGTGATAGCGGAATGACGCCCGCTTGCGGCCCGGCGTGCGCAACCGCGCGGGATTGGTGAGCGCCCTCTCCCGCAGCGTCTTGGGCTTCTGCGGCTCGGGCTCGACCGCCTGCGTGACGGGTACCGGCGGCGTTTCACGGCCGAGCGCGCGATCGAGCGGATTATAATTGAGCCGCGGGATCGGCATGCGGTCCATGGCGCTCGGCGGCGAGGGCTTGGCGTCCTCGGCGGCCAGGATGCGCAGCCGTGTCAGGCCCATCTCGCGGTAGATCTGCGGGAGGTGCGGTCCGTCGCCGTGCATCTCCCAGCGTTCGAGGGCTTCCTGTGCAGTCATATGGTCCTCCTGTGATTCCTCGCTTCCGCGACAGGAATATCAGAAGGATAGGATAGTGTAAATAGGCCTATCTGATGGGTAGCCCTATCGCATGCCGGCACTTTGCCAGCACTCCCTGTGGCCCTGCCCCGCCGGACACGGCTACGCTCTCGGAAAGCAGGCGAATTGACCTGCGGGAGGAAACATCGATGCGCCTGACACGCCGCACCACCTTAGGCCTTGTGGCAACGTCGCCCGCTTTCGCCTCATCTGCTTTTGCGCAAGGACCCGTTTGGCCCAACAGGCGACTTCGGCTCGTCGTTCCGAGCGCGGCCGGCGGCTATGAGGTCTATGCCCGCATCCTGGCGCCCCGGCTTGCCGAATTGCTGGGGCAGCCCGTGGTGGTCGACAACAAGCCCGGCGCCAATGGCATCATCGGCATGCAGGACGTCCAGCGCAGCCCGGCCGACGGCTATACCTTCATGTTCGCCCATGTCGGCGCCATTTCCATCGGCATCAGCATCTATCCCAACATGCCGCTCGATCCCGTGGACGATCTCAGTTCCATTTCGGTGGGCGTCACCTCGCCGCTGGTCTGGGCGATCAACCCGTCGCTGCCCTTCAAGACGATGCCGGAATTCATTGCCAAGGTGCAGGCGGAACCGGGCAACTGGCGCTATGGCCTGCCCGCGTCCGGCAGCATCCCGCACCTGGTCGTGGAAGATACCAAGATCCGCCACAGGCTGGACATGCCCGCCGTGCCTTACCGCAGCACGCCGCAATCCCTCGCAGCGGTGATCAGCGGCGAAGTGCCGGTCACGCTGGACAGTCTTGGGGCCAGTTCCGGGCACATCGCGGGCGGGAGGTTGCGCGCGCTGGCTGTCACCTCTGCCAAGCGTTCGGAGCGCCTGCCCGATGTGCCGACCATGCTCGAGCTCGGCCTCGATCCGCGCGAATGGGTGGCCTGGTATGCCTTCATGGCGCCCAAGGGAACACCGGACGATGTCATCCAGAAGCTGAACGCCGCGATCAATCAGGCGCTGGGCGAAGAGGCCATCGCCTCGCGCATCCGCGAACTGGGCGCATCACCGCGCATCACGACGCCGGCCGAGACGCTTGCCTTCATCAAGGCGGAGCGTGCCGATTTCGGCGCCATCGCGAAGGCCGGCAAGATCAGCGTGGAGTAGCGCGCGGTCGGTTGTAGCCGAGAGGCGCAAGGCAAAGCCGTCGCCTCAACCCTGAGGCATGCCAGGTAGCATGTCCCCGGAGGCCCCGAGGGGAACCCATGCGACAGCCGGCTCGTTACAAATCGGACGCTAGCCTCATCCCGGGCGTCTCTGCCTTTCCCGCCGCGCGAGAAATCCCGGCGGGCGCCTTTTTCGATCGACCCGATCTGTCCAGACCATGAGCAGCCTCCTCCCACGCAAAGAGTTCCCGCCAAGCCTGGATCGAGGACGACTTTTAGAAGTCCTTAACCCCGGACTTGGCGAACACCTCGGCAATATCGCCCTTAATCGCCTTCGCTGCGGCAATGTCGGCATCGCCGTCGGCGAGGTCGCCCTTCTTGCGCCGTGCCACCCCGCGCCCGAACAGGGCGTCGGCGTAGTTTGGGTTGATCTTAAGCGCCGCGTCGTAGTCGGCGATCGCTATATCGAAAAGCCCGAGCTTGAGATAGGTGAAGCCGCGACTGTTTAGCATACCGGCGTCGCTAGGACTGAGTCGTAGGGATTCATTGCAATCCACGAGTGCCGCCTGAAGCTGGTCGATCATGGCCCGTGCCCGGCACCGGCTTTGGAATGCGCTGGCATGGCTGGGGTTGTGCCTGATCGCCTGATCGAAGTCCTGAATGGCGCTGTCGTACTGGCCTTTTAGATCGTGGGCAACGCCGCGCATGTAGAATGCCCAGGGCAGGCTGGGGTTGAGCATGATGGCCTGATCGAAGTCCAGAAGGGCGCGGTCGAGTTGGCCCTTGCTCATGTTGGCCATACCGCGGCCTTGGAAAGCATTGGCATGGCTGGGTTGTAGCTCGATTGCCTGATCGAAGTCCTGGATCGCGCGGTCGTACTGGCGCTTGTTGTAGTAGGCCATTCCGCGGCGGTAGACCGCGTTGGTATTGCTAGGGTTGAGCTTGATCGCCTGATCGTAGTCCTCGATGGCGCGGTCGTACTGGCCCTTATTTTGGTAAGCAATGCCGCGGTTGTAGAACTTGGCATAGCTGGGGTTGAGCTTGATCGCCTGATTGTAGTCCTCTATGGCGCGGTCGTACTGGCTCTTGCTACTGTATGCCATTCCGCGATTGTGGAACGCGTCGGCGTGTTTGGGATTAAGCTTGATCGCCTGATCGTAGTCCTGAATGGCGCGGTCGTACTGGCCTTTACGGTCGTAAGCATCGCCGCGGTTAAAGAACGAGTCGGCATAGCTGGGGTTCAGCTTGATCGCCTGATCATAATCCTGAAGGGCGCGGTCGTACTGGCCTTTATTGTGGTAGACGACGCCGCGATTGTTGAACGCTTTAGCATGTTTGGGGTTCAGCTTGATCGCCTGATCGTGGTCCTGGATGGCTCGGTCGTACTGGCTTTTGTTGTTGTAGGCGAGGCCGCGATGGTCGAACGCGTTGGCATAGCTGGGGTTCAGCTTGATCGCCTGATCGAAGTCTTCGATGGCTCGGTCGTACTGGCTTTTGTTGTGGTAAGCGAGGCCGCGGTTGTTGAACGCGAAGGCTTGATTTTGCGGAGTCTCTCGTCCCGACTTTATCAAGGCATTGCAGCCTTGAATCGTTTGATCGTCGGTGGCGTCGCCGTAGCACCATTTACTCAGCTGTTCGTAGGTCTGCGCCGTCACCGGCGCGCCGCCCGACAGAACCAAAAGCATCGACACAACGGCAATTATGCTGCGCATTGATGTTTTCTCCCCCACTTCAATTGTCCCGACGAGTGCACACCGGTCAAGGGCCCTTTCCGCTCGCCCCATCGCTTGGGCACCGATGCCGCCATCTAGGATCAACAACAGGGTTAACCACCCCTAGCCGGCGCAATCGGGCACTTGGCACAGCGGCGAATGAACTAGCTAGCCGTCCATCGTGATCGCAGGTTGATCCCTTTGCAGCCTGCCGCTGGCGGCCGCGAACCAGCGGTATCGTTTCCAGCCACGCAGCATCGCCTGCCAGTAAGGCGCGGCTGTGGCGTTCCAGCATATAGGCCATGATATCGTCCAACGGCGCAGCCTTGCGTCAGCCTTGCGGTTGGTGTGAAATCGCCACAACGCCTTCCGTTATCAAAATTTAGAGGAGAACCCGACATGGCTTCTCATCAAGCGCCCAACGCCTCCATGGAGCAGCGCCTCGCGGCCGTTGAGCGGGTGCTGGAGGTGCGCGCGCACGACAAGGGCCTGTCGGTCGACGGCACGATCGAGATGGTGGAGGAAAAGTTCGTGTCGGAAAATGGCGCGAAGGTCGTCGCGCGCGTCTGGACCGACCCCGCCTTTCGCGCGCGCCTGCTGGCCGACGGCAAGGCGGCGATCGCCGAATTCGGGATCGGGTTGCCCGCGATCCAGCGCCAGGTCTACGTGCTCGAAAACACACCGGCGGTTCATAATGTCATCGTCTGCACGCTGTGCTCCTGCACCGCCACGACCCTGATCGGTCCGCCGCCGAACTGGTACGAGGATCTGGAGTACCGGGCGCGGGTCGTGCGGGAGGCGCGCACCGTCCTGCAGGAAATGGGCTGCCCCGTGGCGCCCGAGACGGAAATCCGCGTCTGGGACACGACCGCGGACACGCGCTTCATGGTGCTGCCGATGCAACCGCCCGAGACGATCGGCTGGCCCGAGGACAGGCTCGCCGCGATCGTCACGCGCGATTCCCTGATCGGGGTCGCGCGGCTGTCGGCCGCGGGAGGCTGACGATGGACGGCATGCATGACCTGGGCGGGCGCCAGGGTTTTGGCAAGGTCGGGATCGTTCCCAAGGCGTCGCCGTTTCAGGCGGCGTGGGAGAAGCGTGCCTATGCGCTGCGCTCCATGGCGGCGCAGCTTGGCCTGTACAACGTCGATGAGTACCGCCATGCCGTCGAACGCATGGACCCGCGCCACTCGGTGAGCGCCAGCTACTATGAACGGGTGATCACGGCCATCGCGACGCTCCTCGTCGAAAAGGGCGTGACGACCAAGGCCGAACTGGAAGCGATTGCCGGTGGCGGGTTTGCGCTATCGCATCCGAGCGCTGGGGGCCGGACGAATGCGGCCGACCGCAAGTCCTTCCAGCGCGGCGAGCGGGTGCGGGTTCGAAACGATTTCGTTCCCGGCCATATCCGCCTGCCCGGCTATATCCGCGGCAAGACCGGCGTCGTCATGTACGAGGGACCGCTCACGCCTTTCCCCGACGCCCATGCTCATGGAATCGAAGCCGCCGACGAGCCGACCTACGACGTGCAGTTCCGCAGCGAAGAGCTTTGGCCTGGAGGGGCGGAGCAGGCCGTCATCCACGTCGCCGTCTTCCAGAGTTATCTCGAGGCGGTCGCCTGACCCTTCTCCCAAATCCTGGTTGGAGCTGATCTTCTCCCCCGGACCGCGCCCGAGCCACTCTCAAGGTTCCCGGCCGAGAGGCGCGAAAGCTTCGATTGCATGCCGACGGACGCCGCTTCTAGGCTCGACGGGCTGCAGCAGGCGTTCGTCGATACTGACCGCCGCATCGCGCTCCGCGAGCGAGGTCAAGGTCGGACCCAGGTCGCGCAACAGGCCGTCGGCCATGCCGTAGATCCAGCCATGGATCTGAAGCGATCGACCCTGAACCCAGGCGTTCTCCACGATCGGCGTGGCGGCGACGCGCCGTACCTGCATCTCGATGTTGATCTCGCACATGAGGTCGAGGCGCGCCTGCCGATCCGGCAGGGCTTCGAATACGGTGCGGTGCTTGCGATAGAACATCACGATCGGCTGCAGCCAATAGTCGACCAGCGCGGAGCGGTCGTCGCCGAGCGCCCGCTCGATGCCGCCACAGCCATAGTGGCCGCAAACGATGACATGCTTCACGCGGAGCACCTCGACGGCGTACTCGAGGACTGCCAGCAGGTTCATGTCGCTGGTATGAGCGACGTTGGCGATGTTGCGGTGAACGAAGACCTCGCCAGGGTCGAGGTCGAGCACGTCGTTTGCGGTCACTCGGCTGTCCGAGCAGCCGATCCAAAGATACTTCGGCGTCTGAAGGCCGGACATGCGCACGAAGTAGGTGGGATCGTCGCGTGTCTTGCGCTGAGCCCAGAGGACGTTGCGGTCCAGCAGGTCGTCGAGATTCTTGGGGTCGCTGGTCGAAGCCATCCGAAATCCATTCATGGCAGGCGGGCGGGGCGTCAAGTCAAGCGTAGCGGGTCGGCTCCTAGCTGTCGAAGCCCTGAAAAGCCAGGTCCACGCGCGCGAGATAGTCGCGGGCGTGTGCGGCGTAGTCGATGCCCGGCGTCTTCAGGTGAACATCCGACACCATCGCCCACAGCGCCTCGCGGAGCGCGCTTGCCGCCTTCATGGCGGCGAAGGCACGACGCAGATCGCCAGGCATCTTGCCTTCGAAATAGGCCTCGAGAAGCGTCGCGTCCTCGGCTTCGCCAAAGCCGCCGTTCGACGACAGGTTGGCGAGGTCGAACATGGCGGTACCGAAGCCGCCGTATTCCCAGTCGATCAGCCACAGCCTCGCACCGTCGTCGATGAAGTTGCCCGGCAGCAGGTCGTGATGGCCGAAGACCTGAGGCATCGGCACCTGCGCGTTCTCCAGCTCGTCGGCCAGCGCGAGGTACTTGGGATCGGCATCGATCAGCCGCACGTAGTCGCGAATGACATGGAAGACCCAGAAAGCGTTGACCGGTCCACGTACGCGCCGGCCGACCTCGGCGTGACAGGTTCTCAGCAGCGGCACGATCCGGCCGATGTTCGCGACAAGATCGGCTTCGCCGAACGTGCGGCCCTCCAGGAAGCGCAAAACGAGGATACCGGGCTCGGCATGGACGACCTCGGGCGAGAGACCGGCCTCGAAGGCCGCGACGGACGCCGCGCGCTCGCGGTCGCGAAAGACGTGATGGACGGGAATGTCGGCGCCGCAGCGGACGACGAATTTCTCGCTTCCGTCGTCGGCGACATAGGAGAGGTTGGTGAGGCCGCCTTTCAGCGGCGCCAGCGTCACCGGCCCGCGCCAGCAGGCCAAGCGCGCGAGCTTGCCCTCCAGATCGTCCTTTCGCATCGCGCGTGCCTCCCCGACACAATCATTCCACGCGGGGCGGTGGCGCGCTACCCTCGGCACGTCCAGCAGCGCCCGTCGTCTCGACCGGAGCCGAGCGCAGCGAGGCGTAGCGGAGAGACCTTGTCTGCCGCAGGCAAGGTCCCTCCACTCCGCTTCGCTCCGGTCGGGACGACGGGTAGCTCTGCTTCTTCCAAGGAGAAAAGAAATGCCCGACGCCCCCATCTCCAAGCAGGCCGTCACCAACACCATCACCGGCCGCGATGCCTTTCTCCGTGTGCTGAGCGACGAAGGCGTCGTAAAAATGTTTGGCAATCCCGGCACGACCGAGCTGCCGATCATGCATGCGCTCTCCTCGGCACCGGAGATGGGCTACGTGCTCGCCCTGCAGGAAGCCGTGGTCATCGCCATGGCCGACGGCTACGCCCGCGCCTCGGGCAAGCTGGTGTCGTGCAACGTCCATGTAGCGCCGGGCCTCGGCAACGCCATCGGCTCGATCTACACGTCGATGATGTCGGGCACGCCGATGATCGTGACCGCCGGCCAGCAGGAGCAGGGCCATGGGCTGACCGAGCCCCTGCTCTACGCGCCGCTGGTGCCGATCGCGACGCCGGTCGTGAAATGGGCGACGGAAGTGAGCCGCATCGAAGACCTGCCGCGCATCCTGCGCCGCGCCGCCAAGATCGCCACCACGGCGCCGACCGGCCCGGTGTTCATCTCGCTGCCCGGCGACATCCTGAACAACGAAGCCGCCATCGACATGGGCGAGGTGACGCGGGTCGATACCGCCGTGCGGCCCTCGGATGCGGCCCTCGAACATCTCGCCAAGCGTCTACTTTCCGCGAAGAAGCCGGTGATCCTGGCCGGCCACGAGATCGCGACGGCCGACGCCTTCGCCGAGGCGACGGCGCTGGCCGAAACGCTTGGAGCCCCGGTGCTGCAGCAGACCGTGGCCTGGGGCGCGCATTTCCCCTCCGAGCATCCGGCTTACCTGGGCGCGCTCAACCGCGACCAGAAATACGTGCGCCGCGTGCTCAGCGACTACGACCTGATGTTCTGCGTCGGCTCAGACGTGCTGAAAATGTCGGTGTGGAGCGAGACCGAGCCGCTGCCCGAGACCACTTCGGTGGCCATGGTGGGCCTGCGCGACTGGGAGATGGGCAAGAACTTCCCGGCCGAGATCGCGCTCCGCGCCGACGTGAAGGAGACGCTGAAGGCGCTGGTGCCGCTCCTGAAGAAACTGGGCGGCACGGCACTCGCCGAACGCGCCAAGGCTTCCATGGCCGAGATCGCGCCACGTAATTGGAATGCCCAGCGCAAGGCGCGCGCCGCCAAGCTCACCGCGCCCGCCAGCGAAAAGCCGCTGCAGGCGGAGTGGGCGATGATGCGCCTGACCGACAAGCTGCCCAGGGACGCCATCCTCGTCGAGGAAGGCCTCACCAGCACGACGACCCTGATGAACTACTTTCCGTTCCGCGACCGCAACAGCTTCTTCGGCAATGTGAGCGGCGGCATCGGCTGGGGCATCGCCGCGGCCGTGGGCGTGCAGATCGCCGAGCCCGCGCGCCGCGTCGTGGCGGTGATCGGCGACGGCAGCGCGATGTATTCGATCACGGCGCTGTGGACGGCGGCCAACCAGAAGCTGCCGGTGATCTTCGTGATCACCAACAACGAGGGCTACCAGATCCTCAAGAACCGGCTGAAACTGTTCCACGGCAACGACACGCCGATCGGCATGGACTTCAACGACCCGCCGATGAACATCGCGAGGATCGCCGAGGGCTTTGGACTGACGGCCGAGCGCGTCGACACCGCCGCCGGCTTCGACGCGGCGCTCGACAAGGCGCTGGCGAAGACCGACGGCCCGACGCTGATCGAAGTGATGGTGCGGAAGGCTGGCTGACTCAAAATTCTTCCGGACCGCGAGCTTCCAGCTCGCTCATGATTCATGAGCGAGCTGGAAGCTCGCGGTCCGGAAAAAGACTACTCCGCTGCCTGGGCGCGGGCCTGGAGCTTGGCGAGTTCCTCGGCGATCTGGACGGCGTTCCAGGCAGCACCCTTCAGGAGCTGGTCGCCGGCCACGAACAGCGCCAGGCCGTTCGGATTGGAAAGGTCGCTGCGGATACGGCCGACATGGATGTCGAGATCGCCGCTGGCCTCGAGCGGCATCGGGAAATGGTTGGCGGCGGCATCGTCGACGATCTTGATGCCCGGCGCCTTGCTCAGGATCTCGCGCGCCTCGGCGGGCGACAGCGGCCGCTCGAGTTCGAGCGAGATCGCCTCGGAGTGGGCGCGCAGCACCGGCACGCGGATGCAGGTCGGCAGGATCGCAAGCTCCGGCATGTGGAACATCTTGCGCGTCTCTTCGACGACCTTGTTCTCCTCCTCGTTGTAGCCGTTCTCGGCAACCTTGGTGTTGTGCGAGAAAACGTTGAAGGCGATCTGGTGCGGGAAGACGCTCCTGGTGACTTCCTTGCCCCCGGCGTGCTGCTGCACCTGGTCCTCGAGCTCCTGCATGGCGGCAGCACCGGCGCCGGAGGCCGACTGGTAGGTCGACACGACGATCTTCTTCACGCCGGCGGCCTGATGGATCGGCCACACCGCCGTGGCGAGGATCGCCGCCGTGCAGTTCGGGTTGGCGATCACGCCCTGATGCTTGGCGAGATCGCCCGGGTTGACCTCGGGCACGACCAGCGGCGTGTTGGGGTCCATGCGGAAGGCCGAGGAATTGTCGATCACGACGGCGCCCGCGGCCTTGGCGTGGGCCAGCATTCGCCTTCCTCGCGGTTGCACTTGGCGATTCCCCCACCCGGTCCTCCTTGCGATTGCAGCGCTGTCCGTGCTCGCTGCGCTTGTGCTGGAGGTGTCCGGGCTGCTTGCCTTTCGCAGAGACGAGACCACAGTCAATCCGCTCTCGCCGGAAAAATCGACGTCCATCGTCCATAGTGGGCCTTACCGGTTCACCCGTACCCCAGGTATTTTCGCATGGCGCTGCTGCTCTCGGCGGCACTGCTGATCAAGAACGCCATGGTGTACGCCGCAGCGCAGCTGTCGGTGCGGGTGCAGCAAGGGCTGGTCCGCGACCTGCGCACCCGGTTGTATGACCACCTGCTGACCATCGACCTGGGGTTCTTTCAGCGGACTCGCGCCGGGCACCTGATCAGTGGCGTCA
>ENA-ORBV01015514-ORBV01015514.1-microbial-mat-metagenome-genome-assembly--contig:-NODE-15514-length-11189-cov-14.565785_pt1 | contig 11189 bp, 9 predicted proteins | sample MGYA00237777_ERZ505514 | MGnify/ENA primary metagenome ERZ505514 (study PRJEB26160, sample SAMN06269048) | microbial mat metagenome | isolation source: Oligotrophic lake microbial mat | place...
GTGGCGAACCACTCCTTCCACGGGCAGAACTTTCATCTACTGGGTCTCGTACACCTGCGTGTCGCACTGAATAACCCAGGTTAGGCCCCCTTCCGCCAGTGGAGGTCAAAACGTGGCGGCCTCAGACGACCGAAGGCTCGCCGACGCACGTCGATCGCCAAGACATTCTTCAACAGCTCGGCGCAGGGCGCATGCGACGCGACCATCCTCTCCAGCGACAGGCGCGCGGTCGCGGTCGGCGGGCGTCCGCGCTTCACGCGCGGGCGATCGAGGGCAACGCAATCGTGGGCCGCGATCGCGACCATCGCGTGCAGTGAAAAGCCATCGAGATCGCGGCACAGCCCGCCGCGCGCGAAGAGTCGCCAAGGGGCAGAGGGCGGCTCAGAGCCAGCCCCTGCGGCGGAAGAACCAGACCTGTAGACCGGTCAGGACCAGCAGCACCGCGCAGACGGCGGCGAAGCCCCAGGGCGAGCCTGCCAGTGGCACGCCGCCCACGTTGATGCCGAGCAGGCCCGTGAGGAAACCCAGGGGCAGGGCGATGGTGGCGACCAGGGTCAGGAGGTACACCGTGCGCCCCACACGGGCCTCCGTGCGGGCGCGCATTTCGTCCTGAGTCACGGCCGCGCGGTCGCGCAACTCCTCCAAGCCCTCAGCCACGCGGGTGCACTGCTCCATCACCGCCCGCAGCTCGGCCCGATCCCGGGCGCTGAGCACCGGCGAGCTGCTGTGCACCAGGGCGGCCAAGGCGTCGCGCTGGGGCACGATGTGGCGCCGGTACGCAATGGCCTGGCGCCGCAGAGTGGCGAGGTCCGAGCGACGCCCCTGGTCGTCCCGGTCGTGGGCGAGCATCTCCTCCTCGATGTCGTCCAGGCGCTCCTCCAGGTTGTGGATCGTGGGGCTGAGGTGCGCCACCAGGCCCGTGGCCACGGCCACCAGGAACGCGCCGGCGGTCGTGGGAGCCTGACCCCCTTGGGCCCGCACGCGCAGGGCGGCGATGGTGCGGAAGCGAAACTGGCGCAGGGTCACGACGTGGGTCGGATCAAGCCACATACGGATGGCGATCAACTCGTCCGGCTCGGCCCCGGGGTTGGCGTTGATGCCGCGCAAAATCACCAGCAGGCCATTTGCGAACTCCTCGGCCCTGGGGCGAGTCTCCTCGGCCACGAGGGACTCTACGGCCACGGGATCAATGCCTGACTCGCGCCGCAGCCACTCCTGGGCGCGGGGTTTCGTGCGGTCCAGGTGCACCCACAGCGGCGGGCCCTGGGCGGGAAAGCGGATGGCGTCGAAACCTCGGCGGCCAGACTCGAAGTCCGCCGCGGAGCCGGGCAACTGGGTGACAAACACCAGGCCGCCCGGTTCGTCGAAGGGCACGATGGGTTCGATCTCCATGGCGCCAACGTAGCCGCTTCGCAGCTCCGCGCAGCCCACGCTGATCGCAACTGCCCCGATGACGAAGCGCACGGGCCTCGGGATGGCCGGAGCAACTCTTCACGCCTACTACCGCGGTCGCCTGAAACCAGCGCAGGGCCCCTCGGGAACCGTCATCGAAGTCGTGTTTGGTGGGAGCTGTGTGTGAAGTGCCGGATCAGGACCCGCCCGAATCCGTCTTGAGCGCAGAGGGGCGTTCCTGAATTCCTGAACGACGCCGACCCCGTTGCCGCCGGTGACCTCGATCGCGAGGTCCAGGGGGATCGACCCCGGCACGTTGTGGAGAAGTGTTGGCGCCGGCGGCCATGTGGCGCGCGCTCATGCTGCGCGCATTCTCGATCGACGTTTTGACGTGTCCCTATTCCGGCGGACTGCGCGCACTGATCGCGTTCCTGACCGCTGGCATGGTCGTGCGCAAGATCCTTGCGCACCTGGGGCTCCCGACCGAGGCGCCACGCATCGCGCCTGCTCAAGAGCCACCTGGGTTCGAGTTCGCGGAGGGGAGTAGAGCGTCGGATCCTAGTTCGAGCGTCCTGAGCAGGCTCGGGCTGGCAGAGCTATGCTGCCACTCACACGAGGCCACGCCGCAACGCCCGTCGAGCCTCCGAAATGAACATTTCAGCCAAGGAAACGGCGCGTCCAGGCTCACACTCGACAACCCATGAACCATCCGCTCGATGCCTTTGCCAAGACCTACGTCATCAACCTGGCCTCCCGGGCAGACCGGCGGGCGGAGATGAGCAAGCAGTTGCAGCGCATTGGGCTGCAACTGCAGAGCGAGCGGGTGGCACTGTTCGAGGCGATCCGGCCGTTCAGTGCGGGCGGCTTCCCCACGCTTGGGGCGCACGGCTGCTTCATGAGTCACCTCGGTGTGTTGCGAACGGCGCGCGACGAAGGCCTCGAGTCGGTGCTCATACTCGAGGACGATCTCAACTTCAGCCCCGACTTCATGCACCGAATGCCGGCGCTCTCGGAGCAACTGGTTCAGCAGCCGTGGGCTTTTTTTTATGGCGGCTACGTACTGGACCAGCGCTTGCCGGCTACTGCACGCGGCTGGGTACCTGCTGCGCCCGAGATGCCGGTGGTCACCACCCACTTCGTCGCCATGCACGGCAGCGTGATTGCACCACTCGTCAGCTACCTCGAGGCCATCCTAGCGCGCCCACCGGGCGACCCGGCCGGCGGGCCGATGCACGTGGACGGGGCTTACAACTGGTTTCGGCGCGAGCACCCGGATGCGCGCACCTGGCTGGCGGTGCCGGAGCTCGGCCATCAACGCGCATCGCGCACCGACATTCACGATCTTCGTTGGCATGATCGGCTGCCGGTGGTCCGCGCGCTCGCCGCCTGGTGTCGGAAAGCCAGGAATGCCTGAGCTGCGCGGGGACGCCGCGGCAGCACAAACATCCTCGTTCGCAAGATCCTCCGCTGACTCGCGGAGCTTGCGGCGGCGAAGGGCATCGAGCACCGCTCGGGTGTGCGGCGGTCCGGGGCGAAGCCCCCAGGAGGAGCTCAACGCGTTGCTGAGCGCGTTCTCCGTCAGCTCCGTCCGCATGTGTGTTGCCATAGACCCGCCGAACACCCGTCTCGTCGCGCGGTCCATGACCACGGCGCGGTGGGACACGCCTTTTGGGTGTCCATTTTGGCCGGGCGAGGTCAGGACCCAGGCTCGAGCGCTTCAGGCAGGTAGCGCGCTGCCCACGCCGCGATCACATTGGCGGTGTAGCGTGCGTCGGCTGCTCGCGTGAGCAGGTGGTCTGCGCCGTCGAGCGAGATGAATGACTTGGGGTGCAGCGCGGCCTCAAAGAGTTGGCGCGCGTTCTCGATACTCACCAGGTTGTCGCCCGGGGCGTGCAGCACCAGCAGCGAGCGGCGCAGGGCGCGGATGCGTGCGGCCTGCGGCTGGCCGCTCACATCGTCGATGAACGAGCGGCGGATGGTGAATTCGCGGCCGGCGAGCTTAACCAGCGCCTGTCCATCCCTTTCGATCACCGGAAGCTCGCTGCGAAACTGATGCGTCACATGCGCCGGGTCGAATGGCGCGCCGACCGTGGCCACGGCTAGCGCATCGTCGATACGGTGCGCAGCGGCGAGCACCGCCGCGCCGCCCAGCGAATGGCCGACAAGCAGTGCGGGAGGGCCGTGATGCGCGCGCAGCCAATCGGCGGCGGCCACGAGGTCATCGACGTTCGAGCTGAAGTGCGTGTTGCTGAAGTCGCCGCCGCTACCGCCCAGACCGGTGAAATCGAAGCGCAGCACCCCGAAGCCTTCATCCGCCAGCGCGCGCGCGATGTAGAACGCTGCCTTGGTGTCTTTCGAGCAGGTGAAGCAGTGGGCAAACAGCGCCCAGGCCCGCGGCTTTCCGTCAGGCGTGTCGAGACGACCGGCCAGCGCGTGGCCTTGGCTACCGGGGAAATCAACACGGATACTGGGCATGGTGCGGCCTCCTGCGACTCGTTTGAATCCGTCGCACAGGGTACCCGTTGAGAACACGCGCTCCGCGCGGGCGGAGTGCGGAACAACGGTGCGTTCCAGGGCGCCGTGTGCTGCCGCTGGAGCGCCGATTGGAGAGGGCTAAATGGGACGGGCCGGCGGGAGCAAATCCTCCCACCGGCCCGCACACGCAACGGGGCTCAGCCCGCCCGCTTCGGCTCTCTCAGGAGCCCTGCAGCACGCCGCCGATCGCCGCGGGAGGGGTGGTGACTACGGGCCGCGGTCCGATGTCGGGCGCCACGTACTCGGAGCCGTCCGGCAGGTCCAGGTTCTCGGCTTCCAGAAGGTCCAGACCGGCACACCCACCGGGGGCGGGCAGCAGGTTCAGCTCCACTTCGCGGGCCCGGATCGCGTACTCGATTCCGTCGGGCCCGAGCAGAATGCCGTCCGCGATGGAAAACGCCGGGTACCAGCGGTCGGGGTTCGAATCCCCGTCCAGGTCCACAGGCACGTGGGGAATGCCCCAAAAGTCGCCGTTGCCCCCGTAGGAGACAAGGAACTTGTGGCCGTCGTACTCGGCCGATTCGTTGCGGTCCGCGGCCAGGCTGTGGGTGTAGGTGAACTGCAGCGGCGCGTCGAAGGTCACGTCATCGCCGTTCAGATCGCGCAGGGCGTCGTAGCGGTTCCAGGAGTTGTGCCCGGTCTCGTAGACGTAGAACTCCTCTTGGTCATAGAGATCGGCCAAGCTGCTCAAGACCGTGCCGGCTTCCACGAGCGGACCCGTGCGCAGGCCCCAGGTGAACGGTCCGCTCTCGGGCTCCACGCCCTCGGCAAGTCCCAAGGTGGTCAGCACGGAACCATCGCCGTTCACGTCGTGGTAGAGGGTGAGGTCCTCCTTGGCGAACTCCAACACGTAGGGCGTGTTCACGTCCAGCGCGTCCTGCAAGAACACCTGACCGAGTTCCGCATCGGGTTGATTGATGCCCGAAAGCAGCACTTGGGTGTAGCCGTGCAGCGTCAGCGATTCAAGCCCTGTGAGCGCACCGTCGGCACCGCCCACGAAGGTCTGCGTGAAGTAGGTCATGTGGGCCTGACCACCCACGTAGGTCACCTGACCACCGAGGCCAGCGGACCACATGGAGAGGTACTGGCCGTTCTGCAAGGGGATCTCGATCGGCTGGTCCAGCTCGGTGTAGCTGCCGTCCTGGGAGCTTTGCTCGGAAACCTTCCAGAAGCTTCCCACGCTGTACTCCACCAGGAAGTTCGCCCCGTCGGCGAAGTCCCAGTATTCGAAGTTCACGCCCTCCGCGTCCACGAGGTCCAACTGGTAGCGGTTCATGCGGATCAGGCGCCCGGGTGCGCGCACTAACGTGTAGGGCGTCGTCTCCTCAGAGCCGTACTCCACTCGCTCGAGCGTAGCGCCGTTTTCGACCTCGGCCTCGGGCGGCAACCACAAACCCCAGTAGCTGGCGTGACCAAAGGCGCCGGATTCCGTGCGTACGTTGAAGCCGCCGCTGAGATCCACGCGCTGGCCGATCTGGTCGCCATCGGCATGGTACAGGTCGTAGCGCACGGCGCGCTCGGAGTACTCGTTGCGCGAGTAACACTCCGGCGGGTTGCCTTCCAGGGCCTTGAGCACCTCGTTGTCGTCGTAAGACAGGAGGTACGACTCGCTCAACAGGCCGCTGTCGCCCTGGCCGAAGTCGTAGCGCTCCTCGGACACGATGCGCACGCTGCCGGACGTCTGGTCTTCGCTCATGCTGACCGTAAGCCGCTGGCCGGACGCGGATTCACCGACCTGGGGCACGGCGTTCACGTCGCCTTCCGCTTCGAAGAACGAAAAGCCCATCTGGCCCGCAAAACCGTCCAGCGTCAGCAACACGCCGGAGCTCTCCGAGTCTGCAACGTCCTCGCCGTCGATCACGCTGGCGAAGGACAACACAAAATCGCCAAAGGGACGCTCCTCGGACGCGGCCTCAGTAACGCGCAGTTCCACCTGCGTCCATTCGGGTTCGTCGGCTCCAGGGTAGGGAGGCACCCAGATGTGTGCCAGTTGCGCCGCCTGGTTGCTGGCGCGCGAGGAGCGCACGGTCCACGTTTCGAAGGTCGTGGCGTTGGCCGCGGCGGACTGGTTGCCTTCGGCTTGGTCGCCGCCCACGGGCTCGACCAGGGCCAAGTAGGGCTCCGCGTTCACCAGGTCCGCATACCGCGTTTGGCCGGCGGCATTGAGGATCTGGTTGACGATCTCTAGGCCGCGCATGGCGGGGTCCCACACGCGCCGCGACTGGGAGTCCTGGAAGTAGTCCGCGGAATCCGGGAAGTCGCCGACGCCTGCGCCGGGGGCCAAACCACCGGGTTGCGCCGGGGCCTGTTGGCCATCCGGCGCGCTCAGGATGGAGAGTTGTTCGGGACCGGCCAATCCGGCGATCTGCGAACCGGAACCGCCGGAGCTGCTGGAGCCCCCGCAACCGGCGGCGATCAAGGACAGGGCGACAGTAGACGCAAGCGCGCCAGAGTGCTTGGACATAGGGCTGGGATAGGGGTAGGGCGGGGGACAGCGGCGTCGCCCAGCGGAGCCCCGGCTTTCGGCTCGTTTGCCCAACTCCTGTAGGCGGGGAGCCGCCGCGCTCCCGGTTGCGAGGATCAGCGCGCCAAGCGGTCGTTTCAGACCGCGGCCCAGGTCGCGCCAGGGCTTGATAACAGGTGCAAAGCGGCGCTGCTCGGTGCCGAGCCGTTCGTGGCGCTCTGCGGTCCGTGGAGTGCGCAGACACGCACCGTGCGCTAAGACCTGCGCCGTCCCCCCTTGCGGCTCGCGGCGACTCCGCATGCTAGCCTCGCGCCGATGGAACGACTGACCCTCATCCGGCCCGACGACTGGCATGCGCACCTGCGTGACGGCCCCATTCTGAGCGCCGTCGCCGCCGCGACCGCGCGTCATTTCGCCCGTGCGATCGTCATGCCCAATCTCAGCCCGCCGGTCACCACCACCGCCCAGGCCGCCGCCTATCGCGAGCGAATCCGCGCTGCGCTGCCGCAGGGCAGCACGTTCGAACCGCTGATGACCGCCTACCTGACCGATCACAGCGATCCGGCCGACCTCGCCGCCGGTCACGCGTCCGGTGTCCTTACCGCTGTCAAGCTTTACCCGGCTGGCGCGACCACCAACTCGCAGGCCGGCGTGACCCGGATAGACGGTCTCGACCGCGTGTTCGACAAGCTCAGTCACATCGGCATGCCGCTGCTGATCCATGCCGAGGTGGTCGACCCGGATGTGGACGTGTTCGATCGCGAGGCGGTTTTCATCGAGCGCGAATTCGTGCGGCTGCACCAACGCTTTCCCGAGCTTCGCATGGTGTTCGAGCACGTCACCACGCGGGCCGGCGTCGAGTTCATCCGCGCTGCCGGCGCCAGCGTCGCCGGTACCATCACTCCGCACCATCTCAGCACCAACCGCAACGCGCTGTTCCGCGGCGGCATCCGGCCGCATTACTACTGTCTGCCCATCGCCAAGCGCGAAGAGGACCGCGCCGCGCTGGTCCAGGCGGCCGTCGGCGGTGAAGCGAAATTTTTCCTGGGAACGGATACCGCGCCGCATCCGCGCGCGAGAAAGGAATCGGATTGCGGCTGCGCCGGGGTGTACAACGCTCCGACGGCGCTGGCGACCTATGCCCAGGTCTTTGCGGCCGCGGACGCGCTGGCGCGGCTTGAAGACTTCGCATCGCGGTTCGGGCCGCGGTTCTACGGCCTGCCCGAAAACACCGCTACCGTAACGCTGCGCCGGGTCGCGCCGCAGGAGCCGCCCGCCGATCTCACCGTCGGTGACGACACGATCCGCATTTTCGTGCCCGAGCAGCCGCTCGAATGGGTCGTCGAGGCGCCCGGCGACTGATGAACCAGGCCGATTCGATGGACGCACTCGCGTTCGACCGCGCTCACGTCTGGCACCCCTACTCAAGCGCCGTCGACCCCGCGCCGACATTCCTCGCCGAATCGGCTGAAGGGGTACGCATCACGCTCGCTGACGGTCGCTCGCTCATCGATGGCATGGCGAGTTGGTGGTCGGTCATCCACGGCTACCGTCACCCCACGCTCGATCGCGCGCTCCACGAGCAGGTCGATCGCATGGCCCACGTCATGTTCGGCGGCCTCACCCACGCGCCTGCGATCGACCTCGCGCGTCGACTCGTAGAAATCACGCCAGCGCGCCTGTCCCGGGTCTTCTTCGCTGATTCGGGTTCGGTTGCGGTCGAGGTCGCGATCAAGATGGTATTGCAGTACTGGGCTAGCCGCGGCCAACCGCGGCGCCACCGGCTGCTTGCGCTGCGCGGCGGGTATCACGGTGACACCTTCGGCGCGATGTCGGTCTGCGATCCGGTCACTGGCATGCACGGAATGTTTGCCGGCGTCCTGCCGCAGCAGGTCTTCGCACCACGGCCAGCGCTGCGCTTTGACGCCACCTGGGACCCCGCGGCGACGGCTGAACTGGAAGCGATGTTCGCCCGCCATTGCCACGAACTCGCCGCGGTCATCGTCGAACCCGTGGTCCAGGGCGCCGGCGGGATGTGGTTCTACCATCCGGGGTATCTCCGGCGGCTGCGCGAACTGTGCGACGACGCCGGCGTACTGCTCATCGCCGACGAGATCGCCACCGGGTTCGGTCGAAGCGGGCGCCTGTTCGCTTGTGAACATGCCGGAATCGAGCCCGACGTCATGTGCCTCGGGAAAGGCCTGACTGGCGGCTACATGACGCTCGCCGCGACGCTCACCAGCGACGCGGTGGCGCAGACCGTCTGCGCCGGCACGCCCGGCGTGCTCATGCACGGCCCGACATTCATGGCCAACCCGCTCGCCTGCGCCGTGGCCGGCGCGAGCGTGGACTTGTTGCTGTCCGGCCCATGGATCGAGCGGATCGCGGCGATCGAGCGCGGCCTCCGCCGTGGACTCGAGCCCGCGCGCGTGCTCCCGGGCGTTGCCGACGTCCGCGTGCTCGGCGCGATCGGCGTCATCGAACTCAAAGCTCCGATCGACATGCGGCGGGCGCCGGACGCGTTCGTCGCGCGCGGCGTGTGGGTTCGGCCATTCGGCCGGCTGGTCTACACAATGCCACCCTACATCATTGCCGACGACGACATCGCGACGCTGTGCGCGGCGATGGTCGAGGTGGTCGCCGAACTCGCGGCCGTATAAGCCACCTGCGCGGCGTCAGCGCGCCGCAACCTCGAACTCGGGTCGCGCGAACGCTTTCCCGGTCGCATCCGCGATTCCCTGACGGCGCATCTTGCCGTCGCTGACGTCGGCGAAACCCGGGCGATCAACCCGCTTTGCCCGAGCACTTCCGATGACCCCCACCGGCATCTTCGTCGTCATCCTCGGGCTTTTCTAGGTGGTGCTCATCAGCCCGGCCGTGCGCACGCAGTTGCACGGCTTGGACACCTCCCGCGGCCACGGGCGGCCAGGGGTGGGATGGGATCGCGGGGGTCGGTGATCGGGATCAGCCGAGATTGCAAGAGACCGCGATCGAGCGGCCCGAGGTCGCCGCGGCGTTCGTGGACGTGTTCCGGCGGGACCAGCGGGCCCGCAAGCTCATGATCAAGGCGATCCGTACCGCCCCCACACCGCCGGCACAGGAGCCGTACCACCCCGACGCGATGCCCGCGGTGCGGGCCGTCATGGCGATCGACGACGAGTCGGCCGCGTATTTAGAATCGGTGCTCGACGTGCATGGTTGGCCGACCTTCGAAATGGTTAGGCCGGATGCTGCCAACGCGGCGTAGCTGATCGCCCAGCACGCGGACCGGCGCCCGGCGTTGCAGAAGCGGTCGCTCGAACTCATGACGGCGGCGGCGGCCGTTGGGCAGGCGGAGCCGGCGAAGCTGGCGTATTTGACGGACCGGGTGCTGGTGGCCGAGGGTAAGCAGCAGCGGTACGGAACGCAATTCGGGGCCGACGCCGACGGCGTGCAGCGGCCGTACGCGTGGGAAACGCTGGGGGCGGACGAGCGATCGATCGACATCCGGCGGGCGCGGGTGGGCCTGCCGCCGCTGGCCTACTCAGTGCGGGAATGGGGCCGGTCGCTGGGGGCGGACGCGAGCGTGGAGCCGCTGGAGTGAACGGGCCAGGGGCCGGCGATCCATCGGCGTTGCGGATCCAGTCGCGGCTTTCTTCACGCTGGTCGACGTGGAAGACCCTGAGCTCCACGGAGAAGCACATGCCAGGCCAAGGTTCGAGCCGCGCGACTTCCTGGCGCGGCTCGCGGCGCTCGTTCCTCGGAGCGCGGGCCTGGAGGCCCGCACTCCAAGGCCCGCACTCCAAGGCCCGCGCTTCAAGGCCCGCCAAAGTGAAGCACGTGGCCAGCCGAACGGCGCAAACGGACCGCGCCATACATCGCGCCCGCTCGAGCGCAGCCTGAGCTCGAGTTCGCCTTCGAGTTCGCGGAAGTAACGGTCCGGATCCTGGATCGAGCTTGTTAAACAGGCTCGGGCAAGCTGAACTATGCGTCACTCACACAAGTCCGCGGTAAAACGACCCGCCGAGCCTCCGAAATCAGCGTCTTCAGCCCAGCAACAGGCAGGACGACGCGAAGCGCGCGCCGGGAGACGCCCAGCACGGCTCCCGCGCGACTCCAGGATGGGCCGGGCCCTGAGGAGTCATGCGCTTGGGTGTCCTATCCGCCGAGCACTACTTCGACAAGACCGACAGAGCGTCGAGGGACTGGCGCCCGCGTCGAGCCTCCATGGGTTACCTGTCAAACCGGGCTAGCCTTTGGCCTCGAGCAACTCGCCGCTGTGTGGCGGTGCTCGGGTGCAGCTTGATCTCGGCGATCACGTGGGCGCAGTCGCCAGCGTTCGATGCCGCACTGCTCGAGCGCATCGATGCTTTCGTCGAACACGAGCGGCAGGCCTCAGACATCCCGGGCCTCGCGCTCGCGATCGTGCAGCTGGGCAGCCCGACGCACGTGCGCGGATTCGGCGACGATGGGCGTGGTAAGGCGATCAGCGCCGACACGCCGTTCCCGATCGGCTCGCTCACCAAGTCGTTCACCGCGCTGCTGGTGCGGCAGGCCATCGACGCCGGACAGCTCGACGTGGACGCGTCGGTGCAACGCGTCCTGCCCTGGTTTCGCGTTGCCGATGCCGAGGCCTCGGCGCGCATCACGCTGCGACACCTGCTCAACCAGACCAGCGGCTTTTCGCACGCCGATGGTGTCGCCCCGCTGGTTCAATGGAGCCATGCCAGTGTCGAGGAGCAGGCGCGCGGGCTTGCCACGGTGTCGCTCAACCGGCCGGTCGGTGAACGCTTCGAGTACAGCAACCTGAACTTCGTAC
>ENA-ORBV01015515-ORBV01015515.1-microbial-mat-metagenome-genome-assembly--contig:-NODE-15515-length-11188-cov-9.655027_pt1 | contig 11188 bp, 12 predicted proteins | sample MGYA00237777_ERZ505514 | MGnify/ENA primary metagenome ERZ505514 (study PRJEB26160, sample SAMN06269048) | microbial mat metagenome | isolation source: Oligotrophic lake microbial mat | place...
AGTACGCTAAACCATTTCTATACGGGATACACGTAACTCGCTAATGTCATTGAACATGATTGATTTTCCTAGACCCTTCGAAACTGAGATTACGGAACCAACAGTTGTCTAACGACAGCGCCACTGCAAAGCGAAAAAGTTGGACTGCACGAGTCGTTTGGGGGATTAAGGATAAGTCTCTGCAATAATAACGGAATTTAGTAGGTAACCGGTTGGCGTAAAGCAGCCATAACTGGTTTCGAGTGTTAGTGGACTTATAAAGAGTCCCTGATCAATAATATTTTATCCGTTAAACAGGGAAAGATCATATGAATAGAAGTTCTATCGGTGCCGCTGCAGCAATTAGCGCCCTGGCGTTTGGCGCGGCAACGCTACCAGGCTGTGGCGATGGTTATTCGCCCGCCGGTCAGGGAAGATCGCCCGCCGACTCTGCTAACAGTTTTAATGCCGCAGCAATGCCGACCACCGCTGCGCGACTGGCCCTGGTGACTGGCTATGGAAATATGGTTTACGTATTTCCGATGGCCTTTTTCCCTCAGACATTGTCGGATTTTCTAACGGCTAATCCCGAGCTCAGGCTGGTCTCTTTCTCTCAGGGGATGGAGGTTACTAGCGGAACTGGGTCCTACAGGTTCGCACATGCTGAGAATTTTGTCGCTGCATTTGAAATAAAAGGAGATAACGCTAGCGGACAACAAACGCGTCCAGCGGAGCGCAAGTAGCACCCACTGATGCCCTACCATTATATTCATATTCTTGAGAAAAAATGATGAAAACAACGGTCGATATAGTAATTGGGTGCCAGAGACTTAGTACCGGCGTCTCTCTATCGAGAGAAGAATTTGGCGCTGTGCCGATCAATAATGCGATAGCCTCGGCCGACCGAGTAGTTGGCTGGTGGAAATCTCAAATTGTCGGTCAGGGAGATCAAAGTACTCTGGATACAATCAGACAGTACGAAAATTGATCGAAATTTTACTGCTGGTTTCGAGATAGAGAGGGAGTTGGCTGTGTTGCGGCGGTACTGGATCTCATTGAGAAACGGCAAGTTCGGCCTGAAATAGCTTCGGTATGGGTAAGCGAGCTCCTCAGCGATGGGCTTCCAGGAGTTGCAATTTCAAAAGCGATTCAAATAGGATATCCAGAACTGAAGAAGCAAATCGCGGAATCTTGTCGCATCCGAAGTGAGGAGGCCTATAAAAGAATTGAGGTAACTACTCCCCCCCCTCAAGATATAAATAGTGAAGTCCGCTCATTTGCAAAGTGGCGCATCACCTTGGAGCGCCAATTGAATTGCGATAAGAGGGTTGTATCCCCAATACGCCCTAGTGAAATAGGTAGCTTCAGATTCGGCAGTAAGCGTGAGCGAATATCTTGCTATGAAAGCATCCTTACACTTTTTTGTATAACCGTTTCGATACTGAGATGGCGCACAGATACCGCCCGATTGTTGGTGTAAAGCTCTGCTGAGCTGTTAGGAAAGAGCAGTTCTAGTTGTGCGCGTAAAAGATCTTTATTTATTCGAAGAAAAGGTATTGACGCAGTTTTGACTGCTCATATTTTGCGAGTGCCGGCTGGCGACAGCAAGGGCTCGTACTGACAGTGTGTGCGTTGCTACGAGGCAAAAGCCGCACAAGGTGACAGGTAGAGTGCGGCCCAGAGATTATCGTGCACTACCGAGCATCCTGAGAGGTCAATAAACCCCATGCTATAGTCTTGCGGTAGACGGCATCGGGAGCTGCAATTGCCAAGAGTTAACACGACATCAGTGCGCGAAGAGTTAGATCACCTGCGGTCAGAGTATGATCGCCTGTCAGCTTCGGGCAAGGTTTCCCCAGAAGTGAAGATGCTGATTAATGGCATGTTTCTTCTGTTCGAGGTGCTCGTGTCGGTGTTTCTCGAAAAGACGACACGAAAGAACTCTAAGAATTCCAGCCTTGCTCCCTCTCAGACCGAGAAGGACGAGAGCGCCAAGACAGTGGCCGGTAGCAAGAGTAGGGGCGAACAGGAATCCCTCGACCAATTTTCCAATAGTCGTAGCGTAGAGATAACTAGCAGGTCAAAGGTCAACGACTGTAGCGTCTGCGGGGAGGATTTAAGCGCTGTTCCCTGCAAGGGACAGGAACGACGGACAAAGATCGACATTGTCTTTGAGAAGGTGACGGAGCATGTCGATGCTGAGATTAAAAAGTGTCCGAGCTGTCACAACGAGATAAAGGGGGAGTTCCCTACGGATATGCCCGGACCACTCCAATATGGTACCGGTCTCAAGGCGTGGCTGATAAATTTAGTTATGGCTCAGATGGTAGCTGTCGGTCGTGCAAAGAAGATGGTGCAAGCCATGATTGGAGTTATGCTCTCAGAGAATACGATTCTCAAATATGTGTTGCAGCTCCACGTGGCACTTGAAAGTTGGGAAGTAAGTGCCAAGTCGGTCCTGCTTGAGGCTCGGGTTATGCACTGTGATGAAACCTCGTTGCGGGTGGAAAAACAGAATTATTGGGTTCACGTCTATTGTGCGGGCGATGTAACACTTAAATATCTACACCAGAAACGAGGAGGTGAGGCGGTCGACGATATCGGCATACTGCCAACATATGGGGGAGTGGTTATTCATGACTGTTGGGCGTCGTACTTTACGTATGACAACTGCGAGCATGCGCTGTGCGGTTCGCATCTACTACGCGAGTTGGCCTTCGTTATTGAATCCAATGGATATAGCTGGGCAAAGAACATGAAGAAGCTGCTGAAGGCAACTTCTAAGAGAGTTTCTCTGCGTGCAAGTAAGAAGCTGACTCCCGACGAATATGCGGCCCTTCAGAAGTGCTATCGCAGTATCATCACGCGTGGGAAGAAGAAGATGCCTCCGATTCTAGGGCGTACAACCGGCAAACGCGGGAGACTCGCCAAATCGGATGCTCACAATCTGTTAGAAAGACTCGAGAAGTACGAGACGGGAGTTCTGCTCTTCGCCAAAAACTCAGATGTTTCTTTCACAAACAATCGAGCCGAGCGTGATCTCAGAATGGGAAAAGTTAAACAAAAGGTGTCAGGATGCTTTCGTAGCAAGATATTCGCTCACGCTTACTGCCGAATCTCAAGCTACCTACTGACTATGGCGTATCGGGGATACAACCCACTTATCGCAATTCAATTGGCACTCCAAGGTGATGCGCCACTTTGCAAATGAGCGGACTTCACTATTTATATCTTGAGGGGGGGGGGAGTAGTTACAAAACTAGCGATCGCAGTTAAGCGTTACGGCTGAAGCGATGTGTTATTTTACTACTCTAGCGGCATGACAAATTCGAACTTCTCACCCACCACTTTCCAGGCGGTTGGTTTGCGAATCGCGCAGCCGTCTTTATCAAACGAAATGTGACCAGAGGCTCCATCGAAAGAAACAGCTTTCATCGCTAACTTGAGCGGAGACGGTTCAAAAGAACCAGCGATCACCGCCGCTTTAGCAATAGAGAGCAGAGCATCATAGGCGGTGTCTGCTGTGAAACTTGGCTCTTCTCCAAAGCGTTTGCGGAATACTTCGGTAAATTTATTTTCTGGATTATCGATTAGGCGTGTGAAAATTGTATTATTGAGTGCACCGCTCGCTGATGTAAGACGCGAAGCATCGATTAACGTAGCAAATTGAGTTCCCTCAAATCCCGCCTCTTTAAGCTGCCTCGCAGAGCGGCCCATCTGATTATAGTTTGCGAAGAATATTGCAGGGGCTTTAGTCCGCACAATTTTAAGCACTTGCGCGCGAAGATCTGTATGTTCAGGCAGCGGGTCTTGTCGGACTAGAACTTCTCCGCCAGCAGCAAGAAAAGTGGATTGAAAAGCATCGGCTTGGCGGAGTTCGAATGGTTGTTGGCTTGAGAATATCGCAATCTGGCGAATACCTGCCTTGAAAGCATATTTCGCCAACATAGCCGAGGCGTTTTCCCAATCACCTTGAATGTCAAAAAGATTATTCCCGGCTAGATGAAAGTCGCTAACGCCGACAGATGGAGAAACCATCAAAATATCATCGCGCGAAGCAATTGGTGCAAGCGCTATCCCGCCAGGACTCCCTGAAGGACCAACAAAAATCGAGATCCCCTGTGAACGTAAAAAACGATACGTAGAGACAACCTTTGCAGCTGAAACCGCCTCATCGGTATCTTGCATTTGAAGCACTATTTTTTTGCCGATAACTCCGCCGTTAGCATTAAGCTCCTCCGCTGCTAACGTAAGCCCCTTACGTGTCATCTCGCCCATAGATGCCCAATTCCCGCTAAGGGAAGCCATTACACCTACTTTTACGCTGTCGCCATCGGCCATCGCTTGATGAGCGGAAAGTGAAGTGAGGGCCAGGAGGATCGCAATAAGCTTAAGGAGCATGAGTTTTTCCAAAAATTTAAAGGTGTCTTACGGTAGATCAATCACAAATTTGTTACAAACGCACGCCCAAAATATTGCTCCGCTGAAAGCTTATTGTGGGCCAGACAAAGGAGCCTAAGATTCGCAGCACTTGAAGCGGCGCCAGCTAGAGCAGGCTCTTGGACACCCAAGCTCGCGGTTCGACCAACGTATCGATTTATCATCGCTTTTCATAGCACTCGGCTCTTCTCGCCTCGACTCATTGTGCTGAAGTAACTTTGAGCCCCACTCAGCCTCTCCCCATGGCCCTTGCCCCCACCTTGGGCGCCCTGCTTGTGATTGTGACTTTGGGTGTCCTACTCCTGGTCGCCCCTTTAATGCTAGGTTCGACACGCAACGGAAGCGATTAAGCTGCCCAAGCCCCTGTCGAAAGACAACCTGGTACCTTTCGCGGAGGCTACGGCAAAAAAGAGAAGAACTTGTCGTAGCCCATGATACGAATATTCTCCTCTGCAAATACCCGGTCGTACCCCTGATCGCTCACCAGTTGGATTCGGTGGAGCGGTTTTAAGACCCGTGCAAAATATTCAAGGCTTGAATCTGGCGACTTTGTTCCGCTCTTGCACTCGATAAGCATCCATGGATGCCCATCGCGAACCAGAAGAAAATCGACTTCTCTCCGACTCTTGTCTCGAACGAAGTGCAGCGAAAACTCCCCTTGTGCCGAATCAGTCCAATAATTCACCGCTTTCAACAGATGGAGCGCCGTTAGGTTTTCCAGCCGCTTTCCATAAGCCTCCCTCGGAATCCGCAACGGATCAAAGAGATACATCTTCGGCTCGGCACGGATAGCGCGGTTAATCCTTTTGGAATACGGTCTGATCGTAATACAGTAGAAAAGCGCTTCAAGCACCTGATACCAGGCGCGGACCGTGGCGTAAGCTTTTCCCACGTCTTCATGAAGTGCATTGATGGATAGCGGGGAGCCAACCCTTTCGGGAAGCAGATCAATCAGAACCCGAAATGCGGTGAGGTCGGATATTCCCAACAGATCCCGCGTGTCTTCGTATACAAGTCGCTCGAGTCGGAGGCGACTCCATCGGATAGCCTCGTTCTCGTTTCCTGCCAGCAATGGCTCTGGAAAGCCCCCGAGCTTCAGCAGATCGTCAACGGAGCAGAGTGAGGACCCGGCCCGATCGAATAGGTTATCGGGTCCTGGTGATACGGCTCGCTCTCCGACAGTTAATGGGTGGAGCCTATAAGGCAGGTAACGTCCGAGGAGGCTATCACTACCTCGGCGATAGGTCTCAAGCCTGGCACTACCCGTAACCACGTAAGGCCCCGCATTCGGATCTTGATCAAAAAGTCCTTTGAGATGGATAGGAAAATCAATTAATTCAGCAAGGATATTAGTAGGGCCAAAGAGTAAAACGTATAAGCTATTAAGAATGTTGGTCTAAATAAAATATCTTGCCAGAAATGCAGTCAGGCAATATGGTACATAGTTGGAGGAGATCAACTATGAGTGAATTCAAGCTAGATTTTGATAAGATTAGGGTCAAGGTAGTTACTGACTATTTTGATCGTGCTGAAGTTGAAACGCTACTTAGTCGGCACCACCCCCTTGGAGCTAAGCGAGCGATAGGCCGGCGGATTTGTTATGCAGCTAGCTATAGAGGAGCGTGGTTAGCGGTATTAATGTTTGATGCGGCAGTGGATCGCAACAAGCACCGCGAGCCTCGGATTGGGTGGGATGATGACCAGCGCCGAGCGCGCTTGGGACATATAGCAAATAACGGCCGATACCTAGTTCTGCCTGAGTATCAAGGAGTGAAGAATCTAGCATCGAAGATTCTATCACTGGCGACGGAGCGGATTAGCGCTGATTGGTTAAAACGGTATGGCTTACCGCTTCTAGCAGTTGAGACCTATGTAGATCCGGAACATAACGATAACAACGGCACATGCTATACGGCGGCAGGTTGGGAGAATCTTGGATACAGCAGTGGATATAAATCTAGCAATGGCGAGCGCACGCACAGCAAGTGGTATTTTTTGAAAGCCTTGCATCGCGACAGCTATGCAGCGCTATCAGCCAGTATTCCGCATGCACTATTGACCGGGGTTAAGAAGGTTTCAGGGGAGAGCAACAACAATTATGTGCTTGATGCCTCTAAGTTTCACATTAAGGAACTACAGAAAGAGCTAGCGAAGATTACCGATCCGCGCGGCGGACAGGGACGCCGCTATCGGTTTGTCCCTCTTTTAAGCCTGTGCATAGCGGCAGTAGTAAGCGGATACACACAGTATCGGCAGATAGCGGACTGGATAGCCAGGCTTCCAGGCACCGATAGAGCTAAATTTGGACTACCCGGCGATCAAGTTCCCTGTGAATCTACTATAGGAAATTTTCTTTCAAGGATTGATCCGACTGAGTTGCAAACGGTCTTAAGCAATTGGTTACTAAAAACCTACAGGAAAGAGGTTGATTTCAGCACTGTAATACTTGATGGCAAAGCTGTCAGAGCGACCTCCTCAGACCCAGCCGAGCAGAAAGCCTTTCTTAATGTTTTTGCCAATGAGATAGGGATAGTTATTCGACATGAGCCGACATCAAAAGGGGGTGGAGAGAAAAACACAGCTCGTGATGTGCTTAAAAGTGACATCGATCTGACCGGCAAGATTGTATTAGCAGATGCAATGCATACCGACCGAAAGATGATCGAGGAACTTAGAAAAAAAAAGCCTCGTATGTCCTCACTGTTAAGGGAAATCAAAAATCTCTAGCGGAGCAGCTCTCGCAACTATTTGAACATACGCAAACGCGCTTTCCCGAGCTTATCTACACCAGCACCACTACAGAAAAACATCACGGTCGACTAGAACAACGCAACATCGAGGTGTTAGATTCAAGCGGCACCAGCTTGCTCTTTCCTGGGGTAAAGCAGGTCGCTCGACTGACAAGAACTAGAGAGATCCTAAAGTCAGGCGTAGAAACCACTGAACAGGTATTTCTTATCACCGATCTTAGCCACCAAGACGTTGATGCAGAAAAATTCGCGCAACTCAAACGTGACTATTGGCATATAGCAAATAAACTTCACTACAGGTTGGATTTTACATTCGGTGAGGATAGGTCAACTATAAGAGCTCGCCACGGACCAAAAAACATGTCGGCTCTACGAACCTTCGCTATCTCTTGGTTGCTAAACCTAGGAATAGGAAATATTAAGCGCTGCGTCGATAACCTACAGCACTCCCAGGCTTCTATCTTAAAAATGGCCGCCTAACTAAAGCTAGTTCCTACCGCCATACCGCCGAATCGCTCCGGCGGTGCCTCGCTATGCCTAAATACCAGGCTCTTAACAAAATTCGCTCTTCTACCAACTAAATGCCATCAAAATCACCCCGCTGCTTACCTGATACTTCACAAACCGCTCCAAAATTGAGGGGAATAATGGTGCTTAAAAAAAACATTCTTACGCCCTACCAAAACAAATGACTAGTTGACTATTTTAATAGACTAGTTTAATATTAGTCTGTATGGATAACACAATTATGGATCGCTATCATGACTAAACTTAAGAAAAGAATTCCGGTTAGCGAATTTAAAAGTAAACTGCTTGGCATTCTTGCGCGGGCTGAGGCTAGTGGCGAGGAGATAGTAATCACTCGCCGTAATAAACCAGTTGCAACAGTAGTTCCCTTCGCTGAGCAGAAAGTGGTTGCTAAACCGGGTACACTTTCGCACCTGCTACTGAAATGTGATGACGTTGTGCGTCCCGTCGCAGATGGTGATTGGTCAGTATTGAAATCTTAGCGCCGATTTAAAATTATCCCAATGGCTAAATATCTGCTCGACACACATACCTGGATCTGGTGGCATATGGCACCTGATCGCCTTGGATCGCGCGCATTAACCAGGATCAGAGACATCAAACGCAGAGAGGAGCTACTACTTAGCACAATCAGCGTCTGGGAGGTCTGTAAGTTAGTAGAATATAAACGCCTACAGATTACCTGTGATGCATTAAGTTGGGTTACGCAAGCGCTTGCAATTCCCGGCCTGCGTAAAGTCGAACTCACAAGCGAGATCTCTTACCAATCCACAACACTCCCCGGCGAATTTCATCGCGATCCGGCGGATCAAATAATTGTTGCTACAGCCAGAACGGAGGGGGCACTCATACTTACAAATGATAAGCTGATTCAACGCTATGACCAGGTACGGTGTGAGTGGTAGAGCCACTACCAATAGGTGTCGTTAGACTGATGGGGATTGGGAATTGAATTTTGCGATCGCTATTTTATCTGCAACCCACTCCAGGTCTCTGCCTCAGTCCAGTTTCCCTTTAGCTCGCTGCCGTTTATGTAAAACGTCGGGGTTCCCTGCACGCCCAAGGCATTACCCATCGCAATATCAAGTTTCGCTGCTGCTTTGGCGCGGCCGGAGTTTAGACACTCGTTTAGTTTGCTAATATCAGTGCCGGATTTTTCAGCCAGCATCGTTAAATCCTGTTCGCCGTGCTCACCTTTAGTGGAGTACGTCGCATCCAGAAACGCTCGGAACTTGCCCTGCTCGCCGGCGCATTTAGCAGCGATCGATACAGCGCTGGAGTTGACGGCTAGACCTAACGGGAATTCCACAAATCTGTACGCAACTTCTCCGCGCGCGATGGGGTCTTTGAGGGATCCGTTCACCACCTCACGCCACATCTTGCGACACATCCCGCAGTTGGTGTCGTGAAATACAGTAATCTGCGTTGGGGCATTGGGGTTGCCTAGGGTGGTGCTGGGAGAAGAGGAAGAGGTTAGCAGTTCAGTTGGGTTGGTGCTGACGCTCGCGGCCTCGCGTAATTGCAGTGTACTTGATTGCGGAGCACTTGATTGAGGAGTAGGTGTAGTGCTGCAAGACGCCAGTAAGATTATCGCTACGGGTAGCAGGGCCTTGTTAAGTGTCATAAGAGATTTAGATTATTAGGCAGAGTTTTTGTAACTGTAACCGTTACCATAGAAAACGAAAGTCAAGAGTAGATCCTCCCTGGCTACCTTAGAAGAGTAGAAACCTCTTGGCTGAGAGGGTCACACTCTGGCAGTGAGGAAAGTCTCGCACTACTCCGCGAGGGGTCACCTTCGTACATCGCAGCCGCAGTTCTAGGCGCCTAAGTCAATATTAACCTGTACTCCATCTTTGCGAACAAAGAAGGGCACCATGTTACCATCTGAGCGTATCTTTCGACCAGCTATATAGACGTCCGGTTAAATCCGGGGCGGTATATATTCACGCAAGAGTAGTTAGGAGCTTTCATGTCCTACTTCTAAACGGTTACTTGATACTCATCCCCGAAACCGATTGCCCCTAGAGTTATATATTCGGCGCATTGAAGGATTGCCTACTGCACTCCAGAAGCGAAACTTATTGAGCCTTGAACACTTTAGCTACGTCATACTTTTCCTCAGTTTTAGCTATATGCAACATGACGCAAGCGAGTTTCCGCGCTAGTGTCAGCTGTGCATTATTCGCGTTCTTGGACCGCCCAAGCAGTGCCGTATATTGAGTTCTCCATTTGGATCTACTCAAGGTCATAGCAGCTTGCTTAAGCACATACTTCAATGTTCGATTATAAGCGCGTACCAAGCCGCGAGTCTTTGCGGCTCTGTCTTTACGAACAATACGACCATTCTTTTTTATCTCGTACTCTGCTGTGTCATCGGTCATTATTGCCAGGCCAGCGTATGACCAGAACTGTGAGCGGGTTCTAAAACGCCGCGGATCACCAACTTCTGAAATAAACATGGCGCTAAAAATTGGACCTATGCCATCAATCTGACGTAGTGGTTTGTACATCTTGTTTTTGCGAGCATACTTGACCATCGTCTTAAGGGCTTCCGCACGCTGCACAGTCACCTCATCAAGCACAGCACCAAGTCGCAGCACACGCTCTCGTTGAGCTGAAAATCTAAGCTCCCGGATCACCTTTTCTCGGCTCTTAGTAGCATATGCCTGTTGACCAACAGCGACGCCACATCCTCGAAATACAGCTTTAAGTTGGTTCTTCAACCTGGTATTCGCCTCTGTCAGACACTGATATGCGCGAACACTTTCTTTCAGGCTCTGCAACGCTTGCCCGCCGTGCCAGACCCGCTTCAAATTATCTGACTTGGATGTAACGCTAGGTTACGGGCATCATTCCTGTCGCTTTTAAACTGCCCTGACAGATTACGGTTCTGACGTGGATCACATACAAATACATCGTCGCATACACCTTGGAGCTCGCTCCAAAGCCAGGAAGCTTGGGTGCCCTCCTCAAATACAACCTGACGGGGGCGCGCAACCTCTTTTAGCACTCTTTTTAATGCCGATATCTTGGTTGGGACTCGATCCTCAAACTGGACCTTGCCACTTCGACTCAAAATGCACACAGAACTTACTTCACTTGCAACGTCAATCGCGATAATGTTCATCATGGTAGGTGCTCCTTGAAATATACTGTTACGGGCTATGCCCAATGCGCTTATATTCTATACACGCATTTTTAATGCGGAGTATCTAAATTGGAGCGCCTACCACTTTTTAAAATTACAAATACAAAAAATCGCCCGAAGGGCTTCCTCGCGCAGCCCCAGAGGGGCGGTAGCGGAGCGGGCGCTCCTAATCCCGTTCCACTAAACCGGTTTTCTACGTATATTCACGGGGGGTGGTATATTTAAAAACTTTTGGAGAATTGTCTCATTTCCTGACATTTCAATACCTATAGCGATTATCAAAAGTCGGTGCCAATAAAATTGGCAAGCCTTTTGATATTAATCGCTATAGGTTGCTGTTTTG
>ENA-ORBV01015516-ORBV01015516.1-microbial-mat-metagenome-genome-assembly--contig:-NODE-15516-length-11188-cov-4.774098_pt1 | contig 11188 bp, 7 predicted proteins | sample MGYA00237777_ERZ505514 | MGnify/ENA primary metagenome ERZ505514 (study PRJEB26160, sample SAMN06269048) | microbial mat metagenome | isolation source: Oligotrophic lake microbial mat | place...
CCTGGTCACAAGATACCTTACTGCGAAACTTGGCCAGATGCTAACTCCTCCTCCTCGGATAGCTGCAAAATGATGGATCCATGCCAGATACATACACTATTGCTAAGGATAACTAGCTAGCTAGACTAGTAGCTAAAGACGGATATCTAGCTAGTAGCATTCATAGTTCTGCTGTAGTAGGAACTGGTATACATTGATACTTCCGTTCATATCTGGTATTGTTACAACTAGAAGAGGCAACAAAACTCCCATGCGTCTTCGTCCACCCCTACGAAACATACCTACTAGCAGCATATCCACCACCATGTCGAACGATTCTAGTATGCAAAGCAACTTTATCTTTCGTTCCTTCTTGGGCTTCTCCTTTTTTCTCTTGCTTTTGACGATCATTCTATATGAACGTCTCGTAGAACTGGGAGATGGAGGAGGTCTGGATCGCATGGAGGGACTCTTACCACAAAATCCATTGCGTCGCCACAACAATAAAAAGAGGCACCACCATCGCCACCACAACGAGGCTTTTCACTCCAAGAATATCTACATACTCGACGCAACACAGGAGACGAATCCGACAACAAAGGACAAGGAGGAGCCTCACCAGAAGCATCACAAGCACATTCAAAATCATCCCAAGGACAACAACAACAAGAAAGCATTGACGCTCCGCGAAGAATTTGAACAAACCAATATCGTCAATCATCACAGTTGGCACGAGATTGTGCATGCCTTGCGTCTTCCCGATCTCGTCCAGGCCTTACGATTTCCCGATTTTCCCGTGGATCCCGCCGCGCCCTATGACGTCTATAATTGTCCCATGGATCCGCCCGCCAATTATCCTTTTGCGTGGAGTTTGCAATCGGTTTTGGAAAATTGGAATCCCAGTGACGTGTCACCCCCCGAAACAGCCTGGCCATCCTTTTTGTACCAAAGTTTGTGTGTCATGGATTGGAAACAGGACGAAGAAAAGGCTCGCACCTACATTGAGGCCAATGTTCCCTTTGTCGTTCAAAACTTTCCGGATACCCTGCAAGCCGCGGCCCGTTGGACGACTCCAGGATATTTGGAGCGGCTACTGGCTAACAACAATAACAAGAAAGGAGAGGAAGCGAGCATGGAACAGCAACTCCAGGGAGTCCTTCGTAGCATTCAAAACTGGATTCCCGAATCCTGGTCGTCCTTCTTGCACATTACCAATACTGATGTGGAAACATCTTCCAAATATTTCCAATGGTTGGAACAAGCCGACGAAATCGAAATGGGTATCAAACAGGTAGAAGACGTCCAAACTCCCTTTTTTGAACTCCGTGCTCGTCCTACTCACCACGACGAGGAAGAGGACATGATGGATGAGGATGACTTTGCTGGCTTAAGCCATCGTCATCGTCAACAGCAGCAGCAGCAGCACGACCCCAACAATCATGCGTACTTGTACGATGAACTGCCCTTTTTGAATCCCAACCATGCTTCGGCGATTTCTCCATTGGACGACAAGGGCATTCACTGTCAATTTGGAGTTCCTGGTGCCATTGAAGATGCTCATTTTGAAGCACACAATAGCTTTGTGGGTCTCTTGGGTGGACAAAAACGGTAAGCCAAGCTAGATTGTTGTTGCTCATGTCCTCCTAATGACATTTGTAGTGCTTGCATACTCACCCTTTGCCAAACAAATCATCTATTGTTTATACTACTACGACAGGTTCATTTTGGCTCATCCAGATCAGTGCAACAAGATTGATATTTTTTCTCCCGGCAACGGAGAGCAACAAGACGTCGACTGGACGCGAGCCTTTGAAACGGTCCAAGATGATGATTCCGAGCATCAGCCCCTTGCACGTGCACAAGTGAGTGAAATTGTACTTCAAGTAGGAGATTTGCTGTACCTACCAACGTTTTGGATCCACTATGGAGTGTCTTTGAATACCAATCATCAATGCTCTGCTCCATCGGGAATTTCGTTGGAGCATGAAGACGACATGATTGATTGTGGATTTGACGTCGAACAATTGTATCCTCAGTAAGGTACTTGGCTATTTGCTGAAGACGCAGTTCCATGACAAGGAAAACAGGCGCTTTCGCACATCCATGCATGCAGTTTGTAAAGTAGTAAATAGATAATTATGTGCCATCATTTCGTCCTCCCTATTACAAGGAAACCTACTCATCGTCCGAGTCGGACTCTGTATCAGAATCAATGCCCATCAACCTTTCCAACTGGTTCGATGCCTTGATGAGCTTCTTTTCCAATTTCTTGTACTTGTTGCTACTGTTTTCGGAGTTCGTCCGAATGTTATTCCAAAACGTCAATTGTTCCTGGAGATGCTTGATTTTCGCTTCGAGCTCCTTCGTTTTGGTCTCAACAGATTCTTCGGCAGTAGCGGCGGCATTGGCATCGATAGGTGATTTGGTGTCCTCGTGCTGGTTGGTCGTTTCAGACATGGCGGGGCTGCAGCTGTGTCTCTTGTCGTCGTCTCCCAACCCTAGTTCGTCTGTGCCATCCATCTTGCTTTTCTCATCGCCATCTTGCTGGCTGTTGAAATTTTCCACGCTAGGAGATGCTTCACATTCCTCCACGAGCACAGCACTCCCCGAGATGTTGGCTGCTTCCTCGTTTCCACTGGCTTTTACAACCTTGGCGTCGCCATTCTCCATGGAGGAAGCAAGGGGAGCAGAACTGTCACTTGTGGAAGGCAGCTGACTGGGGTTGTCGTTTTTGTTGCCATATGAGATGTTGGCCGTAGACCCGATGTTGACATTGTCATGTTTGTCCTCAACGACTATGTCTACTAAAGTTTTCTCCTGCTTGTCTTCATGCTGATGACGGTTATGGCTTTTGTTGTAGTCAGCAATGCTGACGGTGGACTCGATGTTGGCAGTGTCGTGTTTGTCCTTTGCGGCTACGGCTGCTCCAGTTTGTTCCGGCTTGGAACATCTCTCCTTTTGATTCCCCTGTGTCAATGGAAGCTTTTTGAGGAAGCATAGGCAATTTCGTTTGTAGCAGTCCTTGATGTCCGTGCATTATGATACGAAGAATGTTGCTGCTGATGTTGGTATTGAGGGTGCTGGTAGTAACTATGCTGGCAGTCCGTATGGTTCTCCTGTGTCAATGGAATTCTTTCGCTTTGGTGTGGGGTGCTGTAGGCATTGTGGGTTACCCCAGTCCTTGATACCTCTGCATGACAATAATGAGAATACTGTGGCAGCTGGTGTTGGTATTGAGGATACTGGCTTGGGGTAGCAACGGCCATTTCGTTTGTACCGGTCCTTGCTACCGCAGCATTATAATAAGGAGAATACTGTTGCTGAGGGTGTTGGTATTGAGGGTACTGGTTTGGGGTAGCATCGGCCACTTCGTATCCACCAGGCCTCGACATCTGTGCATTTTTATAATAAGGAAAACAATGTTGCTGAGGAGAATATTGTTGTTGCTGCTGTTGATAGTGAGGATACTGATAGTAAGAATGCTGGTGGTAGTATTTGTTGGGGTATGCGTACGGCGGAGATGGGAAGGCACGGTCGGAAGGGCCATAGCTGTTATTGCAGTTGTAGAAACTTCGAAGTTTAAGATAGTTGTTTGTGATATCTGCTGCGCCAATGGCTTGCAGTTTGCCTTCTTCTACTTGCTCACTGTCCATTTGGGGTGATTTTTCGCCGTTTCGCATATGGGGGGTGCCTTCGACAGTCACTGTATTGCGACCATTCATTGCTGCTACTGTGTCTCCTGATTTTCCTTCTTCCCATTTCTGTTGGTCCATTGTTGTAGAATGTTCCCCTTCCTTTTGGGGTACAGCATCGGACATGACACTTCCACCCGAGTCGTTTGCGCCGGCTGCTGGTGGTGGTGCATCGTTTTTATCTGCTACTGGTGGTGGAGCTTCGTCATTGTCATCATCAGCATCGCTTACATCTGCTGGCGCTGGCGGTGTTTCGTCGTCGTCGTCGTCGTCATTATCATCAGCATGTCCAACTGCATACGGGGTACCAGGAGGAACCCTCTGTTGGTCCTTCAATGGAGAGTGGTTGCCGCGTTCTTGAGGTACATCCGACATGACGCTGTCGTCTGCGCCGTCTGCTGGTGGTAGGACAGCATAGGGGGTTACAGGAGCTGGATTCAGACTTCGTTGATTGTTGTTGTCCCTACCGATATTCCTTTCGATACTGTCATCATTATTGTCATCGTCATCATCCTCATCCGTGTTGGAGCTGGTGCTTGCTGATCTAGGAGTCGCAGCACTAGCAGAAGCAGTATCGGTACTGGCGACACGACGCCGGATATGGACCCTCGTCAAAAAAAAACTTGGTCTTTCTTCCAACAATGCTTCTTCTTCCTCCTCCGAGGTTGGTGGATTGCCACGTTTGTTTCCACTGAAAGTAGGAGTAGCAACAGTAGCATCCCGTTTGTCAGCGTCAATCCCAATTGCTGGCAAAGTCTCTGTCACTGCCGTTTGGGCCGTTGCTGCTGCTGTTGCTGGGGTACCTGTAGAATAGGCATTGCTAGTGCTCGTCGTCGCCACAGCTCCTGCCTTGGCGCGGCGTGGTGCCAAATCGGGACATGCACAAGTCATGGCTTCTGCTGCGACACATGTGCCTTCTTCTTCCTCTTCTTCTTCTTCTTCTTCCTCTTCTTCTTCTTCTTCTTCTTCTTCTTCTTCTTCCTCATCATCATCATCGTTGTCTTCTTCTTCGTCTCCCCCCGGAAAAGCTGCCATGATGATAGCTTTCAAATTGGTAGGATCCGCTATGCGTTTGTATCTAGGTTTCATGGCTTCCTGCCAACCGATTTGGGTACATGCGTCCTTAAAGGCCTTGTAGTATTCTTCCTGCTGGTAGTAATCTTCCAAGTGTTCGAATAAAGCCTGGTGGACGGGATGATTCATGATTTCCTCATTCTTGGGGTCCTCCTCGGCGAAGATATCCACCAACTGGTCGTAAATATAAGGCACTTGATAGCAACGAAAGGAATCCCTCTTGTTGCGAAAGGTCTTGCTGCCCATGCAAGGACTATTTTCAAAAGTCAAATCTCCCCAGGGACCCGACGAATGATACAAATCACAAAAAGCTCGTGACCAAGGAGACCGTCGGGTCGTTTCTTTGGCAGACAAGTCCAAACAATTGTATTTTTGCAAAGCTGGCAACAAGGCTCCCAAAAGCTTTGCGTGTTCCACTTTTTGCACCAACGCATTGTTTTTGGGAAACTGTTTCCGGTGTTTCACCTGAGGCGAGGTTGTTGCTGATGGACGTGGAGGGCCTGACCCAACCCACGCAGGAGGATGCATTTCTTGGTCGGCGTCGGCTCGTGAAAAGGGCGTGGTTCTTCTGGCTGGAGTTCGTTGTCTCTTCGTAACAAAAGCAATTGGGCAAACTAGCACTTTTTCAAAATTCTAATTCATTCGATTGTGGTCGATGATACAGTACAATAAATTAATAGGCAATACATACTAGTAGTAACGTAATAATACCATGCACTTGTTAACCGAGAAGATCGAGTGTGATGACTGTGAAACCAATGCCAAGAAAATGGCGCGAAGTGTGGTTTTATGACGCACAGCATCTCCATCAAAATGAGAGTTCTGTGGCAAAACCGGCAAGTTGCGGATTCAGACCTTACTTAAACAAAACACCTTTAAAGACGTTTAAACCCTTGGACCCTAAATAGGACCTTAAGTAGGGTCTTAAGACCCGCCTAATTAGTCTAAATAAGGTCTGAAAGGTCCAAAAGGCATTAAGACCCATGTTCAAACGCACAAGACAACAACGCGGATCAGACTTGGATCCTCTGGACCCTTCAGACCTTTTCAGACCTATTTGGACCTGGGTCTCAAGACCCATTGGGTCTAATTAGACCTGTAGATCTTAACGGCTGTTCACTCGCCAAAATGTGGGTCTAAGAGGGGTCTGAGAGGGGTCCAAATCTGCAACTTGCAGGAAGCTCACAAAAGCAAAGCATGCACAAAAAAGATGGGGAAGCACAGAGCTATGCACTGTCCTGACTAACACAAATTAAAGTCAAGGTTATATAAATAAATTTCCTTGGCTTAACAAGCCATTTGTTGTGCACACACAGTGCAAGCTGAACCATTGGAAAGCGGACATTGCCGGAAAGGCCATGCCCAATGGAGAAAAGCAGAAAAGGTCAATTGCAGAACAAAATCGCTTAAAGCATGTCCAAATTCGCTCAGTTGCATCACTTGCACACTGGTCAGTTGTTCTTGTGTGCTTTTAGTTGTGTTTGTGCCTTAGCAAAAGGATGCATCAGCAATGTTGTGGGGTTTGCTGTTGTGGTCTGACAATCATTGTTGCAGTGGGTGAAATTGATGGGAATGTTGTCATTCAAATGTGACCTCAATTTGTTGACAACTGCCAGAAAATGGATTGTTCTAACAGTTGTTAGCGTGGTTTGAACATTCACCAAAGCTCTAGATTGGATCCCCATTGTCAAAGATGTGTTAAGTGTTGATGGCATGTCACCAGTTGCACAATGACCAACTGAATCAGATCTCATTTGTTGGTGGTTTTCTAAAATTGACAATGAATCAGTTCAACAGACAATGCTTAGCTTAGCCCCTTCTTTCTATGGTTCTTGTGTGAGGGTTAGCCCTGAAGTTTTACAACTAGATATGCAATGGACAGTTGGCTTGAAGCATCATCGCAGCACAGTGTGTGTCTCTTGTGGCGACAAAAAGGGTTTGGCAGAAACTCAAAAACAAATGCATGTCAAAGAACTGAAACTAGTGGAATGGATGACAGCCAGGCTGACAAAGCTAAGGCTGGGATTGCCCACAACAAAAACGTTGCTACACTCTGTATCTAGCAGGCATTGTCTGCATCTAGCTGGGTGTGTTTGTTCATTAAGGGTTACCAATGCAACCAAAGTTGCCACAAGTCCGGTTCGTCGTCGCTGTCGCTGTCATAGTAACCGTCAATGTCCCAGTCACTGAAGTAGCTGCTCACCTCGTCAGACTCTGATTCCTCCATTTCAACTACCGTCCCTCCCATGCGAAGGTACAATGCCAACCCCAATGTAGCCACATTTGAATTTTTCCAATTGGAGTATCTCTGCAACCCCTTGTCAAATTTCACCTGATGATCAATAAATATGGAATTTTCACTGTGTCTTCAATCTGAAATTGCTCCAGAGTCTCGTTCCAATATCTGCAAACACTTCGACAAGCAACAAGATCTGGAATGTCTAGAAATTTCAAGAATTCAAATTCAAGTCCAGGAGGAAAGGAAGGCGAAACAAAGAAAGCTTGATCAGGTGTCCGTTTCATCCCACTTTGCTTTTGAAACACTGCAGCGCCGTAAAGGGATGACATCTTTGATTCAACGGCGGTGAGCTGTGTGGGCGAAATGAGGTTGCCAAGCGCGTCAAAGGGAAGGGCGGCCACAAAAACGTAGCCAGCAACGCTAAAGCGACTCTTCATCTCGTCAAGGCAAATGATATTTTCAATAAATGAGGTGCCGATTGAAGAAACGTAGATTTCTGCAGAAGAAGCATTGTCGCATAGAACCCGGGCAGAGAATTCAAGATTGCCGTCCGGATTAAACAAACTGATGTCGCCGTCCTCCAGAAGCTTTTCCCCTTGTAGATGAGTCACAACAAACACACCACCATCACGGAGGAGTGGAGTCAAGTTGTTGAGGAACGTGGTAGTTTGTTCCGGGGTTTCCCAGAAGTAATGAATTGCAAAATTACAAAAGACTGAACTGGAAAGTTCACCTTTGAGACCAGCTTCGCGTTGCAGGTCGAGTGATGAAGTCAGATCACCTTGAACAATCTCGACATGCGGCTTCAAAGGCATGGATGCAGAATTTTCAGTCATCGCATGCGACTTGCCATCTCGCTCTACTGAAAGGACCACTTCAACACTGGCGTGCTCCCACTTCTGCATGTCGCCTAAGGACCCAGCCCACACACCAATGATACGGTGTCCACCGAAAGCGCGATATAGCCAGTCTTTGATGCCCAAGTGGTTTACGCGTAAATTTTCGAACTCACTCTGTTGCATTGTCTTAGGGTATCGAATACGTTCTTCTGTCCTGCAAAAAAGTAAAAGAGAGAGATCAAGCGGATCTTGGATCTGCTTGAGAATGATGTTAGCAACTTCAAGTGTGTTGGCGACCTTCTTGTCTTTCCGCAGTCGCTTGAACTCCAGGAACATGTTTTCTGAGCCCACGTTTTTGCAGTAAACCTCGACAATTCCATGCTTTGCCAATGGCGCGTACTTTGTAGGTACGTCAACGGTCCACGATCGTGTTGAATCTAAATAGAAGGGGTTATTGCCTAGGCATCGAATCTGGCATGTAAAGTTGTCCCTGTTGGGTACACCCAGTCTCCCGCAATGACAGCAGTGTTCAAGGAGTAGATCCGATCTAGGGATAGTAGACTTGCAAGGGCAGCCGATAACATGCCTGCAACAAACATCTGATGTGCTTTGTTCCAACAAAGATTTGTGTTTCACAATCAAATTGGACTCAATGAGGAAACGATCATTCGGTAGCGCGAAATCAATGGGTAAGTGGTCTAGTGGGACAACGTCTTTTGCAGAATGTACCAAATAGTTGCACTCATCGGCACCGCCGAGATGAGCGATGAACTGAGTTACCAGTCCTTTTTTGTTAATGGCACCTCCAAGAGCTACGTCAAGAGTAAGTTCAGTAGCCGGTTTCCACTTCAGAACAGGCGCCCGCCTTTCAAGCGGTGTAAAAATGAGACCGTCCACGGGATATGGCGGCGAGTCTAACATTTTTTCCATCTTACTATATTTACTTGCTGGTATGGCCTCCTTCACGAAGAGCCCCGGAAGGGCTAGACGTTGAACCAAATAGTCCAGGAGCGCGAGCCTTTTGTCAAAATCGGGAGGGTGCGTCGTTAGATTTCTATCAAAAGGTGTAAAGGAATTCTCATTAGCAGTAATTGTTTCAGATGTTGACAGTACATCGAACGCCAAGATCATTTGAAATTCATTTCCTATCTGGATCACCTCAACGTCTAGAATATATCCACCTCCTTCATTGAATGGACCATTGTCTTTTCCCTTCATGCGGCGCACTGGATGGCTACGACTTATTAGATAAAGATGATGTGTGAACTCTTCGCAGAGCAACAGCATTCGCTCCCCATCTGCTTTAAGCCCCACCATGTAGGGGCCTTCTTCAAGATTATGCATATTTTCGCGAGTGAGAAATGCGACTGGTTGTTGAAGGGTTAGCATCCATTCCGTATCGGTGTGAGAAAACTTGTCTCCAAGTCGCCTTCTGTGGCTCGTCATTTTTGTTGCGGCTTGCAAAATACACGGTCTCTGGACTATCTCTACTCAGCTGTGTAGACGAGGATTTCATTAGTTTTGTTGCATCTCCACAACAGAGGCTCTTGAATTGGATTACTACTGTAGCACTTTCATTTTTTGGGGGGGGGGCAATGAAAATTTCGGTAGCGCAGGAGGAAGCTATCCCTCCTCTAAAATCGAAATGGTGACGCACAGAAGCCCGACAATACTAGAAAGAGAAGGTCGCTCATTTGATCAAGCTACAGCCATTTCCCTGATGGCTACAGTAGGCTACAGTAGTTAGTATCAGGGATTTGAGGCTATATTTCCAATTCTATTTTGAATCTAGCTAGTTGTTTATTTTGGCAGAAATGGACTTGTCAAAACAAAATTGAAACAAGGTTTGTTCGATCCAACTCCTGACGAATGCTACTGTTTTGGAAGAAGGAATCCAATACGATCCAAAGGAACAACAACTTCCATGGCAGCAACAACAAAAAGCAGAGAGACGGCGCTTGACAATACAGTAATGGGGCCTGGACGACGAAACTTGGTTTGACTCTGCTTCTCATTTCAAGATGTAGAAAAATAAAAAAGGGGAAGTCCATCCGTAAGGTATTCCCTGTCATTAGTTTTGTCGTTTTAAAAATATCCTAGCTACTACTAGTCTACTCGGCATTGTCATCGACAGCAACATCCGCAACAGGAGCGTCATACATACTGCGGGTTGGAAAATTCAAAACGTCCTTGAAAAAGGGTTGACAATAGGTCAAGACCAAGACATTTCGATAGCTCGAGGCCGTCGTATTGGCCTTGCCACGGTGCAAGACCCGATAATCAAAGACCAAGACATCGCCCAAGCTTAAGGTAGGTGTCAAGGTTGGCCGTAGTTCTTTGCGGCACTTGGCGGCCAATAAGAGAGGTGCCAAATTGCGCGTGTAGACGTGACTTCCCGGTCGAAATTCGGTCGGGCCCAAGGCCAAGGGCAAATCTTGAAGGGGAATAAAGACATTGGCGACATGGCACGGCAAATGGGTTGTGAGGTTCACGTGTCCTCCATCGGCATGCCAGGATTGTTCCGCGGCGCCCGGTGTGGAGACCAACAAGGATAAATGACAGAGCGACAATTCGTTCCAATGTGTGGCACCCAACAAGGGGGGAATTTTGGAATGCAAATGCTGTTGAATGGTTTGGATCGAAGGAAGCGCCGTCCCCCCCAAACTGCTCCAAAGTGGATGGCGTGATACTTCACCACCATCAGCACTACCATTGCCCGTGTGGTCGATCAAATCCAACAAGGACAATTCATACCGACCAGGAGATCGCATGACAATTTCCCGAAACCCATGTTTGATGCCCAATCCCAAGGCATATTTGTGGTGGTCAGCTTCTTCTTCTTCCAGTACTAGTTGTTTGTGGGTTGGAAATTCCGTGTGCCCCTTGTCGTGTAGAATTTCAAAACACTTGGTAAAATAGGTATTGGCAAATTGTTGCCATTCGAGCAAAGGATGATTGGTAGTAGGACACGGAGTAGCCGTAGCCGTAGAAATAATGGGAATGGCGTTTTTCAACACCAGATACCCATCTCGTTCAAAGGTTTCCACCAGCTGCTCGGTGGTACTACTGGCAGTACTAATCGTAGTAGTAGTCGTACTTTTATCGACCAATGCCGTGTCGCTCTTGTTGTTGGTGTTGCCCTGCTGCTGCTTGTTTTCGTCCGTCATGAGACGTGATGGGTCCAGTGTCATTGTCATTTTTTATCAATACTATATTAGTACAGCGGAGTTCTCTCAATCCGGTGCAGCCGCCTGTTGCAGAACAATCAGCTTGTACACGACAAACTACGTTGGTAATGACCAAAGAGAAGGGTTCACAGAGGTGATGGCCTGTCTCTTATACACATCTGACGCTGCCGACGAATA